>Ga0209710_1000006_pt1 | contig 327027 bp, 309 predicted proteins | sample ArcticOcean_MG_C_5_FD_187436 | JGI IMG/M metagenome (GOLD analysis project Ga0209710, IMG submission 187436) | Marine microbial communities from western Arctic Ocean - ArcticOcean_MG_CB4_138 (SPAdes) (version 2) | ecosystem: Environmental > Aquatic > Marine > Oceanic | place: Arctic Ocean...
ACCCTAAACCCTAAACCCTAAACCCTAAACCCTAAACCCTAAACCCTAAACCCTAAACCCTAAACCCTAAACCCTGAATCACAATTTCCTGCTGAGAAATTCATAACTTCGTCGTTTTTTCGACGACGAGCACGTCCTAGGTCAAATAGTCGTAGTCCACACTCTCCTTGAATCTGCAACCAGTCACAACCACTGGCGCTCCCGTGGACGCGTGGCAGGTTCCGGTGGATACCTTACGGTGCCGTTGACCCCATACCGATACGTCGATCGGTCGAGCGATACAAGCGCTGCCCTATCCATCGGTCTCAGCCGTCGGCGGACGAATCCGAATCACAATTTCATGCCGAGAAATTCATTGTGGCCCGACGGCGTCATGGGACCGGGCTCGGGAAGGTCCCGCCCGACCCCACCGCCGCCCCGATTGGAGTTCCAGCACCGGCCTCGGAAAAGTCTGGAACCCACGCCCCATCAACCGAGCCCACGAAGCATGGCACATCGAAGCGATCCACCCGCGAGGTCATCAGCCGTCGCTCAAAATCAGACGGCGGGCGGGCCTCAAAATCAAAATCAGCAGACGGCCGGGCCACAAGCCGTGTTACTCGAGCAGTTGCAGTCCCGGCACAAGGCGATGCTTGACGCGCTTTTGTCGCAAACCACCGACGCGAATTCGGCGTACGCGGCACCCTTCGCCACTACGTTTCCGATTCCCGCGTTTCCTCGAGGTGCGGGTGTTTCCGTACCATCGACCGGAGCGCCGGAAAACCAAATGACGTTCGCGGTGGCGCCGACCAATCCTGGCACCGCGAACCCGCCATCCTGGCCCGCGGAGGTCCGGGACATGAACACGCAGCTCGGTATTGTGAATAAATACCGGGACGTGTCAGGTCTCGCGGAGGCGGAGGCGCGCGCGGCGGGGGAGATTGGGAACACGTTTCACTCGTTGGAATACCCGGGCGTCGGCGTTGCGAACGGCGCGGAGACGGTGGACTTGACCGCGAGTCGCCCGGGGGGGAAGTCGCCGTCCAAAGCGCCCGGCGCGCCCGGAGGTTTTCCAACACCAACCGAAAACCCGCCAGAGACGCGAATCGTGGTGCACCGCTCGCGCAACCGCGCGTGCCACGTGAACGAGTACACCATGGCGGACGGGCCCCTTCACGTGGCACGGGAGCTGGACGTGGATAACCGGGGCCGAACGATGGTGGGGGTGGAGTCCGGTCCGCACAAAGAGCTAAGGGTGGCGCTACAGCGCCTCGGGTCGAACCCGCGGTACGGCGCGCTGCGCATGGCGGATGAGCTGATTCTGCTCACCGCGGGGGCGGTTATTTACCGCGACGACGCCGTCGCAGTGACCGCCCCGGATGGCGCGTCCCGGTTCCTAATCACCAACGTCGGGTATCACGACGCGATCAACGAGTACGGCTCGTGGGTTGTCGACGCTAATGTGGTGGAGGACGTCATCACGGATGTGATGGACGAGGCGGACCGGGCGAAGAATTGTGGGGCCGGAGGGGACGGCGCGCACGGGCGCAGCGGCAAGATGTCGAGGCGCGAGTCGAAAAAACAAACCGGAAGCGCGCACAGCAACAAACCAGTCAGGGCGTATGAGAAGAAATCGGACCGAAGCTCTCTTAACGTCGCGTCTGCTGGGGTTTCCGGAAACAGAGAGACGAACGACGCGGGCGGTGAGGGAAACCAAATTCGCAGACGCGGCCGGCCTCGGAAGTACCCGTTGCCCGCGAACCCGGGCACGACGAGCGCCGAGGACCGGAAATCGCCGTACGCGAATAAATTCGAGGGAAGGGGTGGTGGGGTTGATGTGTCTGGGTCACGGTCGGACTTGGAAACCCAGCGTCCGTTGGTCGGCGCCGCGATGGCCAGCAGCGGCTCGGAAACCTCCGACTCGTTGTCGTCCGAGGACGACGTCTCCGGCAACGCGCCGATGAAAATTCGCGACTCAAGCGACGAGGACGAGGACGACGACCACGACCACGACCGGTCCAAACGACGCAAAACCGTGGTGAAGCGTCTAGTCTTGGCGGCGCAAAGAGCGGCGGCGCAGCGAGTGAAGGCGGGTGGCTCGGGGGTGGGGAAGGGAAAACGGGTGACGCAGGGGAGGGAGACGCCGGGTGAAGCGCTTGACTTGACACAAAAACAACCGCGTTCGGAATCCGCGGCGCGTCTTTTCATTCCGTTTCTTGACGTCGAAATTTCCGGTTCCGACATCGACGACACGCACATTGACCACAAACGAAGCACCGCGCAGACGCCCCCTTCCGCTGAGGAGTACCACGCCCTTCGCGGGTTTGTGTTGGGTTCCCTGGAAGTTTCCCTATCCACGCCGTCAATGTTGCCCCCCGCAGTCGGCGACGCGCAGTTCCAGGTACGCGTTGGGCCTTTCCCAAATCCAAAGACTGTTCGGCCCGATTACTCTGACTGTTTGCTCATACACATTACGAAAGACTGACACTTTGTTTTACCTATCCAGCTCGCCACGCACAACAACCCGTACCACGTTTTGGCGCTTCGGTGCGACTTGAACTCCTCGGAGGAAGATTTCGGGATCCGGGTAAGCGAAAGCGGCTTGGTGTACGTTTTGAAAAAGAAAAGTAAGAGTGTTTCTTCCAAAGCGCCGAAACGCGAATCAAACGCTAACGCAAACGCCTCCGAGTTTGAGTTCGTCGCGCGGTTTCCGAAACCTGTAAACGAAACAAGCGCGCAGTGCGTGTTTCAAGAAGGGGTTTTGTTCGTCGCGGTGGAACCGCGGGAGACGGGGCCGGCGTGAGTGATGTGCTTTGTTTGCGTAGCACAATTAAGCCGCGACCTAATACTCGAATAATCGTTGTAAAAATAACATAGTCGATCATAATACGTACTGGGTCGCTGTGTCTATCAGAACAGTCTACTATAATCACATCGCCGCGTCGGTGACGATTTCGTCTACTTTGCAACGCGCGAGAAACCCGTCGGGGTCAAACTGGAAGACACCGACCAGGATGGAATCGCTCGCCCTTTCGGTATTCTTTTCGATTCCGTCTCCCAACGCACCCGTTTCGCGCGACGCTCCCCCAAACTCCCGCGCCTCCAACGCGAACAACGGGGGGTACCAAACTTGGTCGTCCGCGGGCATTTCTTGGTACGGAATTTCGTGGAGCGGAAACCACTGTGGGTGGACTTTTTGTTTTTCGTGGTCTTCTTTTTCCTTTTCTGCGGAGTCGCTCCTCGGAGTCGTATTTGGCACCGCCTCACCCGCCGACACGCCCACCCGATCACGCAGCCGCACGCCGTTGCCGAGCCGAACACAAAACTCGTGTTCCACCGCGATTTGTCCGTTGGGCAACCACCCCCCGAACCGAAACCGCCCGCGCTCGCGAACGCGCTTGGACAGAAACGAATCGGGATCGGTTTCGGTTTCGATTTCGGTTTCATTTTCGTCGCCGTCGTAGTAAACCAGTTCCAGCCCCGCGTTCGCCGCCGCCCTCAACGCGGCGTTTTTCGGGGTTTCGAACGCCCCGACTTCTGTGATAAAGCCCGTGTACTGCCCTTCAAACTCACCCCCTCTATGTCGCCCCAGAAGCACTTTGGTTGTCTTTTCGTCGCTGTCAAAATCGAGTATCAAAAGCTGCGCGAACTTGACGGGGGACGAAACACTCGACAAACTTGTTTTATCCACGCCCGGTACCAAACCTCTGGAAGCGGCATCCTCCAGGTGCTTGGCCGCCCGAGTGACCTGTTTCCCGAGGTGTTCGCCTTGAGTGGTGTTTCGTGAACTTTTCGATTTGCCGCGTTGCCACGACTCGTCACCACCTGGTAAACTGCCGTGCGGCCCAATCGAGGCGCTCGGGTCGAAGCCGTTGAACCTCACGATTGAAAACCGTTCGTGTGGTGTCAGCGCGACTCTGTGCGGCGTCGCTTTGAACAAGCCGTTTGTTCGAAACTCAAGCGCGTCACCCACGATGACCGTGTATACGCTTCCGCAATCTGGGAACGTCACCGCATCACGCCACGTACCGGCCCGGTCTTTCAACTGTAAACCAGTTGTGGTTTGGTGCAACAAAGTGAAACACTCAAAGTCGGTGTGTTCCGCGATGCCCACGGCGGTTGCCTTATTTTTTTGCGAACTTTCTTTTCGCTTTCGCTTTTTGCAACTCGTTTTGTCTGTCTCAAACCCGTGAAGCATGCCACCTACTTCGCGTTTCGTGTGCGTATCGTCGGACCCGGGGTACCGCATGACCCGCATGGAACACGCGCTTTTCTCGGTGAAATCAGCGAGAAAGTCGTCCCCCAACTGTTTCGATAAACGCTCGTACTCCCGCGATTGGTTTTCGGCATCGACGTCGTCGTCGTCCGGCGCGAAACACGCCTTGGCCAGCCCTACCAGCAAATCCCTCGCGATTCCATCCGCGGCGTCGTAAAACCCGCCCAGCGCGGTTTTCATGCCAGGGCACTCACAAGGCCAGTCCACCGGTCCGACGCCCGTGAACTCGGCCGGTAACTTATTCGCCGGAACGTCGCGAACGGTGTCGAAGGATTCCAGAATCGCAACCTGGTTCGGTTGGTACGCGTACTCCTGAAACAAAGGGACGTACCCTCCCGTTTCCCGGGCGTACTGCGCGTGCTTGTAGCTGTTTTTCAACTCAAGGGGCAGCGCGAAAAACGCACGCGCGCGGTCGTACACCTGCCTCACAAGCGACGACGGAAGCGCGCACTCCGCATCGAGTAAAAACCACCCGGGGGCGACACGCAGGGCGTGGCGTAGCGAACGCAGCGTCGCGAGGTCGCCGTCGCGTAGCAGCTGCAGGGAAATCAAGGGAGGTTCCATCGAGGCGATATCGGCGCGGCGGTCGCCGCGAGTGCGGCCAGCTGCCATGCGCACCGACTTCTGATGATGTCTGACGACGAGGACGAGAGATGCACTTTTTCTACTCGTTGTTATTTCGCTCTCGTTCTCGCCGACTTTTATTTGACTGCCACGGCGCATCGCGCGCAATTATCGGCGGGGCTTTCGTGCCGCCGGGCGACGCGGGTGATATTTTGCGGCCGCGCGGTAGCCACGAGCATGCCCGCGAAGCGCACACCTGCTCCGGTGAGAAACGCGGACCACGTGATTACTCGTTTGACCTACGACGCGCCACCCGAATTGTTGGAAGCGGTTTTGGCAAATCTCCCGTGGGCCGATCTTGCGGACTTCCGGTCCGTGTGCAAGGCCTGGCGAACCGCGGCGAGTACCGAATTTTCGTGGAAAAAACACTGCGACGAGTTGTTTTTCCTCCCCGTGCCCGAGTACCACGTCGTCGTGGTGCCGTGGGACACCGGGTCGGTTCCAATGCACGCGAAAGCTTTGTACGAATCGGGAAAGTTTCGCGCGGCTTTTTGCGAAACAATCGCGGACCGCGACCGGACGTGGCTCACCAAAGATGAGCTCTGCGCGTTGCAGTGGTCGTTCCGGTTCAAAAAAAGCGCAGGGATGCAAGAACTTGACCCGTGGTGGCGAGGAGACGAGGCGTGTCTGAATGTATTTAAGGATGACGGGACGTGCGGGTTGGTGCAGCGCGAATCAAGTCGCGACATCGGGGTCGTTATGCCCACAAATCAGCACCGATGGTGTTTCGCCAAGGACGTGTACGGCGAGTCCCAATGCCTTTTTGATTTGTCCAACGAGACACACATGCCTTTAATGAAAGCAGCACGAAGTCACCCCACGTCGTGCTGGAACGAATCGTTTGCGAAGAGCTTAACTCATGAACCGGGAGACACGCACTACCGAGACCCGCGCGATCCTGTCGAAGCGCGCGACGCGTTGTCCGCCCTTTTCCGTACCCGGTCGCCTCGCGGCTTTTCCGTAGGCTCGGTGTTGAAAGTTTTTCCGGACCCAGCGCACGGCAGCGTACCTGGGTCGGACAACGAGTACCTGCTGACGTACCCGTCTCAAATCGTGTGGCGACACGAAAAAACGTTTGCGTGGGTGATGGAAAGCTGCTGGACCGTTTCCGCGTCTTTCCCGTTGGCGAAACAGGCGGACGAGAAAGCCGCGAGGGGTGACTTGCAGGACCGGTACCTGAAAATAGGCCACGATGTGCAAGTCGTGGAGGTTGAGAACTACGGCTCGTATCCAGATACATACGGGCCGCACGCCAGGCGAGACGAGTTTTGCGAGACCGAATTTGTGGACAAAACGCAGGCGAAAACGTGCGTGCGGTTTTTCGCAGACAGGCACGATGCCGAATGCGTCACCGTGATAATGCCCAGCGCGCTGGCGCACTGGGTCAGTACACGGCCTTGGAACGTAGGCCTCGTTTTTAGCGATGCGATACGGACGTGTGCGCTTGACGAAACGGACCAAATCGTCACACAAATCGCAAACGAAAGGTTGAGCGACTTCGAGACTCGTTTGTCGAAGAAACGAAAACGGGAGTTTGTGGTCTCGAAAAAAAAGAAAAAGAAAAACGTCGAGGTCGACGAAACCGGCGTGGACCCGGCGGATATCGAGCTCGTCATGACCCAAGCCGGCGTTGCCAGAGCCAAGGCGGTGACCGCGCTGAAGGGCATGCGCGGCAACGTCGTCGACGCGATCATGTTTCTGACCATATGAGCATACGCGGCGAGGGGAAGGGTTTTAAATAAAAAACCTTCGATACTCGCGTGTTTCGTCCGCCGCCCCCGGGATCTCGTTTTCGGCCAACACGAGAAAACACGACTTTTCATATCCCGATGGGTCCACATCGTTTTCTGACCGACTCGCTCGACCCACTTCCCGTCGCACGTCACGCGTCCGCAAAAATGTACGCAGACGACGAGTGTGAAAGGTTCGACTGGGATGAGTATGGAAAGAAGATGCACGAGCTCGCACGCGAGGCTACCTCTGCAGGCCTGCTTGGTGCTGATGAAACGCTCTCGTCTTGGTACGGCCCAGAAACACCAATTTCCGAGGATCTCGAAGAGGCTGGCGGTCCCGAGGTCTCCGTGGGTCGCGTTAAAAATGAAACGCGCGAAGCGATCGGGTTGTTCGAGTGATGTGGCTGGGGAACGGATGGTTGTTCGGGTATAAACTCCATTCCGGGCGGTCGGCGATCCGCGAACGAGCGACGACACGTGGTGTCGGCTTCTCCCACGAAACCGGTGCGGGCGTTCATTCGGAAATGGAACGTAAAAAATTTGCGCGCCTTTTGGCACGGATACCGAGAAGTACGTCCGGATTCATTGCGAGACGTGCGGCTCCATTCAAAGAGATATTGAGAAAGAGGAAGACGAGGAGGAAGCAACGCGACTCGACGAGAGTATCGGCCCGCTAGATGAGACGTGTGACGCACATTGCGAAGAACACAAAACCGAAAAACGGAAAACGGCTTCAAAAAGGAAACGCGACGCCGAGACGAATCATCTTGACCAGGCAATCGCCGAGAACCCGGTGATTGCGGCGTTCTAGGAGAAGCTACGCAAACTCAAATTGGCACAGTTGAAGTCCGTGTGTACGGAAAACTATCTCATGGTGTCTGGAGTTAAGAAACAACTCGTCGAGCGCCTGACGATGTGCCGCGAACACGGCGGCTGTGGACCGTGTCCGGAATGCCGGAACGCCACGCTGGAGATTACGCACGACGAAAAGAAATATCGCGGTGCCCATCGCGGTGTGGTGCAAGCACATGAAAGCCGCGAATGTGAGGTGCGGATTTTCAAAAGAAATCACCCCCGAGAATCAGGCCACGATGCTTCCGCACGAGCTGTGGGACAACGACCAGAAAGACCTGGCGAGCGTTGGCGTCGATCTCGCGTTTGACGTTTTCTGAAAACAAGTCTGCGAAAGATCCGGTTAGGGGCGCTTCGCGGTCGTTTGGTTCGGGAGAAGACGGGAACTTTTAGGACGAGGAAGACTCCTGGGTGAAGAGGAGGAGGAGGGGCACGAGAACCCCGTTCCGTCGTTCTAGGGTAGGTAAATCGAGATGTATATACCCCCGCTAGTCCTTCCCGCCGCCGCCCGAAATCGAATCCCGAAGCGACGCGAGTTTCCCCTTCAGTTTTTGAAGCGCGGTGATTTCTTTTGTGAGTGACTCGCGATTTCTTTTTTCTTTCCGTCGCGATGTGATTGGTGACGACCTCGCGTCGCCCGGCGTTTTCGTCGCCGAGCTCGGCGGTTGTTTTTCCGAGCTCCACGGCGTTTCGGGCCGGACCGATTGCGTCCTCGCGTCGTTCCTACCTACGTCTAATTTGGTTATTTCCTCCATCACGACCGTCAGTTTTCCCCGCGGCGCTCGTTCCGCTTCCGTTCCCTTTTCCAGCGTGGTAACCCCTTCCGCTTGGAACCCTCGCGGGGGCGGCCGCCACTGTTTTTTTCGTGGCGGAGGCAGAACGTTTGTGACCGGTTTCGGGAGGTGCATTTTTTTTCGAATCTCGGCGCGAACGAAACGGCTCAGCAAACCAACCGCGGGTGACCCGCCGAAATACACCCAAACGATCCAGGACGGGATCCCGAAGAAATCGGGGCTAGTGTATGAATAGAGGTGCGTTATGTTGATAATGCAGGTTTCGGTTACCGGACCCGCAACCGCCGTGGTCACGGCCATCGCCAAACCCTGAACCGTGCGGTCCGCGAAGTACCAGCTCCCGAAACCCCACGCAAAAAGGACCAAATCGACTGATACGCGGGGTAGGTCAGGAAACGGCGGGTCTACGGACGTCCCAAGCACCCCGCTTGCGAAGTACTGAAGCGCAAACGCCGAGATTGCGACTGAAACCGCGCCGGCGCCGGGTTCCCACCCGGTGACCGGTTTTCCAGGACAGCGCGCGAAGAACGCATCCTTGCTGATTCCCTCGAATTTTTCATCAGCCGCCCCACCTTTCAACATCAACGAATCCCCCACGGTGTGTCCCAGCCCGATAACAACCCCCGCGCCTCCGAACAACAATGGGACCCACCACGCGGTTTCCAGAACCCATGTTTCGCGCTGGAACACGAAAGTTAGGGCTTGCGAAAGCGGCGCGTTAGCGGGTAACGCGAGAAAAGAAAAAGAAAACGTCGCTCCAAACGTTTGCGTAAAAAATTCCCCGACGTCCACCACAAACGGGTCGACGTAGTGCAAAACGTCGAACCGGCTGTGCTGGTGGTCCAGCAGCGGTCCTAAGCATGCGGCTCCACACCACATGCCAATCGCTTCGTTTCGAACCGCGGTGGTTTCTTTTTTTGCCTGGCGTTGGTTTTCTCTTTGCGCCAATTCAGCGGATGACGAGGTTTGCGTTTTACTTTTTTTTATAGGAAGCACACTTTTCCACGTGTTTGTTCTGTCCCTGTCCGCTCCGGAGCTTGTTTCGGTGGCGCCCCCTCGGTTCCGTCGATCCGTCTCGGAGTCTGTACCAGGGCCGCGAGCCCTGTTTTTCGAACCCTCCCTTTGCGTGAGCTTGGAATCAGCCACGAAGAACCCTCCCACGATCACCGAGGGGGGCGCTTTTGGCTTGGTTTCGATCGAGCTGCCCTCTTTCGTGGATGCAACGTCGGTCGTCTCATCGGACGGCACCGCCTTGGGCACGAAGGTGTTACGCCGCCGCGGGTTCCGTCTCAACGCGCGCCAACCCGCCGATCGCGTGCACACCGACGCGAACACGGAGCCGGCCGCCGAGGCGGACATCGCGATGTCCGCGTCGGCCAGACACGCACCTCGATGTGCCCTCTCGGAAGTGATGACGAGATTGAAGTTGACAGAGACGACGGCTTTCGGGAGATTTGCATTTCCCCGGCTTTTCGCGACGAAACGGTTTTCGAGTCAGTCTTCTCTGTTTTCTATCATAGCTAGTCTATTTCCCCTTCAAATATCCACAATCACGAAGAGCTCGGCGTCGTGCCCGTCCCCGGGTGTCTCCGTCCCCCCCCGCCCCTTTTCCACGATCTGCATCGCGCTGTACGTGATGGCTTTGATTTCCGTGCCCTGTTCGTGCACGCCGTCCACGAACCGCTCGCCGAGCGCGACGCCTTTCACTTTCCAATTTTCCCGGTCGATTTTTTGTAACTGTATTCTCCTGCAAACCACCATGGAGGTGTGGAACCGAAACAGCAGTTCATCCAGAAACGCGAAGAGCAACGAGTGCATGTCATGCGCCGTGACCTCGAACTGGTACCCCACGGAAAGGTGCTCGGCGAGGATTTCAGTGTCGGTTTGCTTTGGGTGTTGGATTTTGTGCGCTCGTTTTTCATTTTTTTCGTCCCCCGCGCCGTCGCCCGCGCCATCGTCTTTCCGCATGTTTCGGTTTCCGGGAACCCGTCTGTTGCTGTTGCCGTTTTCGGGGTCGTCGGTACCGTGGGTCAAACCACCAACCGTGTGTGCGTGTGCCGTTTTCGCCTCCTCCGCGCTGGACCGCAAATTATCAAGAGGCGTCATGTAGTTGAACATCCCGAGCGCCGCCCACGCAAAACACGCCTCGACGTTTCTGCCCCACGCATGGATCTGGATATCAGCCGTGTGGTCTTTGTACTCGTACCCTTGTGTGACTGAGGTGCCGTCGAAGATTGGCACACCCGGTACGAACTCGGGAACGAGGTCTGGACGGTCGTCCCGTGCCTCACGTGTCTCGTCCCCGACATCGTCCCCGGCCCCGACGTTCGCCACGTCTCGAAACCTCCCCGCCGCCTCGCCATCACTCGCCGACGCCCCATCCAGAAAACGCGCGCCCGCATCGGCTTCGCCAACGGGACGCGGGCGCTTGCGCCTCGGCGGGCGCTGCGGAAGTGGCACGTGGTCCATCCCGACGCAGACGGGGTGTCGCCTGTCTGGCGGCCGCCGACCGAGGGCAGCGCGCCGCGATAATAAAGACTGGATTGCTGCGAGGGACAGAAAAAGTGCTGCAGTTCGGCCACGTGTCGTTTCGCGACAGAAAAAAAATGTCTTCTCGAAGGACCTGCACTTCCTCGCCGCACACCACTGGACGCCGCGAGGTGCAAACCCCACCACCTTTCACACAAACACGATGCCTCGCATTCTCCAGCCCGTCACCGTGGTCAAGACCCCCGAAGTGGATATCACCGAGTTCGCCGGGAAAGGGAGTTCGAAACAATCCGCCATCTCAATCGCGAAAGTCGTGGCGCAAGGCGGGTGGGCCGAGCCGTGGCAAACCCCCGAGTTCGACGAGTGGGTGCTTGTGAACGAAGGCAAGGTCCACATCGAGCACTCCCACGGCCCTACTGTTGAAGTAGTCGCCGGGCAGTGCGTGTATCTTGCCAAAGGCGAGCGCGTTCGGTGGGTGTTCCCGGAAGGCGGATGCACGTACGTACCGATTTGCCTTCCCGGCTTCACCCCGACGAACGTACACAGGGAAGACGAAGGCGTGGCACCTCCAACTCATGACAAGCACACCGACATTTACCACATGGTGCAACAGCACAACTGGGAAGCGGCTAAACAAAGTCCTGAAAAAATGTACTACCCGCCGACCTACCACACGGACGGGTTCACGCACGCCACCGCCGATCCCAAGTATTTGCTCACGGTGGGGAACTGGTTTTACAAAGACACGAAGGACCCGGTCGATGAAACGAAGCCTTCGAAATGGCTCTTGCTGAAGATGACCCGACAAACCCTGGCCGCGAAACACATCGACCTCAAGTTCGAGTGGCCCTCGCCGGTTGGTTCCACGAAGGCGATGGACGAAAATGCGAGCGGCGGCGAACGGTTCCCGCACATCTTTGGGGGGATTCCCACGGAGTTTGTGGTGGTGCAAGAGTTTGACGTCGAACGAAGCGACGACGGGACGTTCACGGCAGTCGTGGGTTTGTAAGGGTTGAAAGGGAGGAGTAAGATTTAAAGGGAAGGGTGACACAACCCTGAACCCTGAACCCTAAACCCGTGCCGCTTGAAAGTAAGCACTATCCTACATAGACTAGTAACCAGATGTTTGTTTTCGTGTTTCTCCGCGGGACGGGACTTTTCAAATCGCCGCGGGACTTCTTCTCACTATTAGGGTGCGCCGTTCGCTATCGCCCACTCCAGGGTGTCCCCTCTCGCAAATTGGCGCGTGCGAATGTCACACGGGCAGCCGTTCGCACGCGCCCACTGCAGTACCTGGAGGTGTCCTCCGCACGCCGTCATCGTGCACGTCTCCTCGTTCCACGAGCAGCCGTTCGCGCGCGCCCACTGCAGCACCTCGAGGTGCCCGCCCTCCGCCGCACGCTCGCACGTCCACTTGTCCCATGGGCAGCCGTTCGCGCGCGCCCACTGCAGCACCTCGAGGTGCCCTTTCTCAGCCGCATACGCGCACGTGCCTGCGCTCCACGGGCAGCCGTTCGTGTGCGCCCACTGCAGCACCTTGAGGTGCCCGCCCTCTGCCGCCCACGAGCACGTGATAGAGTCCCACGGGCAGCCGTTCGCGCGCGCCCACTGAAGCACCTCGAGGTGCCCGTACTTTGCCGCACACTCGCACACGACACGCTTTTCAAGGCGACCTTGCCGATGCAGGCGCTGCACAACGCTTAAGCATCCAAGTGCCACGGTACTTTCAAAATTAAGCTCCTTTATCTCACGCCCCGTCGCCTCGACTGCGTCGCGCATTGCGTGATTCACCGCTCGGAGTCTCGCAAGATCCGCGGGGTTGGGCAAATTGTCCGATCCGAGGATGTGCGTGACCACGACTTCTACGGGAACCGGGAAAGCCTCGAGCTCCTCGAGCTTAAACCCCAGAACCTCGACGCGGTTGGTCCCAACCGACAGATGCCAAGGGCACCCGCTCGTGTGTGCCCACTGCAGCACCTCGAGGTGTCCGCCTTCACGCGCGCTCTTGCTTGTCGTCTCGTCCCAGGGACAACCGAGCTCGCGCAACCATTTGAGGACGTCGAGTTCCCCGTCCGCCGCAGCCGCCGCGCACATCCGCTCGTCCCACACCGTGTCTTTCGCGCGCAGCCACTGGAGAATCACGTTCATCTTCTCCGGGGACATCATCATCTCGGTGAGTGCTGAGTGCTGGCACGCCGGTGTGTGCAGGGTGTTGTGCCTCGAGGCTTCCGAGAAAAGCGTTACGAAAGGACGTGCAAGACGTAGACTAAACGGGAACTCCAGACTTTCCATTAAATTACCCGCACCACTCCTCGATGGTCGCTTTCGGCTCTTTATACGCCAGCGCCGGGCCTCCAATCACCACCCGTTCGCTCCCCGTGATGATCGCCACCAACTCGTTCCCCAGCTGTTTCGCAACCAGAGGCTGCACGATCAGCGCGTTGAGCTCGGCGAACTGAAAGAAACTCCGTTGTTTCAGGTTGCACGACCCGATCATACAAGCGTCCGGAACCGCACCCCTCGAATCGCGCGCCAGGAAAACCTTCGCGTGAAGCATGTCGTCGCAAACGTACGCGACCAAACGGCCTTTAGGTTTTTGTTTTTCCGAATCTTTGGGTGTGTTGGTATCCCTGGTGGTATCCCGGGAGGGAGAGTCCTTTCCATCCAAACCATACAAATCCATCAATCCCGAAAGCGCCTTCGCGTTCGCGTCTCTGTAGACGTTCGGAACGCGCGGCATCACCAGCGCGACGTCGGCGCCCCGGTCAAGCGCCAGTTTCAAAACCCGCGAGCCTTGCGTGTCCTGATTGTAAAACAAAAAGTGTCAGTCGTGTATGGGCAATCAGTCGGAGGAATGTGGTGATTGGGAAATACTTACCAAGTACGCCGCCGCGATGACGTACTCGTCGTACCGCGTATCCCCCATCAGCCGCTCCAACGCAGGTAACACGTGGTAGGTTCCGGGAAACGCTCTTAGCCAAGGCGCGACGTAGCTCGTCACGTCGAAACCGCTCGGGGTGTTCGCCACGAAACCCAAACCGTTCGCCCGCGCCTCCGCGTCGCGGGTTTTGTTCCGGTCCCGAGACCCCACCGTGAGCGCCTGTTTGAACTTGTCGAACCTAGAGCCGGTGGTTTGTTTTTGCCCTGAAGAAGTTAGGTGGCTCGGTTTTTTAGGACCCGGGTTTAACACGTGTTTGAAAGTGGTCGGGTTCGTTACCCGGGCAGACCCAGCGGGTAAACCAGGGCCTTTGGAAAAGGCCTCCACCGTCGGAAGGAACGTCGCCGCTTCGCCGTTGACGCACATGGCGAGCGCGCCGACGGCGGCGCGGCCCTCGCACCGAATCGCGAAATCCCGCCAACACCGGAACCGGTCCCCGATGTTCACGCCCCCGAACACCGCGGTACTTACCCCCCTTTGTCGGTGGAAAACCACGTACTTGGCGTGCGTGGGGAGGGTTCGTCGGGAAAACGTGACGATTCCCTGTTTTGTTTTTGTTGGACGAGTAATCAGTCCCGCGCTTTTGTGGTCAGCGCTTTGCGAACTTCCATCCCTAGAACTTTGCAAACTATCATCAGGAAACTCCTTGGCTAACTGAAACAGCAGCTCCGCTTCCGTCTTCGTGCCCTCGCACCACCGCGTGAACGCGCTGACAATCGAGCAGTCCAGGGAGCAGTCAACCCGGCATCCCCGGTTCGCGGCGCGGCGCATGGCGTCGATTACTCGCTGCGTCGAAGCGCCGGCTGCGATTGCGAACGAAAAGTGTCAGTCTCTTCCGTCTTGAGTCTTGAGTTTGTAGTGCACTTCCTTTTAATGACGGCCGTGGACGTCACGAACGGGGGTGTACACATTGTGTCAGGATTCGGAAAACGCGCAATACACGTACGTTCCAAGACGTACACGGAAAACTCCACGCGGTCGCCGCGAGTGGTTTTGTCCAACTCGCACACGATCGCGTCGATGACCTGGTCGTAATTCACGAGCAACCGAACGGGCGGGTTGCCGTGGCCGTTACGACCAGGCATCGCGTCGTCGTCGATGGACAGGTCCATGGACGAGGACGACGATGAATGGTGGGAGAATTCCCGTCGCTTAGCGTTGGCCTTGTTTCTCAAAGACTGTTGCGCCAGAGGAGGGGTTGCGATTTGCACGGAATCGGTGGCATCTGCGGAGCGGGACGCGCGGGGGCCGGCTTGTACGCGATGTTTTCCACTGAAACGCGAAATGGGGTGTTTGGTAACGGTAAACGAACGCCGCCCCCCACACCGAGGCGCCCCCCGAGGTGCTACGCGCGCCAACGCGGCCGTGATTTCCATGGATGCAAACATTCTCTGTCCGCGTCAAAAGATGCGAAATGGAAACAACCGACGCGCTGGGCACGCGGAAGCCTGGAGAACAGGTACCAGTTCTATAAAACCCGAGACAGTGCGAAACGCAAACACCGCCGGGAAAAGCCTGGTGTCGTGTCGCGCTATGTCGGTGTGAGGTCGCGTGGGTGCCGAGCATCGCGAAACTTCCTCCAGACGCGCTCGCCGCCAGGTGGCACCGATCTTTTGGTTCGCGCGGATTCTCCGGGAAGATTTGGAGAATCCAAAACTTACGTGGCAGACACAAGTGGCATTTTTCACGTGTACAATTGTATTTCAACCGAGTCACTGACACGGGTGGGACCCAGAAACTACCCCCGCCGTTCTCAAGGCGGCGCGCGCTGTCCCCCGTCGAAAGGCCCTGTACTTTTCGGCGGCGCCAAAACCGTGTGCCCGACCACCGTGGACGGCAACACAGAGGACCCTGCGACTGTTTGCGCACTGGCCGTACCCAACGGTACGACTGTTTGCGCACTGATGATACCCGCGGGTAGTCCTTGAGTACTGTTCGCCTCCGCCTGCACAAGCGCGCGCCGTTGCGCGTCAACCTGCGCGGCGCGCCTCTGTTCCGCCTCCGCCCTTTGCGCCTGTTGTTGTCGGAACCGGTCCTGTTCCTGAACCCGCTTCTGCTCCGCGGAAGCCATCGCCCTTTGATTTTTCTCCAAAGTATCCCGCCGCTTCGCAACCTCCAAAGTCTTAGCCGCGACCAGGTACTCCTCCGCGGCGGCGAGGTTTCGGTGGTGGCCGGGTTCTGTTTTGACAAACTCGTCTTTTTTTTCTGTTTTGGCACACGCGTCCTTTTCTTTTTTGGCAAACGCGTCGCTCGCATCTTCAATCTTTTCAATCTTTTCGTCACCGCGTGTTTCCCTTCCCGAAATCAGCCCCTCTAATCGCTGTCGCTTCGCCTCGAGTTCCTCGGAAAACGCCACCACGAAGTCGCGCTTGCTTTCCCCCCACGCCTGCGCGCGCGACCGCGACCGGGTTTTGGCTTCGACGGCTTTCGCGGAATCCTCATTATTTTCGTTTTCTGTCTTTTCCTTACCATCATCATCGCCCCCCATCACGACGCCCCCCGGCACGACGCTCATATCAAGCGCGTCTTCATCCGGCGCGGAAAACACGTGGTACGGCAACAGCCGTGCGATGGCGTCGTCCAAATCCACGAACGGTACGTTGACTCCGGGCTGACACGCGCGTTTCGCGTCTTTGGACGCGGCGTCCACCGCGTGCTGGTGCGCAATCTCGAGTCGGGTTTCGTACGATTGCTCATTCTCGCTCGTCTCGCCCCCGCCGCCCTCGCCGTTCGAACCCGGGGTCGAACTGTGTTGCCCTCCGAAAACCACGCCCGGAGCCGGCATGGCCATCGCGGCGACGCCGGGGAAGCCTTGCATGGCCGTCGCCAAGGACCGCGCGGCGCACAGTGATTGAACGAGGAACCCTAACAAACAAACTTGCAAACTTGAGTGATGTGTGTTTCCTCCGTCCTCCTCTGTCATCACGCGCCCGAGGAAACGAAAGGACAGGTGGAGATCCGATTTCTGATTCAAAACTCGAATACCTGATGTGTTGTCGACGTCGTCGTCCACCGCCCGCTCCTCCCGGCACACTTCAACACACGTGCCTCTGGCCAGCGCGCCGCGCCGCGATGTCGGCGTCTGCGACGGTCGATTCCCGCGTCGGTGCCGCGCCGGCGCGTCCGTGCGCCGCGCGTGCCAGCTCCGGGCGCGGTGCTGGTTCCAAACACGACCTCGTGTTTGGCAAACCATCGTTCGGGTGGCGTGGCAATCACCGGAGGACACCGACCAACCCTCGTCCTTGGCGGGTTCGCCTGGCCCCTAGTCGCGCGTTCGCGGACGACCGCCCGCGGTTGGACCCGGCCGGGGTCTCTTCCAACGCAGGCCCTGTGTCTGCGATAAACCCAAACCCCTTATCCACCGCGTTCGCCGCGCACCTCGCCAGTGTCACGAATCCAACCGAACTGGAAAAGCTCCTCAACCTGTTACCGCCGCGCATCGCGGACGTGTTGAAGAAACACCCGCGGCGGCTGTCCTTGCTTGAAGTGGTGCTTGATTTAGGCCGAACTCCAATCGCGCGCTTCGCGGACGGGGACGAGCAAATAGACCAACGCAGCTTGAGTTACGAGGACATCGCGTCCGCACTCGGCGGCGTCGGCGACGTGGGCGGCGATAACCGCGCGGGCGTGAACGAAACGTACGCACCGGTGTTTTGTCTTTTGTGTTTCACCAAATCCCGCCTCCACGTCTGCCGGTTGTCCAGAGTAATTACTCATACACATGGCCCGAAAGACTGAAACTTTTCCTTCACAACAACAGGCTACACCGCGTGTCAGTGATCCGGAACCGGTCTGGGGTGGTGGTGGGGTTGACGTGCCGAGTGGGCCGGGCGGTGGAAGGTAAGGGCCTTTCCCCATTTACCACATTCCGCCTCCCTGACTGCCCATACGGGACTGACACTTTTCTTTCAACAATCAGGCAGCGCTGATTTGGTGAAAGATTTGCTACAAACCGGGGTTTCGATTTTACTGTTGGGACGACCGGGGGTTGGTAAAACAACCGCTATTCGCGAAATATCCCGCGTGTTAAGCGTGGAGTGCGGCCGCCGAGTAGTGATCGTGGACACGTCCAACGAAATCGGCGGGGACGGGGATATTCCCCACCCCGGAATAGGCAACGCGCGACGCATGCAAGTTCCGTCACCCAACGAACAGCACCACGTTTTAATAGAAGCCGTGCAGAACCACACCCCCGAAGGTACGCGTCGGGGCTTTCCCAAATCAAGACACGGCGTTTCTGCCGCCCCTCTTTGAGTGCACTACGGCCGCAACATTTACGGGCAATTGTTACAACTATGCACAGCACAAACGCACTGTTTGCGCATACCGAGACTCGGGACTGACCCTTTCTTTTACGTATCGCAAGTCGTGGTGGTTGACGAAATCGGCACAGAGCTTGAAGCCGCGGCGGCGCGGACGATATCACAGCGGGGGGTGCAGATGATCGCCACCGCGCACGGGCACACCCTGGAGAACCTGTTGAAGAACCCCACGCTGAACGATTTGGTGGGGGGCGTGACCAGTGTCACCTTGGGCGACGACGAAGCGCGGCGACGAAGAGTGCAAAAAAGCGTCTTGGAACGCGAAGGCCCGCCCACGTTCGGCGTCGCCGTGGAGATGCTTGAAATCGGGCGGTGGCGGGTGCATCTCGATGTGGGCGTTGCTGTTGATACGCTGTTGCAAGGGTACGAGCCGCACGTAGAAATCAGGGCGTTCGACGAAAACACCGGACACGTCATCAAACAGCCTTGGCTCGGGGAGGGCGTTTACGGCGTCAACGGCGGCGGTTTGTTTTCGGCGTCGTCAGGTAAGGGCCTTTCCCAATCACCACACACCGCCTCCCTGATTGCCCATACAAGGCTGAAAGTTTCTTTTTTACAATCAGGGCCTTTTGGGTTCGGAGGCACACCGCCGTCCAACACGGCTCCCCCTCCCGCGTACCGAAGCTACGACCGCATTCTGGGCGGGTTCGGTGACACCGGAGCGGGGCCGCCTGCGGGGGTGTCATCGGGAATCATAAACGGTGGTAACTCGTCGTCACGAAAAAAAAACACCGCGGACAAAACCGAACCCTTGTCGCGGTCCGCGGCGCGCGAGGTCTCGGACGCCGCGCTTGCGCGAGACGAACGGTTTTCGAAATCCGAAATTGAAACACGCGGCTTGTTTTCAGGGGAGGACGACGACGATACGTATCACAAAGACGGTGTTTTCCTTATCTACCCGCACGAGCTGGATTGCGACGTCGTGGAGGAGGTGATTAACGAGTTGGGGTTGCAAAACGCATGCGTTCTAACCACCGTGTTGGAGGAAGCCTCCGCGGTGCTGGCGGTGAAGTCGCGGGTGAAAAACGCGACGTGGCTGCGACACGCCGGTACGGCCTTGGGCCTTTCCCAAATCCTGACACACTGTTTGCCCATACAAGACTGACACTTCTTTTTTACAATCACAGCGCGCGCCAGGGGGATGCCCATCTACGCCCTGAAAGCGGAAGGCATGCCGCAGCTCGCGCGGGCGATTCAAGCCATGCTCGGGTTGAACGCGCTCGAAAACAACGCCGGGGAAAAGGAAAAGGAAAAAGAGAACCGCGCGGCTACGCGTACCAGCGGTGACACCCGAAACGACGTCCTGTCGAACTATTCAAACCCCTCCCCGAAACCGCCGTCCACGCTGTCACTGAAACCCAGCGGGGTCGTTCCCGGCGGTGTCGGTGGTTTCGTCACCCCCGCGGAGGAAACAGACGCGTTAGAGGAGGTGCGCATGGCGGTGGAACAGCTGGTGATTCCGCACCAGGAAGGTACGTGATGGGGCTTTCCCAAATCATAGACTCCCTGTTTTACCTCTAACGCTGGTGACTGTTCAGACCGATTATGGTGACTGTTTGTCCATACATCGTCCAATACACGCCCAACACGGGACTGACACTTTCTTTTTTTATCGTAAGCGGTGGAGCTGTTACCGCGGCACACCCGGCTTTTGAAAATGCAGGCCGATTTGATTTCCAACGAGTACAAGCTGGAGTACGAAGAGTGCGGCGAGGGTAACGCGCGTAGAATACGCATTCTGCACACGTACGCGGGGGGTATTAAACCGTAAACGTCGGATGGTATTTATTTGTATCGGTCTTACTTTTTGACTTATTCTAACACAACGCGTTTCGGTTGCTACTACGAGTACTACAACTTGTTACCCTTCATTTGGCCCCCAAACCACTCTTCTTCTTCCCCTCCGTTTCCCTGCGTTTCACAATCTGTTCCTGGACTAGCTTACTCTACTTGGTGACGTCTTTCCGGCGACACGCTTCGCCGCAGAACCACGGTTCCGAGACGCCGGCGCCGTCGCCGAAGAAACTCTTTTGGCTGTTGCTTTTCGTGTGACTTGGGCTTTTCTTTCTGGCCGCTTTGGGGTTAGGGTTCAGGGTATTTGCCGTACCATTAGGGTTAGGGTTCAGGGCATTCGCAGTACCAACATCAGCCGTCTTATTCTCCCCCGTCTCCCGAACCTGGCACCGGACTCCCCGCACCGCGCCAATTTCGTTCGCCAGGCCATTTGGTTTGAACCCCTTGTTGTAAAAGCCGAAAGTGTCAGTTGTGTTGGCAAACAGGGAGGCGGGATTTGGGAAGGCACAATACGTACCTGTTCCTTGGGCGGCGGCGGTGCGTTTTTCGGGTCGATGCCGACGCACCGCAGGTGGTGCGGTTGGTCGCACCCGTCGCAAAGCACGTACCCGGTATCCGTGACGTGGAAGTTGTTGAAGTGACACGTCCCGAATTTGCTCCCCATTTTCACGCACACTTTCCGCGTTTTCCGCGGGTCCGGGTCGAACCCGTTTCGCGGGTCGAAGACAAACCGCCAGACGTACTGATGCGAATAACCGAAAGCGTCAGTCGGGACCGTGACTTGTATGAGTGAACATTCGGCCGGATTCGGGCCTCCACAGTCGGGCGTACTCGGGCCGAACAGTGCGCGTGTGATGTATGTAGTAGTTGCCAGTACTGGTAAATGTTACGGAACGTAGTGTACTCGACCAGGGGCGGTAATCAGTCGTCTATGATTTGGGTTGGGAAATACAAACGCGCACCTTCGTGTCGCAAGAAACCCCCATGTTTTCGTCCAGGTCCTTGTCGTCGTAGAAGGTTGTGATTTCCTTTACATCAAGGTTGACGTCCGCGAACTCGGAGCGGGAGTAAAGGCGAGTTTGAGTTTGGGTTGATTCGCGGTTACTTAACTCGTTTCTGCTGTTCGTTTCGTTCGCGTGTGTCCCGCCCGTGCTCGGCCGCCAAATCACGAGCTCCACCCGGCCGTTGCTTCTTGACACGTCACAAACTTTCTCCAGCGGGTACTCCGCCTCGGTCAAGCACGCGTTCGCGGTGGGGCACACCGCGACTAACGCGTCCAGGGGGACGAACCACTGATACGATAAAAGCCGAAAGTGTCAGTATCGTATGGGCAATCGCAGAGGCGGAACGTGGTGGGCGGGAAATACATCACACGTGCCCTGTTTGCCCATACAGGCTACTTGTACCCACCTGGAGCGAGTATATCTCCGCGTCGTTCAAAACCCTTTCCTCGTCCTCAAAGTCGTCCAAACTCGCGGGGTCTTTCCGCGTGCGTCGCGCGGTTCGCGCGCGCCGCTTGGAGTTTTAAGAAAAGTGTCAGTCGTGTATGGGCAAACAGTCGTTGGATTTGGGAAATGCAATAAATACTTACCGCGTTGTGCGCGGCGCCCTGTACGATTTCGTGGACCCTGGCTAAGTAATAAGGCGCGGGGCCCCAGTTCTGCCGCGTCTCAGGTGACGTGCCGTTCGCGAGTTTCACCACGGACCCGACAAGGAGGGGTTCGCGAACCACCGCGGAGGCGGTCGTTCCAACGCGCGCGTCGCCATCCCCATTCGGACTCATCGTGTTTCGCGTTTCGCGTGGTTTTCGTCGCCGCGCATCCCCGCGCAATGACGGCGTACACGGCGTCTGTCTTTCCCGTCCCGACCTGCGGATTCCTATTGTTCCATATACCTTCGGGCGACTCGCCGTGCCGTTTTTCGGGCTCCCGCGATCGGAACCGGAAACAGAAGACCCACCCGTCTCACGCATCCCACGCCCTGCGGATTCCAAAAGATCTAGCCCCTGCATCAACCGACGATCGCGCTGGCGCACCGCGGAGTTGTGCGTCGCGACCAGGGTTTGCGTCTCCCTCCGCTTACCCACGCCGCCCGACGCCCGGGGGGACAAGCCCCGGGCGGCTTGGGCGCCGGACCGGTCCCCGGAGTCGTGGTTCACCATCCACTCACCGACGTGCCTGTCACTGTGCGGGCCGCAGAAGGCACCTTTTACCTCCCTCTCGCGTTTCCCGACTCGTTTTCACGGACGGTTCGACTGACCAAAACCTTGCCAAAACCCTCCACGTCACTCCGCGGCTCCTCCGAGAACACGTCCCCCCTTCCCTCGTGAGACCCCGCACTCCCTCCCGCACGTTCCACGCCCCACACGTTCTCCACCCTCCCTTTAAATCTTTCGATGCGTCGCGACGAGGACAACGTTCCCGCGAACGAAGGCTCTTGGCGAGCTGGCGTTGGCTGGGGCGCGGAGTCCGCGTCCGCGGACTCGGAGAACCTGGCCGCTGACTGGAGGCGACGCAGTTGCGACACGAACATCCAGCGCACCGCGGCTATCGCCGTCGCGAGAGACGCGGAAAAGGCGACGCAAGTACACAACTCGTCAACATCCTCCGTGCCTATTGCTGACAACAACGACCCGTCGAGCCCCAATTCCGCCTCGGACGGGTTCAACCCTCCTCTCGAGGTTCGGGTCGTGGCCCTTTCCCTCTGGGTGCGCGTGGCGTTCCCGGCGAAAAGTTCGCCGTCGCTTTCGCTTTCCTGCTTTTCAGAAAAGGTTCCGAGTAACCCCCAAAACGACAACAGCACAGCAACACACACACCGCGTGAACTCGCCCTCGATGTCGCCTCGGTGGATATCGAGAAAGCGGAGTCGGCGGCGAGGGGCGCTTTTCAAAAAGATTCGCGCGCCGAGAATTCTTCGCCCCGAAAAGCAACAGACATGGTCCGCGTGCTCCGCGACGTTTCCTTCACCGCGTTTCCCGGCGAGGTGCTGGCGGTGCTAGGGCCTTCCGGGTCTGGGAAAACATCGTTGGTCACCGCGGTGGCGGGACGAATCAACACAACCGGGGGTGGGTATGCTTTGGAGGGAACCGCGGAGTTTCTGGAGCGCGAGTTTTTGTTTTTAGGCGACGGCGCCGAGAAATCGAAAGCGAAGCAAACCCGAACCCGAACCCAAACCCGAACCCCCGTTCAACCGAAACACCGTTTGGGACGCCGAGTCGGGTTCGTGACCCAGGACGACTGCTTGTTCCCGTCCCTGACGGTTAGGGAAACGGTGCAGTACGCCGCGGCGTTGCGGCTTCCCGATTTGGTCGGCGAATCCACCCGAAACGCGCGCTCGCGAAAACGCAGAGTCGCCGACGGAGCGCTGAAAAGGTACGGCGACCATCGCGCGTTTCCCAAATCCGTCGACACGCTGTTCATCTCTCACGCCGGTCAATGTTCCGACCGAGTACCCTAACTGTTTGTCCATACATCGTCCAATACATCGCGATATACGCGACTAACCTTTTCCCCCCAAACACCCGCCCCCTTTTCTGCCCCACTCAAAGCTTGAGCTTGGAGGCGTGCAAAAACACGATAATCGGCGGGGTTTTCTCCTTCCCCCGGGGCGTTTCGGGCGGCGAACGCAAGCGAGTTTCCGTCGCGGTCGAGCTGTTAACCAAACCAAGCGTGTTGCTGCTGGACGAACCCACCAGCGGTTTGGACAGCACCGTGGCGAATAAGCTCGTCGCGATGCTGTCGCGACTCGCCAAAGGAGACGACACGCCGGGGGCGACGTCGACGACCCCCGCGTCGAGAACGAACCAGCGGACCGTCATAATGACCATCCACCAGCCTTCGCAAAGGGTCGTGACTTCCTTCGACGTTACTTTGTTCCTGGCGAAAGGAGAAAGAGCCTACTACGGCAGCGCGAGGGGGATATTTCCCTACTTCCGCAACGAACTGAACCTCAACCCTCCGTGGGGAACCAACCCCGCGGAGTTCGCGCTTGACGTGTGCAACGGGAACGTGGACGGGTTCGGGGTGGAAACCGGTGTCGATGGCGGACAGGTCGTGGAAAACGTGTTGGCGGCGAGCGCCGCGCGTACGGCGCGAATCGGCGACGACGGCGCGGAGGAAGGGACACTTTCTTCCAAAGACGCTTACGAAGGCACTTCCACCGGTACCACTGGAGGAGTCACGACCACCCACGCCTCGTCACCCTCCCCGCCGCCGCCCGACAACCGGAAGTTCGCCACGACGTGGTTTCGCCAAATCACGGTTTTGTCAAAACGCGCGCTGTCCGCGCGCCGGGGCGCTTTCTTCGACGCGCTGAAGATTTCCCAAATCCTGTTTGTCGCGTTTCTGGTGGGCGCGCTGTGGTGGCGCCGCGGTACCGAGGTGGGCTTGGACTCCGTCGGGGACCTTTCTGGGGTTTTGTTCTTCGAGCTCCTGTTCCTGTCCTTCCTCACCCTGTTCAACTCCCTGTTCACGTTCCCTGACGAAAAAGCGGTGGCGCTGAAGGAACGGCAAAGCGGGGTGATTCGCGTTTCGTCGTACTTCGTGGCGCGCACCGCGGTGGACGGTACGTGTTTGGGGCTTTCCCAAATCCAGGCACAATGTTTGCCGATTGTCCAGGGTAATTACTGTTTACTACATACATCACAAGTAGACTGTCTGCCCATACATTCTACTTGTACACTCAAGACTGACACTTTTCCTTCACAATCGCAGTCCCGATTGACCTTTTCCCGCCCACCTTGTTCGTGCCCATCGTGTACTGGATGGCGGGTTTGAGGGGCACGTTCAGTGCGTTCATCCAACACCTACTAGTGGTGTACCTGGTAACCCTGGTCGCCTCGTCCTTGGGTCTTTTCATCGGCTGCGTCTCTCCGAACCCGAAACAGGCGCAGACCATCGCGAGCGTGTCGATGTTAGCGGTGATGCTCACCGGCGGTTTTTACTTCGACAAAACCCCCGCCTGGCTGGGTACGTGTGGGCAGGCTTTCCCAAATCCCGGCCTCCCTGTTTTGCCGGTTGTCCACCCGTAATTACTGTTCACTACATACATCACAAGTGCACTGTTTTACCGAAGCTGGTGACTGTTTGTCCATACATCGCGATATACATGGCACTTGTACACTCAAGACTGACACTTTCTTTTTCAGACTGGACCAAGGAAACGTCCTTCATCAACCACGCGTACGCGGGGCTTTTGAAAATCCAGTTCCCGGACGGGGGGAGTTTCGCTTGTTTCCAGGGCGAGAAGAACAGGCTGTTGGCGACGAAAACGAACGAGGCGAGTTTCGAACCAGGCGGTGACATCGAAATCGAAGTGGATGACCTCGCCGCATCAAGAGTGACTACTTGTTACGTTTCCGACACGAAACAGCTCAACTTCGTGGATTTACAGGAAACCATCGCGGTCAACGTCGCGGCGCTTGTCGCGATTTTCGTCGGGCTACGACTTTTCACGTACCTTTCGTTGAGGTTTGTAACGCTGAAAACGAGATGAGTGAGCGACCGTGGTAGCGGATCGTACCTTGCTTACCATATGTCCCGCTGTTGTTCATCGATGCCCAGCGGATCGTACCTTGTTGAATGCGAATATGTACATCTTTTGACATATTCACATTCAACAAGGATAAGTCAAAAGATGTACATATTCGCGTTCAACAAGGTACGATCCGCTGGGCATCAATGAACAACAGCGGGGCATATGGTGAGATCATAGTAATACACAACCTTTTCACAAAGACGACATTTCAAGACTCATACAAGCAGTTTCCCTCGTTCAGAAAGTATCATCTGGCGGATTATCAAGCCAAGACAAGAACTGAAAAAGCCATGTTGAAGTGCTCAAATTTGCGCACGAGAAGGGCTGCCCGTGGAGCACGTTGACATGTGCATGGCAGGATACAGACGGACATCTCGAGGTGATCAAGTATTACTTCGAGCTGCTCGTACAAAAGCGCGAAGCGGCGCGGCGCGAACAACACACGGAAGACTGAGAATGAGAACAGATTGTCACTGATAAAAAATACGAGACGAGTTTCGTCACATTCGCGTCACCCCCTCACTCCTGGACGTACCCTTCCCTCGCCAGCCTTTCAGGCGCCATGTTCGCGGTGACTATCGAGGGCACCATCAACTGCCCCGAGAACATGATCTTTTTGAATCCGGGGATGGTCACCTTACTGATTTCAATTGAAAACTCGTCGACGTCTCTCGCCGGCGGATTATTTTTCACCGTCAAGTCCATGGCATACACTACCTTCTTTTCCCTGGCGCTTCCCAAGTTTTATTAGGCGGGCTCTCATTTGACCCGACCCGCCCGCCGCTGTGGTTACTCCACCGACGCACGCGCACGTGCCAGGGTCGGGCTCGCTCGCGGTCGATCGCGCGCGAGGTCCGGAGGTGGGCGAGTGCGGTCTCTGCCCTTGTTCGGTGGAACCGCGGGTGGGTGTGTAGACTGTGATTGTCTCGAATCCAAATCCGAGGAGTGTTTACCGTTAAAAACTCATCGGTGGTTGCGATTGCCCAACTCGATTCGGACCACCAGTGCAACCCGGTGGTGGCTGCGTTTCAATAAACCCAGCCGTCATGGAGTACAGCGATCGGCCGAGGTCGGGGGTGCAGCCGGTGAGCACCGGTCGCGAGCGGTCGTCGTCGTTCAGGGACGACGAGTGGGACCGGGACAAAGAGGACACCACATCCGAAACCTCGTCCAAATCCGATGAGGACAGCGAGGTGTCGTCGGATGACAGGCCGTTGACCCTTGAGGACCGCGCGCTCGCGGCGAAAATGGCCGCTGATGTCGCCCTGGACAGGGACACGGACGCGGAGGCGATCGCGGCGTATGACACGATCGCGTCGAGGCGACGACGCACGGCATTCGGCGCCTTCAGTTCGATTTTCGCCGTCCCCACGCAGGTGCTGGACAAGGTTTATAAAAACCGAAACTCCCTCCTAACCTTCCACCCGCGTTCCGAGATCCGCCTTGCTTGTGACCGCCTAATGAAAAACCAACACTTCGAGATGGTCATCTTCGGCTGCGTCCTGGTTAACGGGCTGGTCATCGGGCTACAGAAACCGGAGGCGCAGATGAACGCGGGCGCTTCCGCGATTTTGCCCGAAACCTTGTCCACCACGCTGCAGGTACGTCTTTCCCAATCACCACGTACCGCCTCTGCGATTGCCCATGCGAGACTGACACTTTCGGCTTGTATCGGGCCAGGCGATTTTCCTAATTTTGTTCGCCTTAGAAGCGTCGGTGAAGATCGTCGCGTCCGGCTTTTTAATCGGCGAAAACACGTACTTAAGGGAGTACTGGAACATGCTCGACTTCGTCGTGGTGGTGGCTGGTTTGGTGGATCTGGCGAGCTCCAGCGCCGGCACGGCGCTGTCGCCGTTGCGGTTAATTCGCACGCTACAGCCGCTTCGAGCGCTGAACAAGTTCAAATCGGGACGGCTGGTGCTTGAAACCCTAGGCAGGTCACTTCCAATGTTGATGGACGTCGTGCTCTTTATGCTCTGGTTCGTCGTCTCAATGACCGTGATGGGGGTGATGTTTTTTGGAAACACGATGACTGGAAGAACGTACTACCCGCGAAGCGAGTTTGAAAGCGAAAGTGTTAACCAAATCGTGTTCCACACCGGCGGCCAAAACGCCACGGAGGCGGAGTTTGACTTAGCGCGGGGTGGATACTTTCCCCAGGCGTGCGGTGTGTTGCGAACACAGTGGCTGGTTAATAACTCGCTAGGAACCAGTTCCGGTACCGCCGAGTTAATCGCGGGGTTCACCGCGCCGAGCGACGAACACATGTGCGTGTGGGACAAGCACGACAAGGTACGGCCTTTCCCAATCACCACGTTCCGCCTCCTTGCTTGTTCATGCTCGTACCAGAAGGGACGGTTACCTCTGCCCGATTACCCTGACTGTTTACTCATACACGTTACGAAAGACTGACGCTTTCTTTTTGTTCGTGCCAGGTTGCGTTTTCGGTTACGAACTTTTCCAGTTCCGCGACCGTGACTATTACTACCGTGAACGTCACGAACGCCACGACCGGAGTCGTGACTAACACCACGGTCAACACCACCACGACCTACCCCGGGTACGACCAGCCACACATGTGTTGCGACAGCGACCTGGCGCCGTTTTCAAACTACGTCAGGTTCGACGACTTCGCGCAAGGCGTTTTCGTGGTGTTGCAGGTACGGCCTTGGGGCTTTCCCAAATCCCGCCTCCCTGTTTACGGACCCTCTGTGACTGTTTGAGTGCACTACTGGTGACATTTACCAGTACTGGCAACTCTCAAAAATACATCACAAGTGCACTGTTTGCTCATACAGTTCACCCGTAGACTCGGGACTGACACTTTTCGTTACCAATCGCAGATGATGACCGTGGACGGGTGGAACGAAGTGGTGTGGCCGATGTGCGACGCGAACGGTTTCGGCAAGCCTTTCGTGTTCGCCAGCGCGGTGGTTGTGATTGGGGGTTTCGTGGTGATTCAGCTGTTCACGTCGGTGATTTGCGCGACGCTTGGGGACGTCAATCAGGATGACGGAAAAGTTCGCGGCGAAAAGAACGACGTCGACGTCGTCGTCGGGGCCGCGATCGGCGGCAACTTGGATTCGGTCAAAAACAGCGAAGCGGCGGTCAAAATCGCAAAGTTCGACACCGAGTACCGATCAAACGAGCTCGCCACCGCGTTCCGTTCGCTCGTAACACACGCGTGGTTCGACAACTTCATCATGTCCTGCATCGCGATCAACTCGCTGATGATGATTTCGAGGTACATGTTGCGCGTTTCCCAAATCCCGACACTGCTTTGTCAAGAACACTTCTAGTATACGTGGTGTCTTTCGTCTCGGAGACCGGTGTCCAATAGATTGCTTTGGCACTCTTGTCCAGAGTAATTACGTAATGCACATCACGAAACACTGACACTTTTCGTTAACAATAGCCACTACGACCCGTCGCGGTGGTACGTTGATACCATGTCCCACCTGGAATCCGCATTCACCGTAATATTCATCGTCGAGTTTACCCTGAAACACTTGGGCCTGGGTGTCCAGGGGTACTGGGGAGAAACCTGGAACCGGCTGGACGGGTTCATCGTGCTTTCGTCTGTTTTCGAGCTGGTCATGATTGAAGCGAGCAGCGGCGGAAGGTACGTGTTGGGGCTTTCCCAAATCCAGGCACACTGTTTTATCTCTCAGCTGGTGACTGTTGTCCATACATCGCGATACACAAGACTGACACTTTCTTTTACCTATCGTAAGCGGCGTGAACCTTTCTTTCCTCCGCGTGTTTCGCATTTTCCGAATCATCCGCACGTTCCGGGTGTTAAGGGAAAACAAGGAGTTCGTGCGAATCTTGGAATCCGCGATAAACGGCATTCAAGCCATGTGGGTATTCCTGGTGGTCTGGGCGTTGCTGTTGATAATCTTCGCCATTCTAGGCGTACAGCTGTTCGGCGGCCGCGGCGATTTGGACCACGAGCGCCTCGGGTTCAAAGACGTGGGCGCCGCGCTGTTGACTCTTTTCGTGGTTTCGACGGGGGAAAACACGTTCGAAGTGGCGTACGCCACGATGCAAGCGACGGACGCTTGGTCGGGACTTTACATGATCGCGTGGCTCGTGATTTCCACCGCGGTGTTATCTCTGATTCTTGGCATCCTGATCGACTCCATCACCGCGGCGGGGGACGAAACGCAGGCGGCGATGGAGGATGCGGATGCGGCGGATGCAAAGACGCTTAGCGGCGGCGGCGGCGAGACCAAGTTTTTCGACAAGTTGAACGACGTAGAAACGACGGATGGCGAGGAGACGATTGGGTACGGTGCGTACACAAAGAACCCACCCACCGCGAACGGCGCGTACCGACAGAACGCACCCGCGGGGGCGAAACGCAAGTCACCGTTTGATTTCCACAAAATGGACCGCCGACGCGTCGCCGAGGTTGACCTCGTGAAAACTCGCGAACGTTTGGAGCGGAAGAAAATGAGCCACTCCAAAGCGGACGTCGCGGTTGTCCGGCGATGGCTGGTGTCGATTGGCGAGACCACGCACACCCGGGAGTCGTTACACACGGAAAACGCCCTGTCCGCCGGCGCCAAGCTCGCCGCGCGCAGACGGCTGGACGCGTTCGACAGTACAACGAAGAAACGCCCGGGACGAGCTTTGAGTGGGATCGGGAGCGTGGAGAAGCTACACGACGTTTCATTGAACGAAACGGAGCACGAGCACCACGTCGTTAACCCCGACGACGAAAAGCTGGCGGAGATGAAAGCGGAAATCTCGCTGCGAATCGCGAACCGCCAAAAGCGACGCGACGAATCGGTCGTGGTTATCGACCAAAACAAGTGTCGCAACGAACACGTGACGTGGCAGCGCGTTCGCCCGCCGCGGTGGAAACGGGTAAGTATTTCCACCGAACACATTCCGCCTCTGCGATTGCCCATACAAGACTGACACTTTTCTTTTTACAATCAGGCGGATTTGGACATCGTGCTGGAGGACGAAGACGGCGCGCCCAAAAGCAAGATCCGTTTGAAACGCGAGGAGGAGGCGTTCCTCGAGGTTCAGAAAATGCACCGACAAAACCTGGGGGTTATTCTTGACGTGCTTCGCATTCCCAACCCGGAACTCGTGTTTTCAGGAGGACCCGTCGGGAAAGACCAACTCGCTGACGGGATGTCGACCGGGGATGAAAAACACGATGCGCGACGTAAACGCGGGTGGGGCGGCGGTGTCGGTCTGTTCGGCCTTGACGGCGGCGACTCGCGGCTGTTCACGTTACGACTCGTCACGCACCCTGTTTTCGAGCTCTTCGTGTTGCTCTCCATCGGGGTTTCGTCCGGTTTGCTCGCCGCGGAGACGCACGTACGTGTTGCGCGTTTCCCCAATCAAGACACACTGTTTTATCTCTCAGCTGGAGACTGTTTTATCTCTCAGCTGGAGACTGTTTTATCTCTCAGCTGGAGACTGTTTTATCTCTCAGCTGTCGACTGTTTGCCCATACGTAGTACTGTTACGAGACTGACACTTTTCGTTTACAAAAAAGACGTTTCCCAAAAGCGGCTCGCAAACGGAACGCGCGGTTTTCGGCGTCGACGTCGTTTTCACGGGTTTGTTCACCCTGGAGATGTTGTTGAAGTCGTACGCGTTTCAGCCCTTCCAAAACCAGGCGGCGTATTTACGGTCAAACTTCAACCGCCTGGACGTCGTGGTCGTCGCCGCGAGTCTTTTGACCCTGATTTTTAACGGCGTCGGCGCGCTCAAGGCGTTGCGTTTGTTGAGGTACGTTTTGGGGCTTTCCCAAATCCAGGCACACCGTTTTATCTCTCAGCTGGTGACTGTTCAGACCGATTGCGGTGACTGTTGTCTATACATCGTTCAATACATCGCCCAACACAAGACGTTGACCACTTTTCGCGTACCAACCGCAGAGCGCTGCGGCCGCTGCGAAGCATTCACCGCCTGCCGTCCCTACGGATCGTGATTTCCGCGGTCATGGCCAGCGTGCCTGCTATTTCGCACGTCTGCGTGCTAGGGTTCGGCCTAGGAACCGTGCTGTCGATCATGGGCATGGAGCTTTTCCAGGGGAAGATGTGGTACTGCGCGTGGGTACCTTCTGATACCGTGTACGAAACGTTCGCGGCGAATGTTAGTTCAAGTCAACGGCTTGACGTCGGCGGCGGCTTGGACAAAACCAACTGCTTAGCCGCCGGAGGCGTCTGGCGCAACAACAAGTTCAACTTCGACAACTTCCTTGAAGCCATGGTCAGCGTGTTCGTGATAAGCACCGGTGATAACTGGCAGGACATCATGTACGTCGCGATGGACAGCGTCGGGGACGGCGAGGCGCCGCGGCGGGACCACAGCGCGTGGGCGGCGGCGTACTTCGTGCTGTGCGTGTTGGTCGCGATGCTGTTCTGGGCGAACCTGTTCGTGTCCGCTTTGGTGGATAACTTCAACAGGATGGCCGCGACTGGCGGGCCGACGCTGGTGAGTGACGAACAAAGGCGGTGGCAGCAAGCCATGCGTCTCGCTACGTTGTCGCACCTGGAGCGGTGGAGGCTCGCGCCGCCCAAAAACGCGTCGCAAATCAGACGAACCGTGCATTACTACGCGAAGCAACCTTTGTTTGACCGCACCGTGCTTTGCGTTATTTTTTTGAACCTACTCGCCATGGTCGCGTATCGCACGAACGCCACGGAAGCCGAGAACGTCGCACAGGAAGTTTTCGACTACTTCTTCACGTTCTTCTACGTCGCGGAAGCGACGTTACTAATCACCGCGATGGGGTGGCGCATGTACTGGAGTAACTTCATGGTACGGCCTTGGGGCTTTCCCAAACCCCGCCTCCCTGTTTCAAGCCCCGTTCGTGACTGTTTGAGTGCACTACTGGCAACATTTACCAGTACTCGCGGCTCTTACAAATACATCACAAGTGCACTGTTTTACCGAAGCTGGTGACTGTTTGTCCAAACATCGCGATATACAGTAAGACTCAAGACTGACCCTTTCTTTTTACACTCGCAGTACAAGGTGGACTTTTTAGTCGCCGTCGCGGGTTTCGTCGACTTCGCGGTTCCCAGTTTACGCCAAGCCGGGTTCGGCGACGCGTTTCGCGTGGCGCGGTTTTTACGGCTGGTGAAGCTGATTAAAATAAGCCGGGGGCTGCGAACCCTGTCCCTGACCTTCATACAGTCCCTACCCGCGGTGGTGAACATCAGCGCCCTTTCAGCTTTGGTGATTTTCATCTACGCCTGTCTCGGCGTTTCCCTGTACGGCGACAACCCCGGCCCGTTCGGCGCGTCCGTGGACTCACTCGCGTTCTCCAGCTACTCCAACTTCCTGGACTTCCCCCGAGCCTTCGTGGTGCTCTTCGTGAGCTACACTGGGTACGTATTGGGGCTTTCCCTGCAATCCCGCCTCCACGTTTGCCCATACAAGACGTTGACCCTTTTTCGTCACAACCTCAGGAACTGGATGAGCTACTTCAGCGATATGTTCCGCGATCAGCGGTGCGACGCGCTTGTGGTTCCGGTTTCCGCGGTTGACTCGGTGACCGGTGCGCTAAAGCTTTCCTGCGTAAGGGACGTCTCCGCTGTTTTCTACTGCTTCACGTTCGTCGTGGTGGCGATTTTTTTGCTCGCCAACCTGTTCGTCGCGGTGATTCTCGAGCAGTTCAGCCAGTGCGCGGATTCCGAAAACTTGTTCGGCGGCAGCGGCATTGTGGATTTGGTGATAACAACGGTGCAGCTTCGCAAGGTCGCGCGGTTGATCAAAGGAAGAGTGGTACGGCACAAACACCAAACAGAAGGGGGTTTCGTGGAGTACACCTCGGTTTCGAAACGCGCGGTGGTTGGCGGTGCGTTGGGGTTACCTAAAGCTCCTACTACTCCACTAACAAGGGACGCGATTAAAACCGCCATAGCGGAAGCCGCGAACGAAGCGAACGCGAACCGACAACGCGGATTCGGGCCAGTCGAGCCCCTGGAGGCGGCGGCGGCGGCGGTGATGGCGCTGGTGGACGACGCCGCCGTGCTGAATCAAAATAAAAACAGCGCAACCCCCGTTAACCGCCAAAGTTCGGTTGGTAAATCGGAACGCCCGAATCCGTTCGACGACGACGACGTTTCCGTGACCTCCGACGCGCCCACCATGTACAGCATGGGCGCGCCGTCCCAAAAAGGCGACGGGGATTCGGACGAGGAGGACGTCGACGACGGATTTGAATTCTCAGGAGTTAATAACTCATCAAACGGACGAAGCGTTTCGGGGGGTGGGTTTTCGGGCGTTTCGAACGCCAATACCCTGCGCGTCCCGCGAGGCGACGCGCGAAAAACGAACACCCCCGGCCCCGATATAGACCTGGATGACATGCTGTGATGAGGTTCGCAGGTTCGCTGGTTGTGGTTTAAAGATGATTTAGAGAGGGGGGTTTTGTGATAGCGATAGCGAGGAGGTTACGTGCTGTGACAGAGCGGATGTTCTCGTTTGTGAGAACGATTAGAGAGGTAGATCCTTAGTTCCGGGACCGGGCCGGTTTGGGTTTTGCGACACGTAAAGAGCGCCTTATTATTACCCTCGCCTCGCTTACTTTTTCACCCGCCACACGCTCCGCGCCCTCACAACCTCGGCTTCCGTCGGGGACATCCCGAACCCCCGCTTCAGCAACATGTGCACCAGCTGCGCCGTTCCCGGTTTCTCCTGGCAGTCCAGCACGCCCCCCGGGCCGCACTCGCGGCAGCAAATCGCGTCCACGTTGTCCCCGTCGTGGCACTCGTTTTTGAACTCCAAAATGATTTCCTGCAGGTCGTACTTCTGCCAAAACGTATCGGGCACACTTTCTAGGAGCCACTCCGTGTACACCACGTTGTTCACGTGGTTGTTCATATCCAGGTCGCTCCTGCGCACGCTGTGCGATTCGGGGATGGTGGTTCCTTTCAGTCCGCGCACGTCGGGGAGCTTGTCCACCGCGTACGAGGTACCCATCACGGGCGAGTCCATAAGTGATTGGGTTTGGAACTTCTCCACCACGACTTGCGGGATCCTGGCCAGTTTACGGCGAACAAGGTTGAACGCGATCCACTGGGACGTGGCTTTGGCGATGACCACGCCTTGTCCATTTTTTTCGGGAGACACATCCGTTATCTCCCAGTCTCGTCTCGCCGCGATCTTGCCCTGCGACTCGAACCACGTCTTGACCTGCACCTGGTCCCCCCACCGCGGGTACTCCTTGACCACGATGTGCAGACGCGTGCATACCTGCGATGGGGGGTAAAACGAAGTGTCAGTCTCGAGTCTGGAGTGTGGGTGCGCTGTATGGGCAAACAGTGTAGTCAAAGAGGGGCTTGCGTCGGGCGGATTTGGGAAACCTTACGCCAACACGTACCCACGCCAAATCCGCCTCGCTCATCTCCACGGGCATGGACTGCGCCCGTCCCCAGATCCCCTGCGCGTGGTTACACGCGCACTCCTGAATCATGCCCGCGACCGTGCGCATCGTGCTCCGCTTATCCGGGCCGCACTCGTCGAAGCGCACCGGGAACGTCTCGCTGAACACCCGGCCGTTCGTGATCAGCGCCCTTGAGTGCCAGTGGGGAATGTCAAGGGGCACTTGCTGTGCCTCGGGTTTGGTTTCGTACGACGACGCGAAGTTGTTGTTGCCGTAACCCGACGACGATGCGCTTGTTTTGATGCTGCTCCGTCCGCGGGTCCGGTCAAACGTCTCAGGCCGAACCGCGATGCTGGACACGGCGTGCGACGCCGTGTCGCCGAAACGCGGTTTTCCTGCAATCCGGGAAACGCGGCGGGGCTGGGTGTGCTTTCCGTTGGCGCGGTCCACGCGATTTGACGCGGCGGCGACCCGCGGGTGAACCACCACGACCCGACCCGACGCGAGCGTCGACATCGTGACGTCACGCGGTGGGGACGCGCGGGAGACTGTAGGTCGGGGGCATCGGGCGACGGACGGATTGGTTGAATTCGAAAACGTGTGGAGAAAGCTAGAAACAAGAAAGAGCTCGTGGCCGACATTCCAGCCAGCTGGCGAATCCATTATACCATGGTATCTTCAAGCGATGTGACAAAAAATGGAAGGTGTGGGGACGCTTTTTGCACCGCGATGGCATTTCGCACGCGCTCGTCCCACGCGCGGTCGGGGATTTTTAAACGCGGTTTTTGCCGCATGCCACGTACCGTGAGTCACGTCACGTACTATCCGTGGTGATTGTGAATCAGTGAACGGTGTTGCCAGCGTTGTTATCAGTAAAAGATCAATTGTTGTAATATTAAAAGGTTGGGTCACGCGAAGCGAATGCGTTTCATTCTTACTTTTTTTTCCCTCCATGTTTCGTTTTCTAGAGTACCCGTCGCGTCTCACTTCCCGTGCGCCACCAGCCTGAGCCACGTGGTGAGTCCGTTGTCGCACACTCGCGGCACGACGCACAGCGCCGGGCGCAGCACGGTTTGCCACGGATCACGCGCCACACCAAACCCGAACCCCCACCCCAAAACGCTTCGCAAAGAGCACGCGAAGCAAACCCAAAACAACCCCTTCGCGAAGTGCGTCGGCCGCAGCGCGCACCCGAGACAAAACAGCCCGAGCAGCTTGTCCCTCGCGAGAAACAGCGCCGCTCTGGTGTGATGGGCGGTTACTGTTGGATAGGTACCGATCAACGCTACTAGACTCGCGCAAAACACCCACAAAAGCGCCACCCCCACCCGCTCCACCACGGCGTCGCGTCGCAACGCCGCCGCGACTCGCCGCTTGCTCCGCGGCTGCACCGCGTGCACCGGCCCGTCGCGAACTCGTGGTTTGGCGTTTCCAAGCCGGGAAGGCGTGCCGACACGCCCACTGCTGTTCCCTCGCGAAGGCGTCCCGACGCGTCCACTGCCGTTCCCTCGCGAAGGCGTCCCGACGCGCCCACCGCCGGTCGCGGCTACGTGCCCAGTCCCTAACACAGGCCCGGTGGTTTCCCTCACCGCGGGGGACAGGAGCGCCTGTTCCCTCGCCGCCGGGGTCCCGCCCTGTTCCCTCGCCACAGGGGTCCCGCCCTGTTCCAAGACCGGCGGGCCTTGCCCCGGCGTGGCGTTCGAATCGCTTTCGTTTAGGTTGAAGTTGATGACCAGCTTCTTTTTCCTTTTGATCCCCACGAAAGCCTTCAACCGTTTGTACAGAAGCTTGTACAAAACACCGGTGTCACTCTCTTTGAACTTCTTGTACATCCCGAGCGTGTAGGTTTTCTTTTTAATCACAAACGCTTTCGGCGAGCTCATCGGCGTCGCGCCCGGGCTGCGGGGCGCGCCCGGGGTGGTCGGCGTCCGCGGGCTGTTCGGCGCGCGCGGGCTGTTCGGCGTTCTACTACCCGGGCTCCTAGGCGTGCCACTGCTCCTGTTCGGCGAGCCAGGCGGGATCTCAAGCGTGCTAGGGCCCGTGCCCGGCACGCTGCTGGCCGGTGGCCCCACACCGAGCTTGCACTGCTTCGCGAAAACCGCGCACACGGACGCGAGACGTCGTTCCGCGTTGGGGTCGAGCTTTTTGCCAAACTGTTTCTTCGCATGAAGAAGCACGGCCTTTGCGAATCGGTCGTGATCCACACCCGTGACTCCCGTTCCAGTGAGTGTCGAGCCCAGCGCCGCGTGTGTCACCGCGATTGTCTCTAAATCGTCCAGCCCGACAGCGATGAAGTGACGCAAAGCCTTGCAAAGTTCCAGGGAGTGTTGCGTCACCGCGGGCGCACATGTCGCAGTAATGGTCGCGTGATTGAAGAGGAACTTGGGATCTCTCAACAGCTTGCGTACCGAAACGTCGCGTTTTTCGTCCCCATCCTTACTCCAGGTCTTTGAACGCGTGTACGGCATCGGGGGCCGTATCGCGCGTCACTCCACTCGTTCGCGATCCACCAAGAGTACCACGGCGCGGCGCGGCGAATTGCCTCGCATGGCAATTCAGTTCGTGGTTGTTGGCGCAAATTTTTTATTTCAGTCAGTCGGCTCGGCCAATCACGAGCGAGGTCATCTTTTTGACGTTTTCGCGTCCGCCTCGCTGTTTTGAGGTACCTCGTCGGTCTCGCGATTCCTTCCGCTTCCTCCCCCGGGATCGGGACCGCGCCCTCGCATTCCCGCACGCACACCGTCGGCAAACCCCCGGTTCGCAAAGATGGCCGCTCTCGCCACCGCCGCCTCCACTCAGATCTTCTCCGCGAAGCTCGGATGCAACGCCAAGTCCCTCGGGCGTAAGCCCGCGGCCGTGGCCAAATCCGTGAACCGCAACGTCGTCGCCGCTGCGGTGTCCGGCGAGGTGCCGGACATGGGCAAGCGCAACGTGATGAACCTTCTGTTGGTGGGCGCGATCGGCTTGCCCGCCACCTCCCTGGTGGGAGGCTTCGCGTACTTCTTCGTCCCGCCTGGGTAAGTGCTCGCTTGGCATTTGATTCGCGGCCCGCGACCGGGCACTAGGGTCATCAAATCAAAAACAGCACGGTAGAACGGTTCAAGCGCGAGCGTCGTCGTCGCATTTTTGTCACGGGGCGTCGTGTGATCGTTCGTCGCCCCGAGCACGCACCAACCCTGAACCCTAAACCTAAACCCATCAACCCTAAACCCTGACCACCCTCCCGTACCCTCCCCCAACAATCACAGCGGCGGCGGCGGCGGCGCTGGCCAGGCCGCGAAGGATGCGCTGGGCAACCCCATCACGTCGAAGGGGTGGCTCAAAACCCACCTTCCCGGGGACCACACCCTGTCCCAGGGGCTCAAGGTACGTCGGTTTGGTCACACGCGGTTAGGGGTCGATCAATCTGTGTCACTTGATGCGATTCCGGGACGCGACACACACGCGTTGCGATGCGGAAGAAAACGGGACGATCGAGGCGCACGCGGGCCTTCCAGGCGTGGATAAGGCGCCCCTTCCCGACGCGAAAAAAAACGCAACGTCATCTTCGCATGGCCCAGTTTTTGGCCAGTTGGCAAAACGAAAGTTTCGCACTGGTTGCCCAATGCGACGTTTTTGGGTTTTGGCCACTTGGAGTTCATCTTTTGGCAATGAACCGTTGTAGACGAGTCATGACCATCGCGCCCGACTACCCTTTCCATCTAACCTTTATCACACCCATCTAACCTCCCCCCCCCCTCTCCTCTCCTCTCTTTCCGTACAAAGGGTGACGCCACCTACCTCGTCGTGAAGGAGGACGGCGGCATCGAGAGCTACGGCATCAACGCCGTGTGCACGCACCTCGGGTGCGTGGTGCCGTGGAACAAAGCGGAGAACAAATTCAAGTGCCCGTGCCACGGCTCGCAGTACAACAACGAAGGCAAGGTGATCCGCGGCCCCGCGCCGCTGTCCCTGGCGCTGGCGCACATGGACATCGACGAAACGGATACCGTGATCTTCTCGCCCTGGACCGAAACGGACTTCAGAACCGGGCTGCAGCCGTGGTGGAAGTAAGCCGTCGTCTGAAGTGACGACACAGGCGCTGCTGCGCGAGAGAAGAAGGGATTTGTTTTTTCGCGGCGCGGCGATGGACTCGGATGACGGAAAAGGACGCGCATCGAACGAATAGCGTTTTTATGGGTAGCGTTCCGTACGTCGGTAAGTCGGAAGCGGTTGGTAAACCTTACCAAGCGGCGTTTCAACCGTTATATCAAAGTGAATTTCTTTTAAAAGCGTTTGCGAAATCGTTCGTCGTCACCCATTCTCGCCGCGTCATCGGTCCCTTCTCCTGGCGGACTTGGCTGGTTTCCAGCCCATTTGTAAGTTTTGGGTTTACGAAACCTACGCAGAAAAAATCCGTTGAGCACGAAACCTTCGTCCACGCCGCCGCCGCGGGCGAACAAGATGGCCGTTTGCTGATGACCTCGGGACTGTTTGGAGAGGAAATTTCTGAGCTCCTTTTCTCTGCCAAGCCGCGCCCTTTTCGGACCACGCGTCGTCGTGGCTTCCCACAACACCGCGGGCGCGCGGGGTCGGCACGTTCGGCGTTGACACCAGGGCTGCAGTCCAAAAACAGCATGTTCGTCCCCCCCCCCCACGCCGCGCTTACCGAGCGCCAGCAGCAGCAAAGCCGCGGGTACGTCTTGGGGCTGATCCTACTGGTGCTTTTTCTGAGTTCGCAGGATTTCTCGCCCCCGAGCCGGCGACGGGTGGAAGCCGCGCAGGGTGGCACACGGGAGGGCCTGGTGGGGCACAGGGAGGACGTGAAGGACAAGGTGCGTATTGTTGGCGTGATGATAATACGCCTACGTAACGCACTTCCGTCACGTCGAAATAACGACGTTTACACACATCTCAACGCGTGCCCCGAACGGAGTGGAAATCTGACCGAACCCCTTTTCCCCTATGTATCCACCATCGTCGCCCCGTCGCAAACCAATCCCCGCGTACAGATCATTGTCGACCTATCCACCAGCAACGAACAACTAGAGCTGGAGAACCGGCGGCTAAAGGTCGGGGTCATCGGGTTGTTGGGCGAGCTAAGAGGGTTGGGTAAGGTTGATTTAGCGCGTCAGTACAACTTGACTGGCTTGGGGGTTTTCGCCGGACACGACGCGAACTTAGACGACGACGCAAATGACGAGACTAACAAGTCTACCAAGGAAAAGTCGCCCCTGAAACACGAGGACGCCGGGATGTTGCGACGCGAGGAAGTAGGGAGAGGCACTCCAGGGGGTGGCGATTCGGGTGACGGGAAAGAAGGGGAGGAAGCGATGGCGGCGAGCGCGCGGCGTCTGTTGCGAAACCGCGTGTTGTAGATCACTTCCCACCATCCTCTCGTGGGTTCTCGTATACACGCTCGTTGAAGCTCTGTCCGTGTTTCCATACCCTCTCGAAACAACTCAATCGGTGCGCTGCCTGGATACGTCGCATCCATCTTCCTCCCTGGCTGTTCCAATCACGCACTGACCGTGTGTGGTTTCAAATTCAAATGGCACACCCTCTGCCCGCTCTGAAAAAGAAAAAAGAAAAAAGCTGTTGCCGCCATTTCGATGCGCTGCAGTCTGTCGTTGGTTTTCGAGCAGTTCGCGAAAACACGTCCGCCATCGTTGGCACTTCAAACGCGCGCGGGCGAGCGTCACACCTTTGGTGTTCCGAATGACCACGGAGTCGATGCCTGCGGCGACGCCCAGTGCGCTTGTCGGCGACATCGCGTGCGCGGCGGTGTTGAAGTGCCCGTCCCCGGTCACACTCGCGGCCGCGCACATCGCACGGCAGATGGGTGTTTTGACCGATTTCTCGGTCCCTGGTGCGGCCGGAGATGAGCCTCCTTCGCTTCGCGTGGGAAACGCGAACGGGTCGATTCTGGTGTTCGAGCTGGAGAAGGAAAACGTCTGCCCGGTAACAGGGGTGTACGCGCGGCTCGCCAGCGGGGAAGGCGCGTCCGGGCCGGGGGACACTGGTACGACACGCGCAGCACAACGTCCCGTTCGAATCCTACATGCCACGCCGTTTCTCCCGCGCGCGCTTCGCTTTGAAAAGTACTTCCAACTGACACGATCACACGTTCCTTCGTTCCAACAGCCTCTTCGTTCGATGTCGCGTTCGCGGAAACCGACACGGCAAGTGAATCAGAGCCCGGTCGCGCTCCCCTCGCCGATGTCACCATAGGGTTCACGCTCATGGTACGCCACCCGTGCCGGTCCGCGCGCGCGCCGGACCCGCGAAATCGCACCCGAAAACTTGGCACGCACTTTTTCAACGACGTTGTTTTCAACTCAACTTCCGTTTTCCCGCTTCGCTTTGAATCGTGTTCCCTGCACCGCCCACTCGCACTTCGTGTGTGTTTGCCCCACCCAGACCCACTGATCGCGTGTCCCTTTACCAATCACAGGAACGACTGAAACCAGGCCGGGTGGTTTTGAGGAGCACGGCGCAGGTACGCACGCGGGGACGCCGCGCTTTTCGCGGCCGCGCGCGGGACTCGAAACCTTTTCGAAAACGTCCGGCGCGCGCCATTTCATTTTTTGGGCGTCGTCTTTTTCGAATCACAGATTCACAGATCGCGATCGCGCCACTGACAAGACACCTTTTCCCTTCAAAACAACAGGGCACGATTGCGAGCATCACTCCAACAAAACGCGTGAGGTGCTCCTGTGATGGTGCCGGGCCAGGTACGTTTTTGAAGGACGGGATCCAACACGCCGCGCCGACGCCGATCTGTCGTTCGATGCTCTTTTTCTTTTTTCGAAGAACTCCTAAAAAGTAAAACCCTCTCGACTGCGACTGACTTTTTCAACCCCCGCCTCTTCTCTCCCTCAGACGACTCCGGTGACGCGAAACGCGTGCTGCGGTTCGTGATTCGCTAATGACGTGATTAGACGGCGCGTTATGCACGTGCGTTTGGTGTGTGTTTTCCGACCACTTGGGTCGGGACGGGTAGGGTGGCCGGGCGACGCCCTGGCGCGGCGGCGACGAACGAGCGTTTGCCGAGTTTGAACTTGTGGATCTTTTCTCGATCAAACGCGTTTGATCAATCGGGTGAGTTTGATCGACCGCGAGTGGGTGGGTGGAGTAGAGGCGCGCGCGCGTGTATCCGCGGTATCACGCGCGCGAACGACACGTCAACACGCGCGGAAATTCCGCGTATGCGGCGACGAGAGTGCGAGAGTAGCGGTGGGCCGAGGGTGGGGTGTGATTGAAGCATGTGCAGTCACCGAAAAATGCGTTTCGGAAAGTCCGAAACAGAAAACGCCTTTTTCCACAATTTTCTCGACACGCATCACCACCATCCGAGACACCCAGACGCTTCCCGAACACGGTTTGGCCTGAAAACAAGCTCCTTGGAAAGGGGACACCGTTCTCTACACGCGCGTTGTCTCAGCACGCAAAAACACGGATCTGGTGTACCCCCTCTCAATCAAACAGGCAACACGAGTCACTCATTTTGGCCAAAGGCGTTTCGGAAATATTTTGGCTTTTTCGTTTTTTGGCGCCGATGATTCAAATCGTTTTATACTTTTCTCTTGCGCATAAGTCCTCCTTGGCTGGTTCGAACCACGACGCCTCTGCAGACCTGTGGGGCGCGCCACCGCGCTCGACTGCGCCGCCGCGTTTCACCGCGGTTCCGTGGCGGTGCTCGCGGGAACCGCCGAGTGCGCGACCGCACGAAGTGTAGAGGGTTCCGTCAAGAAACGTCACCCGAGTTGCCCGCGTGCGTCGGCACACCGAATCTGACGAAGCCACCGCGGACGGTTTCCGCGCGGTTCCGCGCCGTGGTCTCCGTGGTCATCGCGTGGCCTGTTCCGTTCGGCCTGTGACCAAACGCATTCGGCGCGCACCTGGAGAGAGGTGTGACGTGAAGAGGTGTTGACCGACCCACGGACGGCACGAAACGCACCGCGAAGCAACCCGTGAGGCGCACGGGGTTAGGCGCCGATGTCGCACATCACCAAGCCGACGTCAAATCCTTTTTCTCAGATGCCGAATCCAACTCCAGACGCGGTGGACGTGTTCCATTTGTGCGGCGCGACGAACATGACAAAGTCGGGGAAGGTGACCGAGGTATTGGACACGGATTTAGGCCGCAACGTAACACAAGTCAACGGCGACGTCCCGAGCGCGCACTTCCTGAAACTCCCGAAGATCGGTAAACCGCCGTTGGCGCTGCGCGGTGGGTTCGTGTATTTCCAGGTACGTTGTAGGGGCTTTCCCAAATCAAGAGACGATTGTTTTGCCGGTTGTCCAGAGTACTCACTGTTTACTACATACATCACAAGTGCACTGTTCGGGCCGATTATGCTAAGTGCACTGTTTACTCTACCCAATCCCCCATACCATTCTACTTGGTGCCACTCGCGACTGACACTTTCTTTTATTCATCTCAGCTCAAGCTATCCCCCGCCCAGGTTTTCGTTGCGGCGGTTGACGTGGTGTGCGTTAGTTCGACACGCCGAACCGTTTCCAACGCCCGGACCTCCTACCTGGTGGGCAAGAAAGTCGTTACGTTGAAAGTGTCGAACTTGTTCGACTCAAAACGGGATAAACCGAGTAAAGGAAAAGAGGGTCTCGGCGCCGAGAAAACGGAGAGCGGCTTTGGCGATTCTTCAGTCACCACGTTCTACCCTGAAAAAAAAGGCTGGTTCGTGTTGAGAGTGGACGTTAACGCGTCACTACGTACGGTCAACGAGGAACTGGTTTTCGAATCCATCAAGGGGTTTCAGGTAGGCGGCAGAGTTTCGGTGCGAAATATCTTCGTCAGCCGCGACGCGCTGGACGAAGAATCGCGGCCAAACGCAATGGCGCTGACCTCGAAACCGGGCGTGGAAGTGGTTTGGGTCGATCCCGGGCCGGTGGACTTGACCGGAAGTTTTTACGGAGTGAAAGGAGACGAACTTTGCGAAAAAGAAACACCAGCCAGTGATGCGGGTATCGAGGGACACGATGCGCGAAACACGAGTCCGCGTCGCGAAGTGTCGACGAACCCGTTTGCGCGAAAGGCTGAGACGAACCGAAAATCGGCAATGGAAAGCGTCACCGCCGCGGCCGGCGGTGTGTCCCTCACCGAACAACCCGTTCCGGACGTCACGAACCTCCGTTCCGGACACGCAAGTCACGATACGACGTTTCCAAACGACGGGTTCGAAAGCACGGGCAAACAGTCTGCTCCGGTTAAAAGTGCGACGCGAATTCCACAAACCACTCCAAGCGCGCTTACGCTGCACACGGTGTTAGGCGCTTCCTGCGTTTCTCCAACCTCGTTAGCCGTCGTCGGGTCAACCGCGGCGTACGCGTGCGACAAAGCCGTGGTGGTGCGTGACGTTTCTGGTGGCGACGAGTCGAACGCGAACGGCGACAGCGGTATCACAGGTAACCGCCCCTCTGGTTCTATGAGCAAACAGTCGCAACAAATCCTGCTGGGCCACACGAGGTTCGTGAAGTGCGTGGTGTTCTGCGAAACCGGCGATACCCTGGTGACCGCGCAAATCGGAGGTTCGCCTCTTGTCATAGCGTGGCGCCGCTTGGGCGGTACTGATGATACGACAGCCCCAAAGTACGTCCGCTTCGCGACCCTGCACCTGGTGGATTTTGAAAGTTTAACGTCCCTGGACGTTTCCAGGGACGGCGCCAAAGTCGCGGCGGTCGGGGTTTTGATGAATAATAACTCAAGACCTTTTCTTAAGAAAGAAAAGGACGGGGACAACGAAAACGACCAGCAGCACTCGGCAGTGGAGCTGTGGGACCTGGCACGTTCTACGCGACTTGGCCGGTACGCTTCGGACAAAAAAACAACCCAAGCCAAGTTTTCGCGGTTTCGAGACCAAAACAACACCCTGTTCGCCTGCGGCGACGGGTTCATCGACGAACTGACCCTTGAAAACGGTTCGTTGGTTCCCAAAACGGTCGTTTTGGACACACTTGACTTGGGTTCGTTACTCGTGGTTAGTGACGAGAAAGGCGACCTGCCTGAAAACGATTCTCCGTACCACTTCACCACTCTGGCGTTTCACGAAGAGAGCGGTGGGAAATACGTGTTCGCCGGCACCAAACGCGGTGCGGTGGTGAAACTGAGTTTGGGGGATTCTTTGGATGATACGGATGATAACTCTGAAAACGACCTCGTTTCTGCCTGTGTCCCTGTGTGTGCTTTTCAGTTGCACGACGCGTTGATCAACTCGTTGGCGTTTTGCGCCGTGGACGGAAAAGGCTTCGCGGCGACGTCGTCGGACGACGGAACCGTGAAAGTGTGGCCGTGCGATTTCGGAACCGCGCATTTAGTGGAAGCGACTCACGGAGCTGGCGTACGCGTGGTAAGCGCGTGTTTTTCACTGGATCAGTCGGACTCTCTGGAGGTCATCACCGCCGCTACGGACGGGTCGATCGGCCGATTGGACGTGTGGAACCGTTGCTATTCTTTTTTGGCGCAATCGGTTTCGGGAGGCCGCGCGAAAATAAACGCAATCGCGAACGACCCGGTCCACCAAAAAATAGTCGCGATTGCGTGCGACGACGGCGTCGTGCGCGGCATAGACGTCTCAGACCGCGTCGGTGCCACACTGTTTACCTGTCGCGACGAAACCAAAAACGTTTCGCGAAACGAAAAACCCGAGCGCGCGACGAGTCTCGGGTTCCGGCGGCGACTCGACGGTTCCCAAAAAAACCCAGAAAACAACACCGTTAGCCGGTTAGCCGTCGGGTACAGCTCAGGGGTGGTTCGCGTTTTCGATCTTTCGTACGGCGAAACCGAGCCGTCCGTAGGTACCGTAACTAAAGTGCCTAAAGTTACGGTTACGTTGGTTTCAGTCATCGCGGACGCGCACGAATCCGGGTTCGCGGTGGACGCCGTTGTTTGGGCGGGGCCTTGGCACGAAAAGGTATTCAGCGCCGGACGGGACGGGTTCCTAAGCGTTTCCGAAGAAACAAAAGAAGAAGGTACCGACGGCTTCTTCGCGAAAAGCCGCGTCCGCGTTTCTCACAAAGGGAGTGAAGCGGCTTCGTGCGTTTCGAAATGCGGCGCCTTTGTGTTTGTCGCCGCGTGTCCCGGGTCGTCTTCGTCCTCGGCGGCGGCGACGGGCGTCGCCGAGAAATCGTCGCACGTGTTGTGCTTCCACGCGGATACCCTAACGTTGGTGCCCAAAACCTGGCGAAACCAGCGAGGTGGGATTTGCGCCATCGCAGTGGTTGACGAAAGGTTTGTTTTACTCGCGGGAAATGACCTCGCGGCGGTGGTGAGTCACCACTCCATCACGAGTTTGTTTGAATTTGGAAAAAATGGAAAACAAACGCTGTCGCAAACGCAAACGAACCTCTCCCCCGAGGCGTTGCTCGCAAACGCGATTGCGCCGACTGCGGTGAGGCGAAACTGTCACGCCACCGGAAGAGACGATACTTCACGAGGTGCTTCTTCGTCGAGTAACTCGTGGTCATCGCGAGCCATCACCGGTATCGGGTACGACGGTAAAAACGGCACGGTGATAACAAGCGGCGCGGACGGTACGATTTTCGCGGTTCGCGCGACGGACGCGAGTGACCCGGCGCTGCTTGGAATCGGGGACGACGACGACGATTCGTATCCGTCAGCAGGCAAAACGACGCACACCAGCCGCGGCCAGCGGTTCGTCAGCCCTCACCAACGCGTGAGCGGCTTGGCCGTTGTGGCGAACGAAACCGAAACTGCAAACTTCGAAACCGAAAACTCCGTGGCGGTTACCTTCGGCGACGGCGACGCGATTTGCGTGTGGTGCGTCGAGGGTAACGATTCGGGTGATACGGAGCACGTACGTAAGACGGCCGAGCCGGTCGAAACGCCGTTCCCCGAAAAAAAGGCGTTTGGGCTGAAAGAAACGACCGCAGATGCGGTTTCCACCGGGGACGACGATTCCGATTCGTCGCGAGAAAATAACAACGAGTCGCGTCGTTCGCGGAACCCGATCACAACCTCCGGGTTGGACCTCGTGGCGCACGAACCGTGGTTCGGAGGGAGTGGCGGCGGGTTCGGGTTGAGCACAGACGGGTTTGGGTTGAGTGGCGACGAAACACGAAACAAAAATTCAGACGTATGGGCAAACAGCGCGTACCCGACGCGCACGCTGGGTTTGAGCGTCGGCACCGCCGCGGCGAAGCGCGAGGTGTCCGAAAACGCCGCCGCGGTGGCGGCGTCCGCGGAATCGCCAAGCGCGTTTTTCATGCCACACCTCGGCGCGCTCGTGTACGCCACTGGGAACGAGATTTTAATCGAACGCCTGGGCGGGGACAAAACGCAAGCGTTTCTGCGAGGCCCTCACGTCACGCGAATCACCGCGATTGCGCGACACGCTTCGGGTGAAGTGCTGATCTCGGCGTCCGCGTCGGCGTCTACTGGAAATGAATCCGCATCCGACTCTTTGAGTGATTCGGCTTTGATTTGCGTCTGGGACTTACGCACGGGAGCGCTTCTTCAACAAATGAGTCACGCCACCTGCGGCGGCGTCATAACCACGCTGGCGTTTTCACCGAGCGGCGAGTATTTGCTCGCGACAGGACAAGACCCGGCCGGCGCGATTAAGGTTTTCAAAAGGCGAAGAACTGGTATGGGCGACCAGTCAGAGATAAAATACAAATACGAATCGGTATATTCCACGCCCACACCCTCGCCCCTCGCATCTGGGGCGTGGCTCGGTGACACCGCCTTCGTGGTGGTGGGCGTGGACGGCGCCACCCAGTTTTCGGTGGAAAGAAAGCAAGGCGATGACGGAGCGTCTGACGACTGCTCGTTTCGCCGCCGGGAGTTTGCGTTTCAGGAACAGACGAAGACAAAACCCTCACCGTTTCATTCGTCGACGAAGACAAAGCCGAAACCCGCCGCGCCCGTGTGCACCGCAATCGCGGTCGCGAGCGACGGGAGCGTTTTCGTGGGCGACAGCAAAGGAACCGTGTGGGGATGTGGTGCTCCGCGAAACACGAGTGATACGCGCGACGGGTACGGTGCGGGGAACTACGACTTCGTTGCCCGGTTAACTTTACGCGTACTACGCGCCGGATACGCCGGTGCCGAACCTGAAACGGATTCAAATTTATTTCCCCAAGGCGAAGCGGTCACGGCGCTTTGCGCGTTTGGCGGTTTCGGTGGCTTTGGCGGAGAGGGCTCGACTCGCAAAGAACCGCTCGGTCTTTTCGTGGGCTCCGCGGTTCGCGCGAGGGTTTTGCGCCGAAACGGAGCGCGTGAGCAGTCGCAAGGAAAGGAGCGCCACGCAAAGCCACACGACATCGCCTCGAACTGGTCCGAGCAAGGCGAACTCGTCTTGGACGGCGCCGTGGTCAGCGCGAGCGTGTCGAATGACGGAAACTCACAAACTAAATCCAAATCAAGGGACGGAAACTCACAAACTAAATCCGTTTCAACGTCTGGAAACTCACAAACTAAACCCAACAACGCCGACGCCGGTTTCGTCACATGCACCACCAGCGCCGGTTCGGCGTGGAGCGTGTGTTTGTCCACCGGCGTGGCGCGGGCGCTGGCGCACGCGCACCCCACGCCGGTGCGCCACATAAGCGTTAACTCGTTTCCCTCAGGATTGTCCTCGCTTGTCACGTGTACTGACGACGGCGTCGGGAGGGTTTTCGATTGCGGGTCAGGCTCTAAAAGCCTGGAGCTGTGGAACGGCGACAACGACGGGGACGACGACGAAAAAAATGAAATCGTCCGAGGATCGGCGTCGCCGTGCGGCCGCCGCGTCTGTTTCGCCCGAACCAACGGCTCGGTTTCCGTGGTGGAGATGGGTGACACAAGACTTGACATTTCGGACTCAAGAAACGATTCAAGAAATGAGTTAAAAACAACCGGTTCCGTCACCGCGAGCCTCCCGTGTGTCTTCACGCCGCACCCGCTCGGCGGCGAGATCGTTTGTTTGGCGTGGATGCGGCGGAGTGGCGTTGTTTGTGGTGCATCAACACCCACCAGCTACGTGTTGCTCACGGTCTGCGTCGACGGATCGGTTTCCGTGACTGAATTCGACGATACGGACGGATTCGATGACACGGGTGGTGCGCGTAACCGGGGTAACACCAGCGCTACTCCACGCACAAAAACGAAAACCACCGTTTTGGTCACCGGCGGTCCGGGCGGCGTCCGGCCGGTGCTGGCGGCTTCCGTGGACGCGAGCGTCTCGCCGACGCGCGTGGCGCTGGCCAGACGGGACGGGGTGACCGTTTTGGCGGTGCACGAAGAGTTCGGGGCATCACGGACTAATTGCCCATACAAAGCCGTGGTGTCCTTCGAGTTTGAGACAAATTCGATGGGGATCGAACTCGTGACGCATAACTCACAAGGCACAGGGTCTTACCACGAAGACAAACGAGACCACCAAAAGAACCGCGCCGCGTGCGCTTGGTCGCCCTCCAACGCGGGGGTTTTGTTCTTCGCGACGAACGGCGCGCTTGTCGCGATTGACGTGCGAAACACGGGTTTCCCCGGGAGCGGGTTCGTTGGGGATCGAACCGACGCAGTGCGGGTTGTTTCTCTGCAAGGGGATGGCTTACCACCCAACGACCCCATTGTTAGCTTAGCAGTCACGAGTTCACCAAGAGGTGATGGTGATTACGTCTCAATCGGTTTTGAAAACTCGGTTTTGTTTTGCGAAATCGGCGGGTGCGAAACGGCGGGGTTTCCGGGCGCGTCGAAACCCGCGACGCCGATTGTCCCGAAACGAGTCGCGGTGTGGCACTGCGGCAGGGACACGCACGTGACGTCGGTGGCTTGGCAGAGCGACGAAAGTGTCGAGTTAAGTAACCAAGAGAACGCAAAAACCACCGCATGGGTCGCGGCTGGCGAAAACGTGCACGCGTTCGTGTTTTGATGGTACGAATTTTGAGTGCAATTTTGATAACAACTTTTGTTTCGTCTTTGGGCAAGGGTTAATATCCCTTTGCAAAGTCGTTTCAAACGTTCTTTCATCACCTCCCGCACAAACAATCGGGTCTTCACTTCCGTACCACGACTCGTGACTCACGGGAACCTTCAGAACTGCTCGTCGTCGGTGCTGGCGCACGCGCGTTCCATTTCAATCTCGTCCTTTGTCATGGGCGGCGGTTGCAGCAGCTTTTGCGAGCCGAACGACGGCACGCGCCAGGATCGTTTTTTTTCGACACCGCCGCCGGGGAGATTTTTTTTGCGCGTCTCGCCGCTCGGCGCGTACTTGTCGCCGCCGCCGCCGTTTTCGCGTCGTTGGCTTTTTTTCCGCTTTTGTTTGACTTCCGGGTTGTCGTACAAGTCAGATCCCCCGTGGTGCATATCGTACGCTTCGATCAAATCGTTGAGACGTTTTTCCTCGTCGTCCGCGTCCGCCTCGGCGTCCCCGAGTTCCTTGTTTTCGTCGTAGGAAAGCGATTTTTCTATCTTCGCTTGAGTCTTTTTCCCAGGTTGCGCCACACCAGGATCGGACGCTTTGAACACCGCCATGCCGTTGTCCGCGTCGCTTCCGTTCCTCGAACCGAGCCGCGCGAACAAACCTTCGCGTTTCGGTTTCAACGAGCTCGAGGTACCCACCACCGGCGCCTTCACAAGCGCGCGTCGCTCGTCGCTGGATTTCATCGCCAGCGCGATGAGTCTTGAAAGGTTACCTTTCTTCGTGACCTCGCTTCGCAGTTTCACCGCGGGCGCGCTGACCTCCGCCAGTTTCGTCCATAAATCAAACGCAGGCGCCACGACGTGCTGGTAGTTCCGCACGAGTTTGCGAAACTCATTAACCGTGACCCGCCCGTCGCCGTCGGCGTCCACGTCTTTGATGATTTGGTCCAAACCCTGTTTTTTTTTTGGAAAAGAAAAGTAAAGTGTCAGTCTCTCGTAACGTGTATGAGTAAATCAGGGAGGCGGTGTGTGGTGATTAAGAAATACGTACCTTGGCCATCCCCCCCGTGCCGCCGAAGTTCGCCAGCCCGCGGCCTTTGCGCATCCCCCCGTCGCCGATGATCCGGCGGGGTTTACCTCCCTTGGCGTGTTTTTGAGAAGCTTTGGGACCGCTCCCGTTTCCGTGTTTGTTTCCGCGGCGTCCGTGTTCTTTCGGGAATTTAACCTCGACTTCAGTCACGTCCCCGTCCCCGCGAAAGTACGTAGCGCCGAGGGCTTTAGGAGTTTTAAAGAGAAGTGTCAGTATTGTATGGTCAAACAGTCGTTGGATTTGGGAAATGCAATACAAACCTTCTCGGAAGTCGTCCTTGCTCATGCTCCCGTCCCCGTCCGTGTCGAACAGCCGCCACGCGAAATACACGTGCTCGTCTTTCCGTCCCCGGTTGCGGAACTGGGAAAGACACACGATGAACTGATACGATAGAGCCGAAAGTGTCAGTCTCGTATATGCAATCAGGGAGGCGGTGTGTGGTGATTGGGAAATACGCACCTCGAATGGCGACAACACGCCGTCGCCCGACACGTCGAAAAGGGAAACCAGCCTGGCGCGACGCACGAGAAAGGGTCAGTCCCTTCCGTCTCGTGCTGGGCGATTTTCGTACAGTGGGTAAACAGTGTTGTACTGATGGTGCACTTATTGTGTTGGTAAGACGTTTGCCGTGACTGCGCTCCGTACGTGGCAGGTAAACGGCCGGTGTCTGGATTTGGGAAACACAACACGCACCTCGGCAAAAACGGGTTGCTCGTCTCCACATCCACGGTTCGGGCGAACTCCAGCACGTTCACCTCCCCGTCCTTGTCCCTATCCGCGCGTTTGTACATATCCATGCATCGTTGGGCGGTTCGTTTGCTGCACCCCAGGTGCTGTGGTGAGTTGGGAGGTTGTGTGAGACGAGGTATGGGGAACGGTCGGGTCAGTGTGTCGTTTCGCACGTTCCGATGGCAACAACGAACGGAACGTGCCAATGTCAACAACGACGACATGCGTCAAGACAAGACCTACCGTAAGCGTGCTGCTCGTTTCCTCCAGCTCCCGGTTGTACCTCTCCCGCGCCGCACCGTGCGGGTCAGTCACGAACCCACCGGCGCTGAAACACGCGCCCATCCCGCGTGCGGCGAAAGAGTGTTGACACCCGCTGGCTGTTGGCCTCCCAAATGTGGTCCCATGTCAAAAAATTATCGGAGCGAAAAAGAGGAACCACTCTTTTTCTCATTATCAGAGAGCCTGCGACAGATCCGGTCGCGCCCCCTCTCGGTGTCCTGCCCCTGTGGGCGCGAAACCGCTATCTCGCGATGAGCGGTTTCTCCCTAGGGGACACGTCCGTGACGACCACGTTGAAGTACGGTTTAAACGCGGCGGCGGGCGGAAAGAAGGGCAAGGAGGTTAAACCCCGACAAGTGGCGCGCCCCATCGCCGCGTTCGCGGATGCGGACGATGACGCCGCTGTCGATTTGACGAACGCGGCTGAGATGCACCGGCGGGGGAACGACGAGGTTTCCAGGCAGCAGCAGGCGGCGCTTACCGACACACGGGCCATCGCGCTCCGGCAACAAGCCCTAGCGGAAGACGCGTCCGTGTTTGAGTACGACTCGCACCACGACACCAATCAGTCGTTGAAAAAACAAAAGATGGAAACCAAAGACGAGGAGCGGACCCTGCGAAAAAGCCGGTACGTCGAGACGCTTATGGCGAAACGGGACGAAAGAGAAAAAGAAGAAGAGATTCTTAAAGAACGGCGCCTGTTGAAAGAACGACAGAAAGAAGACCACCTGTACGGGGACAAGGAGAAGTTCGTCACCGCCGCTTATAAAGAGAAACTCGCGAAAGACGCGGTTTGGCAAAAAATAGAGGCCAAAAAGGACGCGGCGGAGACCGAGGAAGCCGTCGTCGGTTCGAAAAACATCGCCAGCTTTTACGCGCATTTGATGAACGGGAACACGGCTGCTACGGACGCGGTGGCTACCCCGGAACTTGTCACTGACACGACCGGTGGCGACGCGTCGGCGGAAACGCGCCGCGCCTCTGCGAGACGAAATGACAAGGCAGACTTAGATGGAAAAAAAACTGAGTACGATGAGTTGGATCGAAGAAAAACTGAGCACGCGAACGAGACTGGGTGGCATACGCGTGAAACGAAAACGAACGCAACAGGTGATGCCGAGGCAAAGGAAAGGGAAAAGGAAGCGGCTGAAAAAACAGCCACTTTGGAAAAAAGAGTCGAAAAAATACGAGACGCGCGCGAGCGGTTCTTGGAACGGAAACGGAAACGGGTTTAGGGTTTATTTAGCTCAACGAGTTTGCTCGGGGTCACGCAAAAGTTTCATCGTTTGATGTGAGTCACTCCCAAAGTTTCATCACTCGCCGCCGTTGAACGTTTTCCCCAGTTTCTGTGCGATCAGTTCCAGCCAGACTTTCTTGCACCCAGGGTCAAGCGGGAACAAGTGCGTGCCGTTTTGGATTTCGTGGTGGTCGTGTTGGGGCGGCGTTGTTAAACCTTGCAGCGTCAAGTTAACAAACGTTATGCTTCCGTCTTCGTATGCGCAAACAGTCTCGGCCGGCCGAACAAACCGACCCCAGTCCAACACGTTTTGTTTCGTGATCATGGAATCGTCCGTGCCCCTGGACGTTACCAGGGAAACGCCGCGGAGCGCGTCAGGAAAACACGATTCTTCAGTCGACGCCTTTGTCTTTTCCGCATCACTTTTCCCACCAAACTCGTATTCGTCGAACAGCGAAAAGTCCGACCTCAGCAGGGGTTCGAACATCGGCCATACGTGTGGTTTGAACACGTCTTGCGCCACGCCCCACCGGACGCACTCTTTCCGAAACTCGAAGTCGTCAAGAGCCGAGTTTACTCTCCACGGCCTCTTGTCGAACGCCAGGTCGGGCGAAGGGAACCCGGAGAGGAAGGCGATTTTCGGAGCCGGGAACCCTTTGGTTGTTAAGGAAAAGTGTCAGTCTTGAGTCTATGGGTGTGCTGTATTGTGAGTGAGTAACTACGGGCGGACAATCGGCAAAACAGAGTCGTCCGGGATTTGGTGAAACGCCCTCCGGCCGTACCGTTTTTTTCGCAAAGCGCACAAAACTCAAACGCCAGCCAGGTCCCGAGACTGTGCCCGATCACGACCCAAGGCACTGCGGTGTCGAGGGAAGATGATTCTGAATCTGCATTTGAATCATCTCCAAGGTTATCGAAGAAAAATATCCGCCCAATCACGTCGAGCAACTGTTTCGCCGCCGCTCGGGCCGAAGGGACCCCGTTTTCCTTTCCCCGGGCCGCGCGTCCCGGGAGCTGCGGCGCGAAGACGTGCGTGTCATTCAATCGGGACCACTCCAACAAAGCAGACGGAGTGGACACCAGCTTTCCCCCCACCCGGCTCCGTTCGTTCGTAAACAAGTCCTCCGCGTTGCCCGCGTTGGGCCAACACAAAACCCTGGCGGTTGGTTTTCGGTTGTGGACACTATTCGTGTCCGTATTCAAGCCCGGTGGTAACACGCCCTCCACCCCGAAGCCGTTCGCGCGTTCGAACCCAGGGAACCAGGTTTTCAGGGTTTGAAGGGTGGGGATTGGGTAGTGACTGGCGGGTGGGCGTCGCGGCGGTTTTGGGGTTGCCTTTTCAGGCCCGGTTTCAGTCTTTTTTTTGCTGTCGTCCCCAGCACACATCCCCGAATCATCACCACCTCTTTCTTCGCGATAGTACTTCTTGATTTCGGTTTCGCTCCAACTCCTCGCGGCGGTGTCAGGCGGGGGTTTGACTTCCGGGAATTCCTCCCCCAAAATCTCAAGCAGGTTCACGTTTCGCACGAACGTTTGGTCGTCCGCGTCGCACCGAGGGAGGATTGGGAGGATGTCGTTTCGCGCAGGCCCATCTTCGGCGACGACACCGACACCTGTGGGATCTCGCGTGGCACTGGAAGGGGACATCGAATTCGGGTCCGTGGAGACGGGCTTGGAAGACATGAGGCTTGGACGTGGTGTCACTCCGGAAACGGGTTCCGTGGCACCGCGTGTTGTGGGTCTTGAAGTGACGAGTGATGGACGAGACCTCGCGCGTGCCTCGGAGATGACGAGGGAGACGAAACGCGCCGAGAACAAAACAGAAAACGCCTTTGCGAATCGAGTCCCAGCTTACCGGTCAAATCGACCGATCAACCTTTTTAGGACGATCAGTTATTTTTGCCAACCGAGACCTCTGACCGATAAAACCTTTCTTTGACCGATGAATAACCGAAAAGTCGTCAAACTTTCCGTTGAAAGGATGCTTCCCAGGAAAATGACAAAAGAAATGCATTTCCGCTCGTTCCACGACGCGCATTGCGTCGCGCGTTTGCGAGTCGCGACCGCTTTGCGAGGTTTCGCGGCGACCCCGCCTGTGTCACGGGCCCACGCGCACCGTTTCGGCGACTTCGGTGCGACAGCGGGACACGCGCCGGGTAAGCGAACGCGGTGTGGATTCCACGATTTGGCAGAGTAGCGCTACGCCGATTTGCGTTGGTTGACCGGAATTGCGCATCTTCGTTGCATCGCAACGTTCGCGTCGCACCATGTCAACGCCCCTTTCCGCGAACGCGCGTACGAAAGAACGAGGGTCGGGTGCTTGGACGGGTATTTCCACGGAAACGGATGACGGCGGCGACGGCACCACGGAGCCGGTGGTCAACGTGTACACCAAGCTGAAGGACAACAAGCGGTGCGTCCTTTGTGCGTTGTGGGGCCGCAGGCGGTTTTTCGGGGACTGGGAGTGGAGGGCGAGTGACCCGCGGTGCAAGAAGTGCGTCGCGGACGCGGTGGCGGCAAAGGACAAGGAGTACTTTCGGGTAAGGCGGGACATAATCACCGAGAATCGGGTGAAGAGCGGGGCGTACAAATCGAGACCCAACAACAATCGTGGTCCGTCGGGGAGTGAGTCGGATGACGAAAAACTCCACGGCGGCGGGTACGACGACGCGTTTTCGTACTCGCCGCAGTCGCGCCGAACTCGACCGGAGCTCGCGGGACGACGGCCGTTCGCCAACTCCGTACGAAGAGGCTCTGATGCGAGCCCGCCGAGCAAAAACTACCGGCGGGTTTCAAGCGATGCGCTGGAACGGAGCGGCGATTCATTCGGCGAAGGCGACCCCGGCGACGTTTCGCGTGTCGGTTCGCGAAATCTTTCGCATTCGCGCTCCACGACGGGAAGAACACGCAACGGGAAACCGCTTCGTGGTCCGTACACGGAACGCACCGCTGCGGGTGCTGACGGTTTCGATGACCGGCACCGGGACGACGGTTGGGCCGGTTTCGTTTCCGGTGACGACCCAACCACCGCGCACCTCGACCCGCTGGAGCGCGCTCGCTTGATCGAAGGTACGGCCGTAGGGCGTTTCCCGAATCCAGGCACACTGTATTATCTCTCAGCTGGTGACTGTTGTCCATATATCGCGATATACTCGTACCAGAAGGGACTATGACCTCTGCCGATTGTCCGCCCGTAATTACTCACGTAACATTACGAAAGAAGCTGGTGACATACATCGCGATATACACGACTGACACTTTCGGTTATCGGAATCAGCCCAGCTCCCGTCAAGAGCGCAGCTCATTCTGGACCGCGCCGCGATTCTCACCGGCCGGAGCCCGGGTGGTTCGTCCTATGGGCAAACAGTGTCAGCGAACGGGACCCGGCCGGCAACGGTCATGTCTGACGTGGGCCCACGGGCAGGCCGGGCCGTCGCGCGGCGGTTCGACCTACAGAGGAACATCACGGCGACGATGAAATACACCGCGCCGAGCGTCACTGGCGGGGTCGGGCGACAACTAAAAACCGGAAAGAAAACTCTTGCCGCCAACCAAAAGGACGCCAAATCGCTCGGAAGCGACGACGACGACGACCCGCCTTTCGTTTCCCGGGTCCCCGAGGTCCGCCGGTCAGTGCTGTACCCCGGGGCGGGGTACGTCCCGGTCCGGGAAAGGCTCGCGTCCGCGGTGTCCGGCAGCGGCAGCATCGCGAGCGTCGGCGGCCAGCGAGCGTCGCAGGGTTTCCGGAGTTCGTTTTCCCACGGAGGCGGCCTTTACGGCGGGAACCGAGGTTTGTTCGACAAAACCACGGTAAGCGCACCAGTGACGCCTCTTTACCGACGCAGCACTGTTAGTTATGGTGACGTCTCGCCTTTCCTGAACGGTGGCGTTATTGTCGACGACGACGACGTCCCAAAAGAAATTGCCCCGTCGCGAACGTCGCTTGGGGGCGAGTTTCTGAAAATTAACCTCCACAAACAAAGCCAAAGCCCGGAAAAAAAACAAGCACCTGTCGGCCAACCGAGCAGTCAAAAGCAGAAACAACCCACCCAGCCGCAGCCGAGTTACGTCGCCGGGTTGATGCGGAAATCGGGGTTCGGTTCATTCGAGTCGGGTGAGTCATCGAACAGCTCGCCGAATGTACAGGGACGAGGCGCCGAGTCACACAACCTAAACTCGCCGAAAAAAACGCCGGTGGTATATGCGGCGGCGGCGCAATCGCCGCGGCCGTCGTCGCACTTGCTTCGAGCTGGGGTCAGTGCCAACGGTGTTGGGAACGGCGCCGCACTCGGTTCGAGGGACGTCTCTGTGTCCAACGCGTCACCGGCCGCGGCGCCGAGACCCAAAAAAAACGTCCCGTCGCCGTCGAGGGAGATGGACAAGCGTTTGAGCATGTACGCGCCTGCACGAAGGGTTTCGGGTGGTGCGAAGAACGGCGCGGAAAAAGGGTCGTTACCGAAAAGCGCGCCGAACGAACCGCAAAGCACACCCGGCTTCGTGACCCCGCGAAAGGACCAAGTGGGTTTCAACGAGAGTGGGCAATTAGTCTCGAAAACCACCCCGATTGACAAGCTGCGCGGGTTCGACGAGCTCCGCCCCACGCCGCTTACCCTGGACGCGGCGCGCACGCCCTTCGACGACGTCCCCGACGCGTTTCAAGCGATGGCGTTGCGGGAGAGGTACTCGGACGACGAGTTCTCCGACGAATTCGCGACCGAGTATCGCGCGATGAAAATCGGCTCGCCCGCCTCCGGTTTGTGGTTCGGTTCCTCACCCACGAACCCGCACCGCGCGTTCCGGTTACTCCTCGACGCGTCCCTTCTTTCCGAAGAAGACGCGTTCGCGTACAAAGGCACGAGGGTGGGGAGGTTCGTGTTACTCGACGGAACCGAGGAGCACGGCGCGTCTCATCACGCCGCGGCGTACCTCGAAAAGTTCGTCCGCGACGCGCACGAAAAGGGCATGACCCCGCACTGGTGGACACACATGCACACGCGTGAACTGGTGTCCAGCGCGTTTGACGAGAGCAACGACCTTTTTATAGGGTCGTTCCTTTCGCTGCGCGTGGGAAACAACGACGATGTCGGGAAAACGCGGGACGCGCTTGTTAAACGGTGGGGCGTCGCGGGCACGGAGGCGCTGCGCGATTTCCACTTTGACGTACGTGCAGGGGCTTTCCCAAATCCGCCACACGGCGTTTACCGCCCCTGCCTGCATGTTTACTGCTTCTGGTCGAGTGCGGCACGTACATCACAGACGCACTGTTTGCCCATACAGTACACCCATACCCCGCACGTTGCCCAACACGGGACTGACACTTTTCGTTCACAATCACAGGTCGCGCCCGAGACGTGGAATCCGACGGACGCGGACGAGACTGAAGCCCATATAAACCCTTCAGACCATGGGTCGCCTCCGTCAACGCAGTCAATCAAGATCTTTCCGCACGCGGCACTCGATAAAGGCGACGAAGACGCGGTCGTCGCGCGGGTTTTGGAGGGCGCCGACGCGAGCGCGAGCGCCAGTCGGGGTCAAAAAGAAAGTCTCCTTGGAGAAAAGCTCGTGTGCGTAGTCGCTCCCGGGTCGAGGATCAAGCAGGACGAAAAAGAAGGGATCGCGTCGATTGACCTGCCTGAGTGGTCGGACGCGGACGCCGTGACAAGAGGAGTAGTGGTTGCGCTTCGGGACCGGGGTGCGCGGTGCGTTTCGCTTGAAATCGCCCTCGGGGAGAGGGACGGTGAGGGCGACGTCGCCGTGGATTTCGGACACAAAAAAGCCGTCGTGTTTCTCGGAGCCGGTTCTTTCGATTCTGGGGCTGATTACGAACAGGAGTTCAACTTCGACGGCGACGGCATTGGTTTGTTCGCCGCGGACACCCGGCGGGTTGAGGCGTTGGTAACGTTCGTGCGCAACGGCGGTGTGTTCGTCGCGCACGGCCGCGGGTCGAACCTGGAACAGAGCTTCAAATGGTTTGGCCTGCCGTGGCGGTTCACGGGCGGCCGAACCAGGGGGGAGTTTTTCGTGAATCCCAGGTGCGCCGCTTTGAGTGGGTTGGACGTTCACAAAAAGCACGGCCAGGACATACACGCCATCGCGTTCGACGGCGTGACGGGCGTCGCGCGCGAACACGCGGTGTTCGTGAAGGTGGACACCCGCTTGTCGCCCGGTTCGCGACGACGCGGCGAGTCGTTGGGAAACGAAACGCCACACCACGAAACCGAAACCGACCAAGGCGGTCCGTGTCCCTTCGCCGCCGCGTGCGTAGGCAACGGCAATGTGGTGTTCCTCGGCGCGGAGGGGGGGAACGACGCGACCTGCGACATCGTCGCGAGCTTCGCGGTGGGGGGGAACGGATGACTCAGTTTTTATTGTAACTTTTTTTCGACAAAAATAATTCGACGTCTCATCAGATTGAATGCTCACTGTGTGCTGCTTGCGCAGCGTCAAAATCCATCCTTCCCTCGGACGGCATTTGAAGACGCGCACGTGCGTCACGTTCGTCGGGCATCGCGTTCGCGGACCCAGAACATCTGGAAACGCGCGTGCCTCGTGTCCCGCGCTCTCGCCGTCGCGTCGTCACGCGCCTCCCTCGCCGCCGTTCCCCTTCGGCGCAACACCTGGTTTTGAGCGACGCACGCGACCCTGATTTTCGCGATGGGCGTGTCATCGCGACGCTCCCCGCGCGTCCCTCGCGCGAACGCCGCGTGTGTCTTCGCCAAAACGCTCTGCGCGCTGCTCGTGCCCCTCGCGACCCTCGCGCAGACCGTGGACAAACACGAGCTCAACCTGTGCGGCGCCGGTGCGTGCCCCTTGCGTCGTCCCTTTTTTTCAGCCTCGATGTCACCCACAGTTCCAACCACGATTCCCAAAATTCTTCCAAAAATAGCCTTTTCTCGTGCTGACTTCTTTGTCCCATTTATTTTTTCACCTCTCGGCGCAGACTGCGACGCCGCCGCCGCCAACGGGTTCATCCACCGAGCCGAGTTGGATTGTCCGATGACCCGGCCGTTCGTGGGCGAGCTGATGTGCGCTGGGGCTACGTTCACGTGCGCCATCACCGCAGAGGCGCGGGTGAAGGTACGGCCCTGGGCGTTTTCCAAGTCCAGGCACACTGACACTGTTTGCCGATTGTCCGAGTAATCACGTAATACACGCTGCCCTTCAAGACTGACACTTTGTTTTACTCATCTCAGTGCTGGGGCGGGTGTCCAAATGGCGCGTGCGGCGGGGAAACCACCGCCAATCGCGGCGACGGTTTCCACGAGATGGGCGACCGTTTACCTCCGATCAATCTGGGGTTCCCGCAACCCGAAGTCGCGTCGGTGGCGTGCGGCGAGCTTCATGCGTGCGCGCTTACCACGACCGGCGATGTGCAGTGCTGGGGGCAAAGCGGGGATTACCTGGGTTATTACGATTTCAAAACAGGCACGCATCACGGCAGCGCGTGGAACACGATGGGGGTGATGTTGCCGCCCACGCAGGTACGTGTTGGGCCTTTCCCAAATCCAAACACTGTTTTATCTCTCAGCTGTTGACTGTTTGTCCATACATCGCGATATACAACACTGACACTTTCTTTTATTTATCGTAAGCTCCCGAGCGGGCGGTTCGCAACACAACTTTCGTGCGGGCAGTCGCACTGCTGCGTGGTGTTGGACGACGGTAGCGCGTTTTGCTGGGGCGCTAATGACATCGGGCAGCTCGGCGACGGCGGGTACAGCGCACAGCACGGCGGGTACAACAGCCCGAGCACGGGAAACGGGAGCCCGGATGATTACGGTTTCGTCCAGGTTCCAACCGGCAATCACGTTTTGAAAATCGTGTGCGGAAACCGGTTCACTTGCGCTATTCTGGACGACCACTCGGTGGTTTGTTTCGGGAACGGCGCGAATGGGCGGCTCGGGAACGGGGGTGTCGGAAACGCGTGTAAAGATTGGAACGACGGGACGTGCGGCGACGGGTTGGTCCGGGTGAACCTCGGTTTCGCGCGCGGCGCGGTGGACGTCGCGGTGGGTTATGACTGGGCATGCGCCGTGCTAGACGACGGTGGCGTTTTATGCTGGGGGAACAACGTGGGTGATACCTTGGGGTACGAATCCGCCGCGCACGGGGATGTAGGCGATGCCTTGCTTGAACCGGGCGGGGCCGTCGACCCGATTGTTTTCGCGGGTGGTAAAGCCGTGAAGATTTACGGGATGTCGAAATCGCGGTGCGTGATTCTGGATAACGGGGACATCGCGTGCTGGGGTGATTCCACGAACGGGCAGCTCGGCGTCGGCACGGACGGGTCCTTATCCGCGCTGCGAGAACACACGGGTACGTGTTTGGGCTTTCCCAAATCCAGGCACCTACGTTTGCCGCCCCTCCTTGACCGTTCAAGTTACGAAAAATACGAACATCACGAAAGACTGACATTTTTGTTTCACAATCACAGATTACCCAAACGTGGACCTCGGCGGGCGCAAAGCGTTTGCCATGGCGCAGGGCGGCGGCGGCAAAAACACGCACCAGTGCGCGATGTTGCGCGCCGCGGATTGCGAGACGTGCGTGGATGAAATAAAGTGCTGGGGTTTCAACAGCGACGGCCGGCTCGGGTACGGCGATGCGCGGACCAGAGGCGCCGCGTCTGGGGATTTTAAAAACGACGTGGTGGTGAGGCGTTTCCCAACTCCAAATCGAAACATCGAAAGACTGTTTGCCCATACACTAGATTGACACTTTATTTTTTACACTCAGGATCTCGGCGCGCCCGGCGTGCACCCCGCGTTTGAGCTGGGCGGGTACAATAGGTCCCCGGAATAAACGCCGCCCGCCGCGATTGTCGCGTTGAGTGTTGGCTCAGTAAACAGCTGCGCCATACTCGCGCTCGGGAGGGTGGTGTGCTGGGGAAGCAACAGCGACGGGCAGCTCGGGAGTTTCATCGGTACTACGTTGTTCGTCGGGGATTCCGCGGCCCGGTCGATGGCCACGGCGCCGATTCCCGTTTTCTTCGGTAAGTATTTCCCAATCACCACATTCCGCCTCCCTGATTGCCCATACGAGGCTGACACTTTCTTTTTTATCTCTCAGGGTACGACGCGACAAAACAACCGGGGCTTGACACTTTTTTCGCGAAAAAAGTCGTCGCGCTGGTAACACGGACGTGCGCGATTCTCGACGACGACTCCTTAACCTGCTGGGGCCAAAATAACTACCTGGAACTCGGTTTCGGCCCGGCGTGGACGGACCGGGGGAGCAGCGTCGGTTACGACCCGAACGGTTTAACCGAACGTGTCCCCTTGGTTGACTCGGCCGGCGCGCCAGCGCGGGTCGTTGACGTGTGCGGAGGCACGCGATTCACGTGCGCGGCGACAACCGAAGGCGCGGTTTGGTGTTGGGGCCGTGACGCGTATGGCCAACTCGGGAAGGGGACCAACGCGCTGTCGGGTACGTATTGGGCCTTTCCCAAATCCCAACAATGTTTACTGCCCCTGGTCGAGTACACTAGTCATTAAAAGGAAGTTGATTAGAATCCAACTCTCTGACTGTTTACACATACACATTACGGAAGACTGACACTTCTTTTATTTATTCCAGGCACCGCGCCGGGCCCGGTAGATTTGGGCGTCGACGCGAACGGCGCGCCGCTGCGAACCGTAGGGTTGACGTGCGCTGACCACGCCGCTTGTGCAATTTTCGACGTCGGCCGGTCCAAGTGCTGGGGGTACAACAATTACGCGCAGCTCGTGATCGAGAACACCGCCGTCAACACCGCGGTCGGCGACGACGTTGGGGAGATGGGGAACGCGTTGCCGTTTTTACACCTCGGCGAGAACCGAACGGTTTTGAAAATGTCCGCGGGTTCTTATCACTTCTGCGCGGTGCTGGATTCCTTTGAGCTGAAGTGCTGGGGACGCAACTACTACGGTACGCTTGGTTTGGGCCGTGGCAACGGCCTCATCACGCTGGCTGGTCACGACGTGTCGCCCTACGACGAGCGCGCAACGATTGTTGATTTTGGAAACGACGCGTCGTGCCGACCTCTACGGGTCGTCGACGTCGCGCTTATGGGTTTATCTACCTGCGCGTCCTTCGACACCGGCCAAGTCAAGTGCTTCGGGATCAACAACCAAGGCCAGTACGGAGGGCAACTCGGTTTGGGCGTGCTGAAAGACGACCACCGCGGCGACGTCGCGGCCGAGATGGGCGACGGCTTGCCGTTTGTCGACCTCGGGACGGGTTGGCGAGTGAAGCGGCTGGCGGTTTCCTCGCCCCAGGCGATGCACATGTGCGCCGTGTTGGTGCCGGACGGAAGTGAGGATTCCACGAGCAGCGTAACTTCAACAGACGAGCCCGAAAAGATCAAGTGCTGGGGGGACAACCAGTACGCGCAGCTCGGCGTTGACGACAAACTGGTGCGGGGCGTTTTGCATACGCAAATGGGAAACGCCTTACCCTTCGTCAGTTTCAGTTCCCGCGCCCGAACCTCGGCGAGTGGATGGCGACTCGCGGTCTCCCCGGACCCGGTGGCACCGACACCGTTACCGGCGTGGGTTGCGCCGAGCGCACCGGAGGTACCCGTGATTGACATCAGCGGCCACGCCGCGGTTTGGGGTAACACGTCTCGCAACCTGCGAATGGTCTCGCAGCTTTGGACAACCTTTTCAAACGACGGGCCGACCTCGAGCGCGACGTACCCGTTGCCAAATTGGGCCATCGGCGCGCCCGGCACCACGTGGACCTCCTCGAGCGGCGTCGGCGAGGTCGTCGAGTTCAACACTTCGCGTCCCGTGGTGGTGCGCGTGTTGATCCCAAGCACACTTTATTCATCCTCGATTTTGCCGGATATGCACCTGTGGAAGGACAAACCGGAACTGCGATTCGCGGGCGCGTGGCGCGACGGCGTGACGGTGCGGGTGTTGGACCGCACGTTCGCCGCTGGAACAAACGCGCTCACGATCAAAGGACAGGCGTACTTTCTGTTTTTCGCGCCAGACTTTGAGGCTCCGGTTTGTCACGTGCAACCGGATTACCTGCCGCCCGCCTCTTTGTCGAAAAAAACGTACGCGCAACCGCACGTCGGGTCTGACGTCGCGCCGTGGCTTTCTGAAACCGACGCGCCTTTGCTGTGGACGGGCGCGCGACCGCTTCCGCTTTGGTCGCTCGGCGCGGTCGGCACGACGTTCGGTACGTACGACCAGAACGGGGCCAGGGATTTCACGTCCTTCACGTTCACCAACGCGGTGGTGGTTCGCCTTGTGCATAAGAGTAGGCTCGAGCTGTTTGAGTTTGGCAACTGGACGCGACGAGCGGATTTGGACTGGACCGGTACCGGCGGCGGTGCGTTTGAAAACACCAACAAGGTGTACGAACGTTTTTTCGAACCCGGAGACGTGGCGCTTGACACGCGCGCCAGTTACCGGGTCAGCGACAACTTCTGGTACCAGTTTTTCGTTCCCGAGAATTTCACGGACGCTGCGCAGAACGCCACGAACGCGGCGCAGCCCATGATGCTCTGTTCCGCGAATGAACAAGCGGTGGCGGCTTGTATGTATGTCCACGAGTGAGGCGAAGTGCTACCTACAAAGGTACGGGGATCTGCGAACCGCGTACGGTACCGACACAGATGCCGCTAAGATGCATTGGAAACGATGGGGTTTGAACGAGGGAATAAATAAATCGTGCGACGCGGTGTAAGGGTGGGGATGCCGAAACATGTACTCCGTACAAACTTGAGTGAAGTCGTCGAAGACGTCGCGAATCGGGTTCCGCTTACCCGCGTGTTTTTCGGCAGCGTTTGCATGGGCAAACAGACTCAACAGGTAAATCGCTAAGTACCCCAAACGGCGGCGTTCTTAGACGTCGGTGTTTTTAGATGACCACTTGTATTTTATTTATATGTTTTCGTCGATGTCACCGCCGCGACTGATTCCAGCGTTGGGTGGTACCGTGTACAAACACGAAGCCAAACCGCCTGTTTTCATCAGCGCCGAGCCGCGCGTTTAGCGTCGCCCTCGCGCCGGCGGATTAAAAAACAAGTGAGTTTTCTCCCAAAACAATTCATAAATCACAGTAGCCTCTCTATGCGCGTCGCGCGCGGGTTCCACAGGCTCCACATTCGCCGGTTTCACGTCTCGTCACCGCGTTCCATGCCGCTCGTCATAATCTCCCCCGCGAAGAGCCTGAACGAGCTTCCATGTCCGAGTGTTTGGCCGAAAACCACCCCCCGGTTCGCCACGGAAAGTGTCGAGATCGCGGCTCACGCGAAGAAACTCACAAAAGACTCGCTCAAGTCGCTTATGTCCGTCAGCGACGCGATCGCGACTCTGAACGTTCAACGATTTCAGGAGTTCCACACCGCGCACACGAAACCGTGCGCGCTTTGCTTTGACGGCCCCGCGTACAAAGCCCTCGATGCGAAGAGTTGGACGAACGAAGATGTCACATTCGCGTCTAAACACATTCGGTTCCTCAGCGGGTTGTACGGGTTGCTAACCCCGAGCGATGCCATCGCACCACACCGACTGGAGATGAGCACCAAGCTCAAGACGACTAGGGGCGACAACCTATACCAGTTCTGGGGTGAGCAACTGGCGGACGCGATCGCGGAGGATTTGAATTTGTTGCCACCAACGGAAAGGTTTGTGGTAAACGTCGCGTCCGCAGAGTACTGGCGCGCGGCGAACTCGGGCGTTTTGGAAGCGAAGCACGAAATCAGGGTCATCCATTGTGTGTTCCCGGGACCCGCGGTGCACGCCAAGGCGGCGCGAGGAGGGATGTGCGCTCACGTGGTGAAGGAAAGGGTGGTGACCGAGGAAGGAATCAAGACATTCAAAGGGGCGAACGGGGAGTGGCGGTTCGAAAAAGTGGAGGAGGGAAAAAATGGAACTCAGTTCGTGTTCGCGCGGGACGCCGGCGCCGCGGGGGTAGGGAAAACGACAAAAGCAAAGACAGTCACGACGACCAAGGCAAAGCCACTGGCGACGACGAAGAAAGAAAGTTCCGGTGGCGACGCGCGACGATCGAAACGGTTCAAAACAATACTGTAACAATTTAGTATGAGAACACCACTCGTTTAGCGGTAGGTATACGTCATGACCTTCCCGTCGTCACCCGCGCACACCAAAAATCCGTCCCCGGTCGCCACCAACCCTCGCGTCGCGCCGTTGTGCGCGCCTAGCGCGTACGCGACGCTCGGTAAACCTCCGTTTTCTGTGCCGTCCACGTCCAACACGTGCACGTTCCCAGAGCCGTCCCCCACAAACGCGACGTCCGCGTCGGGCGCGACGCACAGGGAGTACGCAAAGTCACCCAGTAAGTGCATACTGATCACACGGTACCCGCTTCTTGGGTCCAGCACGGTGGCTCTTCCATCCGCGCCCGCGGTGACCACTCTGCCGTTTCCGTGGACCTGCGCCATCTCGCTCACCGCGCCTACGCCCGTTTCGGTTCCGTTTGAAGCCACCCCAACGTGCGCAGCGACCGCCGCGACGGGTTTTGGTTGGCGGTCATCCCATACACGACACATACCGTCTTGGCCGCCCGAAACAAGAAGGCGGCTGTCCTTTCCACCACCGCCACCGTCCGGGCCGTGGATCCAAAGCAACGACGTGACGTGGCCTTCGTGCGCGTCGCGGTGCGACACCGCGCTTTATTGCAAAAGAAAAGTGTCAGTCTTGTATCGGAAAACAGTGTCTGGATTTGGGAAATACAAAACCGTACCTTTGCGCGACCACGTCCCACCGACACACCGCGCCGTCGCGGTCGCCGGACGCGAGGGAGTCGAACGCGTACCCTGAATGTTTGCCTATACGTGTTTGTTCCTCCGTGCCGTCGCGGTCACCACGTGTTTCCGCCACAGCAAGGAGAAGCGTCGGGGCGGTGTGCGCTTTGAGCGTCGCGACGCAGTCGTCAGCCCCGCGTTTCGCGGTGGGCGTTTTTGAGCTCGCTATGTTTCGGCTCGCGCTTTTACTCCCTCGCGACGAATAACTTTCGGGTACCCGCCAAAGCCGAATCGTCTTGTCGTACGACGCGCTCACGACGAAACCGTCATCCGCGACTAAATCCGACACGGAACCGGCGTGCCCGAGCAAATCAGTGGGCGTCGTCCCGGACCATACGCACACTTTCCCGTCCATCCCGCCGCTGACCGCGTCGCCGCCTCTGGTCGCGTCGTGCGTCACGCAGGTCACCCACTCTCTATGTCCGCGGCCGTCCCTACCGCCGCGCAGCACGCGCGTTTTTGGCGGCAATACTTTTGCACCGCGAGTTTCCTGTGGAAGGTAAACTTCGTACAACGCGTGGTCGGTTCCCCCGACCACCACCGCGTTTCCACCAGGCGCCAGGGAAACGCACGTCAGCGGGTTGTCCGAAACCGTGGTCACCGCGCCGTTTGCGTCGGCCGGGCCTGTGAGCCATCGTTGTGTTACCCGGGCGTTCCCTCCCGGTTCCAGGTTCCGGGGTGTTTTGTGTGGTATCGTAAACGCGGTGCTGTACTTTGACGAAAAACGACCGTCGGTCGTCGCACGGAAACTGTTCGATTCGTCATCCTCGGGTAACCGTGTCGATTCAGATTCCCTCATTCCCAGCGCTCGGAACCCGTCGTCCATGCGTTCCAGGTACAACTCGTTTTGTTTGTGCGACGCCGACGCCGCAAAAGCGTTTTGCGCGGCGGGGCGATTGGAATTTGAACCAATTTCGGGCTGGTGCTTTTGAGCAGCAGGTTCGTCAACACCGGAAAAGTCCCATTCTTTTCCTGAAAGCTCCGGGTGCGCGTTGCGGTCGCGAGCCACCGAGTTGGGCGACGATGTGCGTGACGTCACTCTACCGGAGTCGAGGCTGTCATGCTGGTTTCTGCGCGCGTCAATATGCACAGGATTTCGGGGTGTGGGGTGCACGGTCAGTGTCGGTGCGAACACCTTGCATCATTGTCGGCACCGCCAAGAGAAATCGAAATCCGACCACACGTACCCGTCATCGTCCCCTCCACGATGCCTCGCGCGCGACGCCTTCAAACGAGCGAGCGCCGAACGCGCGTCACTCATGCGGGTTGCGGGCGCGGCCGCGTGTGAGTCGTGTTTCTACAAGGGTCACCGAGTTCAAACGTAAATTATAAACAGCACCCGAAGTCGTCGTCGTCGTCAATTTCACGATGCACGCGCGATGTGTCTCGTTCACCGCGACGTCGGTACCTGGTCTCGCGGACAAGGCCGTGGCCGCGTCCGAGCGCAGGCGCATTTCGGGCTTGGTGGATCGTTGCGCGCGTGAAGGCACGGACGTGCGTTCTAGCGCGATTCCCAGGCCAACTTCCGACTTTCCCTGCAACGTCTTCCCTATCTGCAACTGACCCACCGCCGACCACCGCCCCTCGTGTGTTTCCCGACCTGTCTTCTCCACCGTGCGTCTCCACACGCACGCACGCCGCGCGAACACACCCTACACATACGCACCATCTAACCATCTACGCACTTCCAAATCACCACCCTCTCATCAGTCATGGCGAGTCCTGCACGGCGTTTCCGAGAACGCACCCGGGGTGACCATCGATAAGTTCGGGAACTCCCTTTTCGTGCAGGTACGTGTCGCGCGTTTCCCAAATCCGCCATACGCTGTTTACCGCCCTTCTTTGAGTGCACTCTGTACAGAGTGTAACACTGCGGCGTCCTGGCCAATGTCTACGCACATCACAAGGGGACTGTTTGCCCATACAGTACACCTACCCAAGACTGACCATTTTCTTCCCCACTCGCAGACGTGGCGGTCGCCGTTGTCGCGGCGCGAGGTGCGCGATTTGTGCGACGCCGCTTTTGGGGGACAACTCGTTGGGTGTGACGACATCGAACGCGTCTGGGTACACCCACGGGTGCGAAACGTGGACGCTTTTGACGTGGAGGGATTTGAAAACGACACGGATCACGCCGAGTCGTTCGCGCTCGCAGGCGTGTACACACGAAACGGGCGGTCGTCAATCGACTTTTCGCAATTCAACCCAAACGTTTTCGGCAAAGACCTTTCGAGCCAGGATTTAGGGTTCACCTTCCACGAGCTCGGCCTTGGGTACGACTTCGTAACTCCGCGTGCGTTCGGGGATTCGAGTTTGTTTCTGGATTTCCGGCCGACGAGGCGGTGGGTTCGGTCATACGTACAGACGCGAGTTGAAAACGCAAAAACAGACGACGCGCAGATTTCGTGCCTCAACTCCTTCGCGTACACCTGCGGCGCCGGTCTTTGCGCCACCGCGGGTGGTGCGACCAGAGTGCTGCACACGGACCACAGCGAGACTTATTTACGGTACGGGCAGAGGAACTACGAGCTGAACGGATGGGGAGGGGGGGTTGCGGAATCGGACGGCGACGGCGGCGGTTCGGTCGTTATAAACTCGCGATTTGAATCCTATTGCGAAGACTTTTACCCCGCCGCGCGTCAGCTCGCGGGCCTACCGATTCCTGGCAGGCAAGGAAGGGGTGGTGGCCGCGGGGGTAGGGGCAGGGGCGGCAGAGGTGGCAGAGACTTTAGGTCGGCATCTACAAAACCAGCCGAGAAGAAACGGAAACCGCCAAAGCCCGAAACGTTCGACCTGGTTATTTTGGACCCGCCCACGTTCACGAAAACCGCGTACGGCGCAGTGGACATAGAAAACGATTACCAGAGCCTGGCGAAGCCGGCGTCGCTTTGTGTCACACCCGGAGGCGTTTTGATAGCGACGAACCACAGCGCCAAGGTCGGGTTGGACGACTGGCTGGAAATCGTGCGCCGGTGCGCCACGAAAGCGGGGTGCCAGGTGAAACGAGTGGAGATAATAACGCCCGACGACGATGACGACGACCACCCCGCGATGGCGGACGGGAAACGGCCGCTCAAGGTGGCGGCGTTCACGCTGGAGTGATTTGTCGGGACGCGTGTTTTGATGCGGGAGTGCGTGCTGTATTCTGGTAACTCTTCCAACAAATATTGTTTCACTGTTACACCTCTGGTACCTCTTTCCTCGAATCCGCCATCCTCGCATCACAACGCCCAACGTCCCTACAGCGCCGTCAGCGAGCTCGAGTCCACCCCCCGGATCACCACGTTGTCCGTGACCTGGTTCATGTTCAGCATCAGGTTCTCCAACGGCGGTTCCGGCGAGGCTTTCCCCGCCGCCACCGCGTCGTCCACGATTTTACGCTGCAGCTTTTCGATTTGCTTAATTTCGCCTTGGTCCAACAACGCATGTTCCACTATGAGTTTCCGCAAACGCTCCACCGGGTCTCTTTCTTGGCGAATTCCCGTGATCTCGTCACGCGTGCGGTACGTACTCCCCGGGTCACTCATGCTGTGCCCGTGGTACCGGTACGTGTCCATTTCCAACACGATCGGCCCTTTACCCGCGACGCAGTGCGCCTTCGCGAACGCCACCGCTTTCTTCACCGCGAGCGCGTCCATGCCGTCCACCTTCAACCCAGGGACGTAATCCCCGCGTTTGAAGTACTCAGGCGACTTCGCGCTCTTGTCCATCGCCGTGCCCATGCCGTAGTGGTTGTTTTCGCACACGTAAATCAGGGGCAAATCCCAAAGCGCCGCGATGTTCAGGGCTTCGAAAAGCTGCCCCTGGTTCGCCGCGCCGTCGCCGTACATCGCCACGGCGACGTTTGGTTTTTTTTCGTACTGCATGGCGAACGCCAGGCCGGCGCCAATCGGGGTCTGCGCGCCCACGATTCCGTTTCCCCCGAAGAAGTGCGCGTCCCTTTTGTACATGTGCATGGAACCTCCCATGCCTTTCGACGCACCGTCCACGCGTCCCATGAGCTCCGCCATGACTTCCAGGGGGGTGCCCCCGCGCCCCAAGTGCGTGCAGTGATCGCGGTACGACGTCACGATCGCGTCCTCCTTCGTAAGCGCCGCTTCCATCCCAACACAAACCGCTTCTTGGCCGTCGTACAGGTGACAGAAACCGCGAATGAACTTGCCTTTATACAGCACATCGCTGGCTATTTCCAGCCGGCGCATCAGGTACGCCTGCGTGAACATCGCGACGATTTCCGTTCCGCTCGTCTCCACGAACTGGTCCGGGGGGTCGATGCGGTGTGCCTCGAAGGCGATGGGGATGGAAACGGTCATCGCATCGGACGGGGACTCGACGGCTTTGTTGGCGAACGCGCGCTGCGGTTTGGAACGGGGACGACGCGAGATGACGAGATTTGCGTTTTGTCAGAGATTTGAGTTTTGTCAGCGCACGCGAAAAAGAATAGAAACCGGGGTGGCGACTCGCGTTTGGAACGCGTCGACGCGAGTGACACGATTTTTGTTGAGCGACACACGTGCCACACATCGTCCCCCCAAGGCGTCTTGTCGCGTCTCCCGCGCCAAGGGTGGCGCGTTTCAAGACGCGCGGGACGAACCCGGTTGGACGGGCGGATCCGGAAAAGGGCGATCGCGTGACACAAAATATCTCGCGTTCTGGCGCATCGCCCGATCCGCGAGCCGCGCGAGTACTGAACCTAAACAAACGCACCTGCTGCACAGCGACGGCGAGGCCGGTGGATTTGTTCGACGACAACGAACGCCCAGCGGCGCGGAGAAGCGCGCCCGCGGTCATCATTGCTGTCATCCCTGACCGGTGCGGCAGTGGTGTGCCGACGTGTGGGAAAAAGCAGCGCCAAAAATACCAGGGGACAAAAAAAGGCGGACGAACTTTACCAGTGGTAACAAAACGTCAGCAAAATCAGTGTAACGCTTGCGCTTGCTCGTCATCAGCACTGGCACCAGCGGTACTATCGCAGTACCACGACGACACCGCCAAAACACGTTTTCTGTCACAAGCCGGGTTTTTAAAAACACGCGACGTACGATGACGTAAAGGAAGCGCAAACGAGGGAAAGCGCGACTCGAGGATTCAAGCGGCAAACAATGAAAACAATGAAAATACAAGAAAACAACTACGAACCGGCGGACTCCAACGCCGCGGGCTGCTCACTCCCCGGCAGTGTTCCGTTCGCGGGCGTGAAGAACTGATACGCGGTGTTTGCCGTGTCCAGCGTGTGTGTGCCCTCCGGGAAATACCGCTCAAACAAGAGCCAATAGTTTCCAACGTTACCTGCTTGGTTGTCAGGCGCGCACTTCCACGCGTTGCACCAAGCCAGATCAATGCGCATGCGCCAAAGCTCATACCCGGCGATAGCGGGCCAATAACTATAAAAGTCGTTATAACCAACGCTCCGTTGCGTGTTGAACATTCGCACGATCACAGGTGCGTCCGTGGTGAAACTGACCGTGCCGACGGAAACATTCAGAAGACCCAAGGCGCCGTCCGACCAAGACGGCAGCGGATCAGCGGCAGTCGCGACAAATCCCGCCGAATTAAGCAACTGCCCATTACTCACAGTAAGTGTCACGTTGACTTCCCACGGCGCGACGACGTAGTCATTTGTTACGTTCACCGTCGGCGTCGAGTACACCGTCGGCGCCGGGATTTCGATGTAATCCGCCGACGCAAGCTCTGCGGGCTGATCGCTTCCCGGCAGCGTCCCGTCCGCGGGCGTGAAAAACTGATAGGCCGTGTTTGTCGTGTCCAGCGTGTGTGTGCCCTGCGGGAAATACCGCTCAAATGCGAGCCAGTAGTTTCCAACATTAGCTCCTTGGTTGTCAGGCCCGCAATCCCATGCGTTGCACCAAGCGAGATCAAAGCGCACACGCCAAAGTTCGTTTTCATTGATAATACCCCCAAAGTTACCGTCGTTCCAACTCAGACCCCGATTGGTATTGAACATTCGCACGATCACGGGCGCGTCCGTCGTAAACGTAATCGTGCCGACGGAAACGCTCAGAAGACCCAAGGCGCCCTCCGACCAAGACGGCAGCGGATAAGCGTCCGTCGCGACGAATCCTGACCCGTAGTATCGCCCGTCGAGTGTCCTAGGGTAACTCTCCTCGTACCAACCTTTGTTGTTAGCCTCACCACGTTTCAGCACGATCCCATTCCTCCAGAAGTCGACGCTGCTTCCAAAGTCAAACGGCGTCAGCCCGGTGCCGTATCCCGGCGCGGAAACGTTCAACTTCGGCGTCGAGTACGTCGTCGGCGCCGGGATCTCGATGTACGCGGACTCTAGGTCAGCGGGCTGGTCGCTTTCCGGCGCGGTCCCGTCCGCGGGCGTGAAAAATTGATACGCCGCGTCTGCCGTGTCCAACTCATGCGTGCCGGCTAGGAAATACCGTTCGTACACCCGCCACGATACAAGTGTTGAACTTTGAGTCGGCCCGCAACCCCACGCGTTGCACCACTCCAGGTCTTCCCGCCTGTGCCACCCGACTCGAGGCCAACAGCAAGGAAGGTTAGTCCACTGATACGTGTTATACATTCGGACGACGACGGGGGCGTCGACGGAAAAGGTGATCTGACCGACTTGACGGTTCAAAAGCCCGAGTTTGCCCTCCGCCCACGAAGGCAGCGGATGCGTCTCCGTGGCGACGAAATCGTACGCCCCCAAGCCCCCGTAATTCAATCCGGTGGCCCAGCCTTTGCCCGTTGTCGTGGGGTACATCAGCACGACGTCCGTGCTCCAAACCCCGATCGTGCTTCCGTACCCAAGCGGCGTGAGTAACGCGTTGTACCCGGTCGGTTCCACGAACGTGATTTCGGTGCGCCCGATGTCCATCCTGCGATGAAGAAAACAAAGTGTCAGTCCTGAAGTCTATGGGTGCACTGTATGGGAAAACAGTGCACTTGTGATGTATGAAGTAGTCGCCAGTATGCCAGTAAATGTTACGGCCGTAGTGCGTTCAAACAGTCAAAGAGGGTCCGTAAACAGTCGGCGGGATTTGGGAAACGCGCGATACGTACCGGACACCCATAGGGCCTCCAAACGCGCACCACTTACGCGCCACGACGTACGTTACCCGGTGTTTGAACCAGTACGGCGCGTCCGGCGCGGAGGGGTACTGATCCAGGATATCGACGCATTCCGTCGCGGGGTTCGACTCCGAGTTCAGGGCGTACGGAATCGCGTACGCGGGGCAACCCATGTCGAACCCCATGCGATCCGCCGGACCCTGCCCGTCGCAGAACACGGACGTCGGAACAGAGGCGTAGTCATTCGCTCTGGGGGGAGGGTGAACACCCCCACGCCGAAGGTGTAGTAATGATGAGGAACAAACACCACCCTGCCGTCGTCCGCGGTCGCGGCGCCTACGAATTTATAGTTCGTGTCGATCGCGTCGCTGATGTCGAACAGCGCGAAACTATCGTCGGCCGGATCAAACACCCCCACGCCGTCGGCGTTGTGAGGGGCGAACACCACCCTGCCGTCGCGTCGAGTCCCGGGGACATACGCGGCGCCTTGAAATTTACCGCCTGTGGTGATCGTGCCGCTGATATCCACCATCGTGAAAGTATCGTCGGTCGGATCAAACACACCAACGCCGCCGGCGTTGTGAGGGGCGAACACCACCCTGCCGTCGCGTCGAGTCCCGGGGACATACGCGGCGCCTTGAAATTTACCGCCTGTGGTGATCGTGCCGCTGATATCCACCATCGTGAAAGTATCGTCGGTCGGATCAAACACACCAACGCCGCCGGCGTAAAAAGGGGCGAAGAACACCCTGCCGTCGCTCGCAGTTCATTCTGTGGTTTCGCGACTCCCAAAACACCCCAAAAGCGTTTGGTCGCGCCGGCGTGGTGGTCGTCGTCGCGTGGTGTGGACCGCGGTGAAAATCTCACTTTGCACCTGGGGGGGGCAGGAGCGTGCGTTTAGGAGCTTAGTGGGTTGAATAATAACTCGAGAATAAAATGCGTGTCCATTCCGCGCGCGTCACCATTCTCCCGACCCTCACTTGATACCCAGCGCGGTGACAACGGCGAAAACAATGAACAGCGCCCCCCCCGTGTACTTCACCACTCGCTCGGACACCACGTCGCCTAGGATATCGCCCACCAAAACCGCGATGCCGGTCGCCACGCCGTGCCCCGCCGCGCCTCCCAGCGCGACGCCCGCCGGCGAGGCCGCGGCGGAAAGCGCGATGGTGGCGATGAAACTCTTATCTCCCCACTCCGCAGCGAACACCAGGGCGAAAGTAGAAAGAATCAGCGCGGTTGTGCCGTTGAACTCCATGCCAGCCACGGCGATTTTCGCGTCCTCCTCTTCCTCCTCCGCGGTTTCCTCCTCGGCCGATAAAAGCGTCTGCACGCCGAAAAACAACAGCAGCGCGGTGGCGAGGTAGTCGTCCCACGGCACGTCCGATTGCAGCAGCGCGCCGGTGGTTTCCTCCGCGACGTGAAATACCTGGCCGATTCCTACTGAAATGAGTGTCATCACCCCTAGTGCGCCGAAAGTACCAAGGAACACGGAGGACTTCGGCTGCTGCGTGGCGAGCAACACGGCGATGAAGAACGTCTTGTCGCCGATTTCGCTGAAGAAAATCAGGAGAAACGCGGAGAGGAACCCGTCCGTTAGTGAGGCGGTTTCTATTTGTTCTACTGCGGTGGTTTGCGCAGCGGCGACCAAATCAGTGGCAAACGCGGGATCCACGGCCCCGGAAACAACGAAAAGCGATGCGAGGCCGCCTATTGCGAGCGCGGCGGCAGCTGGCGCGAAATCGGAAGATTTCTTTGCCGCATCGGGGAAAGATGTTTTCTTTGGCGCGACGGCGAGGACCGTGCCCCCGCCACGGCGGGTCGCGACACCAGAGTCGACGCGAAACGGGACCGGGGCGTTCAGCGTGTTATCGTTGGCAACACGAGCGCGGAGCCGCGTGCGAAATCGCCGGGGCTTCACGGGAACAACCGCGGGTACCGCGAACGCGCGCGGTTTCGATCGCGCGATTGTCTCGCCCACGCCGTTTCGCACGGACAAGGCACGGTTGCCGAGCGCCGAGTACGGGACGATGGCAGCCATTACCGCGTTTTTTCAGGCGTCGGGGTACAATAGGTCGGGTCGGACTGCGAAACAGCCCAAACACCGGACAGCCGTGCCGGTCAGGCCGTGCCGCAGCGGCACCGCGCGATCGCGTGTGGGGACGACGTGGCACATTCACACCGTGTCTGGAACGAAGTGGATCATGATCTGAAACAAGAAAAACAGCAGCCAGAAACCGACTGCGACTTCACAAAAATCGCTCGTATTCATATTAATTCGACAACACCTTGTCGCTCCAGGACAGGGCTATTTTCCTGATAAACGCCGGTCCTCCCGTTACGGTGGCCCGCGCCAGTTTCTCCACCTGGATGTCCTCCCCTAGCAACTGGGCGACCCGGGAAACTTCGTCAACCCGCAAACGGTTGTCTTCGGTGAGCGCTAACAAAACCTGTGATTGAAAAGAAAAGCGTCGGTCGCGAGTCTCGAGTGTGGGTTCGTAACAGTCGCTGGTACTGGTAAACGTTACTAGTAATGCACTGAAAGAGGGGCATCAAACAGTGTTGGGATTTGGGAAATACAAACGTACCTGTTTCCGCAACCCCGGATCGGTGAGAAACAACTGCGCGCCGTCCGCGACCGTGTCCGTTAAATCCAGGCCGCCGCCTTTCCCTTGTCCTCCTTTCGGATCGGAGGTCCGCGCCAAGGTAACCAGGTTCTCTAAACGGGCCCACTGGAAAGTTCCGTCTTTGCTGAAAAGCACCTGGGTTAGTCGCGTTCTTAAGCTGGCGTCGCGGTCGGTTAACAACCGCTTCGCGACGTACGGATACGCCACTTCCAGGAACCGGAAATCTGGGAGTGTTGAAGAAGTGTCAGTCTTGTATGTATGGAAGCAGTGTTTGGATTTGGGAAAGCCCAGATACGTACCCGGGCTCAAGGTCATGCAAATGCCTTCCTGCGTGAGTAAAGACCGGATGACCAGGCTGAACCGTTCGGGAATACGAATGGGGTACTGGTACACCAGCTGGTTAAACGCCCCCGTCACCGTTCGAAAGTTGAAGTTTGCAAGACTCGCGGTGCGCGCGTCTTGCCAGATGGACTCGAGCGCTGTTTGGAAAAAAATAAATGTCAGTGTTTCGTGATGTGTGTGAGGGATTGGGAAGGGTAGACGGAGTGGTAGGACTTTCTGACTGTACTACTGGTAACAGGTAGCTACAGTCATATGACTACAATCATACAGCAGCACTACATCAGGGCAGCAAACAGTCATGGGATGGATTTGGAGTGGGAAAGGCGCTTACCCGGGACGATCGGCCGCACGTCCGTTCCCTTCGCCAGGAAACCAAGATTCACGAAATCGTACGCCATCGCGTCGTAGTCCTCGTTCACCGCGTGCACCACCGCGTCTACCAGAGTTTGTTTGTTTTGGTTAGAGAGCTGCGCGACGTTTCCGAAATCTACGTACGCGATTTTCCCGTCCCGCATGGCGAACACGTTCCCTGGGTGCGGGTCGCCGTGAAAGAGTCCGAACTCCAGCAACTGTCGCAACCCTGACATCACGCCGACCCTGATAAACGCGTCCACGTCGATCCCACTCGCGCGAATCGCGGCCGGGTCGGTACACCGAATGCCGTCGATCCACTCCATCACTAAAACTTTCGGCCCACTGTACTGTTTGTAGAACTTGGGAATCTTCACCACCGGGTCGTCTTTGAAGTTTTCGTAAAAGTCGGTCAGGTTCCGTCCTTCCTGGATGTAGTCCAGCTCTTCCAGCAACTTTTCGCCAAACTCGTCCACCAGTAGCTGCGCGTTGCAGCCCAGTTTCTTGATGCTCACGGTGTTGACGAACCGCGCGAGTTCGCGGAACAGCACCAGGTCGCGAAGAATAACCGGTTCGATACCGGGCCGCTGGACTTTCACCGCGACTTCGTCTCCGTTCGATAACAATTTCGCTCTGTACACTTGTCCCAAGGAAGCCGCCGCGATCGGGAGTGGGGATATTTCCGAAAACACCTCACTGATTGGCCGTCCCAGCTCCGACTCCATTATGACAAACGCCTCGTCGGATGGAAACGCGGGGACGTCGTCTTGTAGCTTACAAAGCTGTTCCATGTAATCGGCGCGCACGATGTCAGGGCGGTTCGCGAGGACCTGCCCTGCTTTCACGAAGCTCGGTCCTAGTAACGCGAGCTTCTCTCGTAGGTCCTTGGAACGCCCAGTCACGTCCTCCGCGCTGAAACACTTGTCGAAAAGCAAAGAACCGGAGAACATCGCCACCGCGGACACGATCTCCACGCCCCGAAGCGCGGTTTGTAGCACGCGGTCGGGGGAAGAGAGCGTGCGTTCGCGCACCAGCGCGGGGGAGTACTTGGGCGCGATGGCGCACGTCCCGCGCTCCATATCGAGCTCATCCAGGCTGGTGGGGACGGAGATGGCGTGCGTTACCTGGGATATGCCGCGCGTCGCACGGGGGGAAGACACGGAAGCCGCGCGCCACGGCGCACGTGACCCGTGTTCATTCGCAGACGCAGATCCAACCGAGGCACGTCTTGTCGTGGAATGCAACCGGTGGGGGGCGCGCGTGTTGGCAGAGGCGCGCGTCGCAGCCCGAGGCGCGCACGAGGGCACAAGAATCGTGGCGTGAGACGCCATCGCGAACGGAGGCAGACACGAGGTCTTCCCGAACGAGACGTGCACGCACGCGAATCGGTGGCGCGGAACGTTCTGGTGGGTGCCGCGAAGGGTGGCGTCCAGGTGGCCTCTGGCTTGATGACGTGGACGACGAAATGTGAAACAAGAAAAGAAGATTTTTTCTTCCCTCTGTTGTTTGGTCGCTAACTATCGTAAACGTAAATGCAGTCATCTCTCGTGCGTCCGAGCGAGGACCCTCGCCGCGCCGTGCCGTGCGATTTTCCGCGCGTCTTCAGGGGACACGGGCGCGCGCACCACCAGGGGGATTCGTCGCGACTTGCTTTTTCGCCGCCCTGAGGTGTCGAGGAGCGTTTCGTGCATTCGTTTTTTTTCGGTCTCTTCATCGCTGCTCGCGTCGGCGTCGGCGTGCGCGTCCGTCTCGTCCACGCTACGCAGCGTTTGAGTCGCGTCGTCAACCTTAACTCGTAACCGCCACTCCCGCACCGCACACGCGCTCCACCGGAACAGCAGCTGGGCTAGGGGGTCGCCTGATGTTTGCCAGGTGTCGGTTTCGTTTTGGAGCGGAGTTTGGAACGCAGATGAGGCATTATCATTCGCGTTGCTCTTCCGTTCGCTCGTGCTCGTCATCCCGTCAATCCCGTTGAACCCGCCATTCATCATGAGCACGCGCACCGCGTTCGTGGCAGTTTGCAGCCCTTCCGTGTCGCGTGGGTCGAGAACCGCGCGTTGCATCCGTTGCGGAAGCGTCTTGCCGAGAAACGGACGAATCGAGTCAAACGCGCCGGCGAACGCAACCGCCGCGCGCGTTCGCTCAAGGTCGTCGGATCCATCCAGAAAACACCGCCCGAGCGCGGTTCGCACGGAGTTTGGGGAAAGGGATACGGAAACGTATTCGTACCCTCCATACCCTCCATTACCTCCACTATACCTTCCAGGCGTTTTGATTGAAAATCCCCACTCCCCGAGCGCGCGCGCGGCGACGTCCTCTTCGGTTACGAGATTTAACGAGTCCGACTTTGCGTCGTCAGACCCCGCGAGCATCGCTTTCACCAGGTGACACGCCAGCGCCGTGGCGGGCGACGGGTCCGCGTCCCCGGCCCTTAACGATTCAAGCGCAGCAAGCACCTCTTTTGTCTCCAGCGCCAGCTCAAGCGCGCGCCGGGTCGCCACCATGGTTGCCAACTCCATCTTTTGTAACCGGAGCGTCTCCATAATCAAATCGCGCTGCGTCGCGATGGTGGGCGACGGCGTCGCGATTCGAGGCGAGCTTCGCGCTCCGCGAGGCGTCGGCATCGTCGACGGAAACGCCAGAAACGCCACAGCGCGGTTGCGTGTTTGTGGCGAGGCGCAGTCTCCAGTGTGGTTCGTAACACGCGCCGGAGACGCAGTGGGCGGCGCCATACCGTGATCCCCGAATGGCGAATTCGCGGTTTCCAGTTCGATTTGGGCTTCCATGTGTAACGCTTGCGACCGCGCGGCGGCCGCGACGGCGGCGTCTAAAACCAGGTGTTCCCGGTGTGTTTCCTTGCGACACTCCGCTTGCTTTACGGTGACTGTACATTCCGCGGCGGCGGTTTCGAAAGCCCTTTCCGCCAGTAACAACCCAACGTGTTCGGAGTGTTTCAAATCCCTCTCCACAAGCGCCTTGTGCGTCGCGAGCTCCCACTGTTTAGCCATAGCGCCGTTTTTGAACCGCACCAAGTCCAACGAAAGTTTCTTGTGCTCCAGTTGCAAAGCGTCCAGTTCGTTTTTCGTGACCCGCAGGGTTTCGCGCAACGTTTCTTTTTCAAACGCGAACGTCTCGCCGAGAGTTTCCGCCTGAACGTAAAAAAGAAAAGTGTCAATCTTGAGTCGGCCGGGTGTACTGTATGGGGGATTGGGGTCCGAGTAATCGGGCCGAACAGTGCACTTGTGATGTATGTAGTAGTTGCCAGTACTACATACATCACGAGTACTGGCAATGCTACACACGGCACGAGTAGTGCACTCGACCAGGGGCTGTAAACAGTGTGCCTGGATTTGGGAAACGCGCAAGGCCGTACCTGGTGCCGCTCCACCCTCGCCGCGGCCTCGGAGCGTCCTAAAACTCCAAACTTGGTTTGCATGTCAGTCAACTCGTGAATTAAACCCTCGTTTTCGTCGCGCAGCAAAACGACTTTCGCCTCGTGCGTCGCGACCTCCAAAATATACCGCTCGGCGACTTTCGACGACGCGGCGCGGTTTTGGGTTTGTTCGCGCAGGTCGTGCTGTACGGCGCTGTAGGTTACATGTAACGCCTGCAATGCAGCCGTTACGGAAGTCCGCTCCAAACCCCGAGCTTCCAGGGTTGCTTTCATGTCCGTGATCTGGGTTTTTAACCGAACCACTTCCGCGGCGACCCGGGCTTTTTCGCGGTGAGATTTGCTCAGCTTTTCAGCCAAAGCGTCTCTTTCCTTGGTCACTGACTCGTCGCCATTAGCGAGCGCCGAGGTGAGCCCCACGATTTGACGCTCCGCGGCTTCTAGTTTCGCGACGAGGCGTCCGGAAGAGACAGGTTCTTTGTAAGGTTCTTTCACCGGTGTGTTGTTTGTGCTGTGCGTGGGCGACTGGAAAGAAAGCGCGCTCGCGTTCGCGTGTCCTTTCGTCGGCGAAACCGAGTCGCCGGAACGGTTCCGTCCCGGCGACTTCGCGCGTAGCAAGCCTTTCAGGGACACCTTCTTCGCGCTACTCGGGGGCTGGTACACCGCGCTCCCTGGTGTCGGCCCAGACGGGCGCCACGGAGAGTTCGATTTCGATTCGTCGTGAAACCCGACCGCGTCCACGGTTCTGCCGTTCTTTTTAATCAAACCGATCAAGCTGGAAAGTTTGTCGTTTTCCTTACTCAGCCGCCGCAAAGCCGTTTTGATACCCGCGATTTCGCACAGGCCTATCTCCCGCTCCGCGATCAAATTCTTTTCGCGTTTACTGGCGTCGCGTTTGAACTGTAGCCACTTGTTGTGCTCCGTGTCTGCGTTTTTTTCAAGACTAACCACGCACGCCTCCGCGGCGCTTGCCTTGGTAACCGCGTCTTCCAACCGCACGCGAAACTCGGTTTCGCGTTTCGCCGAAACTTCCGCTCGCGCGGCGGCGTCTTTCACCGCCGCCGCGGCGACTCGGCGACACGCGTTCGCCTCTTCCGTCGCCGCTTCCGCTTCACCCAACGCCGCCGCTTCCCTCCCAGACGCCACCGCCACACAGCCCTCCAGTTTAACAACCCTACCCCGGAGCGTCGCGACCGTTTCCACCGCCGCGGCGGTGGCGACGTTTTTCTCCGCGACCGCGGCGGCGGCGATAACCTCCGCCGCGTTTTGCGCCCGCAACGCGTCGTCCCTTGTACGATTAAAAAGAAAGTGTCAGTCGGTCGTAACGTGTATGAGTAAACAGTCAGGGAGTCTTGTATGGGCAGAGGTATAGCCGTCCCTTCTGGTACGAGTATGGGCAATCAGGGAGGCGGAACGCGGTGAAAGGCCCAATACGTACCGCAACGCAAACGCGTCATTCGCGGCGTTCGTTTCCACTTCCCGGCGTCTCAACGTCACCTCAAGCGCGTCCCGCTCCATCGCCAAAACCGCGAACGCGTCGTGCGCTTTTTCGTTTTGCGTCATCTGCGCCGTTTGGAACTTTTCAATTTCTTTGGAGTGTTGTACCCTCAAATCCTCCACCAACACCAACGCCTCCCCCAGCTCCCGTTCCGTGGCTTCGTACCGCGCCGCGCTGACAAACGCGTCGTTTTCAGACGCCAAGGCGATGGTTGCTGTGCTGGCGAGTTTGTTTTTTAATTCCGCGATTTGGGTGACTAACAACGCGTTGGCCGTAACGAGTTCCTTCGCGCCGTGCACTTCGTCTCGCAAAAAGTCGCGCTCCGATTCCAACGTCGAAATTTCACCCCGCAACGCCGACTTCGTTTCCGAAAACTCGGCACGCGCCTTTTCAAGCGTCGACTCGAGCTCCAAAAGTTTCGCGGTGACCGGTGCGCTGGCTATTAAGTTCCGGTGTCGCGCCCTCGCCGTGGCGCGCGCGTCCGCGAGGCGCCACGTGGACGCCGAGGTGGGCGAGTTTCTTTCAAAAGAAAAAGGCGCTTTGTGGTTTCGTTTTGAGAAAGTTTCGGAAACGCCATCAGCAGAGACGTCGTCGTTGGAGGAGGAGGAAACATCATCTTCTTCTTCTTCTTCTTCTTCTTCTTCTTGGTACTGACCGTCGTACTCCGCATCCCCATACTCCGCATCCCCGTACCCCGCGAAATAACTCCCCACCACCGCGGCTTCCACCGGGTGTTTCCCGTGAAACAAAAGCCGGTCTGCCTTCCCGGCGAACCTGGCGAGCACGGTTGACATTTCGTTCAACGCCCCGACCCCGTGTCTGCCTGGGCACGCGCCGCAAAGCGCCCCCGTTCGCGTGATCTTTGGAACCGTGGACTGGCCGTTTCGTTTCCGTAACGCCTCGCGGCGTCTTTCGAAAGGCACCACGTCCAGGGCCGCGATTGCGATTCGCATCGCGCCGTCCTCCGCGTCGAACGCGTCCCCCCGCGTCGCCGCTTGTACAAACGAAACCCCGAGTTGGTTCACCAGGCGGTCGCAATTCTTTTCCACCCCAACGCGAGTCGACGAGTTCAGGTTCAAAACAATCAGCGACCCGCCGAAGAAACTCCGGTTTTCACTCAGCGCGCGCTGCGAGTGAGGGGGGAAGATATCGTCAAGCACTTTCGCGGTGACCGAGTCCAACGTGAGTAACCGCTTCTGCGTGGTGGCGATTACGTCGTTCGCGTCGTCAAACTGCGATTGTGAAAAGAAAAGGTCAGTCGTTTGGACCGCGCGTGTTACGTAATTACGGGCTCCCCAATCGGGAAACAGGGAGGGTGGATTCATTTGGGAAACTCAAATACGCACTTCGTCACCTTCGTGGTCATAATTTTCCACCTCGTCGTCTTCGTCCTCCTCGCCTGCTCTAAGAATAATCAGCGGCGAGGGTTGGTTTTCGCCGTCGTGACACCGCGCCGCGTCCCGTCTGTCCTTGCACCGCACCCCAGGCGCCCACGCTTTCGGGAAAAAGCCGTTACAAAAACCGTTACCATCAACGCGGCCCAACACGCACAGCTCCACAGCGTGCCGCGGCGACTTCGCGAGCGTCGCGCCGTGCTTTTGCAGTGTCGCCGCGCGTTTGCGCTCCGCCTGGGATTCGAACCCTCCGTGGTGTGTCGCGGGCGCCACGACCACCGGGAACCCGTGGTCCAGAAGCCGCGCGCACATCGCCGCACCCGTGGGGGTGACCCCGATGAACGCAACGGGGCGTCGCGTGGGGTCCAAGGTTTGCGGGTCCACGCGAGTTTTTTTTGAACCTGCTTTTTCTTTTCGATTTGTTTCAGTTTCGCGTACTCCCCGTTTCGCGCTTCCCGGCGTCGTTTTCGCGACGGCGTGAAACCTGGGTACCCGCGGTTTGCGTGTCCCATTCGTGTCATGTGCCGTGTGCGGAACCAAACGTGGAGGCGTGCTGGGTGGGGTTTTCTGGGTACTGACGCGTCGTCCGCGTACCGGCGACGGCGCGAAAACACTTCGTGGCGTCTCTTTGTACGTCGACGGCGAATTCTCCGTTTTTTGTGCACCGAGTGACTCGGTACCGACGCCGACTCCGTCTTCCGCGTTCCCCGGGTGCCGTGCCGAACCCGCGGTTTCCGGGTGAAATGCGTGTCGGCTTGTTGGCTCGTCCTTTTGAGACGACACACACCCTGTATCATTCTCAATGTCCAAATCTTTCCCCGGAACGAACCCCCCGGGTTCGGGCGACACCAAAACGCGCCGAATGTGTTTCTCGTGCACGCCCCGCAAGGAATCGACGGATTCGCGGCCTTTGGGGCTCCAAAGCCGACGCGCCGCGCCGCGTTCATTTCGAGTTATCTCGAGAACTTCGCGTGTGGTGGGTGCTTGGCTGTGTGTGCTGTGTGTCGTCTCGAGTTCGTCACGCAACCGCCGCGGCTCGGTGTTTCGCGCGGCGTCATCCACAGCACTGTCCCCATCCCCAACCTCATCGTCGTCCGCAACCACGATGCCGTCCCCGGGAAAAAGCGACGCGAAATCGTTCGCCACCAGCGTTCTGGTTTCCTCGGCTAACGCATCCGCCGCGGCGGCGTACCTCTCCGCCTCTGCTCGCGCGCGCGCGCACTCAGCCGCCCGTATCCGTGCGGTCTCCCTCGCCGCCTCAACAGCGGCATCCGCGCGCCGAATGCTCTCCGCGCCAGCACGCGCGCGTTCCCGAGCCGCGACTTCTCTGGAGTCGGGATTAAGCACGCCCGGCGTTGGTACCGGCGTCCCCACGTCGTGTCCGTGTTCCGTACGAGTCGGTGGTACCTGTGTCGCGTCCACGCGTCTCGGGATATGCGACAAGCCTTCGTCCCCGACCAAGGCCGACGGCTCGGCCGCCATCGTCTCCCCCCCGACGCGCCACGCCGAATGCGAAGCGAAGGTTGAAAAGCAAGAAAGCAAGAAGTTTGATAATTTCAACAATGCGTTTTCTCCTTCTCTGCCTACCTCCTCCCCTTCTTCAACGCCGGCCGCACCACCTTGACAATCGGCGACCCGAGGACGTGCGCGCAGTGCGCTAGCCCCACGAGGGCGCCCGCGACGTACAGGGGCGAGGTGAGAAACGAAACAAGGACGCCTTTGTTCTGGCGCTTCAAACACCGGCGGCAGTGCATGGCGAACACGCCTGTGGTTCGATGAAAAGAAAAAGTGTCAGGCTCGTATGGGCAATCAGGGAGGCAAAATGTGCGTGGTGATTGGGAAATACGCACCTCCTTGTTTCACCTCGCCCCGCTCGTCTTTCGTACACCGACACCGGTTCAGACGGACGCGATACACACCCACAAGAACCCCGAGACCGCCCGCGGCGCCGACCGCGGCGGCCGCGTTTATCACCTGGTCATGCGGCAGCACTATGTTTTTGTTTGTTGAGACGGGGGGGGGAGGAAGAGGTGAGCGCGTGACGAGGACACGGGTGGAATCCGGAAAAGAGCGGCTCGAAAGATGGATGGCGCAAAGAAATGCCGGATCGCGTCCCTCCTCGGTCGCACCTGCGATTGCCGCGCACGTCCCCGCCGCGAGCGCGGTTTTCGCGAGCGCGGGCATGCCGTCACGATCCGGTGGCCGCCGGACGCCGACGCGCGGGGCGATGTGTCTACACACCACCGCGCACGGCGGAGGTGTCTGCAGGGTGAAAAAAGAAAGTCGAGTCAGATGCTCAAAAAACCTCTTCTCAGTTTTTTCTGACCTCCGAAAAAAACGCGATCCCGATTGGGGAATGGCATTCTACGATTCGCGCACCACCCGACGCGCGTGATGGCCGGTATAGACGACGAGATCGTCGCCGCGAGTACGCGTCGGATTGAGCTGGTTGAACGGTTGCGGTGCATGCTGGACGCGAGCGTGCCGGTTCCCCCCGAAACCCCCAGCACGCCGACGAAGGACTTGGGATTCTCAAAAGGATTCCCGGTCGTTCCGCGGTGGCAAGGCCAACCCGCGGACGTTGAGGTGTGGGAGTCTTTGTACAAGACGTTGTGGCGACCAGGTGATGGGGAGGACTACTCGTGGGTACCCGAAAGCGATGGCGATGACCAACACGGAACAGGCGATCGGAAATACGAAATAGTCCTGGACAACAACCGCGACGGGGACGGCCCGTTCAACTGGCACGAAACGGGGCTGACGCGCGTGTTCGCGGGAGAGTTTGCGGAATCGATTGAGTGGTTTACGAAAATAGAACTGTACGACGGCGCCCACCCTCTTGACCGGGCCCGTGCGGTGTTCAACAAGGGCGTGCTTTACGGCCACACGGACGGGAAAAACGGACGGGTGCCGAATGCGATTCACGAATTTCACAAAGCGCACGAGTTGCTGACCACTAAAGCCGGGACGGAACGGGGATGGGCGAGCGACCCGATTGTGGCGGATGCGGAATCGAGAGAAAACGTTTTGACGCAGGAGCGAGACGCGACGTGGCGTACAAACGCGGACGCCGCGAAAGCGCTGGAACTGGAAGCAGAAGCCTTGGCAGTGGCGAAACAGTGGGACAACGCGATCGAGGCTTGGGGGAAATGCGAAACGGCGTGGGGTTTCGCGGGGGACGCGCGGGACGGGACGTTTGGACACGGAACTGAAGATGCATTCGGGACGGACGTTGAGGCGCGAATCGCGGACGCGCGCGCCAAGGCGGGTGACGCCGCGGCGGAGAGGGACAAACCGCAAATCAAGGGCAAGCCGGTGAAGGGGAAGAAGAAGTAAGAAAGGGCTTACGCGTGATGTGCGACAAGGTACCGGTGTTGATGCGGGTCGACAAGGTACCGGCGAGACGACCCGTGGCGGGGTTGTCCAAAACAGATTCCAAAAAATGTAATAATACGCATTCTCCTATTCGTCTCGCTTCAGCACCACGATCATGTTATGCGCGTCCTCGTGACACAGGGGTATTTCCGTTGCCATGTCACCAAACGTCGCCACTACTTTCATGCCTGAAAGTTTCCCCAGCAAAGTGATTTCGGGGGCGGTCCATATCTTACACCGCACGGTCTCCTCGACCGGGACGAATCCGTTTTTCGGCGAACCCTTTTCGTCCACCACGTTGATCCCCACTGTTCGCTCCACGACGTGCGTCTCGACGTCGAAATGGTCCCCTTCCCGTCCCCACTCCACCAAGACTTTCGTGTTTTTGTCGTCCCCAACCTCACGGTCCCACGCGTCCCCCTGCGCGTCCAGTAACTGCCCGTCGAAAAGGTCGAACGGGTGTTCAAGTTCCAACACCAGCACGCCGTCGGTTTTCAGCAGTTGGGCGACGCTTTTGAAGCAGCTAATCGCGTCGTCGGCGCGAATCAAGTGCGCCGCGGTGCCCAGAAGGATAGTGGCGCAGTCGAACCCGGAAAAGAAGGGTTTTCCTTCGGTGGAATCGCAGAAATTTTGTGTCACCAGCGAACGCGCCTGCGCCTCTGCCTTGATCGACTCGATATCCAGGTTCGTCATGTCTCCCTCGACGACCGCGACCCGCTCGCCGCATGTACTTTCGCTCGCCCTTTCTTTTGCTCTTGCAATCATCGCGGGGGCGTTGTCCACCGCGACCGCGATGCAGTCGGGAAACTTCGCAACACTCGCAATGCTGTGCCATGCAGGGCCGGCGCCTATTTCCAGGATTGATGTTAAAGCACCGCCTCCGCCGTGCTTTTCGCAAACCCGGGACAGAAAAGAAACCTCGGCGTCGAAATCTCTGAACCCGAACGCCATCTCGTACAAAGTGGGGTCGCCGTAAATCGGAGACGACGATGAACTCTGCGGGTGTTTGCTGGTCGTATCAGTAACCGCGGAGAAGGTAACTGCGTTTCGGCTGCCCGTCGCGGTGGCGTTACCGCGGCAAGTCGTGGTGGAAACAGGCCGAGGCGACACCGCTTGGCAGGACACGCGTCGTTCACGACCGGCGCACTTAACGCGGACGGTGGACACCACTCCTTGTTGCGTGTTTCCCAGTGACCCGACCGTTCGGATCCCACAGCCGCGACCCGCCCTCGTCGCGGTTGATGCCAATTGCGACATCGACCTGACCAGGAGCATCACGCGACGATGGCGCGGTCGTCGTAAGCGCGGCACCGAGTGATGGTGTTTCGAAGCTGCAGAAGCTGAAAAAGTGCAGTCTCGCGCCGAAAAAGCCCTGGCTCATTCTATCTAGGTTTCCGCCGCCGGTCCCACCATCCTTCACCTCCCACGCCTCACAGGTTCCCGCGCATCGCCGCATCGATTCGCCTTCCGGTGGTTCCATCTCGTTGGAGCACATGTCGGTCGCCGCCGCCGGCGCGCGCGCTGTACGACTCGGTGCACCTGTGGTGCCGCGACGCCACGAATGGCTCGCGAAAAAGCAGTCGGCGGTCCATCGCGGTCAAACCGGGTGTGACCACCGGCGGTCAGTGGTCACTGTCGCCGCGTCAAGAGGCGCACCCCAATCCCGGGCTGACCCCACGCCCGTGGGCGACTCCAATGACTTCCACTCCAAGTCTCGTGCGTTGAGCACCACTTCTCGCGCTCGCGACGTGGCCGCCTCCGCCTCCGCCGCCAGATCGGCGAACGGCGCGGCTTCCCACCAAGCCGGTTCCGACACCGACACCGTGTTCCCCCTGGAAAGCGCGGGCGCTGGGTGGGACGCGGTGCAGCTTCACGCCCTGACTGGGTTGGCCTGGTCATTCACCACCCCCTCGTCCACGGACGGCCGGAAGATCGTCAAAGCCGCGGGGGTTGTGACGAACGTTTCGTTCAAGGGCAGCTCGAACTGGCGGAAAGAGGATTGGGAAAGCGCCGCGCAATCGGCGGACGTTTCCTTCTCGGATGACTTCAGCACGCTTCCCGGAATGCGGGGTTTCCGGGCGTGCTGGGCCCAACACGGGGTGGCGCTTTTGTACGTACCGGGTGTACGGAGGTTCTACACCATGGCGGATGTTTCGTCCGTGCGACTGATCGACGAAAAAGCGGAAAAGCCGACGGGCGGGGTCACCGCCGCTTTGGTCGCGCTGTGCCGCGTGAAACAAGGGTTCGCGAAGCAGTACCAAATCGCCATCGACGACAACAAACAAGAAGAAAGCTCGAAACTGGCGCGAGTCGCGTTCCAAGAGCGGCTCGTTTCTCAGCGCGCCGCGGCGCGAAGGAACGCGATTGAAAACGGAGGTACCGGAGTTGATGACGAAGTCAATGGAAACGGCGATGCCGAAAACGACGACGCGGCGGGGAGTGACAAAACCTTAACGACCCCGACCCCAAGCAAAGAAACCGCCTCGGTTCAAAAAAAAACACAAAACCCCCCACCCACGCCTTACCTCACCCCGCGCACTTGCGTCGCGCGGTGGTGCGTCGGTTTGGGCGTGGACGCGGCGGCGTTGCATCTCGAGTACGGGATCGGGTTCGACTTTCACGGACCTGCGGGGAGCGTTACGCGGAGCGTGGTGGTCGCCGCGGCGAAAGATGCGGGGTCCCCGATGACCGACGTCGAATTCGAAACCTGGAACAAACATGAGTGGGTGGATTCGTCCGTGAAGTTCGGCGTCAACGCGAGCGCAGCGCACGCAAACGTCAACGCGCTAGGTCGATCCTGGAAGGTGTGCTGGGTCGCGGAGGCGGTGGAGAAAGGCATCCCCGCGGTTTTCCTGTGGGTCCCGGAACGGAACGCGTACTACACCCTAGGTTCCCTGGCCGCAGCGGGCGCTTCTGGCGCACAAGGCGCTGGGAACACCACGGGTGTGTCAAGCACGTCGGCTGGTGACGAAAACGCGGACACGCCGGCGCCGCCTTGTTTAGTGGAAAGCGCGATTCGCGCGGTGGTTGGTGTGGCGAAAAGCACACCGGCGCCGGTCGGGCTGAAACACGCGCTGACCCGGGATTGCGATTTCCTCACGTTGTTAGGACGGAAACCCAAAGACGCGAACGCGCCTGTTTCAGTCGGCACCACCGGCGGCGCAGACGCGGCGCGAGCGGCGGATATCTCTCACCGGGTCGCCGCGGCGCCGAGGGCGGAACCCGAACGTGTTTCGCAGTTTTTACAGACTGAAAGCGCTACCGAAAGTGAAACTGACGACGACGACGACGACGCACAGGGTGACGACGGCGACGACACACAGGAGACGTACGAACGCCAAGAAACCGCAGGTACTCCTTCGTCGACTTCCGTGGTCGAGCCGTCCTTCGACGAGGACGATTCCGACGGTACCGACGACCGCAGTTTCTTCCGCCCCGCCCCCGAGCTGGGCGATTTCGAGTGGGCGGACTCGCGGGAGGGTTTGCGGCGGCGGCCGAGCCGGGACGACCACGAGTTCGACCCGCAGCGGGACCTGGTGAACCCGTCGTCCTACGTCGACGAACCCATGACCGTCCCGGGGTTCGAAGACGTGCCCGGGATGGAGGGCTTCGTGGCGGCGGACGACGTGACCGGTCAGGGCGAGTTCTTCTCCAGGAGCGCCGGGTACCTTTCCTTCGTGGACGGTTCTTGGTCAAAGGAGGATTTGGCACGAGAGATGGGCTTGGACCGGCAATCGATTAACGACCCGCCTGTTACGGCGAGGGACTTTCCTGATTTGTCGCAAGCCACTGGGGCGCGACGCGCCGGCGGCGCGGACGTCGACGTCGCGGACGACTCCTTGGAGGACGACTTCAAGGAGTTGGTACCTCCGGGGTTGCCGAAACCGTTCGACAGTTACCACCCGTTACGGCTGTGGGGGTGTGACTATTTAGTCACAATGACGAATGACGGGAGGCTTGATTTGCGAGACGTGATGTGCGCGTTTCGCAAAACAGACGGGAACTTTGTAGGCGAAGCGACGCGGGTGGACACCACCGCCGCTTTGCAAATACCCCCCGGGTTTTACCACGAAGTCGCGTGGACGGAACGGGAGTTGAAAAAAGAAGAAAAGCACAACCGCGACGGCGGGCCCACGGAGTACAACACGCTCGTTGAGCGGAGCACGAAGGTTTTTTTGATAAGCGCTGATACGCCGTTCAACGACACGACCGCGTATGACCGGCGATTGAACTTCACGAGGCCAGTGGTGGTGCTGAGTAACGACGGGTCGTGCGAAGTGATCCAAACAATCCGAGGCGCCAAAGAAAACCCAACCGGCGTGCTGGTCATCCGCGACGGCGATCTTTTCGTGGAGCAAGCGGAAACCCTGCCGAACTGGGAACACGTGTGTCACGAGTGGGAAGTCGAGCAAGTCACGCAACAGAAACAGGGAAACGGCCCGGCGCTGCACGAGGACTTTTTAAAAGACAACGAAGACGACTACGTGCCGGACGACACGCCGGAAATCGACACGTACTAATTGAGTGGTGTCGTCTTCTTCCTTGTAATTCTTTTATTAATTTAATTCACCAGGCCCCTTCTCTTATACACCCACTACTCCCTCATACAACTCCTCTCCGTTTTATCTTCAAAAAAGACAGATCAGGAGTCACATAAAAAGAAGGTATCACCTCCGTGTCACCTTCATCGGCAGTCCCCCCGCGGTGTGAATCGTCGCGCCCATCTCCATCCCCACGTCCTGCGCATCCTTATCGAGCTCGAAGTTGTACCGCTGCAAGGTCATGGCTAAACAAGACGTCGCTTCCAGCATGGCGAACTGGTCCCCGATGCACTTCCGCGCGCCGGCGCCGAAAGGAATGAACGCGAAATCAGACGCGACTGAGATTACATAAAAGAAAGCGTCAGTCTCGAGTCTACAGGTGTACTGTATGAGCAAACAGTGCACTTGTGATGTATGCAGCTGTTGCCATTACTGGTAAATGTTACTAGTAAAATGCACTCAAAGCGGGGCATTAAACAGTCGGCGGGATTTGGGAAACGCGCAAACCGTACCTTCGTTCGGGTACAACGACCTTTCGCTGTTCAGCTCGGGGTTGTACCCGTTCCACCCCTCCACGCCGGGGTTGGCGAACGGTTTTAAGAACCGTTTCGGGTTGAAGGTTAGGGGGTCTTCCCAGCAATCGGGTGAGCGGTGAAGGTTCCACACGGAAATGAACACGTCCATGCCTTTGATTAGGGTGACGGACTTATCACCGGCGCCTTTGGGAAGCGGCACGTCTGATACGATAAAAAAGAAAGTGTCAATCTCGTATGGGCAATCAGGGAGGCGGAATGTGGTGATTGGGAAAGGCCCTTACCTTCCAAACACCGCCGGATTAAAATCGGCGGCTCGGGGTAGAGCCGCAGGGCTTCTGCTAAGCACAACCTGGTCAGTTCGAGTTTCATTATCTCGTCGTACGTAGGGGCTCTGGGTTGCTCCGCGGCAGGTCCTAAAACTTGGTCGATTTCGGCGATGACTTCCGCGAGGAGCGCCTTGTCCTGCACTAAACAAAACAAGCACCACGTTAAAACCGCCGCGGTGGTTTCGTGGCCCGCGATCAACATGGTCATGAGGTCGTCTCTTAACTGCACATCCGTAACGTCCGCGCCCCGGATATCAACCAGAAACCGTAACAAACTCGGATCCTTAACCTTCGAGTAATCCCGGTTCTGGAGCTGTTCCAAGTCCTCAGTGCCTTCGAACTTTTGCGCCTGTTATTGTAAAAGAAAAGGGTCAGTCTTGAGTCTTACTGTATGGGCAAACAGTGCACTTGTGATGTACGTAGTGCACTTCCTTTTAATGACTAGTGGACGTCACAGAGGGGCTTGAAACAGTGTGCCTGGATTTGGGAAAGCCCCTACGGCCGTACCTGCGAAATCAACCCGTTCAAAGTGTCGTTGATTATGCCCATGTTCTTTTTGAACTCGCGCTGACGCGGCACGATACTCGTCGCGAACGGGATGTTCCAGTACGGGAAGTAGAACGTGCTTCGGTGCGCGGCTTCTTGAAGACAGGTGTACACGGCTTTAATAATAGGGCTCTCCCGTGTCGTAGATCCGAAGTCGTAGTTGAACACCGCTAAGCCGATGATGTCCAGGCTTGGGGCGGGTGAAACAAAGTGTCAATCGGGGGTATGAGCGTAGGTATAGCCGTCCCTTCGTAGGACGAGTATGCGCAAGCAGTGAGCAGAGGTAATAGTCCATTCTGGTACGAGTATGGGCAAGCAGTCGGCGGAATGTGGTAAATGGGAAATACTCACCTCACGGAACAAAACCGTTCCTCCATGTCAATCGTCGCGACGCCGCCGCCTTTTTCGATTTCCTTGTCCAAATTCTTGGTGAGCTCGTTGGAACAATCCCCGAACAAACCAACCATGTGGTCCAACCAGGCTTTGTGGAACCCCGGGACGAGCTGTCGCCGGCGGTTTTTCCACACCGCGTACGGCGCGGGGATCAGGCCTTGGCCCATGATGGGTTCCAGGATTTCCGCGAGCACGCCTTTGGAGAGTAACAAGAAAGTGTCAGTCGGCCGTATCCGCGGCAATCGCAGAGGCGGAACGCGGTAAGTGGGAAAGGCCGTACCTTTGGAGAACGAAAACGGTTTCTCTTTCAACACCTCCCTGACCACAACAGGGTCGCTTAACACCATGAACACTTTCGGGCCGAAGCAAAGCTTAAACACGCCTCCGTATTTAAGGAAGTACGGGTAGAGGGCCAGGAAAATGGGCCGGCCGACTAAATCGTCCACGCTGCCTGAGATTGTGAACGAAAAGTGTCAGTCTCTCGGACCATGTGTATGAGGGATTGGTATGAGGGATTGGAAAGGGTATACTGTACTCCGTAGTATGAGGGATTGGGAATAGTCCCTTCTGGTCGTAATAGTCCCTTCTGGTACGAGTATGGGCAATCGCGGAGGCGGAACGTGTTGGGTGGGAAAGTTCCTTACCTTCGCAAACGGGCGCGCCATCTTTCGACTGCTCGTCGCCGTAGGTTTGCAGGATCTGCGTGATCCACAGGGAGATGATGTCTTTCAAACCGAGCTCGTTCGGTTTGAAGGTCTCGTCGATCTGTTCCTCGGTTTCAACCGCGCGTAACGCGAAAGGGCGTGCGCGTTGAAGCGGTCGTGACGCCACGGATGTCGATGGGCTCGTAGAAAAGTTGGTCGCGCTTTGGTAACCCTGATTTGACGTTCTCCTGGTCGGGCGTGCGGAACGAACCGCCGCACAGGTAACAGAGCCACCGCGGGTTCGCATCCCCCAACCGGAACCGGCCACCGCCGCGGGCGCGGGCAGCATCGCGGTCGCCATGGTCGCAGGCACAGGAGGAGCGGTCAGTACTGACGGAGGTGGGCGAGACGAGGTTATCCAACGCCAATAGAAAAGCACTACTTCTCGGGATTTGCGAAACGAACGAAATCGAAATCAAAGGTCTACAATCACCTCTGTCGAAATCGCGCTTCACGATTTTTCCGATCGGCACTTCCCCAGACCTGAGACACACGCGATGCGCGCGTTGCGTGCGTTGGCGGGAGCGTGCCGGACCGTGCACGCGCCCTGGAGCCGTCACATCTCGGGTAACGACCTTTCCCGACGGGCGATTTCGGCTCCGAACACCGTTGCGAGAGTGTCGGAACAGCAATTCCTCGCGGACGACGAATCTTTCGCGTTAGTGAAACGAAGGCAGAAGATGCGGGATGAGCAAAAGGCGTTGCTTGCGGCGGAAACGGCGGCGCTGGAAGCGGCATCGGTAAAAAGCACCCCATCGAAACCCTTCTTAGACATCACGGAAGACCAAATCCGAACCACGCTGTTGCTCACGTCCTTCCTAGCCGCGGGGGTCGGGCTGTTCGCGAGCTAGAAAGCACGAGGTCGTGATGAGGAAATCTAGATCGAGTTGTAAAAATCGAATTCGATCTGGCGCAGACACCGCGACGCACTCGAAGAAACAGGCAGTGCCGGTAACATTCACTAGTTTACATCACACGGTAGTATCAAGAAATGGTAAGACTAGATACAAGCATCTCACCCCTCTATATGTAATCATTACTCCGCCAACAACGCTTTGTCCCTCAAATCCACAACCACCACGGCGACGTTGTCCTGCGTGCGGAACCGAAGCGCTCTCTTGACCAGTAAATCCGCCAACCCGGTCGCGTCGATTTTGGAGTTCTTCTTCACCTGATTGTAAAAAGAAAAGTTTCAGTCTTGTATGGGCAATCAGGGAGGCGGAATGTGGTGATTGGAAATACTTACCTCCTGTTTAATAAAGCTCACCACTTGTTGCGAGTTCACGGTGTCCCACAGCCCGTCCGACGCGATGACGAGCCACTCGTCCAGGGAAACGTCCCTGGCGCACTCGAACACGGTGGGCAACGCCACCACGGGCGGCGACGCCATGGTGGCCTTTTTCGCGAGCGGTTCCTCCGACAAATCGTCAAGCAAATCGAACCGGCCTCCTTTGAACTCGTAATCCCCGAACGCCCTTGACACGGCGAGGATGCCGCACACCCGGCCGCCCACACTCCACCCGCCCGCCCTTGTGATCCGGTCCAGCTCCTGTCTCCCGACTTTGTTGCTACCCACCGGGCGGTGGTCCGCGCTTAACTCGTACCCGACCGAGTTTTGCGAACTCGCGGTTTGCTTTCTGCGAGTGTTACACGAAACGTCGTGTCAGTCCCGTGTTGGGCGATGTATGGACAAACAGTCAGCAGCGTTAGAGGTAAAACAATGTGTACGGATTTGGGAAACGCAAACACGGACCTGACCAACAAAGCCCGCGAGTCACCCACGTTCGCGCACACCAACCGTTCGTCGTTCACCAGCACCGCGGTACAAGTGCTTAGAGATTAACAAGAAAGTGTCAGTCTCTCGTAATGTGTATGAGTAAACAGTCAGGGTAAGGGCAGAGTTAATAGTCCCTTCTGGTACGAGTATGGGCAATCAGGGAGGCGGAATGTGTTCAATGGGAAAGACGTACCTCCCGCTCCAGCACTCCGGTTCCCCGAGCGCCGCGACGTGGTTTATTAACTTTTCGTCCGTCTCGGTAAACCCTTTCCGCAGACTCTTCGCGAGGTACCCCCCGTCCGGGGAGCCGTCCGTTTGCACATCCCCGGGAATCGAACTCCGGACGTTGGCGTTGGCAACATAACTGCTTAACGACGCGGACAGGCTTTTGCGCAAATACGCACTAGACGCGCTTCCTCCGTGGCCGTCCATCACCGACGCGAAGAAATACCCGCCCGCGAAGGTTTCGGGGTCCACAAACCACGCGTCCTCCATGTACTCCCGCGGACCCTCCGCCTCCGCGACGCCCCAGCTGAATTTCGGAGGAGAGAAGCTGAAAGTTTTGCTCAACGAGTTTGTTTTCCCAGCCGCGGCTTTTGTGAGCATGGAGAGCATGTCCTGTTTGGTCTCGTTCTTCTGCGGCGCGCTTTTTGAATCGCTCTTCGCGGGCATCACACCAGCCGGCATCGGTTTTTTCTTCCCTTTGTTGTTCGCCCCAGCCACCCCGCCCGCGATGGTTTGCTTTTGGCTCTTCTTCATCACCGGGGGGGGGTCGGTGGTAACAACACCCATGCGCGGCACGTCCTCATCCGCACGTTTCTCCGCCGCCACCGTGCCCGCTACGAAACTCAAACCCACCACGCCCAGCGCCGCGCCCGCGTACCGCCCGAACGTCTCAACAAGATCGTTCTCCGCGCCCGTGGCGTTTAGCCGGGTGGCGGTGGTCCGTAGGGTAACGTGGATGGAGCGGCTCGGAGAGATGCACGGTACGCGTAAGCGCGTCGTGTGTGACCCAACGCACGCATCGCGGGCGCCGCGCGCGACCGTGTTGGTGGTCACCGCGTGCCGCACCAATCGACGCCCGGGTCGGTGCGGTGCGCTGAAAACACCTCGGTGGTTCTGGTTCCGTGCGCGGCCGAAGACCCCGCCGTTCACCAAACCGGGCGTGGCGAGGGAAACACCCATCGCCGATGCCATCGCAACACCCCTCGGGTCTCGAACCGGTTCGACAACGGGGTCGGTGGCGCGAGGGAAGGTGTGGTCGGAGGAGGGATGGGGTTCCACCAAGGGGTTCTTGGATGGGCGCGATCAGTAATCTCGTTCGAAACGGAGTCTTGACCAAAGGTTCGGACTGATTGCTCAATGGCGAAATCCTGCTCAAACACTTGATGATGCTGAGTCACGAGATTTATTCGCGGTGCCTTGGCAGCAGTTGCTTTGACGTGGAATTCGTGGGAACGGACATCAGGACGCGTCTTGACCCCCACCCGTTCCACTCAAACGCGCGCGGCCGTTTCCACGCGCCAGGCGACCTCGATCGCACGACCCGATGTCCGCCGTCACGGGCGCCACCGCGGTCACCGCGAAGGTTCGGTGTGCACCGACGCGCGCTGCTTCGAAAAAAAACACGACATCAAAGTGCCACGCGTCGTTCCCACGTCCCCGAAACCCCACCACGGAAAGCACGTTCGTTTCCCTTCGCAACGCGGCGTTGACTTTCGGCGCGGTGAGTGCGAACTTACTCGTAACAGGCACAGCGAGGGCGGATGACGGCGACGGCGCGGTGGGGCTTCTTTTCTTGCTCGTTCCAGTCGCGGGGTACCTAGCTTTCAACGCGGTGAAAGGGAAAAGCGATGCCGACGATGACGACGACGACCTGCCGCCGACGACCAAGTCGCAGGACTCTAAAAACTACGCCAAGAACCTCACGATCGCGGGGGGGCAGAGCCGGAAACGACGGACGCCGCCGAAACCGAGGAACTTGTGAGAAGAGGGTGAGGTTGAGGGTACGGTGAGAGGGGAATGAGAGAAGAAGACGCGACGGGTCAACGCGATTGAAAATAACAAATGGAGTGTAGTGCAGAGCGGTACGCGACGGCGGGACGCGAAGCAGAGACCTCGTCGTGAAACAAATGTAACGTACTCACAAATTTTGCACCATCACGCTAAAAGTAACAAGGAATCCAACACCCGCGGTCAAGCGAGGACGTGCTAGTCGTCGTGTCACTACCCACACTGGTGTCGGCCTGTTTACTCGTTGGCATCGAATCGGACTCTGGAGGGCTTGTACTTCCTCCAGAGCGTGTTTCGGCGCGCTTCGTGGTAGTCATAAATAAACGCATCATCATGAACCAAATCACACCACGTCTAGGAACAAACAAACCCCACACAGCGTCCATTTGATCTGGCCGTGTTTCGATTTGAGCTGCGCGGTGAACACCTCTTCCCTGAACCGGCGTTCGGTTTTGTACACGGGGCTGATTGTGGAAAAAGAAATGTCAGTCTTGTATGGGCAATCGCAGAGGCGGTGTGTGGTTATAGGGAAATACGTACCATTGGTACGCGTCTCTTGATTCCGCCTTGTCCACGGTCACGGCTTTGATCACCATAACAGGCATCGGGCAGAACATCTCTTTTGGTTTGCTGTCCTCCAAAACGCCGGTTTTTTCGTCGAACCGGCACCCCTCCAAGGTCAGCCCGTGCACGTACGCGCCCTCTCTGCTCGGCGCCTCGATCTGGTCCACGTTCTTCTTCGTGACTTCAGTGAGCACCACGGTTTTGTCAAGCGGCCAGTCGTTGCGCCGCGCCGTGGTTTGCATCACCGCGGTGAGGAACGACTGCGGGTTGAACAGCCCGGAGAGCCACACCACCCTTGGTGTGGTCAGGTCGCTGGTCCAGATTTGCAGCTGCTCCACGCGCTGCAACAGGTTGACCATCCACGACCCGAGCGACCGCAGGCTGGGGTACGCCAGCTTCGTCCAGTGTTCGCTCACGCCGCCGTCCGCCAGGGCATTCATGAGCTGTTCCATCGGGTCGCTCATGGTGAGGTCCCCCTTCAGACCCAAATCAAGCTCCGCCAGACTTCTTTTCATCTCCGCGAGGAGCTTGTTCATCCTTTCCGTTTCCTGGATCGCCACCATGATGTACGGCGTGATGTCGTCCGTCCGCGATCGAATGTCCTCCAAGTCGAAGTTATCGGGAAGGCGCTCCACTAAGTCGTCGAGCGTTGTCTTGGCCTGGTCCTCCACGGACGAGCCCTCCTCGCCCCCCCCGTCTCGAGGCTGCAAACTCAAAATGCTACTGCAAAGCGACTCCGCTTCCCTCAACTTGAACCCGATCTCCGCGTTCGGGTGAAGTCCGAACGCCAGGGGCGATTCCGTGGGGAACGTCTCCGCGATGTACTCCATGGTCTGTTTGTGGTTCAGCGAGGACGGCGGCGACGGGAACTTGGGGAAGAAATCTATCCCCTCTAACAACTCCTCTTTGAAGTAGTGGTCCAGGTACTTCTCCACCGTTCGGCGGTCCCAGTCCTCAACAACGTGCCCGCCGTACATGATCTCGCCGATGATGTACTTCAGGTCCGCCCACGGCACGTTCGTGTTGTTCTCCAGGTAGTTGTTCACGCATTGGCCGCAGCACAAAAGGTCGCCGGTGTTGAACGGGTAGTTCATGTTCCACCCGATGCCAGACGCGGCGTCGGGTAAGTTACCCACGCCGAACTTCTTGCGCTCCAAAATCGCGGCGTGGAAGTAACAAAGCGCGAAGATGATGGTTTTGAACTCGCTTTGTTTCGCGCACGCTGAGATTACAGAAAAGAAAGGGTCAGTCGCGAGTCGGCGAGCGTGGGTTTGTAACACTTGCCAGTACGCCAGTAAATGTTACGGGTAGTGTTACTAGTAGTGTACCGAAAGAGGGGCGGCAGAAACAGGGAGGCGGGATTTGGGAAATAAAACGCGAACCTTCGAACATCTCTTCGTCGAAATTTTTGTAAGCGCGCGCTAAGTTCTGTTTCATTCCCTCCGGAGGTTCGTTCGTGAGCTTGATTGAGTTCTGAAGCAGCGAAATCGCGAGGCCCCTTTCTAAAATAGGTGGCGGTTCCGCGGACAGAAACAAACGGAACTCGTCGTGCGCACCGTCCGCGAGTTTATCGACGGTTTTTTCTAAAGGGCCGTTGGTCCAGTCGATGGTGAGGTGGATGTTCTGTTGTGAGTGTAACAGAAAAGGTCAGTCTTTTGTTATAGGTATGAGCAAACAGTCAGAGAGTTGGATTCGGATCAGTCACTTGTTACGGCCGCCGTGCACTCGACCAGGGGCATCAAACGTAGGTGCCTGGATTCGGGAAAGCCCCAACGCGTACCTGCAACAAAACCCACCCTCCGTTTTTGTGGAACGTGGTGAGCCAGGACATGGCGATTGGTTCCTGGCCTTGGCCAAGAGAAACCGCGGCGTACCGGCCGTTTTCCGAGGTGAACCCTAGCTTGGACCCCAACCCCTCCACCGCAGCGGCGACGTCCACGCCTGGGGAGAGGAAAATGAAAATAGGCGTCCCGGGTTTGGAGTCTGCGAGGAAGAAAAGAGTTGGTCAGTTTTGAGTCGGCGAGTGCGGGTGGACTTCGTGTTGTGTACGAGGGATTGGTATGAGCAAACAGTCAGCCGGATTCGGGCCTCCACAGTCGGGCGTACTCGGGCCTCCGCAGTGCGTGTGTGATGTACGTGCCGCACTCGACCAGGGTTTCGTGATCGGTATGCGCAAACAGTCAAAAATGGACGCACCTTCAAAGGACTTTTCCAGGTCAAACGCCGCGCTCGTGACGTAAAACGGCCCGAGCACGCTTTTCACAAACGTGCTGAGCGCGTTGCTCATGCGATCCGGCCGCAGCGCCCTGAAAAGAAGCAACTTTTCAAAATCCGGGTACTTCTTCCAGTCCCCAGGCATGGGTTCCTCTTCCGGTCGTTCCAACTCCATCCACTCCCTCCACCGCTTGGCGCTTCCCTCCAGGTCTCCCGGAAGCGCGTCGTACCCGTCCACTTCGCGCAAGGATTGCACGCACTCCCAGTTGCTCTGCGCGATCCACTCGGGGAGCGGGTTGTCCACGCCGAGAACCCGGGGCCCTCGAAGGAGCCAGTTGAACTTGTCCTGCTGCAACTTGTCCTGTTTCTTAAGCACCGCCATCGTGAGCTGAGACGCGACAATCAGCTTGTGCCGTTCGAACAGACCCGAAGCGACGTACCCAAACACGGTTTCCGACGTGGTTTCGATCAGCGCCTCGACGCGTTTGTCCACGGGAAGCGCGTCGCTCAGTCGCTTGTTCTCCGGGACCTTGGTTTGGTCACTCCCGCCCGGCGTCACGTCCATGCCCTTCTTCAGAATGTACACGAAGTTCGCCATTGAGTACTGGTACACTCGGTCCAGCACGTTCAGCGCATCCACAAGGAAGTACATCAGCGCCCCCCTCGCCGCGACCGGCCGGTACACCTCCCTGGTTTGGTTAATCACGGTTTGCGTCTCCGTGGCTTGCACAACCTTCTCCGCGATTTCCGTCGCCGTTCGCTTGGTTTCCTCCAGGTTTTCGATAAGCGCAATGTCCTCCAGAATATCCCCTTGCGAGTTCGCGAGCCGGAATAACAGGTTATCCTCCAGCTTCGTGATCTGCACGGTGTACTCGCCGAGCTGGCGCACCAAATCGGACGACTGCTGCTGCAAGTCGAAGCGCTCTTTCTCCACGACGAGCGCCAGGAGCTGGTCCTCCAAACCTTTTTCGGTGACGCAGAAATTTACCAAGGTGGTCTGCGCCGCGATTTCCGGTTTGTAGTGCGGGTTCGACAGCTTCGTCTGTAAGTAAAGCTTGAAGTTCGGGTCGTAATCCACTTCGCTGTCGCCTAGTTTCATCACGATGTTACGGCCCCGTTTAATGGTTTGCCGCGCCACAACCGGATCAAGCACGGCGTCGATGTCGTCTTGTAAGTTTTCAATCATCAGTGGAATGCCGTTTTCGATGCAGTGCTCCACGTCTGCGATGTAGTTTGGCTTGGATAACTGAATGATCCGCATTTTGTCCCCGAACTTCTGTTTGATCCACTTGATGCCCTGCAGCTGCGGGTCGATCATCAGCGCCCACCGCGCCGCGGATGTCATGATCGCGCCGTTTTCGATGGAAAGCGGGTCCGTGGGTAAGCCCTCGATTCCCCACCCCGCGCGCATGCCTGGCGTGGACAGCACGTCGAGCGGCGTCACTCCGGTCGTCATGGGAATCTCGCGTTCGATCATATCCGGTAGCCACTTTTCGTTGACTAAAAACTCGCGGAACTTGGTGTTGAACGGCCCGGCGTATGACACGAATGAGGAGCCGACAAGCACGTCGCCCACCAGCTTGGCCTCCGCCACCCCGAACGCGGTGATGGCTTCGCCCCAGCGCTTGTTTTCCCCCGACAAACCGTTCACGAGCCGGTCCGCCAAGTTCGCCTTCGCCTGCGTCTTCTCCGCCGCCGCGATGGCGTTGTTCTTGTCCTCCGTGGCGGCCATCAAGTCGGACTCGAGGTTCGCCACCCGTTCCTGTAAAGCCGCAACCTTCGCGCGGATTCCGGAAAGTTTCGTGTTCGCCGCGTCCAACTTAGCGTTCGCCTCCGCGAGCATCGCTCTTTTCGGCGCCACGACCTGGTAAATGCGGAAGTACTTGCAGATGTTGATGACCCAGGAACAAAGACCCGCGGCGGCGCTCGATTTGCCCATGATGATGTCGGGGTTGAAGTTCTCGTTCCACAGGTAGTCCTTCTCAACCTTCTCCACGCAGTTCAGGGGGGTGTTGTCTTTGTCGAAGTTGATCAAATCCTGAAGAAACTTATCCACGGAACCCATGAACTTCTTGCACGCGTTCCAGGAAACGTCCTGAGAGGAATAACCGAAACGGTCAGTCGCGAGTCGGCGAGTGTGGGTGTACTGTATATCGCGATGTATGGACAAACAGTCACCAGCTGAGAGATAAAACAGTGCGTATGTGATGTATGTAACAGTTGCCAGTACTGGTAAGTGTTACCAGTAGTACACAGTGAATAGTCAAAGAGGAGCATCAAACGGTGTTTGGATATGGGAAAGCCCCAACACGTACCTTCGGGATCTTGCCCTTTGGCGAACAAAGCACCATACACGCCGCAGCGACGTCGTCAACACCCGCCGGTGGCGTGCTCAGCGATTTAAGCTCACCCAGCGCTTTCTTGTCCAAGCTGTTCAGCGCCGCCTCCGCGGCGATGATGATCGGTTCGGCGGCTTTCAAGTCGGTTTCGCACTCCAGCTGAAACGCGGAAACCTCCTCCGCGATTTGCGCGCACTCGGCTTCGTCCCCGGACGCCGCGAACACGGCTGAGATGAAGAAAAGAAAGTGTCAGTCCCGAGTCGGCGAGTATGGGTGTACTTCGTAATGTGGCCTGAGTAAACAGTCGGGCGTAATCGGGCCGAGCAGGGAGTCTATGATTTGGGAAAGGAAAAACACGTACCTTCGTCCACAATTGCTTTTTCTTTGCCAATGGAAACGATCAGCGCGTCCGTGTTTGCTTTCTTTTCCTCGACGATGATCTGCGATTGTAAAAGAAAAGTGTCAGTCTTGTATGGGCAAACAGTCGGCGGGATTTGGCGAAATACAATACGTACCTGCTCCTCCTTTAGGTTGACTTGAAGATCCGCGACTTGCGCGCTGGCTTGCGCGATTTTATCCACCCCGTTTTCCAGGCGCTCCTTCGCTTGTTTCAGCTCGGAGCGCTTTACACTGAGCATGTCCTTGTACAGACTGATAAGCTCGAGGTACGATTTCGGGGTGGTGTAGTTGTACCGCCGGTCTTCTTCCAGGTACTTAATCGACGCTTCGTTCACAGCGGTGTGCGTGAACGCGCAGTGGAACTGCAGGTTTTCCAGGAGTTCCGGGGTGAGGTCGGGAATCTCCGCTAGGAACCGCCCGGCCACGCTAACCAGCGCTTCGTGCGGCCACGGCTGGAACCAGTCGATGACGGTGCAGTTTATGAGGGCTGGGAAGTTCCTGGCGCGTATGCGGAACTTGTCCCCAACCGGCGAGAAGCAAAGACACACGTGCAGGTACTTCCGGACCTTGTCCAGGAAGAAGTCCCACAGGTTTTCGGGGGAGTCGATCACGCCCGCGGCTTTGCACTCGTTCCTCACTGCGTTGCACATCTCGTCTTTCTCTTCGTTGGTCATCAAATCCGGGATGTACCCTGAACTCAGCAAGTCGTTGATGTACACCAGGAACCGCTCGTCGATGATCTGGCCGTCCGTCATGAGGAACGTGACCGGGTTTCCCTTCACGCCGGCTTTGATGTAGAGGCTCAGCAAGTCTGCTTTGAAGTCAGCCATGCCGTAGGAAGACGTGACGCTGATCTGGAACACGTCGTACTGGCAAATAAACGTCGCGAGTTTCGCGAGCGACTGTTTCCCACTGCCGCCCACGCCGACCAGCATGGCGTTGCCCCTGGGTAAATCCAGAATCCGGGTCACCCGGGTAACGTGGTCCATGGCTTGTTCGAACAACACCAGGTCCATCACCGCGTTGCTTTCGTTGTGTTCCTGAAGCTTCCCTACTAAGGTTTTGTTTAAAATCTCGTAGCTCGGGCACTCGGAAAACGCGCCTTACGAGTAATAAAAGAAAGGGTCAGGTTTTGGAGTCTTGAGAACAGGTTTGTAACAGGTGCTAGTACTGATAAACGTTACTAGTGCAGTGTGCAGTCGACTAGGGGCAGTAAACAGTGCACTTACCTTCGTCGTTCGAGTCGAACTTCATAAACGCGTTGTACGAAATCGGCCGCAGTTCCATGTCGTCCTGGTTTTCTTCCGGGAAGTACTTTTTTTGGAAAAGAAAAGTGTCAGTCTTGTATGGGCAAACAGTGTGTCTGGATTTGGGAAAGGACCAAGGCCGTACTTTTTTAGTAACCCCCAGGCGCATTTCGTCAAACTTGGTGATATCCGCGTGGTGCACCATCCGGTCGCCGAACACGCGTTCGCACTCGTGGATCCACAGACGGCAAAGCGTGAGGGGGGTGGTAAAGAACTCGGGAAGCGCTCTGCATATGCCTTGCGTGATGTTGGAAAGCTCGCGCAGGTTCCACTGGGTGTTTAAACGAAAAGGGTCAGTAATTACTCTGGACGACCGACAAACAGTGTCTGGATTTGGGAAAGCCCAAATACGTACCTGGTAGTGGAACTTCACGGCGCTCGGCAGAAACGTGTTCGCCACTAAGCTGTGAAGCTCGATGGACGCGTCCGTGATTTTCCCCGAGTACTTGCCCACGTCGGTGTCGAAATTGGAAAGGTGGCCTTCGATTATCTGCGCGAACACGCTCCGCACGCCCTCTTTGGACGGCATCTGCACGGCCAACGTGACGAAGTGCCGCTGCATCCTGGGCGTGATGTTGAACGACCCAGCGGTGGGGTTCATGCACGCCATGTACTGCGCGTTTTGAATCTCCTTCAGCACGATTTTGGTTTTGTCGTACCAGCCGTGGTAGTCCACGAACTGCCGCGCCAGTTCAATCGGGGACTGCGTGTCGTACTTATCCACGAAAGGCATGTTCATATCGTCGAAAAAGTACACGAGTTTTTTGGCACCTGGAGGGCCGAACCGAACGCCGCTCTTCTTTTCTAAAGGCTGCTCGATGATCACCTGCAGCGCGGGGGCGTCCATGAAGTTGTTCATGTTCACGGTGGAAAACGCCCAGTGCTCGCCGTCCAGGTTCTTCAAGCTCTCCCGCATCAACGCGGTTTTTCCCGTACCCGCGTTCCCCACGAACATGCAGTAGTGCTTGTTTTTAATGAAGCTTTGCAGGAGAAACGTTAGCCGGGTGCTCTCGATGCTGGGCACGAAAATGTTCGCAAACGCCTCGCTCGCGTTGTACCCGAACTTGCCAACCTTTTCCGTCCACGGCTGCATCTGGCCGCTCTCCGCGTCCACAAAGTAATCGAAAACCAACCCGCCTGAGATAAATAAAAGAAGGTATCAGTCTTGTATGGGCAATCGGGGAGGCGGAATGTGGTAAATGGGAAATACGTACCTTCGGGAAACAAAACGTGTTTCCACTCCGAAACCCACCACTTGGAGAACTGGGTTCGGTAATCCACGGTTTTATCCACTAACATGGCGCCGCCAAGCGCCCACACGGACGCGAACACGAATTGCATTTCGACAATTTTTTTATCGGGCGTGGGGGCGCCGCGGACGTGCTCGCTGGGGTTGTAAAAAGAAAGGGTCAGTCTCTTCCGTCTTAACGTATATCGCGATGTATTGGACGATGGCCTGGTCAACAGTCAGGGTAATCGGTCTGAACAGTCACCAGCGTTAGAGGTAAAACAGTGCGTGTGCGATGTACGTAGTGCACGTCCTTTTAACGACGGCCGTGGACGTCGTGAGTCACGAACGGGGCGTTACACAGTGTTTTGCTTTGGGGAAAGCCCTACACACGTACCTGGGAATCAGCCCTTCCAAAATCTTGCAAACCGTGCCCGCGATGTTCATCGGCACGAGCGGCACCAGCGTCCGGAAGTTCCGCCGCACGTGCTCCAAAGAAACGTCCATGTACCGGTCGAACAGCTCCACCAGTAACGGCCGGTACTCCTTCGCCTCCCTGGATTGAATCCAGCTCTCCACCATGGGCTGCCACCCGATGTCGTCTTGATTCAGGTAAATCACCCCGCCGCGGGACACGGTGGCGGGACTGATTGTAAAAAGAAAAGTGTCAGTCTCGTATGGGCAAACAGTCTATGGATTTGGGAAAGGCCAAATACGTACCTGCAGTGCAGCATGTGGTTGATTTCCAACAGCAACCGCATGGTGTTCGTCAAAGGCAGGCGCTCGTTCGACGCCAGCGTCAACATCTTGTTATCGTCCATCACCGTGTTCATGCTCTCGATCCACTCCGCGTCGATGTCCCCGTCCAACACGATCCACTGGTGCTGGTACGTCTTGTTGTTGGACATGTCCCGGAAGTTGACGCTCATCAAACCTGTTTCCAAAAAAAGAAGGGTCAGTCTCTTCCGTCGGCGAGTGTGGGTTTGTAACAGTTACCAGTACGCCAGTAAATGTTACGGGTGGTGCACTACTGGTAACTCTCACAAATATCTCACAAGTAGCGCACTGAAACAGTCAAAGAGGGGCGGTGAACGTTTTGTTTGGATTTGGGAAAGCACCGAGGCCGTACCTTCCTTCCACTCCCTGGTGCTCGGGTGCAGGAAGCCGTAGAGTTCGTTTCTTGTCACGGCCTTGGGGTTGATCGGGATGCTCCGGCTCTTCTCGCCGTGCTTGATTTGGGCGTTGATCAGGGTTTTCCAAACCGCGGTTTTGCCGCACCCCGCGGGGCCCAACAAAAACACCGCCCACCGCACCGTGAAGATCTCCCTCAACTGCGTGATTTTCAAAACGAACTTATCCTCGGGCTGGTACCCTGGTTGTAAAAAAGAAAGTGTCAGTCGTGTATATCGCGATGTATGGACAAACAGTCAGAGGTAATAGTCCCTTCTGGTACGAGTATGGGCAAACAGGGAGGCCAGGATTTGGTTCGAAAGGCCCAATACGTACCCAACTCAACCGCGCTTTTGACGATTTGTTCCTCGAAAGGCATGTCCCTCAGGCGCGGCACCAAGTCCAGCATCTTGGGGAACAAGTCATTCAGTAAGCCCATGAAAATCCCGTGGTCGTCCGCGGTGAGCTTTCCCAGGTTGAAATCCCGCAGCGCCTGGAGCAAAACTTTGTCTTCGCTCAACTCGGGCTGGTCGCGTTTCATCCCGCCGGCGACGTACAAGGTGGTTTTAATCGCCCTGAGAGATAAAAAAGAAAGTGTCAGTCTCTCGGAATGTGTACGAGTAAACAGTCAGAGGTAGTAGTCCCTTCTGGTACGAGTATGGGCAATCAGAGAGGCGGCATGTGGTGAAAGGACCAAGGCCGTACCTTAGCTTCCAGTCGTAGTGCGGCGCCTTGGAAAGTAAATCCTCGCAGAGCTTGTAAAGAATAACAAACTTCCTGGCCAGGATTTTGGACATGTAGAACCCCTCGCCCATCAGCATGTTTTCGCAGATCATCTGCAAATCCGGGACGCACATGGAAACCGGGCGGAAAAGCGCTTTTAAAGATTCCGGTAACTCCGCTCGCCCGGGGTACCCCGGGTTCATGGTGATGAAGGCCATGATGGACGGCCTTAGGCTTATCTCCACGTCCTCGAACATGAACTTCTTTTTTCTGGTACGGATCGCATCAAGCACGGTTTTGTACTGCGTGCTGCACACCGACAGCACGCTCACGGGAATCCGGTTGAACTCGTCGAAACACCCCCAGGCGCCTGTTTGCGCCAGGCCTTTGTACGTCATCCCCATGGCTTTGTAGTCCATCTGGTCTGAACAGTTGAACACGTACACCTGGATACCCAACGCTCGGCCTAGATCCTTGACGGTTTCGGTTTTACCGGTACCCGCGGGGCCGGCGGGGGCGCCGCCGAGCACGAGCCGTTGCGCCTGCGTCAGCGTGATGACGCACCGATCCGTGAGCGGCGTGATCACAAGGCAACCGGGGCTCCCGATGTACTCGTACATGTAGTCGATGTCCGCGTCGCAGACGTTGATTAAAAGCTTGCCCGTTTTTTCGTGCACCCCGTACCGCAGCTGCGATTGCCACTGGAACGCGCTTGCTTCGTCGACCCTCTCGTCCAAGAGCTTCTGGCACACGTCCCGCGCGTGTACGTCGATGGTACAAAGCGTCAAGACCTGGGTGTGGAAATAAAAAGTGTCAGTATTTCGTGATGTGTGTTACGTAAACAGTCACCCGTAATCGGGCCTCCACGGTGTGTGGCGGATTTGGGAAAGGACCAAGGCCGTACCTTCTTGCGGTCCAGCTTTTCAAGCGGCTCCACCAGCACGCTGATAATCGCGGCGAGCTGGTCAATCTGTTTCTGCCACATATCCTTAATCGCGCCGTCGTTGCCTTCTTCCAGCTGGTCGAACGCGTCGTTGATTTCCTGCGTGAAGATCATCCGCGAAACTGTGATTGTGTTTTGCGCGCTCTGTTCGAACATCCACTTCACCCGCGGGACTTCGTCGTACCGCGGAAGGCTCGTTTTGAACTCGGCGAAAAGCGCGGCGCGCATGGTGTCCACCACGCTCCCGAGCCACGTCTCCACCTGGGATTGGAAAAAGAAAGTGTCAGTGTTGTATGGGCAAACAGGGAGGCCGGATTTGGTGAAACCCCCAATACGTACCGGCCCGTCGCAAATGCACCCGCCCCCCGCGAAGGCGACGTTTTCTTTTTCCCCGGACCACATGCTAATCGCGGTTTTACTGTGGTTTCCTTTCTCATCAGGGGCGAAGGAAAGGTTGTGTACGTTGTCGAAGCATTTGCTCAGGTGCCGCAAAATAAGCTGCGGGTTCGTGCCTTTTGAGAGAATATCAAGAAGGTCCGCGGCGGCGACGAAGTAGAAGCGCGGAAACGCGATTCTTTTGGTTTCCTGGCGCGACGAAAAAGAAAGCGTCAGGGAGGTCGGACCGCGTGTATATCCGGGATTGGTATGAGTAAACAGTCGTGGTAACACTCCGAGGGAATGCGCCCTTCTGGTCGTAATAACCGTCCCTTCGCAGGACGAGTATGCGCAATCGCGGATGGCGGAGGGCGGTCAGTGGGAAAAACCCTTACCAGGTAGTCCTGCAGTGCTTTTTCGCACTGCTCCAACAAACCGAGCATGGTTTCAAGGCGCTCAAGACGGCCCTCGAGGTTACACGCCTCCACCGCGTTTAGAACGTCAGGCGCGTCTTTCATCAGGGACTGGAAATCGCCGTTCACGCCGTCGAAGCGCTTGCTGTCTTCGGGGAGCTGCACCCGTATGTCCGCGCTTCCCACGAACACGCTCTCCAGCATGCTCCACTTCTTCGCAACGTCCCCCCACACCCCAAGCACGCTATCCACGGTGCCCAGCTTGCTCTGCCACTCCGTGACCCTCTCCAGAAACACGGGGTTGCCTTGCACGTACTTGCTGCCGCCCAGGTTCTGAAGCGCCAGGTTGTCGTTTTCAAGCGCCTCCGCGATGAGGTCGTCCACCACTAGGTTCAGCACTTCGCTCTCCGGGAAGTGCGCGAAGTCCACGTTCAGCGCCGCCCAGGTTTCGTCCAGCTTGGCGAGCTGCTTTTCAATCACCAGCTCCTTCTGCGCGCGCTCCACGATTTCGCTCACCGCGTCCACCATGGTGTGCAGCTCCAGGGCGAGCAAATCGCCGAGGTTGAACGAAGCGTCCATCACGAAATGCTTCCCGGTGGCTTTCATCAATTGCTTCCAGTGCCGGTCGCGCATTGACGGGTGGTGCAGCTCTGAGACTAACGGTAACGACGTCAAAAGCGCCTTGACCTGGTCCTCCAGGATCTTGTACAAGTCATAAGCGCGGCATCCTTTGTGCAGGGTTTTAATGTCCTTCGAAAGCTTTTTGCACTCGTCCACCAGGAACTCCACATCGATTTTGTCCCAAAGCGTGACGTTCCAGCTGGAGATAAATAAAGAAAGTGGTCAGTCTTGTGTGGGAACACAGGGAGGCGGGATTTGGGAAATACGTCACGTACCTGTCAAAGGTGTAAATCACGCTGGACACGGCGTCCCACAGCGCTTTCAGGTACTCCAGATCCTCGGTGCTCCTTTTCAATTGAACGTACTCCGAGACGTGCAGCTCGAACAGCTCTTGTTTTTCGTTCAGCTGTTTCGCCTCAAGCGTGATGAGTCCCAAACTTCCGTAAACGAACGTACTATTTTTCTCGCCGTGATGGAAGTGGTCCAGAATTTCATACGCCCCGGGGACGTCTTCGGTTTTTATCTTCGCGCCGGGCACTTTTTTATTGTAAAATAAAAGTGTCAGTATTGTATGGGCAAACAGTCTCGGGATTTGGGAAATGCAATTACTTACCTGTGACCGGCGCAAGCGCCAGGAAGTGCTCCCGGAACTTCTCAACCTTGACGCCGAAGCTGTCGCTTGTTTCCCGGATCTTCCGCGCTTCTGACTGCTGCATCAAAGAGAGTTTCTCCCGCACGTTCAGCACCTTCTTTTTCATTCCGCTCCACGCCAGCGGCGCTTCCTCCAACTGCCGAAGCACGTCTTCGGTCACGGTGACTCCGTAGGTTTTCAGTAAAGAAACGGTGGCCAACAGTGGTTCGAACATCTCGTCCGTCCTGTCCTGCCGTTTCCGCACGTCCCGCATGAACCCCATTACTTCGTAGAGGGTTTTTTGGTTTTCAGCATCCTTGGCCTTCTTCGCGCGTTTCGCGGCGGCCGCGGCGGATTGCTGCTCATCGGCGTCATCTTCTTTACCTTCCTCGGCGTCAGCGTCAGCGTCAGCTTCGAAACCCTCCTCGCCGCCCACGTCCAAACTCGTGGGATCCTTCTCCAACGTCTTCTCCCCGGCCGCCTGGAACTTGTAAAGCTCGGCCATCGAGTTTATTAGTTTGTTGTTCAGGTACTGCGTGAACAGAAACACCCACTGAGATAAATAACCGAAAGTGTCAGTCTTTCGTGATGTGTATTACGTAATTACGGGCGGACAATCGGCAGAGGTAGACGTCCCTTCGCAGGACGAGTATGGGCAAACAAGTCGTCTATAATTTGGGAAAGGCGCAACACGCGTACCTTCGTGACCCAGGTGGCGAGGGCTTGTTTGATTGGTTTGGCGTCGATTTTCAGCCACCCGATGACACACGTGGCTTGCAACGTCTGGATTTGCTCTTGGATTTTTTTGTACTTTGCGATTTCGTGGTCAAACAACTCGAGGGGCGGGTCCTCGCCGTCGTTTCCGTTTTGGTCAATAAAGTCACTCAGCGTGGCCTGCAGATCCTCTTTCCACAAATACTCGAACGACGCGTACTGCGCTTTGAACTGCAAACACGCGTGTTCGTTTTCCAGCACCATGGTCTGTACGCGGGACACAGCGTCCATGATCCCGACGTCCTCCTCAAGCTCCAGCGCGTACGTGCCTTCCCCGATATCCAGACGTTTCATAAGCGTCCCGATGTTCGTGAATCCCGCGATCCATTTGGCGAAGTACTCCCTTGTGCCCGGGTTTTTCGTGTCGCCCTGATTGTAAAAAAATAAATGTCAGTCTCGTACGGGCAATCAGGGAGGCGGTGTGTGGTGATTGGGAAATACGTACCGATTCGCCGATCTCGGGGGACCACTTTAGGTCAGGCGCGGCTGGAGTGGGAAAGAAAAAGGTCAGTCTTGAGTCTTACGGTATATCGCGATGTATGGACAAACAGTCACCAGCTTCGGTAAAACAGTGCACTTGTGCTGTATGTAGTAGACTTCCTTTTAATGACGACCGTGGACGTCAGAGAGGGGCATCAAACAGTGCCTGGATTTGGGAAAGCCCAGACGGCCGTACCTAGCTCCAGCTTGACTTCCAAAAGAGGCGGCGTTTCGTTGTGAAGAATAACCGCCGGGTCGATCTGGTCGGTGAGGTACTTGGTACTCGCGCAAATCGCGTTTGAAAGCCCGTCAATTACGATCTCGTTGACGTACTCGGTGTATTCCTTCCAGGCGTGGCTCGCCCTAGGGACGCCGACGATTTTGTTTGAAGCGGAGAGGAGTTTGGCGATTTTGCCTGAGATGTAAAACAAAGGGTCAGTCCCGAGTCTTAACGTATGGGGGATTGGGTAGAGTAATCGGGCCGAACAGTCTCCTTGTGCTGTATGTAGTATACTTCCTTTTAATGACTAGTGGACGTCAAATAGGGGCTTGAAACAGTGTGCCAGGATTTGGGAAACGCGCAACACGCACCGGAACTCTCGCCGATGGCTTTGTCCCGCAACTGCTGCAGCGTCTGCTGCGCCTCCGCGAAGTCGTGCGCTTCGTAGGTTTTGCCTTTGCGCTGCAGCATCAGTTCGCTGGCCCACTCTTGCAGCAGCTCTTTGGTTTTATCCACGTTGTTTTTTATCGTGAACAGGATGTGGCTCACTTCCTTGACCCCAGACATGACCTCGGAGAGGTAGTCGTTGATTTTGTGCGAGTTCCAGTTCATCTTGTGGATGGCTTTCTGGAGGTGCACGTTCAGGTCCTCTAAACGGGCGCTCACCAGCGGGCGCTCAACCGGAAGAAGCGTGCGTAGGACGTTATTGTACGTCACCACGATCAGGTCCAGGTTCCCGGTTTGTTGCCGTAACGTCTCACCGCGCTGGTACGTCTTCATCGCCGCTTCCGGGATTGCGACGTTTAGTAACAGAAAGTACTTCACCTCGCGCAAAAGTTTCACCAGCATGGGGTCAAAGTTTACGCGTAAAATCCCGTCGACTTTGCGTTCCCTTTTATCAGGCCGTAACAGGTTCATCTTGAGCTTCTCGTCACTCGTGCTTTCGGTTTCCGAGACCCACTTCGCGACGACTTCGTTTTCGTACAAGTGCATGTCGTCCAGGGCCAGGGTAAACGCCGCGGTGATCTCACTGGCTTCGTCGGTTTCCATGACCAGCTTGGAAAGACCTTGGATCTTTTCAAACGGCTGTTCGATGCGCTCGCACAGCCCCCGCGCCCACGCCACAGCCCCCGCGAACGGCGGCGCGTTCTTCGCAATCACCGGCGAGTCTTTCTGCGCCTTGAACATCTTGTGCACGCTCACGACGTCGGCGCCGAAGTCTCGTAAAAGCTCGACTTGTTTTTTTTCCAAATCCGCGGTTATTATTTCGCGCTCCAGCAATCCCTCGAAGGAATCGAAAAGCTTGAACGCCTGCGCGACGGTAGGGCAGTCCTCAAAACCCTGCGTGATGATACTCCCCAAACGTCGCTCCAACTCCTTCACCGTGGAGCGAAAAGTGTAAAAGTCGTCGTCGAAGGTTTCGCACTCCACGTCCAGGATGTCGTACTCCAAAGCGTGGAACTTTGCGAGGCAAAAAGTGTCAGTGTCATTCCAGCCTCGTATGGGCAAACAGTCTTGGGAGGATTTGGTGAAAGACCACCGGAAACCGGAAGTGGTAAAGGCGCGTCTTTGCCGAGCTAAAGGTCGGGAGTTCAATCCCCAAGACGCACCTTTTCAAACGCGGCTTGGAAATCTACGAAGATCTGCTGCACGCTGTTGGTCAGGGTTTTGCCGCGCGTGCCGCCAACCTCCACGCGTTCCAGTTTCGAAAACTGTAGCGTGGTTTTCGTCAGGTCGAGAATGTCGTGCACGCGTTCCAGAAACGCATCTAATCTCGCAAACAGCGCGCTGTTTTGAAACCGCCACGGGTTATTCGGCGTTTCCTTTTCCGTTCTTTGCTTATACGCAAAGTACTGCTGTTTAAACGCGCCGCACACCTTCAACGTGGTTTGCAGTTTCGCAACCGCATCAAGAGGCTCCACATTGAAGATCTCCTCCGCCTGTACGAACTCGCGGCTTTTTTGAATCAAGTCGTTGCAGATTTCTCTGACTAACACCACGGCCCGCCCGGGCGCGTTGTAGTGCCCGCTGTGCTTCCACGTTAAAAGAATCAAGTGCATGATCGGCTTGAACAGCTCGGTGAGGGCGAAAAACTCATCCCCGAAGGAGAGTTTCTTGCGGTGAACAAAAGAAAGTGTCAGTCTTGTGTGGGAACACAGTCGTTGGATTTGGGAAATACAACACGTACCTGGAAATACGGGTCCAGGGGTTTCAAAAACAGCACGTTGTCGTTCGCCTCCACTCGTGATTTTCCCACGTCTTCGCACAAACGTTTAAACGCGGGATAGTACGAACTCTGCGTCATCTCTAAAACCCGGACAACCTTGCGAATCTCAGCTCCACAGAGTTGTTCGTGAATCGCGTTCAAGTTGCCTGCTTTGTCGCTCCAGAACTCCAGCTCCGCAAGCGGACCGGGGTAATTACCGTCCTTCAGGTTCTGCTCCGGGTCCGTTTTCAAAACACCCTTGATTTGCCGCGTCCACGTAACAACCGCGCTTTCAAGAACGTGAATCTGGTCGGCGTCCGACTTGACCTTTTGCGACGTCGTGCGTACGAGCTGTTTTTTGTTGAAATCGTCTTTGTTCTCCTTCCCAGGTGAGCCCGGGCCTCCGTCGGCCGCTTCGCCGTCCGAATTCGTGGTATCCGATCCCGCGCCGTCCCCGCCCGGCGGTAACGGTAACAGCGTTTTGCCCTTGGTCTGCCCGATCGTCACAAACACGTTCGCGATGAACTTGTGAAGGTTATCGATAACTTCCTTCGTGATCACTTCAGGCCACCCGACTTGGTTCAAAGGGTTACTCAACATGGGCAGGAAAACCTCGTTGGCCAAGATGGACAGGTGCTCCAGGGGCACTGATACGAACAAAAAGAAAGGGTCAGTCTCGAGTCTACGAGTGTACTGTATGGGGGATTGGGGTCCGAGTAATCGGGCCGGACACAGGGCACTGGGAGAGTAATCGGGCGGAACAGTGCGTTTGTGATGTATTTATAACAGTTGCCAGTACGCCAGTAAATGTTACGGAACGTGGTGCACTCGAACAGTCAAAGAGGGGCGGTAAACAGTCGGCGGGATTTGGGAAACGCGCGAGACGCACCTTCGCCGAAGTCGCCGTAAATCACCGACGCGTCCACGGTCTCCGGTGAGAGCTCGCACTCCGAAAGTTTCAGAAAACAGAGGGTTTTCTTTTTGAACTTCTCGGGGGGGTTCAAGGCCTGTTTGGGGTGGTTGGGGGTATGGGGGGACAGTCAGTACTTCGCGTTCGCCTCCAAGAATTCATGAGTCAACTGGATTCGACGTTTTTTGTATTATTTTTTCCGATCTTGCAGGCGACGACCACCACGGCGGGTTCTACGCTAGTAGTACTCCGAGTGAAAGTCGCGCCGCGTAGCCACACACTACAACGTACCGCGGTCAAGTCGGGGTTGGAAAACACGAGCAAGCGCTGGCACGTTTCGTTGTTCAGAAACTGTTCCACCGCCGCTCGGCTTGTTTCGTTGCTCACAAGCGCGTCCGCGGCTTCGGGTTTGCACTTAAACGACGACACCACCCTGGCCTTGAACCAGTCTTTAAGAACGTCATCGGGGTCGCGCTTTATTTCCTTAACCGGGTCATCGTCCGCCATCGCGAGTCTGGATGCCGCGCACGGGCCGCGCGACGATCACCTAGCTAGACACGCTCTATGGACGCCCCTGCAAGAATTCACTCTGCAGATGCTTCCCAATTTAGCACCCTCTTTTCGCAATGCGACGCTCGAGACTCGTCCCCGGAGATCGAAGCGCTCGGCGCGTGCGACAAGAAAAACGCGGTACAAGCGCGTTTTCGTGTCTCCGTACACCCGTCCCGAGGCAACCGCAAACGCCAACACACACGCAAAGGGCTTCACCGGCCTTGACGCGCGCGTTTCACTGGTGGCAAACGGCGCGGAGACCCGTTTGGGGACGAAGCGGTAAAAACTCAAAAATCGCTGTGGTTGGGATTCTGCAGTGACGCAGTGGTCAACAGTCTCGTTTTCTCTCCACGGTGGGGCTCTCTCTGCCCTTCCGGACGCACATCGCTTCGCGCCCGGCCGTGTCACGTCCGGACCCCGTATCACCATGGGTTCCACCATGCACGCCACGCAGGAACAGCTGCGTGAGGCGAAGGTGGACTTGGCGTACCGGGATTTCTGCGCGCACCTGCTGATCCCGCTGAACGATTGCAGAAAGGCAAACTACTTCCTGCCGTGGCGGTGCGGGGACGAGCGACACGTGTACGAGAAGTGCCAGTACAAAGAGTGAGTGTTTTTTTCAGTGCGAGGACTCTTGTGGCACGGACCTGCCGACAAAAGACACGTCCAAACCCGGCCCCAATACCGGTCCGAGCGCCCCCGCAGGCACCAAACCTAAACGCTAAACCTCGATCCGCCATTCTTGACGGCACGAGCTTTGGTGTTGCGAGACTTTTTTTTTCGCATCACTCGCCTCGCTCGACAAATTGACTCATCCCCCAACCCCTCACCACCGCGTAACAGGTACATGATGCGCATCGCGCAGCAGAAAGCCAACTCAGGGGGGCACTGAGATTGAGTCGTGAGGCGTAAAAACGAGAAGACGCCTCGGTGTAGTTGTAACGGGTAAACGATTTTGATACCAAAGTTCTAAAAAACCGTCGGTCGATTGCATTGAAACTCGCGCTCTTTCCCTCCGCGACGCACGTGATTGTGCGTTTCAGCGCGCGCACCGGGTGTTACCAGGTGACACCGTTTAAGCGCGCGCGCGTCATATTCAGCGGACTCTTTTTAGGAAAGCAGGGATCAATCAGTCGTTCGCCGCGGCCGGCGCAGTAACGCCTTTGCGTCTTCTATTTACGAGTCTCTCTCAGCGAGCACGGTAACTATTTACTCCCTCTCAGTTCCCTGGGCACCGCCTCGACGTCCCTGTCCAGCCCGCCACACCCTGCCGCGCGTAGCACGTCGTCGAACGGCGCGCTGACGCCCGTGGACGGGTCGTAGAACCTGTACAAGTTTTCGATTTTACTATTTCCGTTTGAATCCGTACTTCGCGCAAACACGAACGCGCCGCCTTGTTGAAACCCCTTGCGATAAATAAAAGAAAGTGTCAGTCTTTCGTAATGTGAGTGAGTGATTACGGGCGGACAATCAGCAGAGGTAAGACGTCCCTTCGCAGGACGAGTATGGGCAAACGCAGAGGCGGGATTTGGGAAAGGCCCAATGCGTACCTGTTCCGGCTTGGGCGGCGTCCACGGTTTCCAGCGTTTCAGGACGTTGATCAAATCCTTCGCGCCGTCTTTTCGCCACCGCTCCACCAGTTTCTCGGGGGTGCTCTTTTGCGAAAAGTTTGACAGCGATTTGTTGAGCTTTAACGAGTCGTAACATCGCGACTCGGGATCGGCGAAAAGCGCGGCCGCCGGGAACCTGTTCCGATTAACAAGAAAGTGTCAGTCTCTCGTAATGTTCGTAACTTGTATTCCGCAAACAGGGCACTTGTGATGTATTTTTAAGAGCCGTGAGTACTGGTAAGAGTTACCAGTAGTGCACTTCCTCTTAATGAGTGGCCGTCAAAGAGGGGCTGTGATCAGGGAGGCGGAACGTGGTGATTGGGAAATACTCACCGAGTTTCGGTCACGAAATCGCTCGCCCTTTCCTTCGTACCGATGGACACCGCGAAGAGCGAAACGTCGTGTTTTTCGAGCACAGGCAGAATATCACGCCGGAGTTGTATGGCCAACTCCCAGCAGAAAAATCACCCGAACGAGCGCATGAAGTACACCACGGCGGTTTTTTTGGTGCCAGATGACATGGCTTCAAGTAAATGGTCGCGCAACTCCACGGCCTTGCCATCTGACGCGCGGACAACACTCACGCCAGTCAAGGCGTCGAACGGGTCCCTCGGGGCGTCCGCGGGTGGTGCGGATAGGGAAGAGGTTCTTGGTGCGGCGGCGGATGAGGTGACACGTGACGAAGCGCGGGGTTTGGGTCTGGGAAGCGGCGTGGGAAGCGGCGGGTCAGCGACTGGCTTTCGGAGAAACGAGCGCGTGACACGTGCTGTTGGAGATGAAATGGCGATGATCGAAGGCTGTGCGCGAAAGGACGAGAACCGAGAGGGGCAGCGGGTGCCAGAAAAGCAAACGCACCCGACAAAGCGGGGGCGGAGCGCCGCCGGAAGGGCGACACGCGCGCGCATCGCGGCCGCCATGGCGCTCGGAGTTGTGGCAGGCAAAACAGGAGATGGTCCACTCCAAGTCGTCAGCAAAATCGCGGGACCTGGTGATTTTTATCTGATAAAGTTTCACCACTTGCGCTCGTCTCTTCTCGCTCACTCGCGTGCGCCGTTTGCTTCCACCCGGTTTGGGAGCAATACACCCCAGCGTTTCCGTCGTCACACCGCGGTGCCGGCATCTTTGAGAATTTGAACGATCGCCGCGTGGCCGTTATGAGCGGCGATGTCCAGCGGCGTCGCGCCGCTATTCCTTGCCTTGTTGACGTCCGCGCCCACCTCGATCAGCGCCAGCACCACCGCCTCGTTGGGCGGCGATGAACAGCGGCGTCACGCCGTTATCCTCCGCCTGGTTGACATCCGCGCCTGCCTCTTTCAGCGCCCGCAACCCCGTCTCGTGTCCTTTACAAGCGGCAGCGTATAGTGGCGTCCAGCCGATATCATGTGCCTTGTTGACGTCCGTGTCCGCCTCGATTAGCGCCCGCACCACCGCCTCGTGGCCGTTATAAGCGGCAGCGTACAGTGCCGTCCAGCCGATATCATGTGCCTTGTTGACGTCCGCGCCCAACTCGATCAGCGCCCGCACCACCGCCTCGTGGCCGTTTTGAGCGGCGATGTTCACCAATGTCTCGTCCCACGGGCATCCGTTCGCGCGCGCCCACTGCAGCACCTCGAGGTGCCCGCCCTGCGCCGTCCTCGAGCACGTGTATGCGTTCCACGGGCGCCCGTTCGCGCGCGCCCACTGCAGCACCTCGAGATGCCCGCCCTCCGCCGCCGCCGCGCAAATGTTTGTGTTCCACGGGCACGTGCACGTGTCTGAATCCCACGGGCAGCCGTTCTCGCGCAACCACTGTAGTACCTCGAGATGCCCACCCCTCGCCGCATACGCGCACGTCGCAAAGTCCCACGGCCAGCCGTCCGCGCGCAACGCCTTCAACTCTTCGAGCTGTCCGCTCCTCGCCGCTGCCGCACAAAGGTGTTCTCGACGATACAGGCGACCTCGCCGTTGCAGGCGCTTCAACGCGCTTGAACATCCGAGCTCCACGGCTTCCTTCTCACCAAGTTCCGCAAACCGAAGCCCCGTCGCCACCACCGCGGCGCGCATCGCGCGGCTCACCGCGGGGAGCCGTGCGAGGTCCGCGGGGTCGTCGAAATAGTCAGATCTGAGAATGAGCGTGACCACGAGGTGGTCGGGGAGGCGGGGGAGGGCTTCGCCCGCGTTAGCCGCGTTGTCCGCGTTCGCATCGCGGCGCTCGCGCCTCTCGCGCCTCTTTCGCGCGCGAGCTTTGTTACTGGTCATTGCGTTGGAAGAGTGGATGGTTTGTGTGCGTGGCGGGGGCGCGTCGTGGTGTGCGTCGAGGCTTCCCAAAATGCGTACTTGTAGTTGCTGAAAGGACAGCAAAAAATCTTTTCCCCCAAAAATAAGAAAATTTTCCAAAACACGGAGCGTCACCCATCGCTCACCTCGGGCGTCCCCGCGGAGCCGCCTGGGCACCGATTGCCCTGAAAGTAGCGCCACGAGACAGAGGACGTCGCCCTCTACGCGGCAGGCACGAAAGAGCAAAGGCACCCCGAGACCAGCAAAAGTATTGCGCAAAACCAAAAATTCGCTATTCCAAGACGGGTTCGAACCGCCGACCTTCTGCGTGTTAAGCAGACGTCATAACCAACTAGACCATCGGAACCCAGATCATCCTATGAGCATCTAGTCATAGAAGAGATGCGCACCGGAAATCTGGAGTTCAGCCTCTTTACGAGACGTTTTCTTGCACTCTGTGTCACTTTCTGCGTACATTAACTCGGAATGCACGTGACTGGCCCCTTATTCACCCCCAATATACCCCTGCTACCACTGGCCATCTCCCAAACCTGGTGGTCACCCCTCGCACAACACTCACACCTCACAGAAGCAGCGGCGACGCGGTGTGTGCGGGTGAAGCCCGCGGGCGTGAGACGTGGGTACAGAGGTCCTGGTGCTACTTTTTTTTTCTTGTCATATCGCAATGACGTGCCGTCCTTTCCACGTCACTTGATGTGGCGCGTGTGTTTGTCGCGCGCGTGCGCGGCCGCGACATCGCGCGTGCCTCCGACGCCTCGCCGACCTCGGTGTAGACGAAAACCCAGCCACAGGGCGTTTTTGTCAAGCGCCGCTCACTCGTGTACACGGACAACGAGACGCGTCGTCGTGGAGAGAAACGACGCGTGGCGGTCACAATCCTGGGTGTCAACCGGTGCGCATCACGGCGGACGCTCGTGCATGGCGACGCTCTCGACATCCGGTGACGCACCTGAGACGACATACACACCGGGTGATACACCTGAGTCTTCCTACACACCGTCATCCGGGGCGTTTTCGGGAAACCACGTTGCCGAGTTGTCAAACTGGCTAGCACAACACGGCGTGGACCCAGACGCATTCACGAACGACGCACATGCGAAATCTTTACCCGAACTCCTGACGGAGGTTGAGCGCGGCGAAACTACTTTGGACGTAACCCCAGACGGTACCGCCATCAGACGCGTCAACGTGTTACGGCTGCTAATCAGAAACAAGGACAATGCAGTGTTAACCGAAGCGAAACAGGAGTGGAGCGACGGGCGGGTTCGGTTCCGGGGAACGCCGCTGAGCGAGAAGATCGTGGGCGGCGAGGAAATTTCAGAAAGTGCAAAAAGAGCAGTCGCCGAAGAACTGGGGTCGTGCTTAGCAGATAACTACGAGTTAACCCTGGATGAAAAATCAGCAACGCACGAACTCGTGGAAAGGACCAGTATGTCGTACCCGGGCCTGCAAAGTCAGTACAGGTTCGTCACCTTAAACGCGCGACTCACGGGGTTGCCGGAACCCACGGGTGATTCAGCGGAAACTAAAAATGCAAACGCGTCTCTCTCCCAAGAGCCTTACTTCACCTCAACCGAACAGCTAGGGGGCGGCAAGACCCTGGTGGCGACGTGGGTGTGGCGAGACGAGACAGATGGTTTTGGGGGGGGGTGGGTAGAGTGAGGGAGGGTAGAGAGAATTTGTCATGAAGCGTGAGAATGATGATGATGATGCCCACCCTGTTTCTCAAAAAGAGCGTGTCAGATTTCACGCGCGAGATCTGGCGACCCTTTCCGCTCGCCCGCGGGTTTGCGCTCGTTGAAAATCGGCGAAGCGGCGGGCGCGTGCGAACCCGGAACAAAACGCGGCTGCACTAGCAGCACGCGTGGCGAACGGCCGTTTCGCGAGCGCACCGAGCCGGTAACGCGCACAGGGTGCGGTCGTGGTTCTGGTTTGTTGACGGTGAGGGAAGGGCGGTACGGCCGAGTCACTCAGATTGCCAGGGGTACTTTTTTCCAGGTTTTCTCTTCGGCGAGGCACCGGAAACTTTTCGCATCGCGCGGTTGGGTCTTGGCGAAGGGTACTCCTTGGTTTCAGGGTTAGGGTTCGAGACGTGGTTAACCGGTAGCGGAGCGGTAACAATGGCGTCCACGATCGGCACCGGGGGATCCACCCGGGGCGGCGTTGGTACCCCCAGCACGTCGGGCGGTGGTAGCCATTCGCCCAGAAAGCCAGGGAGACAAGCCTCGAGCAAAGGACACAACCACTCCGGTGGCGGTGGCGGTGTCAGATCCACCCCGGAAACCACCCCCGCGGATACGTTGGATAAGCTCCTTAACGAGCTCGTCAACGCGAGCGCGCAGCGGGTACAGAAAACGGGCGTGGGAGGGGCATCCGTGGGTGGCGGACCTGATGGGGACGGGTGGAATGGGAATTCCAACAAGAAGAAAGCCAGCAACGCCGAGACGAGCGTGATGCGCCGGTTCGCGAAGCTGTACGGCCGAACCGCCGGCGTCGGGGGTTCATCGGAAACGGGATCGGGAAACATTCAAAGCGCGTTCAACGACGACGACGACGAAATGGGGGGGATGCACGATTGTCACGGGACAAACAGCAACGGCGGCAACAACAAAGGCGGACTGTTAGGCCACACGCAGTTCGGGCGCGATTTGCGCCTGGACTTCGACGACGCCACGTCGCTGATTTACGAAAAGTCCTCACGGTACCTCGCCAAAACCTCCGGGTGCGGCCTTTACCGGGACTCGGGGATGGGCGTCGGGGGGATCGGGAACGTGGCGACGAACTCCGTTGGCGGGAGCGCGCCGGTCGGGTCGACCGCGAATCGCTCGTCCGTTTCGTCGGGTTCCCGAATCGACTCGGGTAAAAGTAAGGGTGACAAAAACACCACGTCCGATCCCTCTAAAGATGCTTCCGGAAACACGGGAACCAGCGTTAACCCAAGCACGTACACCGCCCCCGCGGGTGGGGTTTCCTTGTTCGAACACGTCGAAGCGGAAGCGCGGGACACCCCGAACGAGGTTTTCCAAAAGTACAAGAAGGACTTGTTTGGCCGGATCCAAAAGCTGATTCAATCCCCCGACGTCGCCAAGAGACTGGCCGGGGTGTACGCCATCGACCAGCTCACGGATTCGAAAATAGGCGAAACCTCAAACAAAATGAACCGCTTCGCCGCGTATTTAAGAGACGTGTGTACCCGGGTGCCGTGCGAACCCGTTTTAGCGCAAGCCGCAGCGCGGGCGGTAAGTATTTCCCATTTACCACATTCCTCCGACTGATTGCCCATACATGACTGACATTTATTTTTTTACAATCAGGTTGGGAAAGTCGCGCGGGTCGGCGGCGCGCTGACCGCCGGCATCGCGGACCGCGACGTGAAGCGGTCCATCGAGTGGCTGAAAGAACCGTTGGATGGTATTTCTGGCACTAACCCTAAATCCAACGGAGGAAACGACCGCCGGTACGCCGCCGTGCTTATTTTGAAAGGTACGTCTTGTATTTCCCAAATCCCAAAGACTGTTTGCCCATACATTACTGACACTTTCTTTTATTTTATCTCAGAGCTCGCGGCGCACGCCCCGACGGTTTTCAACGTTCACGTGTCGTCGTTCATCGACGCGATTTGGCCGGCGCTGCGTGATACTCGTCTGTTCGTCCGGCAAGCCGCGGTGGAGGCACTCCGGGCGTGCCTCGTGGTGATCGAACGACGCGAAACCAGATACAGGGTGCAGTGGTACTACCGGTTGTACGAAGAAACGCAAGCCGGGTTAGCGGTTAGCGATGACGATTTGCAAGCTCACGGCGCCGTGGCGGTCACGTCGGTTACGACGGACGGCCAACTGGGCAAATCGACCGGCGGTAACACACACGCGGCGCAAGACGTGCAAAGGGTTTCCTCGCAGCACGGCAGCTTGTTAGCGTTCGGCGAACTGTTAAGGCACACCGGCGAGTTCATGTTGAGTCGGTACAAGGAAGTCGCGGAGACCGTGTTGGGGCTTCAGGTGCGTATTTTATTTCCCAAATCCAGGCACACTGTTTGCCCATACAGGACTGACACTTTTGTTTTACAATCACAGCGGTCGCCCGAACAAATCGTGCGCCGCGCCGTAGCCGAGCTGTGCCCGAAACTCGCCGCGTTCTCCCCGAAGCGGTTCACGGAGAGTTATTTGCCTCAGACCATGCGTTTGTTGTTGTTCTCCCTGAAGAACCCGGAAGAACGAGCCACCGGGTTCACCGCGATCGGCGACGTCGCGGCGGCGCTGGCGGCGGCGGATGACGGTTTCGCGAAAGATTTCGAAACGCACGAAACCGAAGGTGAGTATTTCCCAATCACCACATTCCGCCGACTGATTGCCCATACAAGACTGACACTCTTTTCTTTTACAATCAGGAGGACGCGATTCTCCCAGCATCGCGCGAAGTAGTTCTTTAGGAGGAAACGGGTTCAACCGGGATGACCGGATTGGTGTCTCGTCTCCGCTGAACCCGGGAAGTGCGAGCGTGTCCGGGCGGGTTTCCGAATCCAAACACAAACGCTCCGGAAGCGCCAGCTTTCTGCAAAGGTACGGGCCTTTCCCAATCACCACATACCGCCTCCCGGATCGGCCCGATTACTCTTCCCTGTTTACTGCACCGTATGGAATACAGTATACCCTTTCCAATCCCTCATACACATGGCCCGAGAGACTGACACTTTCATCTTTAATCGCGCCAGGATCACGTCGCAAACGGGTTTAAGCGGTTTGTCGTTGTCGAGTCAACCGCCGCAAAGCGCTTCGCACTCCGTGGATACCGCAAACCCGGCCTCCCGGTATCGAGGTTCGCGGAAACCTCTGGATAAGTACTTGCCCGAAATCGCATTCGCGACGAAGGAGTTGTGCTTGTCCGTGGAAAGAAACGCGGTCGCGCTTAACCAAAGCGGCGACACCAAAAGCGGCCTGCGCCCGGCGCCGACGCACAAAGAACCCGGCGCCGCGGAGTGTTTCCTTTGCGTCGGTGCGCTCGCGGAATCCGTGGGTGATACCTGGGAGCCTTTCGTGGTTGAGTTGCTGCCGTTTATGTTCGCCGGGGGCTTGAGTTATCAGCTCGTCGCCGCCCTAGCCGCGATTGTCAGCGCGTTGCCGAGCACGAAACGGGGTGTGGAAAAAAGAGTCGTGGATGCGATTTCCGACGTTTTGAGGGTCACGGGTTCCAACGGGTACCGAACCGGAACGACGACTAACGCAATCGGCGGTGGCGGAAATAGGACAATTGACACTCAATCGCACGCAAATCACCCTCCCGTGGAGCGCGCCGAGCTCGTGCCTGACCGGTTCGGGGGGGACGGCGAGTGGGGTGTTACCTCTGGCGGCGGGGGGGGCGTTACCGGTTCCGGCGCCGGCGCCGGCGGTGCCGGCTCGCGACTCGCCTCCGAAACCCCGGCCGACCCATCGTCGTCCCAGAACTTCAGCTCCAAGCTCAGAAGGGTGTTTTCCTCTGGGGTGTTCAAGGAGGCGTCCGGGTACGGCGGGTCCCCGCCTGGGTCTCCGGGGGGAGCGGGCGCTGGCCGGAGCGGCGGCGCGAGCGCGAGCGCGTCCACGGCGCTGATGTACAAACCCTCTTCTGGGACGTCACTGCTGTTACTGGGGGGACAGACCACTACGAATGCTTCGAGTGACTTCTCCACGTCGAAAAAAACGCAAATGACGCAAAAGTCCAAGGACCTTGTGCAAAAGGATTTAACCCGAGACCTCGCCGCGGTGAGGTTCCAGCGCAACCGCGTGCGGCTGGCGCTGCGAACGCTGGGTACGTTTCCGTTCACGGAAACGGAGCGAACGGTTTCGCTTCAGTTCACCCGAAAAAGGTTAATTCACTTCCTGGACGACGACGATCCCGCCACGCGCAGGGAAGCCGCGCTTACGTGTTGCCGTTTGCTGGAGGTAAATATTTCCCAATAACCACATTCCGCCGACTGATTGCCCATACACGACTGACATTTATTTATTTTCAATCAGGTTGGCGACGACGGTACGGACGCGGCGGCGGCGCGCCAAAACGGAGACGGCGGCGGCGGCGCGGTACAGAGGACGCTAACCAACGGGTCTTCGAGTTTGGCGGACTCACCGCGGAACGGGAGCTCGCCGAGGAGTAACTCGCTTAACACGCAACAGCAGCAACAGCAACCTCACGCCAAGCCAAACTCGGACGTTTCCGAGTTTCTGGTGCAGAAACTGCTTCAAGTCGCGGTGAGCGATTTGGACAGCGGCGTGCGGAAAGCCGTGCTCGCGAGTTTCTGTAAACCCTCGCACTCCGTGGACGGTTTTCTGTCGCAAGCGGAAAGGTACGGCCTTGGGGCTTTCCCAAATCAGGCGGCACGGCGTTTACGGACCCAGTGAGTGACCGTTTGAGCACACGGCCGTCGTTAAAAGGAAGTGCACTACACACAGCACAAACGCGCTGTTTGCGCATACAAGACTGACACTTTTCTTTCACACCCAAAAAGTCTGCGGTGTTTGTTCGTCGCGCTGAACGACGAAAACTTCACGGTCAAGTTGATCGCGATCCGGCTGGTCGGAAGGTTAGCCCCTAGAAACCCAGCCTACGCCCTACCCGCGCTGAGAAGACACTTGCTGCAGCTAATTGCGGAGCTGGAGCACTCTGCGGAGAGTCATTTGAGAGAAGAAGCCGCGCGTTTGTTGGCGACGTTGATCCGGGCGTGTCCGCGCTTGGTCGCGCCCTACATCGCTCCCGTGCTGCGCGCGCTCGTGGCGAAACTGCGCGTGAAAGGGTCTGCCGCGACTTCGTCTTCCCACGCCAGCGGTGCGGTTTCCTCCGTGGGAAACGGTAAACACGAGGAGAAGGTTGGCCGAAACGAAACCGACCCGAGTACTCTGGGCGGCGACGCCACCACCGGCGCCAACGATTACGCCACCAACGGCGCCAACAACACGGGCGAGAAGGGCGGCGTCAGCGACGGGTTCGGGAAAACAGGCCAATTGGGCCTGGAATCGAACCGGGGTGGCGAGGGTGCAGGGGACGCCCTGCGGGGTACCAACTCCGGACAAAACTCCACGACTAACAGCTTTGTTGCGAAAACGAAACAAACCGGGCAGGCGGCGGCGCAACAACGGGTTTCGAAATCCAAAACCTTCGTCCCCGCAAAGGAAAAAGCCGCCGTGCTCGGCGCGCTCGGCGAGCTCGCGCAGGTTGGCGCCGCGGGGATGGTTCCTTATTTGTCTCTTTTGTTGCCGTTGATTCTGGACGGAATTCGGCACGTCGCGACAAGGGACGTCGCAGTGGTGACCCTGGGGCAGCTCGTGGAAGCCACGGGTCTCGCGATCACGCCGTTCGCGGAGGACCCGGCGCTGTTGCGGCTGCTGTTACGGGCGGTGGCGGACGAATCACCTGGGGCGACGCGAAGTCAGACGTTACGCACGCTAGGCGCGCTAGGTGCGTTGGACCCGCTGGCGCACAAAGACAACGAAGAGCGGCTTCACGGCCAGGGCTTGCTTTCCATGGAGGGCGTGCGGGGGGTTTTGAAGAAAACGGGGACGGAGGGAAACAAGAACGAAGGGGACGGTGACGGGTAAGGGCCTTTCCCACCCACCGCGCTCCGCCTCCCTGAATGCCCATACTCGTACCTGAAGGGACTATTACCTCTACCCATACAAGACTCCCTGACTGTTTACGTAATACACATCACGAGAGACTGACACTTTCGGCTTTTATCGGGCCAGGAAAAACGGTTCCAACGCGGGGGACATGAAAAACGACGGAGACAAAAGTTTGTTCGCCGCCGAAACTCGGGACGACCAGAAACCCAAAAACGATGACAACGCGCAAAGTGGGTTCCCGGACCTGGACTCCGACGGGCGCGACGCTGATCCGATTCCGGTGAAGCACCTGACCACCGCGAGCGACGCTTTCTACCCAACCGTGGCGCTCAACGCGCTGTTGCGCGTGTTGCGGGACCCGAGCGTGCGCACCCGGCACTACGCCGTTACCAGAAGCGTGACTGACATTTTCAAGTCCCTGGGCAGGGCGGAGTGCGTGGCGTACCTTCCCGCCACGGTCCCGGTCGTGCTTAGGGTTATTCACGAGTGCGACGACAGTGGCCGGGAGTTCATGTACGGGCAGTTAGTCATCTTGGTCAACGTCGTGAACGGCCACGTCCGGCTGTACCTGGACGACATTCTGGAGGTGGTGCACCTTTTCTGGCGACCCGGTCCTTTGTTGAAACAGGTACGGCCTTGGGGCTTTCCCAAATCCAGACACTGCTTTCTCATACTAGTACCAGAAGGGACTATTACCTCTGCCGATTGTCCAGAGTAATTACCCACACACATTACGAAACACGTTTGACCTTTTCGTTTCCAAAAACAGTCCTTGCGCCTTTTGGAGGCCCTCTCCGAGGCGCTTCACGACGATTTCCGGAAGTACCTCCCCACGGTGTTACCCAAAGTGGTCGGCGTGTTAGCGGATGCGGAACGCAGCGGCGAGTACACCGCCGTGCCCGCGACGTTACGAGCGCTGGAGTCGTTCGGGAGCGCGGCGGATGAACACCTGCACCTGGCGCTCCCGACTTTGGTCCGGCTGTTCCGTCCGCAAGTCGCCGCGTCCGTCCCGACGTTCGTGCGCGCCTCGGTTTTGAAATCCCTCGCGCAGCTGTTACCGCGAGCGCAGCTCGCGGGGCACGCCAGCGCGGTGGCGCACCCGCTGATTCGCGTGTTGGACGGAGAGGTGGATGCCCTACGGCCTTACGCGCTAGCCGCGCTCACCGCGATGGCGGTGGCCTTACGGGACGACTTCAATTTATTTGTACCGGCGATTCAAAGAGCGATGGAAAAGCGAAACATTCGCGATTTGCTCTTCGAACGCGCGGTGGCGAGCTGCGCGTCGTTCACGAAATCAACCGTGGGTGGTGCCACGGACGAGCCCCCAGTCGCGACCTTCGACTTGAACTCGGGGTTCGCTAATTTGGGTACGGGCCTTTCCCACCCCAATCCCGCCTCCCTTCCCTGTTCGGCCCCAACACGGGTGACTGTTTGCTCAGGCCACGTTACGAAAGACTGACACTTTGTTTTACCCGTCTCATCAGCCCTGCGCGCGCAGAAGGAAGTGGACGAGGCGTACGAGCTGGCTGGCGAAAACGGTCGGTCGAAAACCCCAAACACGATCGCGGGCGATTCGCTTTGGCGCGGCGGGAGCGGGCACCACGGCGGGCGAGGCGAGGGGAGCGTGTACGGCGGGAACCGGAGCCCCGACATGGACGGCGGGTCGTCCATGTAAGTATTTCCCATTTACCACATTTCGCCGACTGATTGCCCATACAAGACTGACATTTATTTTATTTCAATCAGGAGCTACTCTCCGCTCACCGGCCAGCTCGCGGGGGGCGGGCAATTAGTCACGAACTTTTCCGTGGACGAAAGCTCTTTGCGCCGCGCCTGGGACAGCTCGTCGCGGTCAACGAAGGAGGATTGGCTGGAGTGGATGCGCCGCCTATCCGTGGAGATGCTGAAACAAAGCCCAAGCCCAGCGCTGCGCGCGTGTCTGGAACTGGCGAGCACGCGCCCGCGCACCGCGAGCGATTTGTTCTGCGCCGCGTTTTCCTCCTGCTGGGCCGCGCTGTCGCCGAAGGGAAAGGACCACGTGGTGAGCGCGCTTGAGTCGGCGTTCGGCGCGCCCACGATTCCCCCCGAAATCGTGTCCACTTTGTTGAATTTAGCCGAGTTCTGCGAACACGACGAGCGACCGCTCCCGGTCGAGGCGCGGACACTCGGCGCGATCGCGGAGCGCTGCCGCGCCTACGCCAAAGCCCTGCACTACAAGGTACGTATTTCCCAATCACCATATTCCGCCTCTGCGATTGCTCATACAAGACTGACCCTTTTCTTTCAACAATCAGGAAACCGAGTTCATAACGAACCCGGGCGGGTGCGTCGAGGCGATCATCGCGATCAACAACCGGCTACAGCTGCCGGAAGGTACGGCGGATGGGGCTTTCCCAAATCCTGAAACACTGTTTGCCGATTGTCCAGTGTGATTACTCACTCACACTACGAAAGACTGACACTTTTTTTTTGCAAAATCACAGCCGCCATGGGCGTGTTGGTCTACGCGCAGGCGCACTTGCGTTTAGAAATCAAAGAGGGGTGGTACGAGAAACTCGGGCAGTGGGAAAACGCGCTTGACGCGCATCGACGGAAGGCGGCGGGGGCGGAGGCGGTGATGCGTGAGGCGGAGGGCGACTTACTAACTCAGAATGACTCCCGATTAACTCAAGGCACGGAGGGACAGCAGTTTGGAAACCCGGGGTCGCCGTCGCGAACTGTGCAACGCGCATCGCGGTCGTTGAGTGAAAAAGACGGCGACGAGTTAAAACTCGACGACCCCTCGGGTTCGGTTAGTTCCGTCCGAGGCGGTTCTTTCGGGCGACGCCGGGATTTGCTCGCGGGCGGGAGCATGGGAGGGTCCATCGCGCAAGGTTTGGGGTCGGTAAACCCCCAACTCACTCGGGACTCCTCGGTGGCGAAGAAGCGCGCCGCCGCGCGCACGTTCGAAGCCGCGAGCGAGACGCGCCGGGACGCGACCCTGGGGCAGATGCGGTGTCTTGCCGCGCTCGCGGAGTGGGAAGCACTGGGTCGTTTGTGCGCGCGGGAGTGGGAGAGTTCCGGCAGTGGGAGTAGCGGTACCCTACCGTCGGAAGAAACAGAAACACCGAATGATTCGGTGCCCGCCGACCCCGCCGTCCCCAACAACGACCCCTCGCCTACACCGAAAGAGTCTTCCAAGAAAGACACCGCGCGACGAGCGAGAATGGCGCCGCTCGCGACGCAGGCGGCGTGGCACCTAGGGGACTGGCGCGCGATGGATGTTTACTGCGGCGCGATGGTGAGTATTTCCCAATCACCACATTCTGCTGACTGATTGCCCATACGAGACTGACATTCATTTTTACAATCTCAGGTGCCGTGGGATTTTTCGCAAAACGACGGCGAAAGGTGCGGGGCTTTACCACTGAACACGTTCCCCTGACTGTTTTACCTCTAACGCTGGTGACTGTGGTCCATACATTGCGATGTACTCGTCCTGCGTCCTGGCGCGTTACGACCAGAAGGGGCGGTTATTCCAATCCCTCGCACTATGGAGTACAGGGCCTACCCTTCCCAATCCCGGATGCACGAATCCCGGATATACCCGCGGTCCGACCGACTGACGTTTCTTTTCCACGCTCTCAGCGCGTACAAAAACGACGCCAAGAACTCGTTACTGCGCGGCTGGGGGTTTTCGGAAGACCGCGGCTCCGAGTTCGACGCAGACGGGCAAGGCGGACCGGACAACATGGAGTTTTCGCCGGACCGGGACCGGGACGAGATGTACGCCGAGGACGGCATGAAGGTAAGTATTTCCCATTTACCACATTCCGCCGACTGATTGTGCATACGAGACTGACACTTTCTTTTTTATCTCTCAGCCCGGAGACGTGGAGTTTTTCAAAGCCGTGCTCGCCGCGAAGCGCGGAAACGCGGAGGAGGCGCTCCAGCGAATCGGCAACGCGCGGAACGCCCTAGGTCCTGAGCTCGCCGCGATGGTCACGGAGAACTACGACCGGTCGTACGGCGGAATGGTCAGGGTACAGCAGCTCACGGAGCTGGAGGAGGTCATCGAGTACGCCGAGCTGGGACGGGTGGCTGCCGCGGCGTACGTCGGCGGCGGCGGCGGCAACGGCGGCGGCGGCAACGACAACCCCCCCCCCGGCCAGTTCGGCGCCACCGCCAACGTCAACGACCCGCGAAGCGCGGTGACGCGGCAGGCGCTGATACGCACGATGTGGCGCGAACGCATTTACGGCGTGCAAAGGAAGGTTGAGGTGTGGCAAGGTACGGCGTTTCAGGTTACCCAAATCAGCGACGACACGTTTCCCGCGCCGCGCGGAGTACAGGGCAATTACCCTTTCCAATCCCGGGATACACATGGGCCGAATAAAGACTGACATCTCGTTTTACCCATCGCAAGCGCTTTTGAGCGTGCGGTCCTTGGTCCTTCCCGCTCGCCAGGAAACCGCAACGTGGTAAGTATTTCCCAATCACCACATTCCGCCGACTGATTGCCCATACGAGACTAACGCCTTCTTTGTTATCTCAGGTTGAAGTTCGCGTCCCTGAACCGCAAAGCGGGCCGGGCGCGGCAGGCGCACCGAACGCTGTTGCGGCTGTTAGAGTACGACCCGAGCCGGTGCAAACCGGGGAGTGCCGGGTACGGCGCGGGTAGTGGGCAGCCCGACGTGATGCTAGCCTACGTCAAACACCAGTGGGCGCTCGGGAACAAAAGAGACGCCTTCGCGAGGCTGCAGAGCTTGGTCGGGGAGCTAAGGTAAGTGACTTTTGGTTTTTCTTTGGTTTTTTTTGGATTTTTTAGGACAGCGTCGCGAGGAGTCATGACTCGTCGTTTCGCAATCCGTCGCCCCGTCCCGCCGTCCCGTCCTCGAATCCACCCTAAACCACATGGAGGGTCGTGACCCCTCAAAACGCCCCCCAAACCACCCACGAGAGTGATGATAACACCAAAGATTGATGGACCCGCCGGCACCTGGGACTCGTCCCGCGGCGCGTCGCTGAGAGTTTTTCTTGTCATAGTTACACTGACTCGCGGTTTTTGGACCCTTCCGGATTTCGGTGCCCGTTTCTGACGTCGACTGCTTTTCGGGGCTTTCGTTTCGAGTCGTTCGTGTCTGACCTTGACTCTTCAAACCCTAACCCTACACCCTAAACCCTAAATCCTAAACAAAACAGAGCCACCTCCGCCGCCGCGTCCCTGGGTACCGGCCCGGCGCCGTCGCCGAAACTCGTCGCGCGCGCTTTTCTCAGACTGGGCCAGTGGAGATGGGCGCTCGCCGAGGACATGGACGACGGCACGCTGACTGACGTGCTAACCGCGTTCCGTGCCGCCACCGATGCGTGCGGCAGGTGGGCCAAAGCCTGGCACCACTGGGCGCTGTTTAACGCCGCGGCGATGGAGCACTATTCGCGGGTGGCGCCGGTACGTATTTCCCAATCACCACACACCGCCTGCCTGATTGCCCATACTCGTACCAGAAGGGACTACTACATCTGCCCTGACTGTTTGTCCATACATCGCGATATACTCTTACCAGAAGGGACTATTCCCTCTGACTGTTTGTCCATACATCGCGATATACAAGACTGACACTTTCTTTTTTATCGTGCCAGGCGGCGGCGAACAGGCACGTCGCGCCCGCGATTTCGGGGTTTTTCCGAAGCATCGCGCTGGGCGGCGCGGATTTGCGGAAGGGCAAGTCGGGGAGTTTACAGGACATCCTGCGGTTACTTACCCTGTGGTTCAACCACGGCGCCGCCCCCGAAGTGGAAGCCGCGCTCGTGGAGGGTTTCGGGCACGTCTCGATTGACACGTGGCTCGTGGTTATTCCGCAAATCGTGGCGCGGATTCACTCGAACTCGGCGCCCGTCCGGAGTCTGATTCACCAGCTCCTCGTCCGGGTTGGGAAACAACACCCGCAGGCGCTTCTGTACCCGCTGTTGGTCGCTTGCAAATCCCAAAGCGCGTCACGGCGAGGCGCCGCCACGGCGGTGCTAGAGAACCTGCGAAGGCACAGCGCTTTGCTCGTTGAGCAGGCGCAGGTACGTATTGGGACTTTCCCAAATCCCAACACTGTTTTCCCACGCAAGACTAACACTTTTCTTTTACAATCAGGTCGTGTCCCTGGAGCTCATTCGCGTCGCGATTCTATGGCACGAAGCCTGGCACGAAGCCCTTGAAGAAGCGTCGCAGTTGTATTTCGGGGAACAGAACGTGGACGGGATGTTGCGGGTGTTGGCGCCGCTGCACCACATCGTGGAGCGCCTCGGTGCCGAGACGCTTCACGAGATTTCGTTCACGCAGGCGCGTGTTTGGGCTTTCCCAAATTATAGACGACTTGTTTGCCGATTGTTTAGGGTAATTGCTCAGGCCACGCGGCCTTACAAGACGTTAACCCCTTTTCGTGGACACAACCCCAACAGGCGTACGGTCGCGAGCTCGCCGAGGCTAACGAGTGGTGCCGGAAGTACCGCGAAACGGGCGCGGAGGAGGAGCTTAACCAGGCGTGGGACCTTTACTACCACGTGTTTAAACGCATCAACAAACAACTGCCGTCGCTCACGACGCTTGAGCTGAAGTACGTGTCTCCTCGGCTGCTATGCGCGCGGCGGTTAGAGCTGTGCGTACCAGGTAAGGGCCTTTCCCATTTACCACATTCCGCCGACTGAATTCCCATACGAGACTGACAGTTTCGGCTTTTATCGTATCAGGAAACTACGCCCCTGGCGTTCCTGGCGGGTACGGCGGGAGCGCCACGATCGCGGGTTTCGCCCCCACGATGCACGTCATCACTTCGAAACAACGACCGCGCAGGCTTCACATCCACGGCAGCGACGGAAAAGACTACGGGTACCTCCTGAAAGGCCACGAGGACTTGCGGCAGGACGAGAGGGTGATGCAGCTTTTCGGTTTGGTCAACTCGCTGCTAGGTACGGGCCTTTCCCACACAACGCGTCCCGCCCCTGACTGATTGCCCATACGCCAGACTGACACTTTTTTATTTTTTTTCGTATCAGCGGCGACCTCATCAACCTCGGCGCGCGACTTGTCAATCGCGCGCTACGCCGTCGTGCCCCTATCTCCAAACTCCGGGCTCATCGGCTGGGTCCCGAACTGCGACACACTGCACGCGCTGATCCGGGAACACCGGGACTCGCACAAGGTGCCGCTTAATCTGGAACAGCGGCTAATGCTCGCGATGGCGCCCGATTACGACCACCTGCCGCTCGTGAACAAGGTGAGGTTTGGTTTTTCGTGGGATACCTTTTCTTTTCTGGAAGGTCTTGACTAATATAACTTTCTCTCTGACGCATTCCTTTCCCTTCCTCGCTTCCTCTATCCCCTAGGTTGAGGTTTTCGAGCACGCCTTGGAGAACACCCCGGGCAACGACCTGGCGAGGGTGCTTTGGCTCAAGTCACGTTCCTCCGAGGCGTGGCTCGACCGGCGCACTACGTACACGCGAAGCTTAGCCACTATGAGCATGGTTGGTTACCTGCTAGGTCTCGGTGACCGGCACCCGTCGAACCTAATGCTTGACCGGTATTCCGGAAAACTGCTTCACATCGACTTCGGGGATTGCTTCGAAGCTTCCATGTTCCGGGAGAAGTTCCCCGAGCGGGTTCCGTTTCGGTTAACGCGGATGCTAGTGCGGGCGATGGAGGTGAGTGGCATCGAGGGCAATTTCCGGAGCACGTGCGAGGGCGTCGTGCGGGTGTTACGGAGCAACAAGGACTCTGTAATGGCGATGCTCGAGGCGTTCGTGCACGACCCTTTGATTAACTGGCGGTTACTAAACACAACCGCGCCTGGCACGAACGCGAACGAGTACACCGGCGCCGGCGTGATGGCGGTGAGCGCGGTGCACACCAGCAGCAACGCGCCGACCCCGGCGCCGGAGCAACAAAACGGCTCGGGGTCGAACTCGCCCGAGCGGTCGCCGAGGGTAACCCCGCCGACGTCGCCGTTCGAGGGGGGGGATGGTGCAGGGGAAGGAGGGAACGGCGGTGTGGAAGGAGGAGGAGATGGCGGAGACCGGTTGGACGCCAACGACAAGCAAGGTTCACCTGGACAAGCCGTTGAAGGTCACCTGGAAGGCGACGAACGGGAAGTTTCGGTCAGAAGAGCGCCGACTCCTCCTCCCTTTGACCCGGAAGCCGACCGCGAGTCGACCACGACCCCCGACCCCGAGCTAACAAACCCATCCGACAGCGTCGCCTACGAAACCGTGTACGCGGCGGCTTCCGAGCTCCAGCGCGGCCGGGTCACGGCGCTGGACGCGGTGGAGGGTTTGAACGTGGACGCGAACGAAGGTACGTGTTTCTGGCTTTTCCAAATCAGGCGGCACACTTTTTATTGCCCTGTGTAGAGTGCAGTTACGCAAGGGAGTACCACTACAAATGTGCACCCCCGAGTACAAGACTGTTTGCGCACTGTACGAAAATCGCCCAACACGAGACGTATGGGACTGACCCTTTCTTGTTTTTTACCCTCAGTTTTGAACGACCGCGCGGTCAGCGTGATGCGGCGGATGTCGCACAAGCTGACTGGGCGGGACGGCGCGCCTGGCTCCGCGGCGTCCGCGGCGACTTCCGCGAACAACAACAAAACCGCGCACCCCGTGTCCCCAACCCAGTCAAACAAAACGCACGAGGACGTGGAGAACAGCGTTCCGGACAAGGTGGAGGCGCAGGTCCAGCGGTTGATACTCGCCGCGACGAGCCACGAGAACCTTTGCGAATCATACATCGGCTGGTGTCCGTTCTGGTGATGCGAGATTTGGTCTCTTGAAATAATGTGTTGCTCTATACTAATAGGGACAATAGGTAATGTAATAATAGGTAATGTACTTAATAGGTAAGAACACTGACGTGTTAACTCGGCTTCGACCTACTCAACGTACCAGTAGCTTCGTTTTTTGTTTTCTTGACACCTCGGCCTACTCGACGTAACTTCGACTTGACGCCTCGACCTACTCAACCCCAGTTCGACTTGTCACCTCACCCGCCTCAACTCGTCTTCGACTTGACCCCCTCCGCCCACCGCCCGGGCCCGCGCTTGAACCCCGAATTCCCATCTCCCTCCACCGCCAAAACCTCGACGTCGAACAATAGCGATTTATCTACGTTCGCCGTGTTGCGAAGCACAAACTCCAGCGCGCGTTTCCCCGACAGCGATTCCGGAACCGGCCCGACTCCTTCGTCGAACCGGCCGCCTCGTTTCGATAGAATGCCGGGGTATGACAAGGAATCGGGCCGTACGATGAACCGCCGAATGCCGCCGACGCGCATGCCGACGACCGCCGACGCGAACGCGGGAAGAACGTTTTGGTCGCCGGTGTTTTTTTTGGTATCATCGGTGGCGTTGTTACCGGGTGTGAATCGAAGAAACCCGCCCATGTCACTCTCCGCGAAGTCACTTCCCTTTGGAAGGTGTCTGGCTTGCACCACGTGGGACAGGTAAAACGTGTACGCGTCCCAGTCGCAAACGACTTGTTTGTGTGGCGTCACCTCCGCGCCGTCGCCGAAACGCAAATCCTGAAACAACAAACCATCCTTCGTCCGGTCGTACGATGTGTACTCGCCGCACGGAAGCGTCTGCGTGAAATCGCAAAACGGCCCTTCCCCGGTATCCCCCGCCGCGCGCTTGGAGTTCTGCACCGCATGCGCCGCGGGGGGGAAGAAAGACGAGGTGAACGCGGTTAGCACACCGCCGAGCACCGTGTTCCTACGACTAGATGCGAAACGCGACTGGTCATCATCACGACGACCCGCAAACTTTTTTGGTCCACCCGATCCTGACGCGACGATGCCAACACAGCCGACATGTTTTGAGCGAAAAGACGCGGGCTTATTCTTGTTACGGTCGGCGCCGCGAACACCGCGCTCAGCATGACGCCTCGCTGCAGCGCTCCGGAGGTGTGTCGAGAGAGGGGCAGTCATCAGGCAGGTGTCATCATCCTCGTCACCAACATTTTCGTTGCGTTGTTTGTTAAGTTAAATATCTTGGTTGGCTCTGAACGTCGGCCACACCTCCGCGCGCACCCGCCCTTGGCTTCCCTGCGGCGCGATGGCCGCGACGGTTCGCGACGGCGACGACGGAGGTTTGCCCGGCGCGATGAAGAACCGAAACGAGGTGATTGAAAACCACACCTCGCTTTCGGTGACCGTGGATGAACCAAATGCTGATGACATTTCGCGTGCCCCGAAATCGTCGTCGAAATGGAAATCCCTGAAAACGCTGGTCACCGCAGGCAACGCGTTGACCTCCTCCACCTCCGGAACGGGTTCCTCGCAACGATCAGCTTCACGCCAAAGCGCGAAACGCAAGCTACGCGAGAGCTCGTTTCGGGCGGTGAAGGACGCGCGGGGGGGCGCCGCGGTGAAGAGCAGGCAAAGTCTTGGCTTTGGATTAGCATCGGTTTATTTCCAGGTGCTGGAGCGGAGTTGGGCGTACGTGACCCTGGTGCTAGCCGGGTCTTTTTTGGTTTCACTGCTCGTGTGTGCATTGCTGTGCTTCGTGGTGGGCGGGTACGCCGACGCAAACGACGGAAAAACTGCGCCCCTAAGGTTCGCCGCGTCGCACGTGTTCACCATGGGCTTCGGAACGGTCACGCCGCGCAGCGACGTTTCATACGCCCTCGCCGTGGCGCAGTGCTTTCTCGGCGTCATCCTAAACGTCTTCATGTTCACCTTCGTCATCACCAAGTTCCAGCGACCGAACGCGGCGATGATGCTTAGTGACAAGTTGTGTCTCTGCACCAGGGCGGGGGAGCCTTTTTTGTTGGTAAGGAACTTTCCCAATCACCACGTTCCGCCTCTGCGATTGCCCATACAAGACTGACATTTCTTTTTTATCGTATCAGGTGCGATTCGCAAACCTGCGGTGTAACACGTTACAAAAGGCGCACATAACCCTAACCTTGATGCGACGGCGAAAAACCCCCGAAGGCGAGGACTACGTACGTATTGTATTTCCCAAATCCCGACACTCTGTTTGCCGATTGTCCAGAGTAATTACGTAATACACATTACGAAAGACTGACACTTTCGTTCACAATCACAGGTCGCGCGCACGAAACTCTCCACGCACGAACCCCCCACCACCCTCACCGCGTTCGCCACGGTGGCGCACCGAGTCGCGGAACGCGGCCCGGGGAGCGTGTTCCGGAAGCTCCAGGTACGGGCCTTGCATTTCCCAAATCCCGCCTCCCTGTTTGCCAATACAGACAGACTGACACTTTCCCTTTATTTATCGTAAGTACGGAAGCGTGGATTTGCGCGACCTCGCCGACCTTTTAATCCAAGTAGTTGTTTCCGCGTACGACCCGATTTACGACAAAGAGATCTGCGCGGTGAAGGTGTACGATGCTGGGGACGTGGCGGTGGGGTGCGTGTTCCGTGGGATGATGGGGACGGATGAAAAAGGTAAGTATTGCGCGTTTCCCAAATCCCGGCCTCCCTGTTTTCCCATACAAGACGTTAACCACTTTTCTTTTACAATAAAAGGAGCGCATCCCGTGGTTAATTTTGAAAAAATCAGCGACGTGGAAACGCAAACCGTCACCGTGTTTCCGCCGGCCGCCGAGTCGAGCGACGCGCCGGTTAGCAACAGGTCACACAGGAACACCAAGCTGGAGCTCGTGTTGGGCGGCGGGCGCGGTTCCGTCGGGCCAAATGACCCGAATTTCCCCAACCTAGGCCCGCGGTCGCCACTGGAACAGATGTGCGGCTACTGCGCTAAGTTGTTGATGGTTTTAGGCGAGGGAGGCGCGGCGTTTTCAAGCAAGCTCGCGGATATCACGGATGACAAAAGCAAGCCGAGTTGGCTGGAGCGTTGTAACCCGAAAAAGGAAGCGCCTTGCGCGCGGTTGCCGGGCTCGACAAAGTGGATCGCGGGAACGGACGATATCATGGCCGCGGTGGGCGCGACGCACGCCGGCGTCGCGGCGGTGCTGGCGAGAAAACGACCCGACGTCACGAGCGCCGACGAAACACTGCTGCGAAGGTACGGCCTTGGGCGTTTCCCAAATCCTGACACACGTTTTGCCGATCGTCCAGAGTAGTTACGCATACACGCGGTCCGAAAGACTGACACTTTTCTTTACAATCGCAGTTTCATGTGGCTGTGGATCACGGCGGTGTGTGTGGGGCCTGATACGTCAATACCCGAGATGGTCGCGAAGGGGGGAATGGCGGTGTTCATGTTGGTATCCGCGGGCGTGTACGACCCGAACGCGCATTCGGGTGATGCGCAGGGTGACCGGACCGGGTCCACTAAAGCCGGTGAGAAAGGGGGTGCCCCTGGGTCCCCTAATAAAGCCGGCGACGAGGAAACTGACGTTTCCCAAAACGTGGAATCCACAACCGTAAAAAGTGTACTCAACGCGCGCGCGGTGTTGTTTTTGCAAACCCTGGAGCGGCTGCTTTCCGGGACGCAACACGGACGGTACCTGTGCGGGGACGAACCCGGTAAGCTGGATTTCTGGGTCTTCGCGGACACCAGGGCTTTGCTGGATGACTGTTTTATGGAGTGGCTGGACGCGCACGGGGTACCGATCGCCCAACACGTCGGCCGCGCCACGAAAAAGTGGCTCGCGGCGCTGCGCGAAAAGCCGCACGTCAAGCACAGCATGGGCGCCGGGTACAGCGACGGAGTTTTGGCGAGCACGCGGACGATACTTGCGAAGTGTTTCTTTTTGTCGCCGTTCCCTGGGTTTCCGCGGAAAGACGCGTCGAACGTGTTCCTGGAGAAGCTGAAACTGGCGCATCCGCCCGCGACGCTGTGGTCGCACGAAAACGGCGGAGCCTCGGGGGTGGTGGAAAACGGAGCGATTGGCGAAGCTAGCGACACCGCCATGGACTCCGCAGCGGCGAGGCTGTGCGTGTAGACGTGTGTAGTGTAGATGTGAAGTGTGTACAGTGAATTTAAGGAAGTGTTTTAGCGAACATCCAGTCGCCAGTCGCCGCTAACTTGATGTTCGCTTTCGTCGAATCCCATAAAATTCGTTTGCCCTTCGTTTGCTCCCACGTAAATCTAGTTGTTCCATCTTTTGGTCCGCCTCGAAACACACGTCAGCGCGCACGACACGACACGCGCGGTTCCGTCACCCTCGGACGTCGTCGTAGCGTACGTCTCGAGCGCAAACCGTTCCACTCGAAGTACGGAGTAAACCCGTTGTGTACCACGCATCTCCACCGCGAACCGCCCGCCATGGGAAATCTCTTTTCGTGTTGCTGCGAATCCGACGCCGAGCGGTTGCTTCGCGAGGAAGAGGACCGCGAGGCGTCGTTAGCCGCGCGTGATTCCGCGCGGTACGCCGCGACACAGAGGCACGCCACGTTCGAAAACTCCGCGGGGGGACGAGCGGCGCACAAAGCGCAGCAAAAGATGAGGCAGAATTTGGAGAGGGAGGACCGAGCGGCGGACCAGAGGGTCGCGGATTGGAACAGCTAAACGAGAACATTGCAACGCACTGAGATTGATGAGAGAGAAGAGATGCATTGGAGTTGGACGAGAGAGAAGAGATGCTATGAGATTGATGAGAGACAAGAGATGCAATGCGATTGATGTACAAAAGAAACGTCAAAGCAACGGCACCACCGCGACGGTTATGTCGTCCCGGTACCCCCCCGTGTTCGCGTCGCGCCAGCCGCGCGTCGCCTTCCCCGAGATTGCATCCGCGGCTTGTTTCGCGTGTTTTTGTGTGGAAAGCGAGTGCGCCGAAACCGACGGTGGTTGATGACAAAAAACCCCGTGGTGCGTCGACGCAAGCCCTTTCCCCCTTCGTGAAACATCGCTCTCGAAATCCCCGCGTCCCGCAAACGCCGCACCCGCGATACTCGCCGCGCTTTGCGACGAGACGTGGTCCCACACCCCGTCGCTGGCGAGGACCACGCAGAGCGGGGTACCGTTCGTGTCCCCTCTGGCGGCGTGCCCTTGACCGTTCCCCAACACCCGGACCGTGATTTCCGGCGCGCACACCACGCCCGCTTTTTCGAGCCGCAAGTCCCCAAACGCCCGGCTCACCGCTAACCCGCCGCTTCGCGGATACCCAGCCGTGTTGAGCCACACCCGGTGCGGCCCCACGAAGTTGTTGCCTAAACCCCCGCGCGCCTGTTCCTGCGAGTTTGCCAGAAAAGTGGTTAACGCCTTGTATGGGAAAACACCGGGAGGAGGCCGGGATTTGGGAAATACGGTACAGGACACCACTCACCACCAGCCCCCCGCGTTTTGTGATCCGAACCCGCTCGTCCTCGCGGTCGGGCTTGTGGTCGTGGCTTAAGTCGACGCTTGTCACGGGGGACGTGCCGCTGGATTGGATGTGTTTGGCGGTACTCGACATGCCGCGCGCGTCACCAAATCCCGATTGATTGCTGTTACCATTCGTGTGCTCAGCCTCCAAAAGCACCAGCACCGCCCTGCTGTCCCCCACGTTCGCGGTGACCAGCACGTCGCCTTGCTTCACCACCACCACGCACGTACTTCCCGACTCCGCGCAGTCCATGGACCCGGAAGGTGTCGCGCGTAGCTTTTGGTCCGCGACGTGAAACGCGGAGGTGAGCGCGGCGACTAGTTTTTGCGACTTTTCGGCAAGAAGGCGGTCCTTGGAAGTCGATTGCGCCGCCGACTGAGCGTAAGCTCCGTTTCTGTGCGCACTCGCACCAACAGAGGTACTACGCACGGTACTACTGCCCTCCACCCGTCCCGTGGTACCCTCGGACTCCTCCTCCTCCTCCGTTTCAAAGTACCGCTCCATCTCGTGCTTAAGCACCCGGCATACGAAACTGGAAACCTTCCGTCCGTCGTGTCCGTGCCCGTCCAGGACGCCCACCGCGAAGTCGTCTTGCTTTTTGTTCGCAAACGGTACGTAAAAAAAGCTATCCTGGTTCTCCTTCGTGGTTCCGTTCACGCCGCCGGCGAGGGTGGCGAAACCGGCGGTGGGCGGGTTTGTTTTTAGGTCATTACCCGTTGATCGGTCATTAGTTGATCGAGCTCCAGGAGACCGAGCGACTCCCTTACCCGGCGACTCCAACCCCGCGACTTTGTCCGCCGCACTTGTCAACACCGAAACCGTCGCGCGCTTGGAAGGCCACCAAATCGGCGAGTCGTGTGACTCCGGTGGCTGCCGGGCAGGAGAGGTGTTGAGTGACTTTGTTCTTTCTTTCACACCTCCAAAACCCTCGCCGTCCCGTAAATGCATCTTCGCGAACGCGTAATTGGGCAGCGTCGTCCTCAACGCCCGGTCCGCCGAGTCAAGCGGCGAGCGCTCTTGTTTTTCGGCGGGTCGCAAAATTAGTCGTCCGGTAGTACCGGCGGTTAGTCGTGAAGTAGTACCAGTATTTAGTCGTGAAGAAGTACCGTCATCTAGTCGTCCGGTAAGCCCAGATGACGAATATGGGTTCGAATCGGAGTTCGAGTTTCTCGAGTTAACAACTCGTGGATTATGGACCTGTCGCTCAAGTGTCGAGTTACCAACTCGTGGATTGCTCACCTGTCGCTCAAGTGTCGCGACCCTGGCGTCGTACCCCACCCGCGCGCCGTTGTGTGTGTCGTCCACGGTGAACGAGCCGTTCCAACCCTGTTTTTTCAACAAACCACGGTTACTTTTACCAGGATCACTCCGGTCACTTTGTCTCGGTGTTTTCGCGTGCGCATTTCCTGGTCGTCGTTCGGTTCGGGACCCGCCATGCGAGTACGGGTTGTTATTGCCACGCGTATCACCGGACGAAGTTGTGTTCCCCCCCCCGACTCGCGCCAAGGGGGGAATCCCTCCCGGGCTGGTTTTGCCCGCGGCGGTTAGCGCGGAGTCCGAAGTCGCGCGACGAATCGAATTCGACGACGTTCCATTGGCATTGGCGGTCTTTCCATCCGAATTTCCTCCATTACCCATCCTTCCATCGGTTCCCTCGCCCCCCCCCCCCCCCCCCCGGCGAAACTCGCGCGCTGCCGGTAACCTGTGACCTCCCCACGCTTCCGTGGAACGCCCCGGTGACTCTGCGGTTCGTATCCGCCGTTACCGTCACGGCTGGCAGGTGCGCCAAGGAAACGTGCGGCGCCGCGCCGGTGGGTCTCGTCTTGTCCGCCATTGTTCGCCCTTGTGTTTGGGAAGATTGGGTAGGTGCGGTGGTGTTTCCTCCCCCTCGAAGGCCTCCCACCGTGGCGTCCCTCGCGCCGGGCGACCCTCGGTCGAAGAAATTGCCGCACGCCGAGTTCGTGCTCCCGGACCGAAGCGCGTCGCGGCGCATCATCGGAGACGCCGCGCGGAGAGAAACACCCCCGGGCGCGGGGGCTATGAAGACATCTTCAATGGTGTCTGGGCACACTACAAAAAAACGCGTTCTTTCGCAATCCGCAATCGCGGCGGTTTCAAAAGCATTCGACCGTCCCGTCCGACCCTGCTCGCCAAATTCCACCGGGACGGTTCCGATCGAAAACCAACTTGAAAGGAACTCGATTCGAGTCGGCGTCGAGTCGAGTCGTCGGCGGCGAGTTTCGTTTGCGTTTGCGTTGTCGGCGGCGGCCATCAATCTCTCCATCGCACTCCGCGCGCGCACGCCGGTCTCTCTTGTTTCTCTTTCGCGAGTCCGAGTTTCCAAAGAGACGACTCCGAAATGGCGGCGTCCTCCCCCGAGGATGTCCAGATCACGTGCCGTTTCGTGACGCGCTTACCCGAGAAGTTCCGCATCGCGCCCACGCCTCTCGCGGTGCCTGGTAAGTTGACCCGGTACGGGTTGTCCGAAGTGGTGAACCATTTACTCGCATTGGACCCGCCCAAGCCGTTCGATTTCCTGGTGGACGGCGAGCTCGTGCGGACCAGTTTGGAGAAGCTGCTGTTACGGAAAAGAATCACCGCGGAGAAGGTGCTTGACGTGGAGTACATCCCCGCGGTGGGGCCGCCTTCGGAGGAATCGGTCGGGAAACACGAAGACTGGGTCGCGTCAATAGACGGCGGGTTCGCGAACGCGATCGCGACCGGGTGCTACGACGGAAGCGCTAAGTTGTGGACACCTGGTGGGCGGTTGTTGCTAACGCTGCCCGTCGCGAACGCGGCGAACAACGCGGTTACCTCGGTCACTCTATTACCGAGCGGAAACGGAAGCGAGGACGGACTTGTGTTAGTGGCGGGCGCGCACGACGGGATCGTGCGGAGCTGGGACTGCGCGGTGTCGAAGAAAAACGGAGCGTCCGCGTCCGCGAAAAACGCACGCGCGTTCGTGGGGCACACCGCCGCCGTCGTCGCCGTCGCGAGTGCGCCCGGTGGTGAGTTCTTCGCGAGCGCGAGCAACGACGGCACCGCGCGGGTGTGGCGGAGGGAGGGGGGGGTTGAGGTGGACGAAACGACGGCCGTGGGCGATGGAAATAAAGCGGGCTCCGCGAAGCGACGGAAAGGGGAAAAAAAGACCCTCGCGGGCGGCGACACCCGCCGGAGCTGTTTGGACGAAAAAATCGAAGTTGACGGTGACACCGACAACCCGCTGGCGGCGCGAAACGAAGAGCTGGTGCTTATCGGCCACAAAAGCGCGGTGACGTCGGTACAGTGGGAATCGCCATCCGCGGTTTGGAGCGGCGGCGACGACAAAACGTTACGGCGGTGGGACGCCGAGCACGGGCGGTGTAAGTATTTCCCCATTTCCACATTCCGCCGACTGATTGACCATACAAGACTGACATTTCTTTTTTTACAATCAGGTACGCAAACCTTCGACGCCCCGAAGGCGGTTTCCAGTTTGGCGTGCCGAGCGGACGGCGCGCGGGTGGCTTGGTGCGGGGGAGGGGACAAGCACGTGCACATGTGGGACCCGCGGGTCGGTGGTACGACGGGTGGTACGACGAGCTTTGCGAGTCACACGGTACGGAAACGCGGTTGCTTTTTCTTGTTTTTTCGAAAGGGTATTTTCGAAAGGGGACCCTTTTATTTTCCGAAAGGTTTTTTATTTCTTTTCGGTTCGCCCGCCGTAGGGTACATAAAGCTTTGTGTACCCTACCTACCGCAAGAAACAACGCGACCTGTGAAACAAGCAGAAAGAAAGACGTCCGTGACGAGAAGCCCTTCTGTTCCCGACGGCACCCGCCAGTGGGGGAACAAATCTCTAATTTTTTCCCGAGACGTCTTTTTTTGTTTGTTTTTGCGGATGGTGGTTTTTTTTTTGTCGGGACGCGTTTCGATCGACAGTCGGAACGGCTTGCGTATTTACGGCCTGCGTATTTACGGACGTGTATCACATGCCCTGAACCACCAAACCCTGACCCCTGCAAATACCCTACCCCAAACCCTACCCCAAACCCCCACTCAAACCCTACCCCCCGAATCCGCAGGAGATGGTGGTTTGCGTGCGCTGGTGTCCGATGAACGAGTTTCGGTTCGCGTCAGCGTCGTTTGACGGAACCGTGAAGCTTTGGGACACGCGAGGGCGGTTGCCGTTACACACGGTGAGTGGTGATGACCGGGTTTTGGCGGTGGATTTTCACGGCCCGCGAAGGATCGCGAGCGGGGGGGTGGACGGTAATCTGCGCGTGTACAAGCTGGACGAGGAATAGATTGGGATTTTCAAAGGGGTTTGAAAGGTAACACGTTTTTGATCGCAATTTTTATCGCAAACATTTTTGCGATCAAAACCTTTCAAATAGGAGGCTGAGGAACAGGAGTATCGTTACCTTCGCCTTCGTGTTCTGGGATACGGACAAATGGGATACTGGGATCCGGGATTCGGACATACGTGCTCTGTGATCTTATTACGCGCTCTTTGTCATGAAACATCTCGTCTTTCACGTCGTCGTTTCCGGCAACCCGTACGTGTCTTTGTTTTCAGGCGCGTCGTACCCACAACTCGCGACGTGCCCGACCTCGAACCCGCCGTACTGGTACCCCAGCAGTTTCATCGCCCGCACTGAAAACGCGCTTGGACAGCACTTCCCAACAACCGGGCTCCACCGGGATAAAAAACGAACCCCGAAACTACCCAGAAACGGCCCGAGCGGGTGTCGCGTCCAGGCGCGGTGTTCCTGAAGGGTGGGAAAGGAAAAGGTCAGTTGGGGAGTCGGCGAGTGTGGGTTCGTAACAGTTACCATGGCCGGACTGTGTCAAAGTACCGTGTCAATTCACGAGTACCGTGTCAATTTACCACAGGGCCCTGGTAAACGTTACCCGTAGTGCACTTCCTTTTAATGACTAGAGTGGTCACGAACGGGGCGGTAAACAGGGTTTGGATTTGGGAAAGCCCCAACACAACGCGTACCTTGACCTCCACGGTTCCCGGGTGGTGCGTCGCGACGTACGACGCGTACGACGCGTACTCGCTGAACCCCAGGTCTTGGGATTACCAATAAAACAAAGTGTCAGCCGTGTATTGGGCGATGTATGGACAAACAGTCACCAGCTGAGAGATAAAACAGGGAGGCCGGGATTTGGGAAACGCGCAACACGTACCTAGCCTTTGCGGGTTCAGTGAGGCTAAAACAGCGCTGGCCCAGGTGGGCATGTGGTGATGCGTGTCTACGCCGCCGTCCGTGCTCTGTGGCTTTTCGAAACCGGTTTCGTCGTCTCGTCTCAAACGTCCCTCGCGACTAGTAGTCTGTTTCCCGCCCATGTATTCTCCCCCGACAATACCAACACCCCGGGTGTTGTGTTTCTCTCCAATAACACCCACTTTGTTTGTAACACCCACGTTGTGTTTCCGTCCATCAACACCGTACGCAGCATTGTCGTCTTTATTTTCCAGTAGTGATGACACCTTCTCCGCCATCCCAACCGCCTCCTCACGGATCCGGTCCTCCCACGCGTCGGAAAACACGGACAACAGCTCTTCCTTACGATAGGTAAAACAAAGTGTCAGTCTTTCGTAGTGTGTATGAGTAAACAGTCAGAGTAATTGGGCCGAACAGTCTTGTATGGGCAGAGGTAATGCTCCCTTCTGGTATGAGTATGGGCAAACAGGGAGGCGGGATTTGGGAAACGCGCGGTACGTACCGCGATTTGCCGCTCAAAAACCATCTGGTGCGTGACGTAGGACGAGCCGTCCGGCGCTAAGGCGAGTTTTTCACCGGTCAACTTTTCGTACGCGTATTCGTACTCGGCGATGACATAACCCCCCACGTGTCTCATGACCCTGTCTTTGCCCGTAGCCCCTGAACGTTGTTTCGAAAACACCGAAAACGGCTCTAAGACGATCATATCGGGATCCCATACCAAAAAAGTGTGGCTCAAATCCAGGACGTGCCGCGCCGCGCCGAGCTTCAGTAACTGCTGTAAGTACCACCCCGAAAGCTCTCTGCCTAAATACCCACTGCCTGGGTCCGCGTTTGCGTACCAAGTTTTCAGTTGTTTCGCTACTGCTGCTTTGGTCAGGCCCGGTACTAAACCGTCTTGCGCGTGGCACCGCACGTTGGTTGCCATCTTTTTTAGCACCTCGCACGCACCCTCACTCGCCGTGATTAAATGAATCCGCCTCGGCGCGATGTACTGGTTTATGGAATCAATCGCTATCTTGGTCACGCAGGTAGGCTTCACCGCCACGGACACGACGTCGATGTCGGGGTGGTGATTTTCCGGGAGGCACGGGGAAAGGTCACCGGGCACGCACCCGGAGCCTTGGCGCCACACCAACAAACGAGGCACGTACAATGACGTCCAGACGGAAACGCAAAGCGCGGTCACGCCCAGCAACAGCAACGCGGCGACGCCTTTGTCCGTAGCCTTGCCATTGCCAACAGACCGGCCGCCTTTGCCTTTTCGCGGGCGGGACGGGGAAGGACGCGCGAGCTTGGGGCTGCCCATAAACCCGGGGCGCCTTGCTCTCGACGCCGAGCAAAGTGAATCTCGAATCGTTAAGTTGCTTTCGGAAGCGGCGAAGCGCGGCACACTGACTGGCATCACCCCTTTGATGCTTGATGGCCGGGTGTTTGATCGCCAAGGGTGGCGCAGGGGTGGGTGAGATTTGAGGATTGATTGGCGAGTTTATCGTGAGCACGGTCAGCGAACAAAATGCGAACGATCTGCCACGTCACCGCCGCCCACGCCTCGGATCACGGTGCCGCCGAGGAATCGAGAATCCGCTTTCGAAGTCCACCTTCCTATCCAAGAACCTCGTCTCCCCACAGCGACGCACGCAGGCCCACCGACGCGCGTACAGGTACGGCTCCGTCCCGTGATCTCTCTAGGCACACTTTGAGTCGTGTGAATCCATCCCAAAGTGTGACCCGAGTTGAGGGCGTGGCGTCCCAAAAGAGATTTCAGGTTTCAGGGTTCGGGCAGCCTTATCGAAAGCGCAACCACCGCCGCACCCTAAATCGCCACCCGCGCGCGCCGGTTCGATCCTGACCCCCCGCCCGCTCCAACACACACACAGCCCACTCGACGCCACCATGGGCAAGCCCAAGAAGGAACTCCCTTCCGACGACGACGACGCGATTTTCGCGCAACGCGCGATCGAACTCAAAGGTGCGTCAGGGTCGCGACACGATCGCGCACCCGTCCCGACACGTTTCTTTTTTTTTTCGACACGACACGCCCGGGGACGACGCGTTCGCTCTGCCGTCGGGGCTCGTCGCTGGAATTGCCGTCGCTCCTACTGAATCGGTTTCTCCTCCGATGATGACGTCCGACTCACCACTCTCTCCCCACGTTCTCCCCATTCCTTGACCAACCCCCCCCAGGCGAGGCCCTGGCGCTTTCCACCGCGAACCCGTTGAAAGCGGCGCAGGTTTTCGAATCCGCGCTGAAGCTGTTGCCCTCCACGGACCCGCGGTGCGGGGAGCTTCACCGGGAACGCGCGGGGTGTTTCCTGCGTTTGCGGCAGTACGCGGACGTGGTGGTGGAAACCACGCGGGCGCTTTCCACCGACGGAAAGGACGCGCAGGCGCTTTACCACCGCGCGTGCGCGTACAGGGAGCTGGGGGACGTGAAGAAAGGCATCGCGGACGCCACTGTGTGCGCCGGCCTCGCCGTCGCCGACGACGACCGACACGGAAAGGTCGCCGTGGAGGCGTGCAAACAGATCGTCGCCTTAAACAAAACTAAAAGCACACCTCAAGGGCTTGGAGGGCTAAACCTGGCCCCGGCGAGGGAAAAGAAAACGGAGCCCAAGGAATCGGCGGAGCAGCGTTTGGAAATCGCGCGGCAGCGACAGCTTCTGCAGGAACGCGCGGCGGTGCAGCTGAAGCTTCGGCAAAAGCAGCAAGCCTGGGGCCCGCCTGTGTCGGTGAAGGCTAGTTATGGGGATGACTCCCGGGTGGTTATTTGCCCGTCCATGATCGCGCACTGCGACCTGGTCACCTCGATAACGAACAAGTTCCCCGACCGCGCCGGCGACGGCGCGTTTCAAATTTCCTTCCTGGACGAAGCCGGGGAGAAGAAACCGGTAAACACTAGGGCCGATTTCATGGACGCCGTCGCGGTGGCGGTCAAGGAAAGGGAAACTGCGGCATCTGACGATGCGAATGTGAACGTTTCCCCGCTGTCACAGCTCCCGAGCGTGAAGCTCATCGTGGAGGACGTTCCCCCGGCGCTGCCGGAAACGGAAGGCGAAGGCGCGACGGAAAACGAAGTCGTGGAAATCGACGAGTGGATTCTCGATTTCGCCGCGCTGTTCCGGGAACACCTGGGAATAGACGCGGAGGCGCACCTTGATTTGCACTCGGAGGTACGTTTTTTTGTTTTGTTTTTAGACTGGGTGTAGACTGGTTGGCACTGACGTCACGACGCAGTCGCTGCAGTCGCAAAAAGCGCTCACCCGCCGCGGGGTATTTTCACGCACCCCCAACCCGCCATGAAAAACACACTAAAAAAAGCGGTGATGACGAAGAACTACACTACTACCCGAGACTTTTTACCACTTCGTTGACGAACGTGTTGCAAATGTCTTTCGCTCCTATCGCGAGCCGCTTTTCTTCGCGTGTTTTTGCGGTTTTTTTTCATTCATTTTTTTCGTCGGTTTTTCTTTTCGGCGCGTCGCTCCGGTGAGACGCCTTTGATGCGGTACACAAAGCTTTATGTACCCTACATAAAGCTTTACGTACCACACCATCGACACCACCCTCTCGTGCTAACCTTCGTGTTTCCTTCCATAAAAAAATCACCAACCGCAGGGTCTCGAGAAGTGCAACCAGGCGCTCGAACCCGCCGTGACGATGGCGGGCGCGGATGAGATGCTCGCGTCCGCATCTGAGAAGTTCCAAGAAGCCGCCGCGCTCGCGCTTTTCAACTGGGGCAACGTGCACATGTGCGCGGCACGCAAGGCGATGGACGGAGGAAGGGACCCGCCTGTTGAGGAAGGCGGCCCGCCAGGTGCCGCCATCGCGACGTGCGACAAGTTCGACGAAGTCGTGGACCGCCTATCACAAGCCGAGGCGCGGTACAAAGACGCGCTTGACGTGAAACCGGATTTCCACGACGCGTCAATCGCGCTGGCACAGCGGCGGTACGAGCGCGCGCGTTTGCTTTGCGCGGCGGCTGGCTTGTCCGGGGCGTCGGCGAGCACGTCAGGGTCCACTGATACACAAAAGGCGACGGAAGCAGAAGCGGAGTTTGACGCCGCGTGCGCGGATTTCACAGCGGTGTTAGCCGCGTTACCGGAAGAACCCGCGAAGGAAACGAAGATTGAGACGATTGAGGAGAAGAAAGAAGAGAAGAAGGAAGAGGAAGAGAAGACTGAAGAAGAGAAGACCGAGGACGAGAAGACTGAAAAAGGCGACAAAGACAAACCCGCGCCCGCGGAAGACGAGCCCGTTCCGGAGGAACCGAGCATGAAGGCGCAGGTGCTTGTGATGTGGGGCAACACGCTTTTCGAGCACTCGCAGATGCGCGCGCGTTTGGGTTCGGAGTGGCGCTCACTTCTTGACGACGCCGTGGTGAAGTTCAAAGACGCGGGGTGCGCGCAGGCGGATATCGACCAGGCCCTGAAGGTGCACCGGGGAGTGCGCCAGGAGGTGGCGAAGTGATCGCAGGGGTAGGAACGACGTGAAATGAAGGCTTTTTACGGTACTTATGAACGTCTTCAGCCGGGTACGTAAAGCTCATAAAGATAAGTGTCTTTTACGACTTCTTTCTCCATGCATGCAAGACACGCTCCTCTCCTTCTCCTTAAAACGGCGGTTCGTCCTCCTCCCCGAACGGCGCGGCGGGTTCGTACCCGGCGTTCACCACGGGTTGTTCGCCGTATGGCTGGGAGTAATCCGCCGGCGCGTAATTACTCGGCGACGCGTCCGCCCCCGATTGGTCGGAGTAGTACGGGTCGAATTGCGTTTGCGGGGTCGCGGCCGCCGCACCCATCGCGGCGACGCCCCCTACGTTCCCGTTCAAACCATCCGCCGCCCACCCCGGCGTGTCTCTTGATTCGATCCAAAGCGGGGTTTGGTTCTGATTGTAAAGAAAAAAGTGTCAGTCTCGCACGGGCAATCAGGCAGGCGGAGCGTGGCAAATGGGAAAGCCCCGCACCTCTTTGTGTTTGAAATCGGGGTACCGCGGGTTACCCCCGGGTTCCGCCTTTTGCGCCCGGTTGTCCCACCACTGCGAAGGGTTCTCCAAAACGTCCCTCCACAAGTCGTCCTTATCGCCGCCGGCTTGTTGAGTGGCTTGGGGCGAGTAATTAGTTTGCGCGGGAGCGCCGCCTTGTTGCGCGTACGGGTCGTACGCGGCTTGGGATTGCACCGGCGCGCTTTGTCTGGCTTGTTGCTGGTACTGCTGCTGGGCAGGCGGCTGCTGTGACTGCGTGACATACGGATCTTGAACACCGCCGTTGCCATACGACGCCCCCCCGCCGCCACCCCCGTTGTACGGCGCGATGAATGCAAAGGCGTAGGCGGCTATTTTAACCCGGCTTCGCTTCTGCCCGCTCTGTTTGTCGACCCACGTGTTTTCCTTTAACCGGCCGGTGACCTGTAACTGCTTGCCTTTACTGACGTGCTCCATTAGCGTACGTGCGTCGTCGTTCCACGCTTCCACGTCCAGCCAGGTAGTTTGAGACGCGTCGTCAACCGCCGCGCCGGCGTCGCCGTCATCCGCGAAGCCGCCATCCATGTCGGCGACTTTCTTTTTGCCACGCACCGCAAGCGTGCATCGCGCCACGCACGCCCCGTTCCCGAACTCCGTTATTTCGGGTTGCATGCCCACGTTGCCGATCACCACCACGGAGTTGACGTTCCTCGCGTCCCAATCCACGGTGGGGGGGGGGGCGGTGCTGGTACCGGAGGGGGCGTAGTCGTTGGCGTACGCGTTCGTACGAGACACGCTCCCTTCCATTCGCCCGCCCATCCCGCCATTCCCTCCCGCAGCCGGCATGGGGGGGAACCCCACGGGGTGGTTGGTCGTGTCGAACGTTTGCTTTGATACCCTCGCCACCGCGACGAACGGCCGGCGTGTGTTAGGGCCGCGTGCGAGACGCGCCGAGGGACGAAGCGCGGACGCCCCGAGGGAACGGCACAGAGAGGACATCCTGCGCATGCAACTGGGAATTGTTGCGCGCGAGAGAAGTTTTAGATCGACGAAACGATCTGAAGGCTGCGGAGAGCGGGGGGTGGTTTCCCGGAACTTGAAGCGCGGTCGCGAGACGCGGCGCGGCGTGCCGTGCGGGTGAGCTGCGGCGGAAGCGCGCGGCGTTGTGTGGGGCGGCGGAGACGTGGCAAGACGACGATTCTACGGCGATTCGTGGGAACGAAGTTTCCAAGAAAATTGTTTTCCGGCGGAGTCATTCAATTCAGAGATCCCTTCGTGCCGGTCCTTCACTTTGTGGCTCGCGTCTCGCGGCCACACGAAGCGCGCGCGCGACTTGCGGAGCCCGTGTTTGGACGAGACCCCCTCGGCTTCGTCGCCATGGATTTACTCGCCGCGGAGATCGCCAAGAAGAGGAAGGCAAATGCTTTGTTGTCCGCGGTGGGGGGCGTTGGGAAGTACGCGAAGAAGGGCGCGAAGGAAGAGGCGGCGCGAGTGGCCGCGGCGGTGACGGGCTTGGGGGACAGCAGTGGGGCGGTCGACGTGACCACCGGGCTTGACGTAGTGACAACCACTGGTGACACCGACGGCGCGTCCTTGAAACGCGACGGCGACGCGGGCGGGACCACACCGACGCACAACAACGACCACCATTCGAAACAAGAACCGCACGACGATGTGGCGAAACTTGACGAAACCGAGTGTATCCGCCGATTGCGCTTACTGAAAGCCCCCGCCACGTTGTTCGGCGAGGACGAGTTCGCACGCCGAGCCAGGTTTCGAAACGTCATCGCCACGGTGATCGTCCGTGACGAACACGCAACGGGCGGGCAACAGGCGAACGAGCGGAAACGCGTGTTGGACGAGCTCGCGAAGGAAGAGAAACTAAGATTTGAGCGACTCGGCATGGAAGATGGGATCGGCCGGGGGCGGAAGGGAACTGCGTTGGGGGATTTGGACGGCACCGGGCCGGCTGGGCCGAGCAGCGCGAGGGACGGCTCTATAAATACCGAAGATACGGAAACGCAAGGCAACGAAAAAGAAGAAGACCTGGACGACGTCTTCGCCGCCGCCGCGAAGCGCGTGAAAGCCGCCGCCGAGGCAAACGCGAAGGTACGCGTTGTGCGTTTCCCAAATCCCGCATCCCTGTGTTCCCAATCAAGACTGACACTTTCTTTTATTTACCTCAGCACCCGGCGGACCAGATTGTTTTTTACTTCAAAAGCGTGTTGCTTGAGTGGGAAACGGAAATCAAGGGAATGTCCGAGAAACAGCCGACTTGGCAACGAACGGAGCAAGGCAAGCAGTCCAGTGCGAACGCGCGTTTGTGTTCCGCGCACTTGAAACCTCTTTTCAAAAAGTGTAAAAAGCGAACCCTACCGGAGGATCTACAAAGGGCGCTTTTTCTGATGGTCAAGCGGATGCGCGCGCGGGACTACCGGTACGTGTTGCGCGTTTCCCAAATCCTTGACACACTGTTATCCCACACAAGACTGACACTTTCTTTTATTTATCTCAGATCAGCCGCGGACGCGTACGTCGGCGTCGCGATTGGTAACGCGGCGTGGCCGATCGGGGTTACGATGGTGGGGATTCACGAAAGAAGGTACGGCCTTGCGCGTTTCCCAAATCCGGGGGCACACTGTTTTACCTCTAACGCTGGTGACTGTTTGCCCATACATCGCGATATACACGGCTGACACTTTGCTTTACCCGTCGTAAGTGCGCGAACCAAAATCAACGCGCAAACGCAAGCGCACGCGATGCACGACGAAGAAACGCGGAAGTACTTGCAATCCGTGAAACGACTGATGACCTTCGCGCAACGGCGATGGCCGAGCACGCCGTCCATGAGCCTCGATTTCAACAGCGGGCACAACGGGTGGGACAAGGCGAGCTTGATGGCGCTCGAGGGAACCGTCGATGCGTCGGGGAAGAAAGGTACGGACGGCCTCCTGGGCTTTCCCAAATCCGGACACACCGCCCGTTTTACCTCTAACGCGCCGTTTGACTGTTGTCCACACGGCGCGATACACTCGTCCTGCGAAGGGACGGTCGTTACCGGATGCCCTGACTGTTTACCTAATACACGCACGGGACTAACACGACAAAGTTGATTCTGACTGTTTGCTCATACAAATAATTCCTGACACTTTTCGCGTAACAATCAAGTCGACGTCCGCGACGTGATTCCCGCGCTGGCGCTTCCCGATCCGAACGACCCGAATCCGGCATCCGCGAAAACGCGATGCGCGTTACTCACGACCGCGGGGTCTACACGGAAAGGCGCCGCGGACGGATGGTCGTCGAAGTCGTCGGACGTGCGGACCTGGCGATCGGTGTTGAAAACCGCGTACGAGGGGGAGGAGGGGGGGGGGGAGTGACCAGCGCGCGTGACGTGTGGAAATAGAAAGAGAGAGGAGCTTGAAAAGATGCCCACTCACTCAAAAAAGTCAAATAAATGCAGCACGCGGTGCCGCGCGCCTGTGCAGAGAGCCTCTGCCGCAGCCTTTGCCACGTGTCGGTGTCGTTCGTCTTTTTTGTCTTTTCGATTGCCTCCGACCTCCACTTGTCCCGACACCACCGCCGCCCTTTCACCCACCGCGGAGACTGCCCGCGCGTCCCCCCGCGCGTCCTTCGCGGTAGCGTCCGGTGTCGCGGGTGTCCCCTGCTAAAACTCGCGATGGCCATGACGGCGCGAGTGTTCGCGAGCTCGGCGGGAACACATTGGGCAACACACTCGGCGCCCACGTCGCCTGTGCCGCGAGCCGCGGTCCCACCAAGCCGCGTTCCGGTTCGGTGCGCCAGCCGAGGTACCGGGGACGGGCGGGACCTTACGCGCGTCGGCATGACGAGCTGTGACGACACTAAAGCCTCGTCGGCTCGAACCCGAGCGCGCGCGGGGAACACCCCGGGGGGGGCCACCGCCGATGGTGGGAACGCCGCGGTGAAACCGAAAAACAAAAACGCAACCACGCGGCGAAACAAAAACCGACGAAGAGGCCCTAAGAAGACGGACCCCACCCCGGTGGACCGGGTAGACGTGCCTTCCGTCCGAAAGCCCCCGTCGGACGCCGCGGTGGCGCTCGCGAGCGCGGCTTCTGTTGACGGCGGCGCCGCCGTGGCCAGGTTCATGGGAACCTTCGACGAGTCGGATGGCGGGGCTGAGGCTGATGAGATCCAAAAAGGTTTTGCAAGCGTCGTTGAGTACGAAGCATACGAAGAAACCTTGGCGGATGAAAGCGAGGGTTCGTTCGCGCGACCGCCCGACACCGAACCGCGGTTCATGGGCACCATCGACGACGGTGACATGGACATGGACTTGTTTTTACGGAAAGGTAAGGACGAAGTCGGAAAAAAGAAGAAAAAGCCAGTCGCGGTAACCGACCTCGCGACGGCGCCGACCGACGGGAATCCAAACCTCGCGTTTCTTTACCACGCGGCGGCGATTGAATGGATTTCGCGAATGGCGCGCGGCTCGGGAGATACCGACATTTTCGGAAACCAGGGCGATACCTCAGGGTCAGTAGATACTGACCCTGATACTTCAGAGTCAAACGATACCCCCACATCTACTGCAAAACCCGACGTGAACCACCCGGCGGTCGTGGGCCGTTGCAACGACGCGATTCGTAAGTGCGGAAGCATGGATGACGTCCTGGCGTTGGTTAGGGAGATGACAAACGCGGGCGTCGTCCCGGTGGAGTCCACGTACGTCGCGATCATGCTGGTGTGTAGGGACACTTCCGTGGGCCCTGCACGAGCGATTGAGGTATACGACGCCATGAAACTAGTCGGCGTACCAACCACGAAGCGGGCGTTCGACCTCGTTATGAGTTGCGCGATCCGGGCGCGGAAACCTGAAGAGGCGCTGAGGTTGAAACACGAGTTGGCTTTGTCCGCCCCTGTGGACGGGAAAGCCAACCCCGTCCAAATGGACCCGAGGACGTGGACGTCGCTTTTGAAGCTCGTGTCGGAGTGCGATTTCGGTAAAAAGCGCGGGCCGAAGCAAAGGTTGATCAAGACGTGTAAGCTTTTCGAAGAGATGCTCGCGTCGGGGGGGGGTGACACTAAAACACAACCCCCGCCCGCCGCGTTCAACGTGTTGATCGTCGCCGCGGCGAAAGCGCGCCAGCCCGATTTAGTGGCGCGGACGTTTGAGGAGATGAAACTGAACGGGATTTCGCCGTCAAGGGAGACTTATGAAACCACCCTAGCTGCGGTCTCTGCGGGCGGTTTGGTTGACTTCGCGCTTGACGTGTTTTCGGATATGCGGAAAGACGGGTTCGCGCCTCGGAAAACGACCTACAACTCGTTGCTCGAAGCGTGCGCTAAATCTTCGCAGCCGAGGGTGGAACAAGGTACGGCCACCTAGGCTTTCCCAAATCCAGGCACACTGTTTACGGACCCTCTTTCAGTGCACTACTTGTGACGTATGTAGCATTGCCAGTACTTGTAACATTTACAATGTGATGTACGTAGCAGTTGCCAGTACTAGTAACGCTTACCAGTACTGGCAACTACTACATACAGCACAAGTGCACTGTTCGGCCCGATTACGCCCGACTGTTTGCCGATTGTCCGCCCGTAATTACGTAATGCAAGTCACGGGAAGACTGACCCTTTTCTTTCCCACTCGCAGCGTTTGAGATTTTCCACCGCATGTCCGAGGAGGGGCGGATCGCGCCGAACGCGCGGACGTTCGCGTTGCTCATCGACGCCGCCTCCAGGGCGGGCCTTCCAAGGTTCGCGTTCGACGCTTTCGACGCCATGCGAGCGGCGGGGGTCGAGGTTTCTCTTGTGACGTACAACCGACTTATCCGAGCCGCGGGGGGCGACGGCGAGACCACGGGCGCCGCGGCGCTGGACGCGAGCGGCGGCGTGAAAACGGCAAGGGCGTTGCTTGCGGAGATCGTAAACAACACGCAGTTGGAACCGGATGTGTACACGTACGGGAGTGTGTTGGGTACGTATTTCCCAATCACCACGCACCGCCTCCCTTATTGCCCATACTCGTACCAGAAGGGACGTCTTGCCTCTGACTGTTTGTCCATACATCGCAATATACAAGACTGACACTTTGTTTTACCCATCGCAAGGGACTTGCGCGGCGGCGGCGCTCGCGGGTGACGCGAACGCCGCGAGCGTGGCGAAGCAAACCGCGGGTGAGATGCTTGCGGCGGGTGTTCCGCACAACCGCGCCACGAGGCACGCGCTGATCGCCGCGCTCGGCAGAGCCGGGCGGTGGAGAGAGGCGCTGGGGGAGTATACGCAGATGCGCCAGGTGGTGGGTATTTTTTGCATTTCCCAAATCCCATCACTGTTTGCCCATACAAGACTGACACTTTTCTTTTTTCCAAAGGTGATTCAGGGAGCCGAGGCGCACGACAAAGGTACGTCCCCGCACTTACCAAATCTCGGCCTCCCTGTTTTGACGATTGTCCAGAGTAATTACTGTTTACTACATACATCACAATTAGACTGTTTACCCATACATGGCAATTGTACACTCAATACTGACACTTTTCGTTTGCAAAACTCCAAAGCGCACCTCGCGAGCGAGCAATTCGCGGAGTTTGGGAACCCGGGACGCGAGACGTACGGCGTGGTGTTCGACGCGCTGTTGTCGGTTGGCGGCGCCGAGGCCGCCATCGCGGCGGTGGCGCTGGAACCCGGGGGCGGCGAGTTTTTCATCAGGGGACCGAGAGCGGCGTGCGCCCGGGCGGTGTTCCGCGACGGCGTCGAGGCTGGCGTGTTCGACGACCCGAAGGTGCGGCCTTGCGCGTTTCCCAAATCAGGCGGCACACTGTTTTATGTCTAACGCTGGTGACTGTTTGTCCATACATCGCGATACACACGACTGACACTTTCTTTGTTTGGTATCAGGTTCGGCTGAACGCGGCGAGCTGCGACGAGGGCGACGCCGCGCCCATGAGGGTGAACCACAACCACCTGACGCGCTCCGAGGCGGTGGTGGCGACGCTTTTTCTGTTGGAAACCTTCGCGGAGAATTCGTCAACTCCTTACTCGGTCGGCAACACGCCGCCGCCCGCCGGGCTTTTCATCGGCGAAGGCCCTGGCACGAAAGGCAACGCGCAGAGGCGGACGCTCGCGGTGGAGAGCGTTTTGAGAGCGGCGTCCGTGCCGTGCGGCACGATGGAGGACCCGTCCGCGTACGTCGTCGGCGTCACCAGTTCCGGGTTACGCGCCTGGTAAGGGCCTTTCCCAAGCACCACGTTCCGCCTTCACGGTGGCCCATACTCGTCCTGCGATGGGACGGCTATACCTCGGACTGTTCCGACCGATTACGGTGATGTTGATTACTGTTGACCAGGCCATCGTCCAATACACGCGACGTACTCGTCCCGCGAAGGGCCGGGTTACCGGATGCCCTGACGGTTTGTCCATACGGCGCGATACACGCGACTGACACTTTTTTTGTCACAATCAGGATCGCGCGCTCCCCCGCGTTCCGAGTCCTAGAATTGGGCGACCCCGAGCTTGGCAAAGTTTTGGAGACGTACGTCGCGGAGGAAACACTCGCGGCGTCCTCGTGAAGTTTACAGGCCGCGTCCGAATTCCTTGAAAAAAGTCAAAATGTATAGAAAACCGTAACTGCGCTCCTCGTGACTGTAACTACGCTCCTCGTAACTACGCTCTCTTTATAGACTCCGGACACTCTTAGCGGCGCGTTGCTTGTTAATAACCTTCAAAAAGGTCCTTTCACAGCCTCGTGACTATACCTACACTCCGTGTTGTTGACACATCTTGATCGCGTTCTCCAGGTGTTGAATCACCTCCCGTCTCGCCCTCGGGCGTTCCACCACGCCCTGCAACAGCTTCACCTCCTGCATCTTTTTACGTTTTGCCCGAAAAGTGTCAGGGCCTTGTATGGGCAAACAAGTCGTCTGTAATTTGGGAAGTGCGGGGACGTACCTTTTTCATCGCGTCTTGCAGGTTTTTTGCGGCCTGGTCGTCGGGCACGCGCCCTGGATTGAAATAAAAGAAATGTCAGTCGTATATAGGCAATCGGTCGGCGGAATGTGTTAAATGGGAAATACTTACCGGCGTCCAGAATCGCGCCGATCCCCCCCCCTAGCTCCAGCACGTTCCGCTTCAGTTGCGACACCTTGCAATTGGTGAACTTTGCGACGTGACGCGACAGGAAGTGCGCCACGGAGCTTTGTACCGGATTTTCCGAGTCGCCAGTGGGTCCGGGTCCCGACAACAATTGACCCGGGATGACTAATTGCCCATACCCGTTTGCGCCGGCGCCGGTTGGCACGGGCGGCCCCGCCCCCGACGCGCCGCCACCGCCGCCGCTAACGCCTCCGCCTTTCCCCTCCCCCTTGGGCGACTTAGCTTCCTTCATCGGCAGCGTGTGCTGGCAGTGCGGACACACCCTGGTGGGCGAGCCGACGATTTGCGAACACCGCGCGCAGAGTTTCCGGCCCTTCCCGAGCGGCGTTCCCCCCCCCGGGTTTTCTCCCGATTTCGGCCCGTGGTGTTTCTTGCCGCTCTTCTCGTTTACAGCACCCGTCGTACCGATCCCGTTCATATCCATCCCGTTCGATTGACCCGTCGTGTCAATCCCGGGTGCTGTCACAGCACCCGTCGTACCAATTCCTTGCCCATCTCCACCGACACCGGCGACCGGGCCCGGGAACCCGGAGGCTTCCGTGGAACCGCCGGTCGCCGGTCCCGGCTTATGAACGGCGGTGGGCGAGACCGGCGCGTTTAGGTTTAGTGTTTTTTGTGGAGACGCGCTGATACCAGGGCCGCCCGGCATCGCCAGTGACGAATTTACGGTACTCGCGGTGGCAACGGGAACGGCACCTTCGCGCGTTGGCCCACCAATAAGCACACCACCCAACGCGGCTGCTTCCTTCTTCGCCTTCGCCGCCGCCGCGTTCGCGTCCCGCAGTTCCTTCGCGAGTCGCACCCGGACGTCGCGCTCGGCGGTTTCGCGGCGCTCGGCGTCGTCCCTGGTTTTGCGAAAGAAAATGGTCAGTCTTCCCGTGACTTGTGTGAGTAAACAGTCGGGGGGATTCGGGCCGAACAGTGAGTCTATGGGTATGAGCAAACAGGGAAGAGAGTTGGATTCGGATCAACCTCCTTTCAATCACGGCCGTGGCCCCTCGACCAGGCGCGGTTAACGCTGTGCCGCCTGATTTGGGAAAGCCCCCCCAACATGTACCTGGTTTCCCGCGTTCTGCGCAACTCGGGTTCGTTCCGCCGCGACGCGATGTCCGCGTTTGTGTAAAACAGTTTCGGCGCACGCGGGGGTTTCGCGGTACCGGTTTTGTTTTGTGCGCTGGTGGGTGTTTTCGGGGCAGGGCGCTCGTCTTGCGATAGGTAAAACAAAGTGTCAGCCGGCCGTATGGGAAAACGCAGAGGCTCCTGATTTGGGAAAGGCCATATACGTACACGTAGCGCTGAGCGTCCCCACGCGCGCGCGCAAATCAGCCAGCCACGCCGTTTTCAACGTTTGCGCCATCGCGCGGACCGCGGGGTTGTCGTGCGTAAGCAGATGATCGAGTTCCTCTTTCAACGAAGTCGTAGAAAGCAGTTGTAACGAAACGTACGTACTGCTCAGCAAACGCAGGGCGGCGACGATTTCAGTTGTGGATTCCGTTTTTCTCTTTTTCCGTTCCTTTTTGGAAACGCCCGGGTTTCCGTCCTCGAAAACTCGCGCTTGTTCGAAAACTTCCGTGATTGCGTCGACGGTTTTTTTTGTATCAGTATCAACCGTCTCGCGCACCCACGCCAGCGAGGCACACCTACTCGCTTCCCACCGCGTATCACGAACGCAAACGTTCAATACCGAAGTTGGGTCGTCGCGGTCGTCGCCCGTGTGGTCGGAGGCGAAATACTTGGAGTCCCTTTTTTTTTTTCGGGAAAGAAAAAGGTCAGTCGGGACCGTAACTTGTATGAGTAATTACTCTGGACAATCGGCAGTACTTCGTGACGCGGCCAGACCAAACAGGGAGGCGTAATCGGGTCTCCACAGTGCGCATGTGACGTACGTGGTTGTTGCGAGTACGCCGTAAATGTTCGGGTGCACTCAAAGAGGGGCAGTAAACAGTGTCAAGATTTGGGAAACGCCCAACCAACGCGCACCGTTTGCGTTTCAAATCCACCCACAACAACGGGTCGGCGCCGCCCGGCGCGTTTTGGTTGTTCAAACCGTTCGTGTTGTTCTGTTGTTGTGGAAAAGAAGCGGTTAACGTGTTGTGTATCGCGTGTATTAGACGATGTATGGACAAACAGTCAGGGTAATCGGTCTGAACAGTCACGGCAGAGGTAATAACCGTCCCTTCGCAGGACGAGTGTATCGCGATGTATTGGACGATGGCCTGGTCAACAGTCACCGGCCATCGGTCTGAACAGTCAGGGCAGAGGTAAGACGTCCCTTCGCAGGACGAGTATAGGCAACCGCGGAGGCGGGATTTGGTGAAACGCGCAATACGCACCTGTCCCCTGGCAGACGCACCGAAGCCGCCTTTCTTGGGAGGGTGGCTCCCGAAAGATATCGAACCGGACCCGGCGCCGCCCGCCACGCACGCGTCGCGAAGCCACCGGTTCACGCCGATTAAATTTCCCACCACCAACGGCGGCCCGAACGCAAACCCGGCTTCTTTGCGGTACACGTAGTGCCCTGATTGTAAAAAAGTAAATGTCAGTCTTGTATGGGCAATCAGTCGGCGGAATGTGGTGGGTGGGAAATACTCACCGTCCCGCGTGTCCCGCTCTTCGCCCACCACCGCGCACTGCGCGTTCCCTTCCGCGTCTATTAAAAAGAAACGGATCCCCCTGCGGCCGTCGGGGAACACGAACTTCTCGCTGCTGTGGTTGGCGTAGAGCGACGGCGCGTTGGATGGGTTGGGCGGATGTGGGTCGCCTTGCCCTTGCCCTTGCCCTTGCCCTTGCCCTTGAGTCATTGAACCGTCGATCCCTCCGGTCTCTTTGGCACCTTTCGTGTCCATGCCCTCGCTCCGCGCGATGCCCTCGGCGACGATGCCGTCGAGCCACGTGTACAGTTCCTTTTTCGAGTCCGTGCGGCACGAACCGTGTTCGGTGAAGTTGCCGGCGTTGCGAAAACGCACCACCGCAGAACTGGTGTTTTCGCCAACCGCGGCGAGCGTCTCGCTGCGGGCGGTCCCGGTGCCGGCGGTAACGCCGGCTCTTGTGAGGTACACCTTGGTGGTTTTCTTGTCGTTCGACCTGACCTCCCTGTACCCCACGAAAAAAGCGTGTTTGTCCTCGGCGAGGCTCTCCTCCGGGTCTTTCATCGACACCGGAGATCGAGACCGCGTGACGGCGGGGAGAAACCGCGCGTGCGCGGAGCCACAAACACGACAGATTCGACTCGTCTTGGTTCAGTTCGTTCGCGGGAAAGGGTGGCGATCGGTCCGGAGGACACCGCGAAACCGCGTGGGGCGTCGGCGATGCTTGCCAAGCGCACGCGTTCGTGGCGCGAACGCCTCACGCGGCCGTGTCGTGCCGACGGATCGCGAGCGCGGCCGACGTGATGACGCGAGGCGATTGTGACGAGAAACGACTGAAGCGTCTGTGAAACACGCGCCCCACGTCCAAAAACGTCGCCAAACCGACACAACTTCCGGACGCAAAACATGTGCCGGTTTAGGCGTCTCCGGCAACCACGCGTCACACCTCACGGCGCGTGTTCGGTGCCCCCGTGGGTGGCGTCAATCCGCCAAGGCGTTCTTCGTGACTCCCTGGCTGTGCCGTTTGCCACACCCCGACGCTCGCGTCATACACACGAACCACGTTCCTTCGCGTTGACACTGCGTTGTTGTTTCGGGCTTTCGGCAAACGAACCAACACACGAGGTGCGTCTCGGGCAAACCCACCCGCTCCAAGTCGGGTGCGTCCCACCCCCCGTCCGGTGGCTTTTCGGGACCGTGCTTCACCACAAGACCGTGCTGCACATCGCGCGGTCTGGTTTCCCCGGAAAGACGGCTCGGTGGACACGGCGTGCTTCGTCACACCGCGTGCCTCCCTCGTCGTGGTTGACTCCCCATTGGACAACCGACAGTTGGTTTTTTCTCCCTCCCGAGCGTGCCGTTTACCCACCCCGTCCCCTCCCACACCACAGCCCCTTGTGAAGCGGCACCCGAGGCGCCATGGCCAACACCAACAAACCGAAACCGAAGCTCGGCCCCAATGGCTCGCCCGTTAAGTCAACTGCCAGTACGTACCCACGCTTTCTTCCCCAAGCGCGACCCCGAACGACTTCGGTCAAAGCTGGTCAACCGAATTGGCTTTTTCCCCTGGCGCCTTTCGACACGCCTCGCATGCTGACCCACACCCCCTTCCCTCGCAACGCAGTGGGTCGCAAGAAGATCCGCATCGAGAGGATCGCGGACGAACGCAACCGACAGGTGCGTACCGCCTACCAAAACCCTATCCGCGTCGGTTGGTTCGGATGGCTTCCGCGCCTCGACTCCCGACTCGCCGTGGGTCGAACGACACCATTCGACAGCTCGCGCTGGTCGTCGGAAGCTTTTCAGGCGGCGTTGTTTTTTTGAGAAAGGCCTCGAGTTCTTTTCGCAAAAAATTGACGAGTGCGCAATCTCTCGCGTCGCGCGCGTCTATAGTCTCGTACTCACCAAACCATCCACCACCCACCCCCCCACGCAAACAGGTCACGTTCACCAAGCGCAAGAACGGGCTCATGAAAAAAGCCATGGAGCTCAGCGTGCTTTGCGATTGCCAAATCGCGCTCGTGATTTTCAACAGCAACAACAAGCTGTTTCAGTACTCCAGCGGTGACATCGGCACGGTTTTGAAACGCTTCAGCACCGACCCGGTGGTGCCGCACGAAAAACGCACGAACAAAGACTTGTTCGCGCAGCACTTCAAAACGCAACCCAGTAACCCGCAAATCAAGAACCCGGTTGAAATGGAGGCGGATGGCGACGACGACGAGTACGAAACGGACGACGACGACGACGACGACGACGACGACGACGACGAGAGACGGCGGCCGGGGAAAAACAACAACCACGGGGCGAACAAGTCGCGCCACGGCGGCGTCGGTGGAAAACCGCGTAAGACCGCCACGCTTCCCTCGAAAAAGAAGCCTTCGTCTCGGTGGACCTCGGGACCCCCCGGGCCGGCTGGGTCCGATTTGGACGGCGACGAGCTGGACGCGGCGACGGGCGTGGCGTCGTTGACCCCGACTTCGGAGGGCGCGCCGAGCATCGAGTCCCTGGGCGGCGCGAGCCGGCGGTTCCTGGCGTCGCTGCAAGGCGCGAGCGACCGCCTCGGTCACTCGGGCGGGGGTAACCACCACCACCACCAGCAAGGCATCGGCGGGGTGTTCGCCACGAACACCAGTCTTTTGAACGGCCTCGGGTCGTCAATCGGGAACGGTTTGTTCGGGGGGTTGCTGGGGGGGTCGCAGCACATGGGGGGGGACCTTGGTGAGGGGGGGAAATCGCTGTTCGGCGCGAGCGCCGGGGCGTTCGGGGGGATGCACACCCCCACGGGGTTGAGTTTCGGCGGGCTGCTTCCCTCGCCGGGCGCGAGCGGGCACATGAACGGTTTGGATTTTCGCGCCACGGACCTTCCCTCGCCTGGAGGCGGGGTCCCTCGGAACGGAGTTTCCTCGACGCAACACGGCGGAGGTTTATCGACGCAACACCCTCAACCCGGCGAAAAAAACGTTCTTGAGTCATCAGACCGTCAAAACGGAGGACAAAACGCTATCGGCGCCGGGGGCGGACCACTCAACAACTCGTCGCGCATGGGGCGGAGCGCCGGGCGCGAAGACCTGACCGAAAAGAACGCACCCGCGACGGCGACGGAGACTGGCCGGATCTATAAGGAGGATGTTGACGATGCCGTCCACGAAAACCCAGAGGGAAGGAAAGACACGGAACAAAAAAAACTCTCCGTCGAGATTCCGGCGGGCGCCGAGGACCGCGAACAAAACGACGAAAGGGCCCGCGGGGGTTCGTGTTCGCTAAACGCGGCGCGCGACGGCGGTTCCGTGTCGTCGCCGGTGGCGTCACAAAAGGCGTTACGACTGAAAACGACCGCGGAGGGAGGGAAACATAACGACGACCCGGGAGGCGCCAGAGCCAAACGCGCGCGCTCGTGTTCGGTATCCGAGCCCGGAGGCGCGCGGAACACGCGGTGGCGGCGCGGGGAGTGACGCGGAGTTTCTGCTTCTTCTTTTTTTCGGCCTAATGAAAAAGAATAGCGACGAACAACGGCGACGGGAGGGGTGAAGAAATTTTTTTTGTGCTTTGGCAAAAGGGGGGTCAAAGTACCGTGTGGTGAGTGAGGTGAGGTGAGGGTGATGATGCTCGAGAAAACGCAATCGTGATAATCGATTGTTTCGGGTGGTGGATGGGAACATTTTTTGATGAGGAAGATTTTTTTCCCTCTTTCATCATCAGTCAACAATTGCGCCGTCTCCAAGAAAAAGCCGTTCCTCGATTTCCGCCCGCCCCGGTCGGTGTCTTCGTCACACCGGTGGCGCACCGCACCGACATGGTGCGCGGCACACCCACGCGCGGTTCTCGCGCTGCGGACGCGGTGGGGGAAACCGCGGAGGTTGTTTTCCTCGGCGAAATCACCGGAGGCACGGGGTTCCACCACACGTGTCGCGGAAGCGTTTTGTGCAAGTACGTGGTGGTGCATGGGGAGCACTGGCATCTGGACAAAGGCGCGGTTTCGGGGGCGACGCAGGCGGCGTCAAGCTCGCCGTGCGGCGGGGAACTCGCGCCGTGGGGACACCCGTTCCAGCTAGCCTTCAACACCACGAGCGTTCAGGTAAGAGACGGCGCGGAGGGGACGGACTTGTTGCGGGAGGAGACCGCGTCTGCCGAGAATGCCCATTTTTCAACCGAAAAATCCGTTGACACGGAGCATTTCTCCATTCGATGAATGATGAATGAAACGCATCGCTGTTCCATTCTGCCATCCCTTACTAACACCCACTCCTCGATTACGGTAACAGGGTTCCCCCAAGCTCCTGTTCGCGGTGTACGAGCGCGACTCCCTGGCGCTGGTGGATTCTTTCGTAGGTTATGGGGTCAGCGCGCTGCCCCTGAAACCGGGGCCGTACGAGTTGACCAATTCCATCTTCGTGGCGAACGACCGAAACGCGCGGCAGACGCAGCGCGTGCGGGAGTTCTTCAACAACACGCGGCCCGAACTAGAGGGCTGGCGAAGCTTGTTGTTACACCGCGAGGAGATGCACGCCTCCCCGGTGGTCACGTGCGGGATGGGCAACGTGCACGTCTCGGTAACGGTGCTCACCAAGGGGATGGACATCAGCGGAACGCACGTGGCGCGCGGAGGTGAGTATTTCCCAAATTCCACGTTCCGCCTCTGCGATTGCCCATACTCGTACCACAAGGGACTATTACCTCTGACTGTTTACATAATACACATTACGGGAGACTGACACTTTGTTTTTTATCGCAAAGGCGGCGTCGCAAGCAAACCTCCCGCGCGGTCGCCGCGACCGCAAAGCGCGCGTCCGCGAAGCCCGGTTCCTGGGGACGGAAACGGGGAATACGAAACGACGCGCGGTGGTGACCGAACAGCGGCGGAGAAATCGGGACTCGACTCCGTCAGGCGGCGGTTCGCGGACGCCGCGGCAGATGCGGTGGAGCACCAGTACACGCCGGGCGACGGAGGTGACGGCCGGTCGACCGCCGGGGGGGGGCGCGCAGCTCGACGGAGCGCGCCATCCAGGGTCGCGGATGCGTTCACTGCCGCCACGACACTGGGCAGAGCGGGGGAGGTGCCGGTCGCCACACGACGAGCGAGGCACGCGGGGGCGACCGCGGCGCTGGTGAGCGAACGGAGAGCGGAGCGTGTGACCGCGGGAGGGGCGACGACCGGCGGTGAAGGAGGTGTAGTACCCGTCGGCGTCCCCTCGGGACCCGACCAGACTTACGCGCACCAGCGGGAAGCAATTGAAGATGCGCCCCTGGCGTCGGGACGAGACGCGCGCAGGGCGTTGCGCGAGGCGCGAGAGGAAGGTGGCGGTGAGGTTGGAGGACGAAGGTCGCGACCGAGGTGATTTGATGAATGTAAACTGGCTTATTGTTTTTTTATCTTGTACATGTCGGGTACGACTGTTTACTGAGTCGTCGCGACCGTGAGTCACCATTGCCGTCTGTTCGCACTGTTCGCTATTTCACAACCTCGATGTCCGGCGAGTCTCCTCCTGCCGAGAGGTCCATATCCGCCACCCCCGCGACCACCGCGAGTTCGCTTTCCAGGGACTCAAGAAGCAAACTGCACGCCTCCGGGTTTTGAGAACACGCGTCTGATTCGATAAAAAAGAAAGTGTCAGTCTCGTGTGGGCAATTGCAGAGGCGGAATGTGGTGATTGGGAAATACGCACCTTCCTCGTCCATCCAGTGTTTGTTTATTTTCTCCAGCTCCTGCGCGACGAGCGCGACGCCCGCTCGGCCTGAGAATGTAAAAAATAAATGTCAGTCCTGTATGGGCAATCAGGGAGGCGGTGTGTGGTGATTGGGAAATACTAACCTTCCTTGTCCCGGTCCGCCGCGGCGACTGGAACGTCCCCAACCACGCGCCAGATGAAGCACCGGATTTGGTCCTCGGGGCCCTCCTCGCCTTGCACGATGAGCATATCCACGAACTGGAACCGGCGGCCCACCAGCCACTTGTCTGCGCGTGGGAAAGAAAAAGGTCAATCACTAGTCGGCGAGTGTGGGTTCGTAACAGGTACCATAGCCGGACTGTGTCAAAGTACCGTGTCAATTTATCAGTCGGACTGTGTCAATTTACCGGTACTGTGTCGCTTTACCGGCGTACTGTGTCGATAGACCACAGTACGCCGTAAGTGCAAACACTCAAAGAGGGTCCGTAAACCGTGTCTGGATGGATTTGAGAGAGCCCAAAACACGCACCGCAGGTGATACACACGGCGCCCGGCCGCATCACGGCGGATAGGGCGGCGCTGAGTTCCGGCAGGCGTAGGCCGTCGGGGGATGGAAACGCGGTGCTGTACGCGAGGGCGATGTCGGCCCCGGCTAGGGCGGAGGCGGCGTGTGCGATCTGGCCGCCATCACCGACCCCGGTTGGGTCCCCAACACAAGACGCGTCGAACAAACACTCCACCGAGCCGCTTCCCAAATTAGCGTCCGCGTGGATGGACTTCAGTAACCCTTTTTGAACGACGTGCTTGTCCTCGAGCGCCGCGATTGCGTCCGACCCAAGCGTCGCAAGCGGCTCGGACGCTTCGATGCCGGTCACAGATCTCCACGCCCGCATAGTGGACGCCGCCAGAATCAACCGCCCAGCCCCGCTACCGATATCCACGAAACTCGGCTGAAACGCGTTGTGCGTGGCCTCTACGTCGCACTCGTCGCCTGAGATAAAGAAAAGAAAACGTCAGTCTATTTGTTGGGCGATGTATGGGTGTGTTGTATACGCAAACAGTGCGCTTGTGATGTATGTTGGGTTTGTCACGGTATCAGTAGTACTGGTAAATGTTACTAGCAGTGCACAGGAAACAGTCACGAACGGGCCGGTAAACGTTGTGTCAGGATTTGGGAAACGAAACAAGTAGCTACCTTCGCAGTCATCCACCGGGTGAAACGCGGCGGCGCGCGATATCTTCTCCGAGTCATCCACCGAGCCTTCCGAGTTCGTGCCCCAGCCGTGCTCCGCGGCTACTAGCACGTCGTTCACGGCGGGGTGCTGCAAAATCGCCAAAAGTCCGGTCAGTGGGAACTCGCCGTACGACCCTTGGGTTTCGTCGTTTACGTGTTTCTGCGCGGTCTCGAACCTTAACCTTCGCGCCTCGCCCCCCCCCAACACGCCCCCCGCGGTGTCCATCAGCGCCTGCGCGTCCGCCGCCGCCACGTGTGCGCCTGCGGCTCTCACGGGCATCGGCGCCGCCGCCGCGCCCACCACACCGCCCGCGACCGCCACGAGTTTCAAGTCACCAGCGCGACGTGGCACACGCGCTTCGCGGAAAGCGCGGGAGGGATGCCCGCCGTGGCCAGGCTGGCAGGCCTTGGCGTTAACATCGCTGCGGTGGCGACGAAAGGTCCCGGGGTGCGGGACGACGGCGCGCGTGGCGCCGAGAACGGCCGAGGAGGGGGACATGCGTTGGCGGTGGGGGGTGAGGTGACGAGCCGCCCGCGCGATCTGCTCTGGCGCGATGGAGTGCTGCTGCGTAGGATCCTTCTCGGATTCGTCTTCTTCTCGGAAGCGCTGCACTACCTGTGAGGGGGTCGTCCAGTCACGCCAAGGCTTTTGGAGGGACGATCCTTCCAAACACGCGAATAGAAACACGAAAAGAAACGAATCCGCGAAAATTGAGCGACGCGATTGGTCCTTGGCATCACGGTGCGACGTCGGGGACGCTCTCGCTGACGCGGACGAAGGGATTTCATAATCCGATTGATTGTACTTTAGGTGCAGGTTCCTGATTCTCGCCTCCGCTTGCCTCGCGCCGTCGTCCACACCTCACCGCGCGCGGCAGGCCCGGGCTTGTTGATCGGGGTGCCACTTTTTCGTCACACGCAAAGCATGTCCGTCGCGGACGCGTGTTTGGGCGCGCGCCCGACCCTGGTGCGCGTCTCAAGGGCGGCCGCACCGAAGGGTGGTAGTGTTAACTCGCGGACACCCCTCATCACCGCGTTCAACCCAAAGAAGACTGGTGGCGGTGGCGGTGCCGCGCGACTGTTCCGGGTGCACACGGCCAACGCACGGGCACGCGCAACAAACGTCACCCCCGGCGCCACTGCGAGTAGTAACCCCCCAGCAGGTTCCGAACAATCGAGCGACCCCGACCTGGACGTCCACAAACAACACGCCAGTCGTTCGCGTTGGCCGCAGGAAAGAAGAATCAATTTGGCCGCGCGAAACTTACGCGCGTTGCTTTTGGAACCCGGGATCATCCAAACCCCGTGCGCGCACGACGCCCTTTCCGCGAGCTTGATCGAAAAAGCCGGGTTCAGCGCCGGGTTCATGAGCGGGTTCTGTGTGTCCGCTGCGCGCCTGGCCATGCCCGACGCGGGCTTAATTTCCTACGGCGAGATGGAGGTGCGTATCGTTTTTCCCAAATCCAAACACTGTTCACTGCCCCTGGTCGAGTGCACTACCAGACATACATCACGAAATACCGACACTATTCGTTCACAATCACGCAGGACGTGGGGCGACACATCTGCGAAGCCGTCTCACCCGGGTTCCCGTTCATCGGCGACGCGGACGACGGGTACGGCAACGCGATGAACGCCAAGCGTACCGTTCGGGGTTACGCCCTCGCGGGTTTCGCGGGTTTACTGATGGAGGACCAAGTCGCGCCGAAAGCGTGCGGGCACACGCGGAACCGGCGGGTCCTTCCCCGGGCCGACGCTGTGGCGCGCGTAAAGGCGGCTTGTGACGAGCGCGACGAGGGTCGGGGCGGTGACCTTGTTATTTTCGCCAGGTCAGACGCGCGGAGCGCGGAATCGTTGGAAGAGGCGCTTTGGCGCGTGCAGGCGTTCGCGGACGCTGGCGCGGATGCGCTGTTCATCGACGCGTTGCGGTCGAGGGAGGAGATGGAGGCGTTTTGCAAAGTCGCGCCCGGCGTGCCTAAGATGGCCAACATGTTAGAAGGCGGCGGGTCCACGCCGATTTGCACGCCGAAGGAGCTGGAGGACATGGGGTTCAAAGTAGTGGCGTACCCGTTGAGTTTGCTCGCGTGTACGGTCCGGGCGATGGAAAACACGTTGAGGGAAATTAGGGACGACGGGTACCCCGACGAAAACACCATGCCTTCGTTCGAAGAGCTGAAAAACACCGTCGGCTTCCCCGAGTACTACGTCGACGAAGCGCGGTACGACACCACGCACAACGCACACGTACCGCGAATACCGCGGGAGTAAACGGCGGCGCGGCTCTTTTGGTCACCTGGTTGGAACCCGGAAACCCGGCACGGAGGTCGGGAGTTAGGTTTAGTGGATATGTTGTTCCGTCGTGTGGGTATTCAGTCACGTTGGACGTTATGCAAAGACCGATTCGTAGTACTCACTCTTGTGTCTCACTCGAACCCTCGAAATCTAAGAGTCACGCGGGTCACGGCGTGTTCGTTTGGGTCATACTCACCCCGGACATCCGTTCGCGCGCGCACAGTTCCGCAACTCGGGATGCCCGTGTCTCTTCGCGAAATCGCACGTCCGATGGTCCCACGGGCAGCCGTTCAAGCGCAACCACTGTAGTACCCTCAGGTGCCCGTGCTGCGCCGCCAACGCGCGCGTATCCGCGTCCCGCGGGCAGCCGTTCGCGCGCGCCCACCGCAGCGCCTCGAGTTGCCCGGCCATCGCCGCGTTATGGCACGTCTTCTCATCCCACGGGCATCCGCCCGCGCGCGCCCACTGCAGCATCTTGAGGTGACCGCCCCTCGCCGCCATCGAGCACGTCCACTTGTCCCACGGGCAGCCGTTCGTGCGCGCCCACTGCAGCACCTTGAGGTGCCCGCCCTCCGCCGCCCTCAAGCACGTATACTCGTCCCACGGGCAGTCGCTCGCGCGTGCCCACTGCAGCATCTCGAGGTGCCCGCCCTTCGCCGCGTTCCAGCACGTCAACACGTCCCACGGACAGCCGTTGGCGCGCAACCACTGTAGTACCCCCAGTTTCCCGCTCTGCGCCGCCGCCGCGCACGTGTCTGCGTGCCACGGGCAGCCATTTGCGCGCGCCCACTGCAACACCTCGAGTTGCCCGGTGAACGCCGCATCTGAGCACGTCGTCTCGTCCCAAGGACAGTCATTCGCGCGCAACCACTGCAGCATTTGGAGGTGCCCGCCGTGAGCCGCCTCCGTGCACGTGTCTGCGTGCCACGGGCAGCCGTTCGCGCGCGTCCACTGCAGTATGTTGAGGTGCCCGTCAATTGCTGCCCACGAGCACGTCTGCATGTCCCACGGGCATCCGTTCGCGCGCAACCACTGCAGCACCTCGAGGTTTCCTGTCAACGCCGCACTCTGGCAGCACGTTTTCTCATCCCATGGACAGCCGTTCGCGCGCGCCCACTGCAGCACCTCGAGATGCCCACCCTCCGCCGCGTTCCAGCACGTCTTCTCATCCCACGGTCAGCCGTTCGCGCGTGCCCACTGTAGCACCTCGAGGTGTCCGCCCCTCGCCGCGTGCGTGCACGTGCCTGCATCCCACGGGCAGCCGCCCGCTCGCAACAACTTCAGCTTCTTGAGCTTTCCGCTCCTCGCCGCTGCCTGGCACAGGAACTCTTTACGCGACAGGCGACCTGCCAGTTGCAGGCGCTGCACCGCGCTTAAACATCCGGGCGTTACGGCACGATCTTCATCAAGCTCTTCGAACGCAAGCCCCCTCGCTGCCACCGTGTCACGCATCGCGCGGCTCACCGCTGGGAGCCGTGCGAGATCGGCGGGGTCGTCGAAATAGCCAGGTTTGAGGACGTGCGTGAGGACGTTGTCGTTGAGAAGGCCGGGGATGGCCTCGCCCGCGTTTAACGCCGCGTGAGCATCGCGGTGCTCGCGCTTCCGTTTTCGTGCGCGAGTTTCCATACCGAGCGTTGGGTTGGAAGACAACAAGAACCCCCGGTGTTGTGTGCGCGTCGTTGTGCGTCGAGGCTTCCGATACGGTACGCTTGTCTTCGCGCTTCAGTTGTATTTCCTCTTGAAAAGAGGTAAACTCTGTGTGCACGTAACTCGATGTGCGCCCCACTCGCGCGTGGCGCTTCCCCTGTTTCTCGCGATGGGTTTCTCACGAACGGTCACCACGCACTTGCGTAACATGACTTTGAACTTTGGCAAGACGTGCATGCCTTGGGGGGTTAAGCGAAGCGTGTGCGCGGGGTGTTCGGGGGTGTTGTTCGTGCTTCCCGGTGTGGTTGCGTTTAGGGAGGCCGACATCGAAAATTCGCGTCTCGTCTTGGTCGCGTTCGTAACACAAGCGGTGCTATCCGTGATGTCCGACTACGTCAGCACCGGGAAGGACAGTTTGTGGCACGGTTTGGACCGGTGGATGTCTTCGGTGATGACAATCGGCATGGTGTGGTACGCGCACAACGCGCTGTCCCCAAAACACGTCGCCATCGCGATGCCTCCGCTGTTTTGCCTGTACCACAGCAAAAACGCTATCGCGCGAGGAAACTGGCGAGGGTACGTCATGTGGCACACGGCGTGGCACGTCTCCGCGGTGGCCGCGTGTTCTTGGGTGATGTGGTTGGTGAACGGGTGGGCGGGTTTAGAGGCGGTGGGAAAGCTAAGCGGGGTGGCGTCATCATGGGGACGAGCGGAGCTGTAGTCACAGAGAGAGTGGGTTCCGATTATTGTCGAGCAAAACAAATTAGATAACGTCAGACACAACGCAGTCACCCCCCGCGCACCGTGTTCACGGCCTGATACACGGTACCCTCTTCCCCGGCATATGCCGAGTTCGGGCACCGGCGAACCGCCGCGGGAAGCGCGCGTTTCGGGGGAGTCGGCGCTGGCGTCGGCTTCCACGGATGCGTCGTCCGACAATGCGAAACACGCTCTCGACGACGTGCAAGTCGCCTCCACCATCTCGTCGCCTCCGCCGCCTCCAGATCGTGTGTGTTCCCCCCCCGCCACGGTGGAGCTCGCTGACGTGGCCCTGGACGACACGCTGCTTCACACAAAACCCAGTCTACGCTCCAGCTCGTTACGCGCCACGGCTTCCGCGCGTGGCCCGGGGGGTAACGACCCGCACTCCGATTCCAAAGATTACTGGCGTCAACTGCGTTCGCGGAAAGTTATGCGGCAGTTGCAAACGATGGCCAAAATAAGCGCCTGGGGTTTGAAGCTCGGTGACTTGGAGGACAAGAGGAACGCGCGAAACGCTTTCGAGGAAAGGCGAGTGGGGAGTGGGGAGTGGGACGAATTGCCAAGGGGAGATGCCAAAGGTACGGAACTTAACATGGAAAAGCAACGCACAAAACAAAAAAGTGAAGCCGGTACTTCTGACGCGGAACTCGGCCGTCACTCGAACTCGGACGACGACGACGAAAAGGAAATCCAACAAGAGGACCTGGATGAGCTCGAAGACAAGCTCAGCGCGTGGCTTCAGTGCTCCGGGCTTCACACCATTGACAAGTGGGTTTTAAACTACCGGAAACACCCGAGTTGCTGGGCCGCGCTTTTAATGATGCACGGCGTCCCAGAGGTGAGCGGCAGACTGAGAGCGAAGGTTGAGAACTACGCCATTTACAGCGCCCTGTTCCTGTCATGCACGATCCAGGCGGTGATGTCCCCGCCCGTGGTGATGCAGTGCGACGAACGCGAGTTCGCGAGCGAATCGGCCGAGCGTCAGTGTCAAGTGACCCGGCGAATAGCGGTCTACGCGCTGTTAGGCGCGGGTACGTGTCGGGGCTTTCCCAAATCCAGACACCTACGTTTGATGCCCCTACGTGACTACACCACTGCCCCTACGTGACTACACTAATTAAAAGGAAGGGTACTGCATTAATCACAAGTGCACTGTGGAGGCCCGATTACGTCTTCCTGTTTGCCGATTGCCCGCCCGTAATTACGTAACACAAGTCACGGTCCCGACTGACCCTTTTCTTTCGCATATTCACAGTCGCGATGCACTTTTACTCCATTATCCTCGCGATGGCGTTCGTCAACGCCTTGAACGAAACCGCGCGTGAAGCAGACGTGTACCGCATGTTCGCCCGGGGCCAGGGGTACTTAGCGACGTACAAGTGCCAGCAGGCGTTTCGGCACGGCGCGGGTTTCTGTATGGTCGCCATCGCGGCGGTTTCGCTGGAGTACATCGGGTGGGACGCCGTGGTGTGGATCGCGATTTTGCTCGGGTACATTCTACACAACTTCAAAAGAACGAGCAACCTGCTTTTCAGCACGGGGAGCTTGGTGCACTACTGGCGCACCGAACTGGGCGGGAAACCAGACGCGGACGACCCGTACGAAATCGCACCCGCGGTGCGCGTGTTCAAGGAGCGCGTGAAGTTCAGCCGGGGGGTGCTTGGGGACGAAGACGCCGTCGACAACGACGCCCTCGGGGGCGTGGCGGACGGCAAGCTTTGGCGAGGCGCCGGTGAAGACCGGGCAGGGCCCGGCGGGGGCGGCGCGAGGGTTTGGAAAACGGGAACATTCGTGGGGACGAGCGGGTGGTCGTGGAGCTCGAACGCGAGCAACGCTTCCAACAACTCGTCGAAAGGAGAGAGAAAAGAGAACGCTCTCACTTCGTCGAAAGAGGCCAACAGAACCGAGACCTCGTTAAATTTGGGGACGGTTTCGGAAAACCCGGGGACGTTGCTTAAAATCCAGCGCGAAAAGCGAATCGCGAACGCCAAGGAAAGGAAAACGTACAACGACCAGCACCACGGGACGCATGTCGGGAGCAAAGCGGCGGCGATTTTGTGACGGTTTTTTAAGGAGAGCGTCGCGCGTTTTATGCATACCCGGTCTACTTTACGTACGGTCACAAGTGAAGTTACAATGGAAATATGTGATACAAGTATCGTTAATCAAGCTTACGAGGTGATAAACCTGGCACAAGTACCTGGCACAAGTACGGGTTTAGGCTTTAGGGTCTACTACAACGCGTCGGCCGGCGCCGGTGCGTTTTTCTTTTCCGTCTCGCGTATTTTTTTTTTTTTTTTTTAAACCCTTCGGATTAAAAACCTTACACTACCCGTAAACTCATTTTTTGCAGACGGTTTACCCATCCCTCGTACAGCAAATACGCACCCATCGCCGCGGTGATGGGCGCGCAAAACAAGTTGAGTCCTGCCCATCCTACTTCCGTTAGAATGAACCCGGAACAGCTCGCGCGAATCGCGACCGCCGCGAAGGCGACTGATTCGGCGGCGCCTTGTATTTTTGCAGGTTCGTTCTCTAACAAACCGGAACCGGCGACGAACACCAGGTGCCACGCCAAACCCAGGACTATGAGTAAATACAGAAACGCCCAGTACGGAATTTGGTCAGCAGTAGTGTTAGTACTGCCGGCAGTACTAACACTACTGCTACTAGTAGTAGTACCACTGATACCGCTACTACCCTCCGGTACGAACACGTACGTCGCGAAGGACACCAGGGCGAACAAAGCAATACCCAGCCCTGCTACGAAATCGGCGCCGAACAAATTCACTAAATCCCCGGTGCCGAATAGCCCCGGCGCGAACATTCAAAGCAGATGCATTCGCAGCGCGTTCGTGGAACGGTCAAACGAGTACCCGCCTTCGTCATCGCCCGTCATGGCAATCGGCGCCGCGGACATCACCAGGAACATAGCGGTCCACGCGCACGATACGCACACCGTGCCTTTCCTCGCGTTTGGTGAGTTTTTGAACAACGAGAAGAGGGTGGGCGTGTTCGCGGTAGCGACGTCGCTCATGTCAAGTGACTCCTGAATGTCCTGGTTCTTTTTTGACGCCGACGCGTTTTTCTCATTCTTCTCGGCGTCGTCATCGTCGTCGTCACGTACAGTCGCCGTCCCCGCGGATCGCGCGCCGGCGGCAAAAACCACCAGCACCAAATAACACCCTGCCATAGCAAAGAAACACCCTGCGTATTCTTTTTGAAGCAAAAGCCGCGTCGCGATTGCTATGGACGGCCCAACAAACGCGGCGAGCGCGCCGCCCGCGACGCAAACGCTGAGCGCTCGTTTTTTGTGTCCGCCCCGAACCGCGTCAGCCGCGACAAAACGCAGTTGCTGCGAAACCCCGTTCGCGGCGCCTACACCGCAAATGCCAAGGATGCCCAGGGCGTAGCTTCTGACGTACAAGTCAAGGGCAACGAGCAATGACCCTCCGACGCCGCACAACGCGGACGTTACAATCACCGGCCGTCGTCCCCACTTTTGCGACAAGTTCGACGCCGGGGAAATCGCCGCCCGCGATGCGAACTCCAACGTTAACGAAAACGTCCCAGCCACAGGGCTCCCGGTGAGTTGTGCCGTCGCGATCGCCAGCGTGGACACCACCACACCGAAACCGGACATCGCCGCGGCGTTGCCCAGAGACGCGAAGCACACATCAGCCCAGCCGTGGTACCCCGGGCCGGCACCATGTTGTGGAGTCGCGCGAAGAAAATCTGGCACGAAAATGACATTGGCAAAGAGATTCTTCACACTGCGTGTCAGCCTTCCACGCCTCCCAAGGTCGTCTTCGTCTGGCGCGTCTTCGTCATGTGAACCATCGGGCGCCGGCGCTGGCGCGTCCGAAATTTCGCAGTCTCCGCGCATCCCGAGACTGTCCTCCGGGACGCTTGAAGAGACACACGTCGAACGAACCGAGGCTAGCCAGAAGAAAGGCCCAAGTTTGCGTTTCGTCTCCGCTTTCGCTTTGTCTTTTGCTTTTTTCCCGCCGCCATCGCGCCAAGAAAAACTCCACCGCGGGGTCTACTCCCCACACACACCACCGCGCGCGCCTAACGCCGCACACACTGCCGCGCACGCCGTCGAGGACACGCTTGTTGTGACTTGTCCAAACGCGACGACGTTTTCTTCCGAACGTGAAGAGCCTGTAGGTCACGCACCTGTCACTCGCTAAGCGCCAAAAAGTCAAAAACATCAATCAGCCAAGATGGCGGACATCCTTGAAAAGATCGCCACGATCGAACTCGAGATGAGCCGCACGCAGAAGAACAAAGCCACGGCGACGCACTTGGGGAGTTTAAAAGCCAAGCTCGCCAAGCTTCGGCGTGACCTGATTGAGCCCACTGGCAAGAGCGGCCCGAAAGGCGAGGGTTTCGACGTTACGAAAACCGGGGACTGCCGAGTCGGGCTGGTGGGGTTCCCGTCAGTCGGGAAGAGTACGCTGTTAAACAAGCTAACAGGCACCTTCTCCGAGGTAGCGGACTACGAGTTCACCACGCTGACGTGCATCCCAGGGGTCATTCGGTACCGCGGGGCGAAGATTCAGCTTCTTGATCTTCCCGGGATCATCGAAGGCGCGAAGGACGGGAAGGGGCGGGGGCGGCAGGTCATTTCCACGGCGAGGACGTGTTCCCTGATCGTCATCACGTTGGACGCCCTAAAACCGCTGACGCACAAGAAGTTAATAGAGCACGAGCTTTTCGGGATGGGTATTCGGTTGAACAAAGAGCCTCCGAAAATCACCTACGCAAAGAAAGACCGCGGGGGAATTAACTTCTCGCCCAACCCGAATGGCGATTCCACGTTTCTGGACACGGAAACCGTGACCGCGATTTTGAAAGAGTACGGCGTACACAACGCGGACGTGAAGCTTTTCGAGGACGCCACGGATGAGGACCTGATTGACGTGGTGGAAGGCAACAGGGTGTACATGCCCGCCGTGTACGCCATCAACAAGGTTGACCAAATCACGGTGGAGGAGCTTTCCGTGCTGGACAAGATGAAACACTACGTACCGATCAGCGCGCACAAGGAGTGGAACCTTGATGGGTTGCTCGAAACCGTGTGGGATTACCTGGACATGGTGCGGATATACACCAAGCCGCGAGGAACGCAGCCTGATTACGACGACCCGGTGGTGCTGCCGCGAAAATCCGCCACCGTTGAAGATTTTTGCAACCGCCTGCACAAGGGCATCATCAAGAACTTCAAAACTGCGCTCGTCTGGGGCGTTTCGGCGAAACACCGCCCGCAACGCGTGGGGAAGGAACACCAGCTCGAGGACGAGGACGTGGTGCAGATCGTGAAGAAAGTTTAAGGAGTGGGTTGAGTGTTGTGACCCAGTGATTGATTCTGTCACATTCTCTTTCTTTTCTTTCTCGGCCAATCAAGAAGACCGTCTGATGATACTTTCTGTACTAATTACAAGTCCTTGTGTGGCCCATCTTGATATTATTAATACTTCTAATACTTCTACTTCCTCCTGCAGGTCCTTCCTAAATCGCCAGACTCCCCAGCGCCGTCTTCCCGAGCCTGCGCACTTCGTCCAGCTCCACGCGCACCACCGCGCGCAGCGTCGCGGCGGCGAGCTCTGACTCGTCGAGAGGCGGAGACGGAACGACCGCGTTCGCGCCGGCGTTCGCGCCGCGAGTGCGAGCGCTACGTTTCGGTGCTACGCTCTTCACAGCCCGTGTGTGGTTGGACACGCTATGCAAAACACTTTTACAAATAATTCGGTGCGGGAGCGGCGGTCGTTTTGGTGAAAAGTTTCCGGTCGCGGCGCTCACTGCGCGCGACCCGCCCCGGCTCGCGAACGGCGACGAGTTCGGCTCCGTCGAAGGTACCGGAGCGGTCACATCCGGAGGTACTGGTGTGTCCGCCCGTCCGGGAGGCGACCCGGGGGCTTCGTTAGTCGAAGCCGACTCGCTCTCCGAAGTTTCTTGACACTTTTTTGACACCACCCGAATCGGCGGCAACGTTTTTGACACCAGCGACGTCGCCGCAAGCGGATCAAGGAAAGGTCTTGCGTTATCAGTTCGTGCCTCACGGACCTCCGGAACCAACTCAGGTACGTCCGTGCCCGTCCCCGCGTCGACCAGCACGACAGCAGGTTTGTGTATCACGGGCGGCTCCGTTTCAACGCAAGTCGGATTGACGGTTTCAGTTTTTTCGGTTTGCGTCTGCGCCTCCGCCACAGAAACGTTCCGCGGCGATTCGTTTTCTTCGGGACTTCGCGCGGTGCCGCACGTTGCAGAGTATTCAGTCTGGGTTTTTCGTTCCGCACCAGGCGACGGCGTCGACGGCGACACGCTAGCACTAGGTGAACTAACGTGGGGACTGCGTTTCCTCATCACCGGCGTCACTGGCGGCGGCGTGGTCATGCCGAAGAAACTCACCTCGAGCGGGGCGATTAATTTTTTTGTTTTCGTACCTGGACCGACTTTTTTGGCCGTTGTCCGACTCTTTTCAATCGCCGGCGCCACCGCCCTCGGCGCCCGCGTTGGGCTCGGGGGCGGGGGCGGGGGCGAGGCGGAGAACACCAAGTGTCGGGTGAGATATAAGTCGTCACCGTAAGTGCTTCTTGGGGAGTCTTCCTGTTGTTTTTTGGCACCGCGTGTTTCGTCGCCGGCGACATCCGCGGGTGTCTTTTTTGGAGACTTCGTCATTGTTTCTTTTTCAAACGCTTCGCCACCGGGTGCCGTCGCGTCGCGCGTTTCCGGCAAAGTTTCCTCCTGGTTTTGATTCTGTTTTTGACCGACTTTGAAAAGTTGGGGTGTGCCAAGCGAGGTGGGTTCTTTGAAGTGCGTGTTGTGTTCCTTTTCGCGTTCGCCAGGTGGCTGCTTTTCGGCAAAAAAAAACCCGGCGCAGGCGAGACCTTGGGACTGAGAGAATGGCTCTTTTGGCGTCTTTTGGCTTTTCCATCTTCCCAACCGCGCGTTCGCCCGCGCCACCCTTTTCTGTTCCCGTCGTCCAGTTCGTTGTGCATCCCGCACTTCGAGCACCACGGTGACCGCCCCCCCGTCCCGCTTCCCTCCCTGCAAACTTAACTCGAGTTTCGTTGGTTTAAACACGTCCAACTTGGACAGCGCGACGAGCGCGGCGCCCATGCATTTCGTTAGTTTTTTTTTTCCTTCGCCGCCTGCTCGTTTGTCCCACACGCTGACTTTGACCACCCCGGTCTCCGAGTCCCCGTCCTGTAGCGGTAACACACCGTGTTGCATCCAGTGCGGATTCCGTGTCATGCTGCACACATGGCTGGTGAGTTTAGTGTCGCCCACCTCGACCACCGCGACCAAACGGGGCACGCGGAACGGGGACATCTGCGGGTGGTGGGAAACAGCGGGTCGGGTCGTTGTGTTTTGTGTTTTGGACGGGAAGGTCAGCCTGGGACGCGTCGATCGATTGGAATTGGGAAACCCGGGTGAGAGACGAGACATAAAAGCCAGAAATGACGCACCCTGATGTTACGTCCGGACCTAACCTCGACCACGAGCGAGGGAAGCGCATCCCCCGGCGCGGCTGGGGACGCCATGGCCCCTACCGGCGGCCGCGCGCCGAAGAGTCTGATTCAAATTCTGGGAACAGCTGACAAGAGGGTTTTATCGCAGATTGGCTGCTGGAGCGTGACAAGAGTGAAATAAAACTCGCGTGCTAAAACCGCAATCGCTAGCGCCGCCCGAGCGCGCGTCGCAACGCAGCGGCGAGACCGCTGATGCCCTTTCCGTCAAGCTTTCCGACCCAACTCACGTGCCCGTCCGGGCGCACCAGGACTGAATTTGTACCCACCAAACTTTTCCACGACCCGGCTGGGTCAACCGCAAGGACGGTAAGACTTGTTGCTGGGTTTGTTTTGCTTTCTTTTTCTTTTTCTTTCGATTTTTTGCTTTCTTTCGTTTTTTCTTCGGGGCGCGATACCAACACCAAGCGCAGACGCACGTGTCCCGGACCTTCCAAACGAACTCGCTCGATCAACGCCTCGGCTTTGCCCTCGAAATCGAAATGGTTCCCGTCGTCGTTTTCGGGTACCGACACCAAAACCGCGAACGTCGGCGCGCTCGGTTCGTGTTTTTGATTCTGATTCTTTTCGGAACCCAAGTCCAACAAGTGATTCTTTTCGGATCCCGATTCGTCGTCGCCGAGTTCGATCAATTCAATAACTCGATCGTCACCCGCGTCCCGTAAAACCGGCTCCACCAAATCGAGCGTCGAAACCTGCGCTACCCCGCCAACACCGCCAACATCGCCCAAACTAACCCACACGTGCGGAACTCGCGCACCCAAAAACAGGGTTCCGGGAGCCGCGAGTTTCGCGGAGGGCCCGACGATTTTCGCGTCGTCGTCATCGCGATTCGCTTTTGTGTTTTTTGAGGTATCGTCAACGAAAGGTCTCGAGTTTTTCTCACCGTCTTCATCACCAACACCATCGACGTCATACACGAACCCCAGGTCCACGTCCGGGAACTGGAGCCGCAGGGTGTCGCTGTCGCTGGCGCACAGCTTCGCGACCTCGGCTCTTCGCGCGTTTCCCAAAACGTTGTCAGACTCCAACAACTGTCCGCACTGCGATCGGCCCAAGGCTAATGACATTGAAAGCGCTTTTCTCTGCGCGTCGCGCGACGCTTTGTGTAATTCAGGCGAAAGCTGACTTAGCAAAGAGTCTGACAAGAAGTTAGACACATTGGTCAACTGCTGCAGCGCGTTCGCCGCCCTCGGGTCTAGCCCGATCGCGGCCGGGACTTTCAGGACGTTGCGAAAATTACCCACGCTAACCCGCGCGTTGCGCACCGCGACCGGCCGTCGTTCGCGCGTGTACGCTTTTCCGATCGATTCCAAGTGCCCGTCGTCAGAATCTCGGTCAGAAGAAGAAGAGTCTTTGCTGCAGTTTTTATCAGACTCGTTACCCAAATGCCACGCCGCTATTCTCCACGCCAAGGCGTGCGCATCCTGGATCCCGGTGTTCATGCCGAACCCTCCTGCGGGTGGAAAGCTATGCGCGGCGTCGCCCGCGAGGAAAATGTTGCCGTCGTGAAATTTATCAGCCACCAGCGCGCTCATTTTCCATTCGCGAACGCTTTCGATTCGTAAATCGTCAATCGTCGCCGCGCGGGTTGTTGAGTCTCCAAACTTTGCAGCAGCATTTCCGTCCGCAACACTATTCCCAACACTACTTCTTGGAACACTACCAACCGCCGAACGCACCAGCTCTAAGCACTGCGCAAACGAAAAGTCCTCCCTCAGCGTCTGCAGGGGCGGAAAAAAAGGCAGTTGCGCGACGAACTCGTCGCCCGAGTGCGACACCACCACGGCTATTACCGCCGGGTTGAACACGAAGTGCAGCATCGCGCTGTTGTTTTCTTTTCGCAGCTCATCCGCCAGTGCTTGCGAAGTGAAGTGGACGTTCACCAGGTGCTGCATATCAGCCGTTCCGCTGTTGCCGATTCGCAGCCAACTCCGAACGCCGCCGTTCGCGCCGTCCGCCGCGACGAGGTGTTTGCATTTGATTTTGGACGCGCGCGACCGTTGCGCGGAGAAGGACGTTTCACCAGAGTCACCAGAGTCACCGTCTGTCACAGTTCGAACCTCAGCCGTGACGGTATTGCCAACTTGACTTACTCCAACCCGTTCCTGCGATACTCCAACGCACTGCATCCCCAACGAAAATCCACCCAAACCCCTCGGGTGCGACGCCACCGCGCGCTGGAACAACATGGGCTCTAACTTGTGCTGCGACAGATGCGCCACGGAGGTCGGGGAAACGGAACGTTGGCAAACACCTTCCCCACTGTTTTCCCTGAAGTGGTCCACCCGTCCCAGCTCCACGCCGCCCAGCATGCGCGTTGCGTAGATGAAGTGTCTCCAGTCTGCCAGGGGGGGCTGTGCTTTGGTGACCGCCGCGTCGAGGCCGCGCATGCCGCGAAATATCTCGCGACTGCGGTTGTTGATGAAGTGCGCCTGGGGATGTGTCGTGGGTGTGGTTCTTTGCTCCACGAGTTGCGAATCAACCCCGAACTTTGAAAGCAGAATAGACAACGTCAAACCAACAGGGCCGCCGCCCACGATCACGACGGGAACCTCCGTCGTCGTGGGGGGAGACGTGGACGACGAGTAACGACGCGATGACCACGACGTCGACGTCCACGTCGATGATGTTGTCCACGAAACGATTGCCCTACGATTGAACCTCAGCGTCATGTCCCCTCGCTCCGCGATGGGGTTCCGGGACAGCGCGCGCATGGCACGCGACATGACTTCCTCCGCCGCCGCCGCCGCCGCCGCCGCCGCGCGTAAACACGCCCCCGCGCGGGTGGGACTGGGGGACGGAGTGGACGAGAGTTTCGGGAGTAAAGGCAATCTACGTTTAGTTTATTTTGGCAAAGAATTTACCGTGCTATTTATTCTATTCACAGCAGATACTGGTAAGCCCGGGGTTACTTACAAGTAGTTGCTATCACGAAACATACACACCGCGTCTACTCCTCCTCGCCCTCTACCACCGCTTCCACGTTCTCCTCCCCGAAGCAAATCGCTTCTTCGGTTTCGTCGTCGTACAAGACTTTGTGCTTTTTCGTCGTCTCGTCAAACGATTGCACCGTCGCGCCGTACCACGCGCTTTCGCCGTTGGGTTCGTTCCAAAGCACCCTGACCCTGGTGCCGGGTTGGCAAATTTCGTCACTATCCACGGCTATAAAATCCTTCCCGGCATCCGGGTCGAACACCACGAAAGGTAACCCGCCTGGAAGGCTCGTGCCGTCCACGCTGCGCTCCATCTCCAGGAGTCCGGTTTTCTCGTAATTACGGCGCATCGCGAAACTCGCGCTGGTTTGCCCGCTCAAGTCCTTCCCACCAGACGCTTCCCTGCACACCCGCATCCAGAGTTTGCTGTCACAAACGGCCCGGTACCCACCCATCGCGCGCACTTTCTTGAACACCCTGCGCATCGGCATCGGCGATCCCAAAAAGATGGGCGAGTACAGCTCGTGCCTGGACCTGAAGTTCAAAAACACCGCGAGCTCGTCTCGAAACAATCTCTCGTGTTCGTCAAGGTGCGTATCCTGTTTCTCCACCGGCTTCACGGCCCGGGCCGTGGCTTCCGCAGCAGGCGCGCTGGTCATGTCCTTCACAGGCGCGCCGCGCATCTCAAGCAGCGTCGCCCGGTCCACGGGGGGGGGGGGAGGCGCGAGATCCGTGAACTGTTTCGCCCATCCCGGTTGGAACCACGGGGCCGTGCCCCTCGCGGGTTTCATGGCCACACCGTCCTGACCGAGGAACACGGGATCAGCCTTCATGGTGACCATAAGCGAGGCACCGCCCGCGCCGGTCATCGCGACGTACGTCACGGTGTCGAGGTACGGCGCGCGCGAGGTGTGATGATGAGAGGAGAGGGAAAAACTTGCATGGCATCTGATTTGATTAAAAAACCGACAGGACTTGAGCTCTTGAGCACGGGGACTTGGGGAGGCGAGGCAGGCGGAGCGGGTTGAGGACTCGAGGTTCCGGCGAGTGGGGCGATGCGGGAGACATCGCACTCCTTATTAGGGAGACACCTTATAAATTACAACGCCAGCCCGAACCCGGTGACGACGCAGTACATCTGCTGGTTTTCCCACCGCACCGTGCGACTCCCGTCCACGTCGTTGTCCCAGAAACACGACGCCGCGGTGTGCAGCCCCGCGCCGTTTCGCTGCATGATGACGCACGTCACCACGTACTTGAACGGCTTGTTCAAACCCGCGAGCCGTTTCACGCACAACTCCACCACGTCGTTCGTCCACTGCCCCACGAACGCGTGTTTGTACGGCGCGTTTTCAAGCACCGCGTCAATGGATTCCTTGATGATCGCCTCCACCTCATCGCCCACGAACACGGCCTGGGAAGTCGGGGGGGGGTGTGTTTTGGGTCGGGTCAGAATGCGTGGCAGAGGTAGCACTACGTACGTCCGAAGAGTACCGGACGGTTTGGCCGGGTGCGGGGGATGAGGGACAGAAAAGGGCGCGAATGCGCGGACGGAACCGACGGAAGGACCCTCCCGACCGAACCAACGCGCACGCGTTCTAAATCGAGCATTCCTTTCCTTCGCCACGAATCACCCTCTCGTACCTCTTCCGGATTGTCTTCAGGGGCGGACGCGGATTCGGTCATCGCCGCGGTGGGCACTCCGGGCACGCGCGGCTCGCCGGGAACGCGGCGGTGCGTGCGCGCGAATGCGAAGGCGCGAAGGAGGGCATTTGGGGACAATCTTTGAGACGCGACAAGGAGGAAAAAGAAGATTTGACTTTGAAACTTATTGATAAATTACACTCGCTCTGCTACTCCCTCGAGTTCATGAACTCGGCGACGTCCCCTAGGGTTCGCGGCGGGTACATGGCGAAGTAGGCGAAGACGGCGGCGGAGGCGAAGCAAAGCGCGCCTAGGGTGAGGTACGCGGCTCCCAAAAAAGCGTTCTTCCCGCCGAGCCACGACGTGGTGGAGAGCACCACTTTTTTTTCCCCGTCGTAGGCGTACGAGTTGAACCTTTTGGAGTTTTGCGAACGAAAAGTGTCAGTGTTGTGCATCGCGATGTATTGGACGATGGCCTGGTCAACAGTCACCGGCCATCGGTCTGAACAGTCAGAGGGAAGACGTTCCTTCGCAGAGGGAAGACGTCCCTTCGCAGAGGGAAGACGTTCCTTCGCAGAGGGAAGACGTCCCTTCGCAGGACGAGTACGTCGCGATGTATGGACAAACAGTCAGAGGTAAGCCGTCCCTTCTGGTACGAGTATGGGCAATCGCAGAGGCGGAACGTGGTGCATGGGAAATACGTACCTGTTGTCGATTGCGATCTTCACGACCTCGCCCGCTGCCAAGTCCACGCCTATTTTCCCCCAGAGCTTGCGAAAATTAGCCATCGCGGCGGTGCGCATCCACACGATGAAGTGCTCGTCCTGTTTCAGGGTTCCGTTTATCTGGCCTCCCCCACGGGTGGCGACGTCGTCGTTGTGGTTGGCAGGCGTGACGTCGCCGAACTTGTACGCCACGTCGGACGGCCACGCGATTCCAGTTTCGTCGACGGCGACGGGCTGTTCGACGCCAGACACGGAATCCACTCTCGAAACCGCGTAGCTGTCGTTGAAGAAACTCCACGCCATCAAGCCGCACGGGGAAATTTCAAGTTTCGTGCCGTTCGGATCGACTCTGTATTGCTGCGGGTCGCAAAAGTCGCTGCTCACGTCCTCGCCGAACAGTTGTTCGTCGGAACGGCTCTTCACGAACCGCCGGTGGTTCTGGTAAAAGTTCTTAAGCTCGTAGTACACGAACACCGGGGCCTTCATGGTTTTTGGAATCGTCAGTGACACGACACAGGACGTGCCTACACCCAGAGTCGAAGCTCGGTTGGCTTTCTCGGCGAGGGTCGGGAAGAAGCCCGTCGAGCAATCAGCCTGGTTGTCGTACCTCGCGGACACCTCGACTACGTTCAAATTCGCGGCGACGCACGCCGCGCCGATTGGAACGAAGATACACCCGACGGCGAACAAGATGAAACAGGTCTGGTTTTGTTTGTATGGGTAATTAGACAGGAGGGAAGTTTGAGATTGGGAGGAGGTTTGGGTCAGTCACGACGCACAGCTGTGCGTTGCAAGGAACTGCTTTGCCTTGTTTTTGTGCGCCATTTGACGTTCCCTTCAGACGTCGACCCCATCGCGACGCTTTTTTGGTTTCGCTGGTTTTGGGAGAAAAAGATGATGACGAAACGACGCGCTGGCACGCGCGCTTCGCGCGAAACGCGGTTGTCGTCCGCGCCAGGTCACGACGGCCACGATACACACGACGCATTGTCATCTAGACGCTCGCGAAAAAGCACTTACCCATGCTGGCGTCAGGGTCGGGCGCCACGCGGGCAGCTCTTGTTGCGTGAATTTGGAATCTGCAGGGAGACGGGGGGACGGGTTCGGGAAAGGGACGGGCGGTCAGGGGATGGCGATGGGTACGAACACGGCGGGCATTTCCGGAGGGGCGTGGCGAGGTACGGCGACTCGCACAGGCGCGATGCAAAGGGGACGTACTTTTAGGCTCCGAAGTCCCCATGGCGAACACACACTGCCGGGTGCACCACGAGAGTGCGGCACCGCCGGGGACCGTGGTTCGAAAAGTCGTCCCAGAACGAAGTCAGCAGCAGGCGAAGCGTTTCCAGAAGTGGAATTAAATAAAGAAGCAACTCTTCATCACAACCGCTACCACGCCTCGACCACGTACTGCCCTCTGGCGTCCATTTTCCGAAGAAACATCCGGGCCTGTGTTTCGTCCATGCCCCCCTCCAGTTGACACACGAACACGAACGACTCCAAAACGTCTTCAGGCATGTCCCCCGCGCTTCCACACACGACGATCTTACAATCGCTCGCGCGCAGAAACGCCCAGACGTTTTTTGAGTTTGCGCGAATGCCGTGCGAGACGTACTCCTTTTCTTTGTCCCGCGAAAAACACGGAACGAAGCCTCCTTGCGGAATCGAACCGCCGTCATCAGCGCCAGAAGCACCAGTATCATCCCTACCGTTCCCACGCAGCACACCACCCAGGCCTTCCCACTCGTCCCGGTACAGAAAGTCCCGGTCCGAGTGGCGACACCCGAAAAACACCAAACAAGGCGCCGCGGCGTTTTTTGTTTTATGATCCGTCTCACTTTCTGTTGAGTCGTTACTCCCCAAACCGCTCGATCCGTTTTTGGTCATCCAAGGAGTTGTCGACTCATCAAACCCCGCTTTGCGGTGCCGCACCATGGCCCGTATCGGCGCGACGCCGCTGCCCGTGCACACCGCGAGGGTGGGCTGGTTGTTCTCTGGAAACGCGTACGCGCCGCGCACGATGCGCGCGGCGAGCAAGTCACCGACGCGCAACCGAACCGGGTCCGTCATCCAGTCTGAACACAACCCACGCCGCGCTCTACCGTAGTGCGTGCGCCAGATCGCGACAGTGACTGTGAGGTGCACCGCATCAGCCCCGTCGAGTGCCGAGCTAGACGCGATGGAAAACAACCGCGGTTTCAGCCGCGGGGCGACTTGCAGTAGCCATCGCAGCGGCATCTGCACGCTCGGGAAGTCTGAGTGTGCACAAGAAAAAGGTCAGTCGGGACCGTGACTTGTATGAGTAAACAGTCGGGGCGTAATCGGGCCGAACAGTGCGTTTGTGCGGTGCGTAGTCGTAACCGTTGCCCGTAAATGTTACGGCCGTAGTGCACGCAAAGAGGGGCGGCGGAAACGGCTTGCCGCCTGATTTGGGAAACGCCCTACGGCCGTACCATCCAGAAACTCCAGAACCGTTCTTCGTTCCCGGATTCCGTATTTGTACAAGTCGTCCCGTCCTTCGGGGGAGGCGAAGTAAACCAAGCGCTCGGTTTCGTCGGGGTTACTGGCGAACCGGGCGGCGGTTTCGTAAAAAAAACGACGAGGAGACGCGCTCGCGATGTCCAAACATCCCGCGACTAAACTCCGCGCGCTTAACACTTTCGGTTCGAATTTGTGTTCGTTTTCTTCGTGTTTAGCAGGCGTTACTTTCACGAAACTGCAAGGCTCAACGCCACAGCGTCGCAACAAGTAGTCGATGCCGGTTGCCCACGTTGGGGTGTTTATTTCATCACGAGTCGTCGGCCCATCACCTTCGCCGACCGTACTTCCCGAAACGGCACTCACGACTAATCGCCCATACGCGTCCGCGCACTTGCCGTACCCGTTCCCGGCCGTTTCCGTCTCCGTCCCCGTTTCCGTTTCGGCGGGCCGCGTGAAAAACGCAAACGGCGTGACTTCCAAGCAATCCCCCGGGGCGTACTCGTGGTTCGTCACGTCGTTGTTTGACCGTGTGTTTGTCGTTGTTTCATCGCCATGGCCGGTCAAATGCGACGTCGCGAAGGAAAGCTCCACGTGTCGCGTCTGCGCCACCGCCGTTTCCGTGGTGAGCGCGGTGTTACTCACCACCGCGGCGACGCGCCTTCCTAGAGATAAAAAAGAAAGTGTCAGTCTTGTATGAGCAGTCAGGGAGGCGGAATGTGTTAAATGGGAAAGGCCCTTACCATCCGACGGCCCAATCCGCGCTTCGCCCCAATCGTCTTTCCCGCGAACCAGCTTTCTGTCCACCGGCGAGCCCGCGTTCGACACCCGGTCCATCTCAAGTTTAACGGCGAGGAGAGTTTCCACGCCGGGGGGGTTGGTGTCGACGTGTGCTCCGTCGTCCTCGGCGCCCATCACGGCGTGTCTCGTCACGATCTCCACCGCGTATTTACCGCCATCGTCGTCGCTCGCGTCGTCGCCGCCTTCGTCATCGCCCGCGTCGCGAAACGCGTTTCCTTCCCTCCAGGGAAAACCCCCAGACACCCGGCACACCCTCCACAGCCCAACGAGCCACGGGTCCAAACCCGCGTCGTACCCTACGGGGTGCTGGTCGTCCCCCAGGCCTAGCTCCGTGACCGGCCGCCCGCCCAGACTTTCTAAACGTTTGAAAAGTTTCTTCGCCATCGCGTTGTACTTTTGGTAATGCGAATCCCCTAACCCGAACACGGCGAAGTTTAGGGTCTTCAAACTGTCACTTGGCAGGCTTTTTCGACGCAGAAACTGCCAGAACGCCTTCGCGTTGCCTGGGGGGTCGCCTCTGCCCATCGTGCTTGTGACGAATACCGCGCGCCTTTGATTCGGCAGCTCGGTGAGCTCGAATGCGTCCAAGGGCAAAACGCTCGGGGCGAAACCGCGACGCGCGGACTCGCGCGCGATGCGCTCGGCGACATCCTGTTCCGTGGTGAGAGTACGTCGTATCCGTAGTTAGTACGGTTAGTGTGGGTACCAGGAGAGTGGTGGTGTGTGTGATGGGTGTATTTAGGGTAAGACGTGGTGAGTGTTCGGTCGTGTGTTTGTTCGTCGTGAGTCTCCATCGATGCAGCGTAGCGTGATGCGCGTAGATCTGAACTCGGCACCACGCAAGGTTGGGGACGCGCGCGGACGGTTGTTCAGGTCGACTCGGTCGTGTCAGGCGGGCGACGCACCTGCGCGTTTCCTGTCTCCGAGCCGTACAACACCAGCAACGCGCGGGGGTCGGACATGGCGCAGCCGACGCCGCGGTACACCACGCGCGCCTCGGTGTGACGCCAGAGGTTTTTATCGGTCGCCGATTGTTTTGGCCCGACCGGTAGCAGGTTCGTGATTGACCGATAGCACGCGGTGAAACGCGTTTCGTTTTGCTTTTTGAACGAAAATTCGGAGTGCTGTTTTAGTTTCAACAAACACGTCACTTCCTTGGAATTTGGAATTTATGAGAACGGACGAGTGGTCAGCAGGCTATTATTAGCAGGGCGTCTGAAGCCTTGGACACGCGTCTGGGTATTTTTTTGGCAACCGCCTGGAGGCGGGCTCGCGAGAAATTGAAGAGGCGTGTCGTCGAAAAGTGCGTTTCAGGGTATTGCTCGCACGAAAAGGGGAGTGCGGGAAAAGTTTTTCTCGTCGAATATTCCAGTTAGCGGTTTACGGTTAGCGGTTGTTAGTATGGGGATTAGGGCTGGGGCTTTTTCGTGGATCGCGGAATGCGTTTGTCCGTGTGTTTCGCGACCACTCTCCGGTCACGCGCGTTGGCGTGACGGAGCGAGTGCTGTGGGTTTCGTGGGCAAAAAACACGCATCGTGTTTGAGTGGCGCGTCGCACGTTGTCGCGAGGGACACGCGCCCGGGGCCTGGCGATTTCGCGAAATCGCGGAAAAAGCACCATTCACCCAAAAAGCGCGGTCCAACCAAGGCACGTGAGTTCACCGGATCTGAGGCGTTCCCGACGCGTCTGTGACGACGCGAATTTCAGGCACCCGCTGCCGTGAACCGACGCTTGTGCTGATCGCCATGACCGACCCCGACGAGCGCAGTGGCAAGCAGCAGGGGGACGACGCGTTGTGGAAAAACCTCGCGGACGACGCGTCGTTGATTGACATTTTCAACCACATCGTGGACGATGGGGATGGGCCGGAGCCGAACCTCATCGGGACTGGGGACGACGTCACTTTGGGCCACGTGTGGGACGAACTGGAGCACGACACCGGCCGGAACTTACAGGACCCAGCGGAAATGCGCGGGGCCGGGGCCGGGGGGGTTGGGAACGTCGGGGCGCATCGCGACGGGTCCGGCGGACCGAATGATCCGCGCGACCGCGAAAATCAAGATCACCAAAGGCGATCTCTTGACGAGCGCGGCAGCGGCGGAGGTAGCGGCGTGGGCCCGGACAGGGACAGCAACCCCGAGTCCCTTCTTGACGACGGCAACGGCAGCGCGGTGCCCGCGTTCGGGTTCATGCGCGGCTTCCCCGCCGCGGCGGGCGAGCTCGTGCGTTTGCGCAGAGAAGGCGGGGACAACACGCGGTACAAGGGCGTTTCCGAGGACCAGTTCGAGGCGAAAAACCTCGCGCTGCGAATAGGCCAGGCTTTGACTGAAATGAGCGAAGGGTTGGAGTGCGGCAGCCTCGTGCAGTTGTTCATACCGACGGTCAGTTCTGGGAACCGCGCGGTGACCCTGTGCACGTCGTCGGACTTGGTGCGTGTTTCCCACCCGCCACATTCCGCCTCTCCGATTGCTCTGCCCATACAAGACTGACGTTTATTTTTTTACGACGAGGCGCGGGTAAAAACCGTGCACGGCGACAAGTTCCGGCGGTACCACGAAGCCTCCCGGGCTTTCGTGTTCGACGTGTCACCTAGCGCGGTTGACTCGACCCACGGCGTGCCAGGCCGCGTGTTTCTGTACAAAAACCCAGAGTGGACCCCCTCGGTGTGTTGCTACCGGCCCACCGAGTACTTACGCCTCGCCATCGCGATCGATTGCTTGGTACAGTCGTCCCTCGCCTTCCCCGTGTTCACGCACGACCCGCAACTGGAGCCGCACACGCAAATACCGATCGGGGTGGTGGAGATCATGCTCGACACGCAGACCACCAATTTGGGGGACGTGTTTGATTTCGTGTCCGCGTGCGTTCGGCGGCGCGGGATGTTCACCTGCGGCTCCGAGGTGCGCGTGTCCTGGGCTTTCCCGAATCCCGACTCCGCGTTCGCACAAACAAGACGTTAACCGCTTTCTTTTTCATCGTATCAGCTCCTCGCTTCGGAGACGGCGATGCGGCGTCAGATCGCGGACACCCTGGCCAACGTCAGTGACACCTCGAACGTCGAGCTGGAGCACATGTGCCGCGCGTTGGGGGTGCCGTTCGCGCAGTGCTGGCTGCCGTCGAGTGAGGACCCAAACCGCCTGGTGGCGGCGGGGGCGCCGTTTTTCGTAAACGACCGGGTACGTATTTCCCACGCACCACACACCGCCTCCCTGCTCGGCCCGATTACCCTTCCCTGTTTACCAGTGATACGGTTACCCCCGGAACTGTTACGTTTCCAGTCCCGGAAAACACGCGGTCCGAGCCGCTGACACTTTCGGCTTTGTTCGTACCAGGCCACGGCGCCGTACCGGCTGTTGTCCGCGCAAACCGCGCTTTTGCCCACGCACGGCCCGGTGGGTAGGGCGCACGACAAAGGCCGGATGATCTGGGTGGACAACGTCCAGGAAGGCAGCCAGGCGGACTGGCCGTTGCAGCACGCCGCGGCGCTTCTCGGGTTGAGGGGGGTGTGCGCGTGTACCCTCGGTTTGGACGCGAAGGACGGCGGGCCGACGATCGAAGCCGTGTTGGAAGTGTTTCTGCCGTGCAACCTCACGACCAGTGAACAACAACAAGTGAGCTTGGACGCGCTGTGGGGGTATCTGCAGCAGAGCGAACACCTGCACATGCTTATAGACGCGGACGGGGTCGGGGTCACTGGCGGCGGCGAAGGCGGTCCGGGTTCGGCCGGTCGCGGGCACCAAAACCAAACGGGCCCTGGCGATTCCCAAACCCAAAACGGCCCCGACGGCTCCGGCGCTTTCCAAGGCGACGCGTTCAAGCGACCCGGGCCCGCGGTCGGCGAGTCGGGGGACCCCCGCCCCCCGTGGGGGGTCACCCTAGAGATGCTGCAGCAGCACTTCAACAAACACTTGAAGGAAGCGGCGAAGGACTTGGGGGTGGGGAGCACGACGCTGAAGCGGATTTGTCGTCACTTTGGGATTTCGCGGTGGCCTCGGCGGTCGCTAAAGTCGAAGCAAGGCAAGCTGCACAACGCGTTGAAAACACTATCCGCGTACGGCGGGAACGAACCGGGTGGTAGCATGCACGGGGGCGGGAGCATGCACGGCGGAAGCATGATGACCGGCCTGACTGGCACCACCGTGGGGACGTCCGCGCACGGGGACGCTTCGCTGATGTCGCTGGGGGGCGACCGCGACGGGGACGGGAGCGGGGACGGCGACGGGAACGGGAACGGGAACGGCGGCGGGAACGACCCGTGGGACGCGGGCGGCGGAGCTAATCATCGCGGGCAAAGCGTGCACGGCCCGTTGGCGGGCGCCGTTGGAAGCGGTGAGTATTTCCCATTTACCACATTTCGCCGACTGATTGCCTACACGACTGACATTTTTTTTTTTCAATCAGGGAACTTCAACTCTGGGATGGCGGACGCGTTCGCGGTTCCGATTGGCGCAAACGGGCCCGGCCAGCTCGGCGCGCCGCGCCCCAGCGGCAGCCGCGGCGGCGGGAGCCTGGGCGGCAGCGGCGGCTCGCACCACGGAGGCACGGGGTTCCCCTTCCCCACGCACGGCAGCGACGACGACCGGAGCGGAGGGAGCCCGCACGGGGCGGGGCAGGCGCTGGTGCGCGGGAAAAGCGCGAGGGGCGGCACCGCGTTTGGCGGCGACCGCGGCGGCGACTACGGCGGCGGCGGCTCCCGGGGAAACTCCACCAGGGGCGGCAACCAGCTTTTGGGGATGAAGCGCGGGGTTGGGGACGTGCCCCAAGGCGGCGGCGGGATAGGAAACCACAACGGCAGCGGAAGCAACGGCGGTTTGTTCAACCCGGGCAACGGCGGGTTCAGCGCGCCCCCGGATGGCAAGAGGGGCGCGAGCTGGCACGGCGGCACCGCCGCGGCCGCGGCGATGAACGACGATCACGGGTACCAGGGCCGGATGGAGAAAACCTCGCACGGCGGGAACTTTGCGTTCGCGCACATGGGCCTGGGCGGCGGCCAGGGCGGTGACCACGTGCAAGTGGGGTACGGGAACCACGGGAACCACAACAACACCGGTAACAACGTCGGACACCGAGGCCAAAACTCACCGAGGTCGCCGCAGGGCGGGTCAATGGCGGGCGGGTCGCACCACGGCGGGTCGCACCACGCGAGGGGGAGTTTCGGTTTAGCCACAGGGACGCGCGTGGATACGCACGACGGGTCGATTCATGGTAAGTATCCCATTTACCACATTCCGCCGACTGATTGCCCACACAAGACTGACATTTGTTTTTTTACAATCAGGAACTCAAAACCACGCCGGCGGCGGCGGGCACAACAAAAACCCCTCCGGCAGCGGCGGGTCGGGTGGCGGCGGCGAGTCCTTTCTCGCGGACCACCCGGTTGACCAGATGACGTGCAAGATCATCTACGGCGATGATATCGTGCGCATGACGCTGAGTGGGGACATGGGCTTGGGGCACGTCGTTGACCGCCTCGTGTCCTCCGTGGACACGGATGCGCAAAATTTACGTCTGCGGTACCAAGACGAAGACGGCGAGTGGTGCACGCTGAACACGGACGCAGATTTGAACGAGTGCCGCGTGGCGACGAAAACGCTGGGGGGGAGCATACGCATCCAAGCGAGTGATGCGAGGAAATAGGGTTTGGAAACGCGGAACACGCGGGGGGACAATAACCCAACATACCTAATAACGAGAACCTATAGCGATGACAGTCTGCGACGGAGACCATTTGAAATGAAAATTGTTTTGCTGCGCGACTTCACCCTTTTACTACCCTTCTCAAAAGAACCACCTATCTACGCAATACAAAGGTCGCCCGCTGCACACTTTTTGCTCCGCCATTTTGCGCAGAAAAAATCTCTACTCGCTCTTCGCTACGCGCGCGCGTCCCGTCGTTTCCATCGTCACGCCGCACCGGCGCCCCTGAGAAATTGAGCCACCGCCGCGTGGCCTTTTTGAGCGGCGATAAACAGCGGCGTCACATGGTCAAACCACGCAACACAAATGTTGATGTCCGCACCCGCCCCGACCAGCGCCCGCACCACCGCCTCGTTGCCCGCTCCAGCGGCTATGAACAGCGGCGTTAAGCGGTCATCCCTTGCCTTGTTGACGTCCGCGCCCAACTCGATCAGCGCCCGCACTACCGTCTCGTGGCCGTTATGAGCGGCAATGTACAGCGGCGTCGCGCCGTTACCCCATGCCTTGTTGATGTCCGCACCCGCCTCGATCAGCGTTCGCACCACCGCCTCGTGGCCCTTTTCAGCGCCGATGTAAAGCGGCGTCGAGCCGATATCCCTTTCCTTCTTGAAGTCCGCGCCCAACTCGATCAGCGCCCGCACCACCGTCTCGCGACCCTTTCCAGAGGCGACGTACAGCGGCGTCTTGCCGTTATCCTTTGCCTTGTTGATGTCCGCACCCAACTCGATCAGCGCCCGCACCACCGCCTCGTGGCCGTTTTTAGCGGCAATGAACAGCTCCGTCCCGTCACAAGGGCAGCCGTTCGCGTGCGCCCACTGCAGAAGTTCGAGGTGCCCGCCCCTCGCCGCCATCGAGCACGTCCACTTGTCCCACGAGCAGCCGTTCGCTCGAGCCCACTGCAACACCTCGAGCTGCCCGCCCTCCGCCGCACCCGAGCACGTGTTTTCGTCCCACGGGCAGCCGTTCGCGCGCGCCCACTGCAGCATCTCGAGGTGCCCATACTCCGCCGCCCACGCGCACGTCTGCTCGTCCCACAGGCAGCCGTTCGCGTATGCCCACTGCAGCACCTCGGGCTGCCCACCCAAAGCCGCGAACGCGCACGTCTGCTCGTCCCACAGGCAGCCGTTCGCGCGCGCCCACTGCAGTACCTCGAGGTGCCCGCCCTCCGCCGCCCTCAAACACGTCCGCTCGTCCCAAGGGCAGCCATTCGTGCGCGCCCACTGCAGCACCTCGAGGTGCCCGCCCCTTGCCGCCGCTCAACACGTCGACGTGTCCCACGGGCAGCCGTTCGCGCGCAACACCTTCAACTCCACGAGGTTTCCACCCCTCGCCGCTGCCTCACAAAGGTATTCTCGATGCGACAGGCAACCTCGTCGTTGCAGGCGCTTCAGCGCGCTTAAACATCCCAGATTTGCGGCGCAAATTTCAGTAAGCTCCTCAAACCGAAGCTCCGTTTCTGCCACCGCGGCGCGCATCCCACGGCTCACCGCTGGCAGCCGTGCGAGATCGGCGGGATCGTCGAAATACTCAGTTCTGAGAATGTGAGTGACCACGAGATGGTCGGGAAGGCCGGGGATGGCTTCTTGCGCGTCGGCAGGGCTCGCGGGAGTAGTGCCGGTGGTGATACCACCGATCGCGCCAGTCATGGTGGTATGCGCTGCGTGGGAGGACATGTGAAGGGTGTCGTGTGCGCGTCGTTGTGCGAAGTGCGTCGAGGCGTCCGAGGTTCGGCGTTACTGAAGCAAAAAAACGACGCTTCTTTGCTCCCATTTTGCCCATACCGAAAACCCGAAAACGCTCAGTTTTCGAGGGGGGATCGTGCCGCGTGACGACATGCATGAGGCCTTCCGCATGACTAGCGGCGCCCAAAAACGCAGAAATGGACGCTACACTCATGGGCTAGGATCACCAAGCGTCCGAGGCGCAAATAGATGCGTGAGCGCTCCGATAAGGCGGACGCAGCCAAGGTTAGAATTCTAACCGTAAAAAAGAGCACGACCTTTGTTCAAAGAGATTTATGGGTCATGAACCCCGAGAAACTAACAAAGTGGTTGCCGACGTTTGCAAAATATCCGTATGGGCAATTCGGCTGAACCGTCCGCGTTTTCTGGGCCGCATTTTTGACGAAATCGGAAGACGGGTACGACGCGCGGTTAATAACAAAGGCTCGCACGTCTCGGAACCATCCACACCCACGCGCGCAGACTCGCGCCGAGCCCACGCGTTGCATCGCGCGCGCTCACCGCGCCCAGTGAACGCTCGACACTCGTCAGGTACGCGTTTGTTTCTACGTCCGCGTGTTGGCGTGACGCGCGCGGCCCCCGTCGCGAGTTAGAAACGGTGGAAAAAGCACTCATCGCGCGGCGCTTTTGACGACATGAGGGGTAAAAGTCGCGAAAGGGCTTCACACCCGGCGCAGGTCATTTCCACCGCCCGCGGAGCGCATCGCACGCGCACCAGCGACCGACACCCTTCGTATCGTCCGCTAACCCACCACGCGCCCCGTCTCGTTCCCGCCCTCCCCCAGGCGGCTCTCCACGTCCCGCGGATAAATCAAATCCGTCTCTTCGGTAAAACCTGCTTTTTGCGAATCGAACATTCCAAAGATGATGACTTCGTCCATGACTTCGTCCATGACGTCGTCCATCGCCGTGGCTGTGGCCGGCGCGAGGGTCACCGGGCGCACCACCTCGCGCGCCACCAAACCCATCCAGACACAAACCCGTCCACACCGCGCACGACGCGTGGCGCTTCCCCGGTCCGTCGTCGCCCACGCGGTTGCCGACGAAGACGACGTCGTCGCGGCGAGCGCGGAGGAGCTTGAAGCCGCCCTGGCGGCTGAAGCGGGAGCCGCGTCCGCGGCTGCTGCGGACGGCGCGCAGTCGCGTTCGTCTGTCGCGATGGCTAACTTCGCGGAAGCCAAGGCGCGCGCGAGCTCGGGTTTGGTGTTTGAGTCGGAAGCCGCGGCGCGGGCGCGTTTGTCGGAAGCTGCGATCGGCGACGAGAACAAAACCAACGGCAACGCGCCTCCCACCACGAAACAACTCACGGGCGCGGAACGCCGGGCCATCGCGGCTCGAAACGCCGTGCAGGGCTTGGCCTTCACCGGGGACACGAGTAACAACGTTTCGCCCGTTGTACCCGCGGAGGCTTCGGCTTCCAAAGAAATCCCGGCAGGGGCGGACGAGGTCGTGGAGCTCACCAACACGGTCCGGGAGCTGAAGACGCGCATGAGCTCCCTCGCCAAGCTGCTGGAGGAAGCCGTGGCGAGACGGCAGAACTTGGAGACGGACCTTTCGGTGGAACGCGAGTCGAGCGCGGGTTACGAAAAAGCGGGCGCCGTCGCGGCGAAGGCGCTTGAGTCGTCCACCGCGGAGGTTGTTGTTTTGAAGACACAGCTGGAGGAGACGCGTGCTGTTCTGGCGGTTGAGCAAGGCAAACTCGTGGACGTGGAGGAAGAGATGAAGGAACTCCGTGTTGAAACCACAAATTCCTTGGCCGCCGTGGAAACCGCGATGACGGAAGCGTCCAAACGCAGAAAAGAAGCAACCGCCGCGAGGTTCGAACTGAACGCCACCAAAGAGATGCTTGCTCAAACGCAAGCCGCGAAGGTGACCAGTGAAAAAAGCCTCATCGCAATCGCGGCAACGACGGAGATGCAAATGCAGCAGCGTCTGAAAGCGGGGGTGGATGAAGCCGCCGCGGCGTCGGCGGCGAACATCCGCCGCATCGCCGACGACGCGTCAAGGAAAGCCGCCGCGCTTCTGGCGAGCGCCGCGGCGCTCGAAGCAACGGCCCGCGATGCGCTTGGCGCGGATGTCACCGAAGCCTCAGCCGCTGCTCTTGTAAAGGCGACGAAGGAAATCAACGCCGCGGTTGAGGCGCGCGACTTGGCGGTGGCAGCGGCGGCGGCGACGCAGCGGCGGTTGACCAACCAAACCGAGCTTTTGCGAAGAGTAGACCAAATGACCGAGGAAACTACAAAATACTCCGTGGAAGTCACCACGCAGGCGGAACAAATCGCCGCGCTTACCAACGAGTGCGCACTTCTTCGCGAAAGCGCAGCCGACGCCGCGGCGGCGGCGGCGCGGGGGCTCTCAATGGCGGACGCCGCGGAGAACAAAATCGCGGATCGCGTTTCGCAAACGCTGCAAGCCGCCGAGACCTGCGTGAGCACCGCGGAGAAGGTGAAGCAGGAAGTCGAGAGGAACTCTGTTGCGGCGGAGGGGGTCGCGGCGCAGCAGCTTGAGGCTGCGACGGCGAGGGCGAACGCGGCTGAGGAAAACCTGAGGCGCTCGAACGTGAGGCTGGACGAGATGACCGCGATCGCGGGGAAGAAGGAAGCGATGGATATGAAAAACGACGCGCAAGCGCGGGAGCTTGTTCAGAAATCCCGGCTGATCAAGGAACTGGTTGACGAGACCGCCATCGCGAAGGACACCATTTCGCACTGGGAAAACAAAGCCACCTCGGCGCTGGTGGAGCTTGAGCAGAAAAACAGACAGGCGTGCGAAGCGAACGAAAACGCGACGTCGCTTAAAGTGCAAATCGCGTCCGCGATGGCGCGGGCGGCGCACGCGGAGGAATCGTTGCGGTCGCAGACTGAGCTGCTTGACGAGATGGCGGAAATCGCGGCGCTGAAGGAAAGCGCAAATGCGCTGGTTGTGACGTTACAGCAGGAGCTTGAGGCGAAGGAAGGGGAGGTTTTGCTTTTGAGTGAAGCCGCGCGCGGCGCCAGCGAAGCGGCGGCGATGTGGCGAGCCAAAGCGACCGCGGCGGCGGACAAGGTTGAGTCCCGGGCGCTTGCCGCGGAAACCGCGGCGGAGCTCGTGAAAACTGCGGCGGAGGAAAAGCTACGGATTCTGGAAGACAACGAAGGCGCGTACTACGCGTTGGCTGAGGAACACGCGGTTGAGCAGGCGGTGAGGCAGCGCATTGAGCAATTTCAAGCCGAAGCGGAGCAAAAAATAAACGCCGCAAACGTGAGCGCTGAATCCCTGAAACGCGCGCTCGCCGCTTCCAACCAGGGTTCCGAGTTGTGGCGGGAAAAAGCGGAGCAAGCCGCGGCGGAGCTGGAGACCCTGATCGCGTCGGATGACCTGGAGAGCAGGATCAGTGACATGAAAGGAAAAGGCGGCCGCCTCGTGGCGCACGCCTTTTCCAAAGGCGAGGACTTGCGGCAGTTCATCGTCAAGGGAAGCCCGCGGCTGGACGACGTTATGGACGGCGAAAACGCGCGCGCTTTCGTGGAGCTGGAGAGCGTCGGGCTGGGCAAGCCCTTCCACGGCCGGTACGACCTGATCGACGCGAGGGACCCGCGGCAGAAGCTGACTGCCGCGGAAGCCGCGTCCCTGGCGAAAGCCGCGAGCGAAAAAACGCCCGTCCCAAGGTGGGACCCCACGTACGAACACGCCAACCGGGAAAAGCTGCCGTTCAACCCGAGGGCGTTTGGTTTGGTGGGACGGAAAAGCGGCGGGCAGGAGCCGCGGGAAAAGAAAGGACCGGCGTCGCCGCGTTGAAACGCGCGTTAAAACTTGCGTTCAGACTTAAAGAAATAATGCACAATCCATTAGAAAAAGAAAGACGGTCTCGTGTACTGGATACGGTAGCTATTGTAACGAGACGACGACCTGTGTGATAAATTAAAAGCCGCCGCCTTCTCTGGAGCGGTTCAATCCATCCTCCATCTCATCATTTATATTTTTCGAAAAACCCCTTGGTCGCGGTGTACACGGCCTCCGGGCTCGCCGTCGCGACGACGGAGTTGACCTTCCCTTTCTGTTCGTAGTACCGGACCACGGGCATCGAGGACTCTTCAAACGTTTTGAACCGCAACTTTATCGTGGTTTCGTTGTCATCCGATCGCCCTTGGTCTCGCCCCAAAAGCCGTTGCAACCTGTATTGTGAACGAAAAGTGTCAGTATTGCAGGGCACGCAGTTGTCCGGGATTTGGGAAAGGCCCAATACGTACATCACGTCTTGCGGCGCGTCAAAGAACAACACGAAGTCGCAGTCGTACCCCGCCGTCGTTTCCCACGCGTCTCGGTTTTCCTTGTTCCGCGGGAACCCGTCGATCAAGAAGGTGTTCTTGCCACTCGCTCGCATCGCGTCTAGCAACAAGTTAACAGTCACCACGCTCGGTACGATTTGCCCCTGTTTGATCATCTCCGCGACCATGTTCCCGTCCGCGCTGCCGCTCTTCATGTGCGCCCTGAGTAAATCCCCCGCGCTGAGGGAGTGGAAACAGAAAGGGTCAGTCATGGGAGGGATGACGGGATGTCTAGTTGTCTCTAGACCTAGTCCGCCAAGAGTGACGTCAGGAAGACACACCCGTCTGCCGACTTTAGACACCAGCTGTGCCAAACGTACTGCTGACAAAACAGGCGGAGGGATTTGGCGAAACACAACAGACGCACCTCAGATGCGTGAATCCGAAATCACGCACGATGTTCGCGCACTGCGTGCCTTTCCCCGCGCCGGGGCCCCCGAGCACGAAGACAACGGTGGGGTGCGTTGCGGCGGCGGAGACGCCGCCGCCGGCCGGAGACGCGACAGGCGAAGAGGGGGCATCACCCACCGCGCCTGGAGCGCACGACGCCGCGCTCGGTGCGAACGTAACGAGCGTCGCCGCGGCGAACCCGAATGCCGTGGGGACGCGCGTCGCGTTGTGTCCGGCGACGGTTTCCCGTACGGCCAGCCTCGCGACGGCGGCGCGAGTTTCGTGGACGGATGCGTATGTGCGGCAGACAGTGGCGGCCTGTGCGAACGCGACGTGGTGAGTTCGTTGGGAACGGGAGGTCAGGTGGGAACGGAACCTCCGATCGCCTCAGCCCGACTAGTGATGAAAGCCAAACATGAGCGCGTGATCCGATGCGTGGCGTCGGGGACCGGTCGTATTACACCGGGGTTCGGGAATTTCAGAAAACACACCTCCGCGGTCCTCCTCGCGACGCGGCGCAGCAGCGTACGTGCGAGCATTGCGAACGGGGTGGCGCACACACGATGTGACCGGCCGTGATCGCGAGCCGCGGCCTTGTTGTTTTTCGCGAACCCAGCCTTCTCGGAACGGAAACGCCAGCTTCGAGGTCGCAATTTGAAATCTCGGACAAGTCAACGCGCGCCCGGCGCCGCGCCTGCCGCGCCCGCCCCTGGCCTGTCGCGGTTGGGAGGCGCAGCTCGGGACGCGATGGCGCCTCGCGAGTCCGCGTCGCAGCGCCACGCCGGTCTTTTAAAGCAGAAGACCCTGGACGCGCTGACGCGTTTGGGCCACCGAGACACCGCCCGGGTCGCGGTGCACGAGCTGACACGCTTGATCAGCAGCATGCCTCCCGAGCACCTCCCGGTGGTGTTGCAGTGCCTTTGCGACGAGTCCGCGGCGGCGCCGAAGGCCACGGCGAGGCGGGAGGTCTTGCGGCTGTTCGAAACCTTGATGGACACGCAAGGGGAACACGCACTTCCGCACCTGCCACGGCTGGTAAACGCGACGATTCGCAGAATAAAAGACCCGGATTCGCTGGTCGGGGACGCCGTGGTTGAGGTGATTGGGTCGCTGGCGGTACGCGTGAGTCGGATGCCGGGTCGAGTTTCACGGGCGGTGCTTTCCGGACCAGACGCGATAGGGCCGCACTTCGTGCGGCCGGTGCTGGAAGCGCTGCACGAAACGAACAGCCGCGGCGCGCAGGACGTGGCGTGCCGCGTGCTAGCCCGGGTGTTCCGAAAGTGCGGGCCCGGTAAGGGCGGCGCGAACGTACCGACTGGCGTGAACTGGTACCCTGATGGAGGCCCGTCTTCGCTGGCGCTGAAACTGGGTAACATGCTACACGCCCCGAACTTCTACGCGAAAGCGCAGCTGGTGCAAGCAATCACCGCGCTGTTCGCGTCCGCCGCGTTCGCGGTCGGGCCGCGGCTACCCGCGCTGCTGGGCGTCGGCGCCAAAGACGCCGACACCGTGTCCAACGATTGGAAGGGATTAATCGACGGGGACGCGGTGCGTACCACGGGCGGTGCCTTTGCCGACGACACTAGCAATGCGCACGTCACGAATGAAAACGCGGTGGGTACTAAAAACGAAAAAGATGACGAAAACGATGACGCGAACGCGAACGGTACCGCCGAGGCGGATACGAAAGAAAGCGACGACCGAACAAACCCCGAAACGCGAGCGCGTCCCAAAAACGTCGCCGCCAACGTGGGCGACGTAGTTTCGACATCGAGTGGCGAAAACTTCGAGCTCATTCCTGGGGGTTTGCTGGACGCGGTCGGTGCGTTTGATTGGCCCGTGCGACGCGCGGCGGCGGAGTCGTTGACCGTGTTACTGTGCGACCTCGGTCCTGGTTTGGAGAACGACACAATCACCCCCATCCCTTTGGTGGACGCGATCGAGTCCGCGTTGCGTTCGCACATGCACGACAAGGTGAAACCGGCGCGGGATGCGGTTTTGACCGCCCTCGCCGTGGTGGACGCGCTTCGAAGGTACGCCCTTGAAAACCTGCCCTTGCACGACATCGCGATGTGGCGGCGGTGGGTACGCGCGGAGCTCGGTGAGGAAATCGGGAGCCTGGGCGAGGACGGGCGGTGTTCCTTCGTCGTGGACCGCAAGGTTCTGGAGTCGCCGCAGTACGTCGTGAAGAGCGGGAAGGAAAACGCGTGTGAAAACCACCTGAGCGATGGAATCGAGCGCGTGGAGAAATTGGCGTCGGTGCGCGAAGCCGCGGATGGCGGCGACGGAAAAGGCGCTCCGGGTGTGAAAAATAATTTTGGTGCAAAACAATTTCGCGGCAAACAATTATCGAGCGCGTTTCGTTTGGCGAACAGCGGTGATATCGTCATCAAAGTCGCGCCTCGGGCGAAACGGGTGGAGGAGACGGTTGAGACGGATACGAACTCGGTGCAGGCTAACGGTCACTTGGTGCAGGCAAACAGTCAGGTCACGAAACAGGCCGAGGCTCCTTCTGAAACAACCAAGGTCGCCGAAGACGCGGCGCGCGAACCGGTGCAAACGCCGCGCGGTATGGGCAACGAGGGGAACACGTACGAAGTCGCGTCGTCGGACGGGGACGACGAACCGCGGGAGGTTGATGATGTTGGGGAGGGGAATTTGGGGACGGAACTTGGCGAAGGAATAAACCCTTTGCCGTCGACCGCTTTACCGGTAACCCCCGCGCGCGAGTCGAAAAAAGAAACAAACGCAAACGCCGAAAAACCGCCGCCCGTTGAGACGCACGTCACGTCCGACGACGAAGACGCCCCGGAGTGGATGCGGATGGCGTCGTCTATTGAGCGCGACGGCGGGTTCGGAAACGCGGTGGCGGTTCTTCCGGCCCAAAAACGAGCAGCCACTACTCCGTTACCGCCGCCCGTCCCGGACGTCGGGCCGGATGACGTGAGTATTTCCCAATCACCACATTCCGCCGACTGATTGCCCATACGAGACTGACACTTTCTTTTTTATCTCTCAGCTTTCCGTTTTAGACGACGACGAGGCGTACGACGACGGGTTGATGGTTTTTGCGCCTCCGACGCATACGCACGGCGGGAAAGTGAAACAGCAACAGCTCCAGCAGCAGGTACGACACACATCAAAAGCCGAGCTCGCGATTGAAACCCGGTTCGAGGCGCAAACCGCGGCGCTCGAGTTGGTGCGGGAGCAGATGCGGTCTATGGCGGCGAGCCAGTCTGACGTGTTGACGCGCATCGGGGACTTCGTCAACACCTGTTCCACGCAAATCGAGCGGCTCAGTACACGGGTTGATAAAATGGAGAACCAGGTGGGCGTGGCGGTCACCGCGGCCGCGACCGTCGCGAACGCCGCGACGCGGATGGCGGACCGGGACAACACGGAAGCGCTGCGTTTGTCGTCGCGCGCCGCGTCGCTTTCGGCGGCGCGGGCGACGGAGGCGGTGAAACTGGCGCTGGCGAAAGACCGGGCGGATTTAGAGGAAGAAAAGGCACAGCTGCGTTTGGCCGCGGCGCAGCTGGAACGCGCGGCCGCGCAACTGGAAAGGGTGGTGCCGGAACGGAGGGAACCGGCGGCGTATCCGGCGTATCCAGGGTACGAGGGATACGAGTGAGGGAATGAAGAAACTCCCGTTGTTGTATTTCCAAAAGAAAACTATGTATCTACCACAGGTTGAATTTTCCCTTACTTCCCCCCCCGCCCCACCCGCCCCCCCCCTTGCCCCCCCCCGTGCGTTTCTTGCTCTCCTGGTCGTCCTTGTCCACCCCGGTGGGCAGGTGTTTCCGTTTCTCGAACACTTTCCGCCGCGGCGCGTGCGTGCGGTCGTCGCCTTTTTCGTCATTTCTCGTTTCCCACTCGGCATTTTTCAACTTGCACGGCCGGTTACCGACGTACTTGCCGTGCATCTTTTTAATCGCATCCGCGTGGTCTTTCTTGTCCATCATTGATACGAAGCCGTACCCCCGGTTCTTGCCGCTTTTCTTGTCCTGAACCACCCTGGCCATGGCGAAGGACGGGTAGTGCGCGAACGCCTGCGCCAGCACGGTATCGGTGCACTCCAACCCCAGGTCGCCGCAAAAAATCCGGTGGTCGCCTTCTGGCCAATCCGCCAGCGAAGGATCCACCCACCGGTCTCCGCCCGCGGCGCGGTAAACCGGTTTACCCACGAGCTTCACCGGGACAGCGCCGTGCGCGCCGCCGCCCTGAACGGGGGGGGGGTACGCGCCCGCGGCAGGGTACCCGGGACCGGGGGCCCCGGGGGGATGGAACCCGCCAGTCGGCACGCCGTGGCTCTGGTACGCCCCGTGCGGTCCATGGTGGTGCGCCATCGCGTGATGCGGCGGCGGCGGTGCCGGGCCTGCGGCGTGAGCCGGTCCAGCCATCACAGGACCCGCGTTTGAGGGGGGCGTCGGTCGCGTCGGCGGTCCCACGGGGGCGTGCTCCGGTGCCTTCGCGATGGTCGCGGCTCTTTGGGCGCTCGCGGCGACAACCACCGCGGGTTTACTCGGCTTGGCCGGCGGGGGTAAAGGGTCATGCGGTTCCGTCGCGGGCGCTACCGCGGTGGTCTCGATCTCGCCGATCTCCGCCGCGAAAAGCGCGAACTCGTCGTCCATGATCGCGTGGCCCCCGCGGGGGTGGCGGTGAAGAAGGAGATCAAATTGGTGAACTTCGAGAAGTCCGAAGAGCCCCGAAAAGTGAACGTTTGCATTTTTTTGGCGCGACTTGACTGTTGCGACTCGATTTGGCGCAAAAACGTCGATCTCCGATTTCTTATTGGACGACGCGAAAGAGAGAATAAATCTCTCCGTTCGGGGTCGTGGCTTTTCTCATAGTTCGCGCGCGCACCACACGACGCGGTTGTTCACCACCCCTTCGTTTGTCCACGACAAACATGTCCGCGCGCTCCACGTTCAAGCAGGAACATCCGCTCGGTACGCGCGCGATACCCGCGCGACGCGAGATTCGTTTTGCCACGTCGAACAACGTTTTTGAAGCCCCTCGGAATCTGGGAAGACGGGCCGCGCCCCCGCGGACGCAGTGGGCCGACGCGGTTCGATTCCGACGCACCGACCGCCTCGGGGACGCGTGTTGGGTCGCGTGGCACCACGCGAGCTCACGTGTGGGGTTCCAGCCGGACGCGCGTCGCGTCGCGGTCCCCCGAAGCGCGGACGTCTGGTGGACGTTGGAGCGTGACGACGACGAATATTCGATTTTAAACCGCCCCCGCGTCTCCTCGCACGTCGTTACACCCTGACCCATTCCTGGTCTCCACGCCACCCACCCCACGTTCCGCAGACAAACGTCAAGCGGAAGCGCAGCGCATCCGCACGAAGTACCCCGAGCGGATCCCGGTACGGAAACGCCACGCCACGTTCGAATTCAAACCGCCCGAACCGCGGCTTCTCGTGACCGACGCCAAAAACGAGACTCGTGGTTCCACGTGTCCTTTTTTTTTCTTTTCTTTTTTGCAAACTCTTTTTCTTTGCATCTCCCTCCGCCCCCGACTCACCTCTCCCCCCCAACCTCAAACCCGGAAGGTCATCGTCGAGAAAGCCGAGAAGAGCGACATTCCCGACCTGGACAAGAAGAAGTACCTGGTGCCCGCGGACCTGACCGTGGGGCAGTTCGTGTACGTCATCCGCAAGCGGATCAAGCTCTCGCCCGAAAAAGCAATCTTCGTCTTCGTCAACAACGTCCTGGTACGTATTGCATTTCCCAAATCCCGCCGACTGTTTGACCATACAATACTGACACTTTTCCTTAAAACTCCAGCCCCCAACCGCGGCGCTTATGTCGTCCATCTACGACGAACACAAAGACGACGACGGGTTTCTGTACATCGCGTACAGCGGAGAAAACACGTTCGGGTGCGGCGGCGATGAGACGTTTCTCACGGAGTGAGCGGACAGGAAAAAAACAGACTGAGACGGGAAGACTTTTTAGTCTGGCGATCCGCCGCCGCGAGCACGCGGCGGCGGTGTACCAACACTGTAGTTTTGATTTCGAAAAAGAACGTAAGGCGAGAGGATCGGGCGAGCGAGGCGCGACTTCCTTTTCCTTGTCGCGTGTACCATAGAAAACGATAGAAAAGCGACACGATTTGTTACATCTTTTTGTTTGCTTCTACAACATCGCCAATAAATACGCTCACTTTGTTTTTCTTGTTTCTTTCGTGGCGAGCCTGGAGCGTCGCGAATACTCCAGACGCGTCAATAAAGAAAGGAACAAAACGAGTTCGAAAAAAATATACGGTCACGGGTGAACCGGGATGTTTCCGGTGTGAGTTTAGGGTAACACCCCTAAACCCGGAGGTATACCGTTTGGCAATACCTCGTGGTGATACAGGTACGTCGCGTTTGACCGAGTTGACTCGCCGAACAAGGAGTTAACTCATGTTTTTAAAGTCAACACGCGAGTTCGTTTCCCAGCGCCCGCGCCAGGTCGATTTCAAACACGTCGTTGAACCGCAAATCGTTTCCCAGCGCGTAAGGGGAATCGTCCGAGAGGGAGAAGTCCTCCAGGTTCATGGTTTCGCTTAGCAGGCCTTGGAGCACCATGGAGGCGATGGGCTTCCCGCCGTGGCGACGCAACGGCACCACAGCGCGACCGGACGAGTTTGGTCGCGTCGCGGACACGCGCGAGTCCTGGCGGTTCAAAACCGCCGCCGTGCCCGGGGATCCAAAGCACTTCTCGCGACACTCCAGGGCTTCTTTGTCGTCGGCACCCACGCCGACCCTCATGCGCGAAGCCCCGATTGGGTGGTGCTCGATCTGTTGGAAATCTAACACCGAGTTGGAGTTCGAGTCCGACCTGGAAACGATACTGCGGCAACTTGGCTGCTTCGCGAGCTTAGCGCGCTTCACGGGCGAGCCCGCGGCGTCGCGAGCTTTCGGCGGCGGCAAAGTCGACCGCGGTGGTGACGGGTGCGTCTCCACACCATTGTGTGTTCGCTTCAGGGGACGCGCTGGTGAGAACGCATCAGGCGCGTTCGGCGTGCCCGCGGGGGAAACGGTGACGTGTTCCGAGTTCTTGTCGTCGGTCGCGAACAGCCGCGCCCGGCGAGGCAGCGACGCGAACGGCTCGGGCGTGCGCGCGCTTTTGTCGTGGACGTATGAGCAGTTAGTCTTACCGTACGCGTTGCTTTCGAAATCGTCACCACTCATGTTCGTCGTCACTTTCCCGTGTTCCTCTCCGGACAGGGACTCCGTTTCCAGAGAAGTCAACGGACTCAGCGCCCATCTGCAGTCGATGTCATCAAGCGCCGCCGCGATTGACGTCGCGCCGCGCACGCCCGCCGCCGCGAAGTCGGCTGAGTGGAAGTACTCCTCGCAGTCCTCCCGGGAAAGGGACTCGTGCGAAACCCTTCCGGGCTTCCCCCCCCGCACAGGGTTGGGATCACACGGAAGTGCAGGCTCGTCACCAAGACGGTTCAGGTCATCAACACCCCGTGCCAGGTGTTTCGGAGACGCGTCGTTTTTCCCAAACCCAAACGCGCCGCTAAAGCGCTGACACGCCGCGGCGACACCAAGCACGGGCTTCATCACGGCCAGGGGTTTCGCGTCAGGCTCGGGGTCTTGCTGAACCGCAGTTGGCACCGCCGTGGGTCGTGTTCGCGGTGACGTCACCTCCGGGTGCGTGAAAGGCGTGTCGGGAGCGGGGTGTCGTGCCCCTGGGCCTGGCTCGCGTAAAAGCGGAGGCAGGTCGTCGTTCCCGTTCCATTGGATCGGCATTTCGGTTTCCGGGACCGCCTCTCGTCGACACCGAGATCGAGATTCGCATGGAACCCCGTCTTGTACGACGAAGTCACGTGCTTGGCCCTGAACTTCGCTAAGCGCGCGTTCCAGGGCATCCCCGAGAGTGTCGTTTCCGTAGTCTGCGAAGGCTTGGATGTCTGGGGAAGGCGGGTCAGGTGGTGTCCATGGACAACGTGGTCCGTCCCCACACGGATGGATTGGACGCGCGTTGGCTTGTGATGTGTGTTTTTGTGGGAGGACCCTTGCCTCGACCGGCGCGCGGGAGGTTGGTTTGAACGCGAGTGTCGAGACACACGCGCTTGCGCGCGCGGGGATTGGTACGCACCCGTCATCGGAGGTCTCGGACAAGTCGGCCGTGCTTGACCAGGGACGGCGAGCTTTGCGTCTTGCGCGGGCGCTGCCAGTGGTGCGAAATGGCGAACGCGCGGAACTAAAAGGAAACGTATGGACGATTTTGTTTCAAATATGATCAAACGGAAGGTCAAATGGAACAAATGTTCACCAGTGTCGGAAAAGAAGAAAGGCGCGTTTTTTACGAGTTAAATCGAGGGGGTAATTTTAAATGGGCGTTTTCGGGGGTTAAATCCAAGGGTTAATTTTATATGGCGCGTTTTATGAGTTAAATCGGGGGGTTAATTTTATATGCGCGAGTCACGGTGTAATCGGTGAGTTAAATAGGTGAAGTCCGTTAATTTCCCGTCGAGGCCGCGTCGTTTCGCGGCAACGCCAGACGATTGTCGGAAAATGAATCCGTAGGATTGTTCCTTTGGGTATCTGCGCGGTTCATAAGAGTCAACACGCGGAACATATTTTTTGCCAACTGTTTGCCACGGCGTGCGTCGTCGGGCAAATCCGACGTCTTTTCAGCATCTTCCGGCCATTGCCTCGCGCACGTTGTTTCGTCCAAGAAACTCCCCGCGTCCACGTCGCGCACGTACACGCACGAGTTCCCGCCGCGTCATCCCACGCACCGTCGCCATCACCACCGCCGACAAAACCGCCCTTCCCATCCGCGGTCCGCGCACCATGTACAGCACCAAATCGGACGTTTCGCGTTCCTCCGCGTCCACGGGCGACGCGCTGCACGGCGCGGACGCGACAGTCTCCGAGGGCGTCGTGAAGCGCGAACCCCAAGGTCCGACGAGCAGGTCGGACACCGACACAGACGACACCCAGGGGTGGAGCAACTACAAGGTACGCCAACGCCCCACCCCCCGCCTCGACGTCCCTACGCTTCCCGCGCACCGGAACGGGAAAAAGAAAAGCAACAGCCGAGCCGGCTCGAGATTGATCCGTCCCTCCCTGACCGCCTCACCCGTCGTCTCACGCAGGCCATGAACAAGAAATCGCTCGCCGAGGTCGCGCTCCTGACGGAGTCGGAAGCTGCGAAGATGTTCAAGATGGGCACCACGCGATTCAAGGCCAGGTACGTCAACGCTCGCGCGCGGACCACCCGAAGGGGGCATCCCATTTCGGCAATCCCGGTCGCGTTTTTGGAAGCGCGAGGCTTCTTTATTTGCTGTTCAAATTGTCGTCACGTTTCCGGAAGATATCCCAAGGATTTTGGAAATATCTATGACTTCCAGAAATTCTGCGACAAGGGACCAAAACTTCCAGAATTCAAACCCGAACGAAAAGTCGCGTCTTTTCAGGTGTCTCCGTCTGCAGTGCGCCGAGTCTGACCGTTTTTTCCGTCTCTGTTTGTCGTTTTCCTTTCCTCAGGTGTCGCGATTTGGGCATTTCGCGCTGGCCACACCGCAAGCTGATGTCGCTGAAAAACCTGTACAGCGACCTTGTGAAGCACCTGCAGCACGCGCACGATACGCGCAACCGCGAGCAGTGCAAGCGCGTCCGGGGCATGATGCTGGAGATTAAATCCTACGCGCAACTCCTGGAAGCGGATCTTTCGCGGTTGAACCAGTTTTACAACGGCAAAAAAGCGTGGCCCGAGAACATTCTGAAGATTCGCCAAACCATCTACAAAAAACGACACGCGCAGGTTCTGATGGACAAGAAGGGGGGAAGCCCGGTGAAACACGAGTTGGACGTGTCCGAAACCAACACCACCAACTCCAAAGACTCCAGTGACAGCGGGTACGAATTCAACGACACTCAGGGGCCGGGCGAAACGACGGGCGCGGGTTGCAAAAACGGCATCGCCAACGGCGCGACCTTCGGGCTTTGCGCGGTTGGGCAAAACCTGGAAGAGCATTGGGCCGAGGATAAGGACATGTGGTTGTTCCTGGCCAGCAGTTGATGGGCTGGGCTTAGGGCCGAATTTAAAATTCATGTACATTGGGGGGGTTATAATAGTTAAGACGTCGTCCCAAGACGCGGTGTTGTTATACATTATGTTTTCATTTCATTTATTCTTTTTCGTACGTTTCGTATTTCCAAACGTCTCACGACGCGTCCACCTCCATCGCGTCGCCCTCCCCTGATTCCTCGGCGGGTTTCGTTTGGCGTTGCATTAAATGCTGGTACTCCCCGCACCGCGCGACTCCTGGAAGTTCCTCCACCAAAAGGCGGATGTGCGGCAGCGAGTACCCGAAGAACTCCGGACCGCTGATTGCGGTTTTTTTCGGTTCCTCGCCAAGCGCGGCGCGCGCCGCCGTGACGCGCCGCAAAACCTCCGCCCACGCCGCCGTCGCCGACTTGGCGACGATGGGTTCGTCAAGGCCGTGGTCCGCGGTGAGCTTGAACTCTGGGCCGCTTCCCCCCAACGTGATCTCCTGCACGTACCGCGTCCTTTCTCCGTTCGGGTCGTCGCAGCGCATGTACTGCCGCGCCGTGCGGTACCCCACCGGCAGGATGTACGCGGCGCAGTGGTAGCCGCTCGCGTCGGGGGGTTGGACCGTACCGAGGCACAAAAGCGTCACGCCTTGCGTCGGGCCGACGGGAAGAACAACATTCCCCTTGTTGTTTCTTGGTAGTGTTGCGTTTTGAAGCCGCGCGCGCTCGGCCTTGTCCATGTTGCCCATCGCCGCGGCGCGCGGTCCTTTTGGGCCGGGGCCACCCGCCTTTTTCGGTTTCGAAACGCGCGGCGGTTTCGCGCTCGGCGGCGCCACGGCGAGCTTCCCGCCGAGCGCCGCGCACAGTCGGCGCACGCGCAGACTCAAAACTCGGTTCAACGGCCACTCCACCGCTTGTGTTTGTTTGGAAGGGTTTTCCGTCGCTCCGTCGCTCTTCACGCCCCCCGGCGGCGAGTCCGCGAGTTTGACACGCTTGTGTTTGTTCACGGGGGTGTTTTCCTTGGACGACTCGCCTTCGCCTTCGCTTGCCGAGTTTGCGCGCTCGATCGACCCCGACCGGCGGCGCTTGGAACGCCGCGCCGTGGACGGCGCGTCCGCGTCGGCCGCGCCCGCCGTCCCCGCCGCCCCGTTCGCCGCAGAGATGGCGGCTTCCCAGGATTTCTCAAGACCCAGCTCCGTGTCCTTCAGAATCGCATCCCAGCGACCCCACCCGTGTCGCAGCGTCCCCACGAGCAAACCGCGGTCGTCCCGCGACGACCACCACGGCGCCGGCGACTCGCAGTGCGTCTCGACGTTTTTCACTTCACAGCGTTCGGTGAGCCACCCGCCGTTATCGGGCGCGAGCGCGGCGCCGTGACCTCCCGCGTTTGTAACCACGTTAATCAGTGGTTGCATCAGCTCGAGGCGAGACATTTCTTCGTGCGCGCGTTGCACGATGTGTTTCGTGAACAGCGCCTCCGCGAACACGGCGTTCAAGGTGACCTTGCCGCCTTCGTTCTGGGGAATCGCCAGCTCGTCCCTCTCCGCCGCGGAGCACGCCGCGTCCAGAAGGAAAGGGCACGCGTCGGTGCCAAGAGTACGCGCAGACGTGATGACATAGCGTCGGCAAAACGCCGCGACGTGCGCGGGGGTTTTGTCATCATCAAGTTTCGATGCGGCGTGCACGGCGCTCCACTGTCCAAACCCGAACACGCAGAGCTTGTCGACGACGCTTTTGCGTTCCGCCCAGGACCACTGAAATTCGCGTTTCTCCACCACGGCGCGGCCTCTGGTACCACTGGCGTCCGCTTTTTTCTCCTCCGCCAGTCGCGTGGCTTCCTCCGCAGCCACTTCCTGTTCTCGAAGCCTTTCCGCCGCCGCCGCTTCGGGCATGAGCTTCTCCCAGAACTCGGGATCGTCCAGCGCGATTTCATCCGTTTCCCCGCCCCGCGCGCCCGCGAACGTCGCGGTGGCGAACGCGCTCTTGTTCGCGTTCGGGTCCGTCTCCGCGTCCGTGTTGTCCGACGCCTCGACCACTCTGCGTTCGGAGCGGGCAAGGATGTCGTCGATACCCTCGGCACCCCACGCCGTCGCTTTTGTATCGGCATCCGGGTCCTCCGCGACCGCGGCGTACGCGCCGTGCTTTAAAAGCCGCTCGATTTCCGCGCGCCCGGCGCCGGCGCCGCCCGCGGTTTTTTCCCCAACCCGCACGCCCCCGAAGATGGCCTGCTCTAGCCCGAGTTTCATCGCCGCGCGGTCCAGCATGTCGCGCTCGTACGTGCCTCGCATCACCAACCGGTACACCTGCACCGGTTTGGTTTGGCCGATGCGGTGCGCGCGCGCCAGAGCCTGCGCGTCGTTCTGCGGGTTCCAGTCGCTGTCAAACACGATCACCGTGTCGGCGGCGACGAGGTTGATTCCTTGTCCGCCCGCTCTGGTGGAAAGCAGGAACAGGAACGCGCCGTCCGGAGCTTGTTCTGGGGCATCTTCGGGGCCGCAAAAGCGATCGATCGCGGCTTGACGTGCGCGACCGGTTACACCGCCGTCCAGGCGTTCGTACGAGTGTCCCCGGCTTCGCGAGTAGTCCTCCAGCACGTCCAGCACGCGCGTCATCTGGCTGAAAATCAACACGCGGTGTCCCCCGGCTTTGAGTCGTGGCAGCAGTTTGTCCAAAAGCTGGAGCTTCCCCGAGCTTCCCGCGAGCTGCGTGATCGTGGCGGTGCTTCGCGCGCGCGCTTTCTGAAGCGCTTGCTGCGCCACGAAAGCCTCCTCCACGCCGTCCAGAAGAAACGGGTGCTGGCAGCACTTGCGCACTTCCATCATGACGTTGTTGAAGTTGGCCAGCGCGCGGTCGTCGTTGCAGCCGTGTCGCAGAAACTTAAAGTTGCGCTCGAAGAGCGCGCGATAGCACTTCTTCTGAAGCGGCATGAGCTCGCACTCGATGAGGGTCTCGACGCGCGGGGGAAGTTTGTGTTCCACGTCTTGCTTCAGGCGACGCAGCAAGTACGGCGCCAGAACTTTGTGCAACGCCTCTACTTGCCCCGCTCCTTTGACCGCGCCGAATTTGGACTCGAAATACTCCTTATCCGCGAATCGGCGTCCATCCACGAAGTTCAGTAACGACCAAAGCTCCGCGGTGTCGTTTTGTAACGGCGTGCCCGTGAGGAGCACGACGCGCCCGGCGAAATCGAGCGAGTTCAAGTCACGCACGGCTCGTCCTTCGCTGTTTTTCAATCGGTGCGCCTCGTCCACCACGAGACAGCTCCACGGCACTTTCGATAACGTGGACCGGTCAGCTTGTACCATCTCGTATGTCGTCAGCACTATGTCCGCTTTGTACACCACGTCGCCGTCCATGTCTGTTTGGTCGTACATAAGCTCGTGTTGGCGGATCATCGCTCGCGCGCTCGGGTTTCCGACGTACGGCACTACGTGCGCCCCGGGAGCCCACCGCGCGGCTTCGCGTTCCCAGTTGACCAGCGTGGACAGTGGCACCACCACAAGCGCGGGCCCCCTGGGTTTGATCGTCGGCTCAGGCGTCATCGCTTCCGAGCGAAGCACGTAATCGATCAGCGCCAGGGACTGCGCGGTTTTTCCAAGACCCATCTCATCCGCGAGCACGCACCCTCGACCCGCGACGAGAAGGTTGTGTGCCATCCACCTCACACCCTCGCGCTGGTACTTTCGAAGGACGTTACCCTCGCTGCCGTACCACTCGCGCGACGGCGGGTGGTCCTCTTCGGAAACGGGCGACGCCGCCGCGACGCGCGCGGCGGCGGCGGCGACTTTCCGCGCGCGGCGAGAAAGCACCTCCTCGTGTCGCGCCGTCGCCGTCGCGGCGTTCGTTCGTACCCACGCCTGCGATTCCCAAGTCGTCTCGTCGTACCCGAGGCCACCGCCCCATTTAACCAGGGCCTCGTCGCCGTAACCAAGCGCCTCGTCGCCGTCTCGGAGCGCCAGAACTCGGCAAACCTCGAGACACTCTCGCGGCACCGCAACCGCCTCGCCGGCGGCCCGCGGGTGTTTCTCCCAAAACTTTGTCAAGCGCGGAGACGCGAGGTTCAGCGCCGCCGCGAGCGTGAGTAGGGATACCCACGAGCAGTGCTTCAGCGCTCGAGCTTTCCACTTGACGAGAATCTCGATTGAATCGTCACCAGCGGTGACCGCGTCGGTCTCCGCGCCCGGCGAGATCCGCCACCCCACCAGCTTTTCCGCGAGATTGACGTTTTCCGTCAGCGTACCCAACACGTTCGTCTCCACCGTGGACCACTGGTCAGCGGGCCAGGAGGCGTACGGGGTGACGCCATCAGTCGCGGGGACGTGTACAGCGCCCGAAGTGTCCACGCCGCCCGCCTCGCCCTCGTCGTCGGTTTCCATCGTAACGTCTCCGAGCACGTCGTTCCAGAAGGAAGGATCGGTAGCGGTCTTCTCGGTGTTCTCGCCTGGCGAGCCACCGGACGTGTTCGTGTCGTCTGGAGAAGCCCCACCGCTCGCGCCGTGTACGCCCACGCGGTCGAGCTCGACCAGGTCCATCGCCGCGAGTTCCATGTTTCCGGAGTGAGACGCGAGCACCTCAGCGATCGTGGCGGGATCGATGGTTTCAAACGTGCGCTCCAGCGACTTTTGTTCGGTGTGGTAGGCACATCGCTTCGCCGCGGCTCGGCGGGGCGCACCTCCGACGCGGACCATCGCGTATCACTAACACGCCGCGCGTTTCGTACACGGTAAGCTCTCTCCTCCCGCTTCTCGATACGCGCCTCCTCGTGGCTGTGCGTCCGTCGTTGTCGTCGTTGCGCGCGCGGCGTTGGCGGGCCCGAGAAAACAGTTCAAAAAAAAGTGAAAAAGAAAGGATTCGAAATGGAGAGGGAAAAAAAAGCGTTGGAAAAAAACCAAAAACCAGGAGCACCCGTCGTCACCTTGGGCGCCCCTGTGGAGCCGCCTGCTCGCCGATTGACCTGACAATAGGCTCGTCGCGTAGAGGAGGTCGTCCTGCACGCGTCCGCGCAAAAAGATACGCCAAAATATACGCCGTAACGGGTTCGAACCGTTGACCTTTTCGGTGTAAACGAAACGTCATAACCAACTAGACCAACAGCGCATTGAGAAGGTAAATGTCATTTCGTGACAAGACCACTGCTCATTTGATACCCTGGCCGGAGACTTTTTGGTCTTGGCAAGGGCATTTAGATACCCTACCTAGCCGGGAGACTTTTCGTCGTGGCCAGGGTATTTGATTGAGTCTCTGTTCCAATCAGTGTCTGACTGGTCCAAGGACTTAGCGGGCGCGGAGGCAAAATCAAAGCAATACATACCAGGTTGGCATTTGCATGAATTAACGGAAAATGACGACTGGCTGTATGTGAAAAAGTTAGAATTCTTCTCTTTGTCGTCCATCCCAAAGAAAGGAATCGAAACTAAACGACGACTGCCGAGATTGTAGTTGTCTCACAGCTGTCTGCGCCGCGTGCGCGCGTCCCCTTGTTGTTAGGGCGCGTGGGGGCGACGATGGACGACAGGGGGGGAAGCGCCCGCATGTCGTGCGACTCTGGCGTTGATGAACGCAGTACCGGTGGGGGTGACAGTGGAAGAAACATGAATGGGGAGACGAGCAACGACGCCCCCGGGTCGTCGGGGCGTGACACCGGTAGAGTTTCGCCGAGGCGGGACACGCATTTCGGGGAATATTCCACGTTGGGAGTGCGTGTCCCGAAGCGCACGCGACCGCTGGTTGTGGACGACGAAGTACAACCCACGCGTGCGTTCGGTGCGTCGCCGGGAACGAAACGGGCGCTGTCCGAGCTCATGGCAAACAACTTGTTGAGGTTGAACGTTTCGCCGATGGACACTTCGCCTTCCGGTGACAGACACTCGGGGGGTTTATCCACCACCCCCCCGAGTCCGTCTGGATTTGGGATGTCTCCATTCGGAGGTCGAGTGTCAGGTGGAGGATTTGAGACTCCTCGCGAGAGGGACGGGTTGGACGCGGTGGAGGGCGCGACGGCGGTGACGCCGCCGGCGAGAGTGCGCGGTTTCGAACTGTCGTCCATGTTGGACGACGCCGGACACGACCAGTCCGCGCCTCAGCCGCGAACCACGGACCTAGAAACAATCCTACACCGGCGACGAAAGAGCATCCTGTCGCAACAGTTAAGCGGGGTGTTTCCCGTGACCACACCAGCGCTTCCGCTGGCGTTACCTGCGCCTCCGCCAAACAGTGTACTTCCGTCGCCGTCGCGTTTGCTGGGAACGCTTTCCATGATGGACAACAGCCCGGTTTTAACCCCGTCGTCACCATCCGCGGAGCCTACTGGACGGGGAGACCTACGGAAACAAGCGATTCTGAAGCGGGTTTCGTTGGCACATCCTTTCGGAGAGGTGATGCCGTCGATTTCGCGGTTCGTCACCCCCGGACTCGCCGCGCCGAAACTAACGTTGCCCGCGCCGCTTCGGGAAGCGCGCGGCGCGTCGGACGACGACGACGACGACTCCGACTACATGTAAACTACTACGAGTGGATATCACTTCAATTTCTAGCACTAGTTCGACGAATAGATTAATAGGTACAACAGACGACGTCAACTGCGGAGGTGCACCGCGCGGGCAAAAATTCGGGCGTGTTCCCCGAAAGAGAAACGCACAAAGTACCTGCTCGCCGTGTCTGTCTCGCCACCACTGACGCGCCTCCTGTACAACATGCTGGAACAGAGTTGGGGCAGATCACACATACCGTTTTCGTCGTAATCAACATCGATCCAGCCAAGACAGACGTGCGCTGGTCGGCCCGCCACGACGGCGTTCGAAGTCGGATCCCCGAGGAACAGTTTCAGCCGGCGCAGGGGTTGAGGCTGCACGGGTACGAAGCGCATCGAACCCTGCTTTAACACCATACCCCCCACGCCACCGACCTTGACGTTATCGCCCGCGTGAATCACCATGAGTTCAATCTGCACACTGATTTCTGCGCCTTCAAACCCACCTCCCACGACACCCCAATCGTCCAGTTGCTCGCGCCTCTTTTTGATGTTCATCGTTTCCAGATGCAACCTCAACGCGGACGCGCACCGCTCTTCGAAACGCGAAAGCTTCACCGACGGGTCCTCGGGGGGGCGATAACCAGGGAGCATCCAAGGAGGCTTACCATATTTCGGCGCGACAATTGACTCTCGGGGCCACAGACTTTTAGTGGGTGGAACCGCGTCTTGCCGATTTCTTCCACCGCCACCGCCCCACGGCGCTCGAGCACCGCTTTGCTTACTTCGCCGAACCCCCGAGTCGTTTCCCTCTAGCAAGCTCGGGTCGATGAAAACAACATCGTGAGCCGCTTTCCATGACACGTGCCTCGAATCACTCGGAACGCACTCGTGATGGTTGACTTGCGACGATGTAGCAGTCGACGATTGCGAAGCCGCCGAGTCGGCGCGTCTTCTCTCCAGCATCTGATTCATCCGTCGCCGAAGCTCTTTCGTCACCTCCTTCTCTTTGCGCACCGTGTCTTGTACGTCTTCTCCAGGAAGACACTTCCCAGCACGCTGCCAGTCGGCACTGAGGATATCCTCAACAGCACGTCGAAGAGTCAGATTTTGATCAGTCTGCTTCGTCGGGTTCATTGCGCGCGTCGCCGCCGTTGATTCTCCACCAGCCGTGCTGTCGATTGTCCAAGGACAAGGTGAGCCTCGACCGGGCTCTCGAGAAGTCGGCCGCGTGATGGGCGTTCGCCGGGGTTCCGGAGGGTCCTCTTGGTTGGTATTTCCTACTGCTTTGCCGAAGAGCTCGTCCCAGTCTGTTGACGCCGTCATTCTCCCGGCGTCCATGCTCGGGTGCCTTCCACGAGCTTGCTTTCGCTCCGCATCGGACGTCGCGACGAGCATTTTGAGGTCCGAGAAGAGATCCGAAAGGCGCTCGTCGGCCGCCGAGACGGCGGCATCCAGGTCATCTACCTCCATAACCTACAAGTCGGACGACATCGTGGTACGTTATAGTCGCGAGCAGCGCTCTCACAGCCCGCGCGGACGTTCCGACGCGCCGCTCGTTGTGCGGGTGCCGGCAACATTCGTCGAGCGTTTCCAGTCCAACGTTCGGAAACACTGGCGTGAAAATTGCGTGAGAAAGTGCAGTGACTTGTGAGAGTGGGACGCCAAAGGTCGACCGCACGACCACGATGTCTGTCGTCATCCCCGCCGATCGCCTTTTACCAGCGTCCGTGGAACCTGGACCGGCAGGTTATCCCGCGGTCAAAGTTCGCTCTGCAGACGCGGACCTGCTTCCTGCTCGAAGCTTGTACCACCAGGAAACTGGCGAGCTCATCAAGGATTTTCTCAAGTACGACGAAGTCCCCGGCATAACGAACTGCTCGGTAGTCTCTCTACCACCTGGCACCATCATCGAGAGGCACGAACATCCCTCGAAGTACGAAATTTTTCTCACCAGCGGAGGACGCGGGGTGTTCAAGGTATGGGCCCCGGGTGCGGCGGAGACAGACGAGCCGCGGGAAATTTTCGAGCTCAAGCCTGGAGTGTGCTGCACCGTCGGACCGGAGGAGCCGCATATGATTTGCGCCGCGGAGGATTGCGAGCTGAGCATGACCTACCTCGGTGTGGTGGCACCGGAAACTAAGGCGTCGTGACTTGAAATTCTGTGTTCGTGGTGATTCAAGTAACGACGGACTACCTACTAGCCATGCCTAACATATTAGACGTGAAACAAATGACCTCACCTCACGGACCCGTCGTCGGCGTCCACGGCTTATCCCAAAACCTGTTGTGCCGGTCGGTGTGCGGTATCACGTCAAACTCCATGTCATACCAGATGTGCCCCGGGTGCGCGTTCTTGCAGCACCAGATGGCGGCGTACTTTTTAAGCCTTTTCGAGAACTTCGTCATGTCCTTGTCGTCCACGAAACCGCCAAACGCGCCAACCATCGTGCTGAACCGAACAACCTTGGCGTCTTTGTGTTCGCGAAGCAAGTTCTCCACGTCGACGTCCGTGAGCTTGGTGTTGGCGACAACTTTGCTCGTTTCCTTCGGTGCTACCCCGCCGATGTTTTGCGTGCACTTTTCCCCGTCACAACTCTCCACCAGCTCCACCTCCACCGTCGAAGCGTTGACAGCCTCGGGCACCGCGGGGTTGTCGAAGAAGCTGTACTCCCGGAAGTCGATACCGGGTCCGAATTCCGCCTCGGGTTCATCCCGAACCCACGATTCGACTTCGAATACGTGATCCATCGGACAGAGGTAGGGTAGCTCGGTGTCGGATCCAGGAATCCTGCCACTGTGCGGCGCCCACCATCTGTCAAATCCGCAGTACAGCTTCGGCATCACCAGGGTGCGTCCGAGTTTCTGCGCAAACGCGAGCGCGGCGCGAACTTGCAGCAGTTGATGATTGAGAAGAGCGAAATGCCCTTCCACAGATCCGGAGTTCTTCAGGAGCTCTTCAGGCACGTCCGTGACAAACGTTAGCAAGCCTCCAGCGGGATCGTAGTACTCTGGTGGATCCGACCACACCAGCGCTTCGCGCAAGCGGTGGCGCTTCCCCTCCGTTCCGGAAAACTGAAACGTAGCGTGTATCACGTACGGCTCCTGCTTCACCTTCTCAAACATCCTCTGCACGAAGTACGTGTGACCGCTCGCGAACGTGCTGACTGGCAAAATTCCAATCTTGAGCTTACCGCGGTAACCAGAGAATACGTTGGCCTCGTCCTTTTGATTGAAGCCCGCGCCGAGGCGAAACAAATCGTTGAACGCGTTTTGATCCCATATTTTGTCATCCTTCTCCAACCTATCCACCCATTCTTTCGCGAGTTCCTTAGCGGTGTGACGCAGCAGCATGATCCCAATATTCGCCGCTGACTGAGCCTTGCTTGGATTTTCCAGTCCGTCTCCAACCGCGGTGCTGGACAGATGATCGCTGGAAGTCAGCACATCCGCTTGTGGAAATCGCGCCATGTACGGTAACGGGTTCTGAAGCCACGCGGTATCGACGTCTGACACGAGAATGTCGAATCCCATCTCAGTGAACAAAGAGATGAGCTCAATCTTCTTGCGTCCCATTTTGTGGAAGTTTGCAGTGCCCCAACCGAAATCTGTGGTTATCATGCCGCTCTGCATCGCGAACGTCGGTACCTCGTCGTCGTTGAGCTGCGTTAACAGCTCGTTGTCCATGGCGCCGACCATGAAGTTAGCGATACCGCACTTACGCACGTTCCGGACCCAGTTTTCCACAAAGTCGTGATAGTGATTATTCGCCCAGGTCACCATCACCACGTTATCCTCGGCATAGTGGCCCACGAGCTCCACGGTCAGCTGGTTATCCTCCGGCTTGTCAGATTTAGGCTTGACGTACTTTCCAGCGGCGTGCTTTGCTGGCGCTTCTGGGGCGGTGTCGTTGATCGCGGGAGGCGGAGAAGACGGCGCCGGGGGAGGACTGGCTTCGGATTTAGGAGGCTGTCCTTGTGAAGACAACGATGGTTTTGGCGGCGTACTTGGAGTGCTCCACGCTTGTTGCGTAACCTGCTTTTCCTCAGTGCTGGCCGGAGCTTCAGATTTCGAGGCTTGGTTGATGATGGTTCCGACCAAGGGCAACACCACCTCCCCCAATCCGAAGGGCATCGTTGGCGTCTGTGCATGGATCAGGTAAGCAGCCCCGTACGATACGAAGATGACACATACCGTGTACGCCACGAGCCGCCGCCCCGTGCACTTCATCTCGCCCAGCTCCACCGCACGTTGCGCCCGCTGCTCTGAAATCGTCGAGACGGCATCCGTCAAGCGTGGAAACGAGCAGCCAACTTTTTTTTCGACAAAATAAAATAAATCAAACGAACCACCCGAAGCGATATTTTTCTTGCCAAGAAGGTGCCGTGTCTCCTTGCTCCGTCACCTCGCTCGTGCGCGGAGCGTGGGCGACAAAGGTCCGCCAACACGTCGGGTGCGTGAGTGCCCTTCCCACATCGCACGTATCACTTTGCTTTCCCGACATCACCTTCTCAGCACGTCTGGTACCGCCCAAGTGTAGTAGCTTACTTGCCGTCCCAACTCAATCTTTGTAAATGACAGGCGAGCGCTGCTGAGGTTTGGGAAGATGGAAAGGAACGGTGGAGGCGAGACTTCGACCGGGGCGCGCCAGAGCAAGAAGGCGGGAGAGGAACGGGACTTACACGCGTACCTTAAAGCTTACAACGTGGAAATCGGCGATGTCACGACTCTTGAGAAGCGAGTTCGGAATGAGGTCTATGAGCTGGAAGCTGAAAATGTGTACGCTTTGCTTGAGAGGGCGAAACAGACGGAGCCTCTGAAGGAGGCGTTGGAAGAGTGCGAAACGCATCTTGAGGAGCTCGAGGATTGGCTCTCTGTCTTCAGTGGTAAGTTGTCGACCATGCGTGAAGACATCAACACCATAGAGGAACGCAACTCTGAGTTGGAGACGAGTTCGAGGAACAACGGCATTCTCATCCAGACGCTCACGGAGTTGCTCGGCGAGCTAAAGCCACCTTCAGGTCTGGACGAGGCCATCAACTCGTTTAGCCTCGAAACAGAGGACGACATCGCGGAGGTCCTAGCAGCTCTGACCAAGCTCACAGAGTACAGACGACAACTGAAAGGGGACAAGCTCGAGCCGTATGCGACCATGCGAGCGGTGCGGGAACAGCAGGACTACTGTACCAGAGTCACCAGTGACGTGATAAACAAGACCAGCGCACACATGAAAGCAGCCCTGGAAGTAAGTCGCCGCGCTGAACGAAAATCCTACATTCCCTTTTTTAAACGCACGCGCGCTGACGAAATTTGAATTCTTTTCCCCAGGACGGCGCTGTGAGCATCACGAAAAACGACACGGAAGTAACGACTGACGAGTTGCGCCGCGATTGGAACTGCATGCATGAACGAGTCCGCAAATACGCGACGCTCATCGAAGCACTGCGTGCGGTCGAGGAGCGCACTGAAAAGTTATTCCTACGCGTGTATTGCTCCGCGATGAACCCCGTGGTACGATATCAAGCACGCGTAGCTGTTTCGCACGTTCGAACCGCTTGCCAAAACGCGAACCAACCTTGGAAAGCGTTCAAAAACATGGTCGTGCATCTGTATGCAGCATTGGTAAGTCCCGTTTCGCTCAAATTACTCCGCACGACGCCGCCAAGCGCGCTTCGAGAATCGGGTCCAGTTTTTTGGAAATTCTGTAAATTTCGGTTTCAGGTGCAGCTTTCTTGATTCAAACATTCAACTAACGCCTTAACGCATTGCTTAACAGGTTGCGGAAACAGAATTCGTGTTTGAATCTTTCAACAAATCGTCCCACGAAGATGCTGCTCGCTTTAGATGTATAAAAATAATGATCGACGGACTCGAGGAGGAGATTTTGAATGCCGCGGACATGGTCGCTGCCGTGGACCCGCTTCTGTGTGTACCGATGCTTGGCGTAATCGCGCGAACATCGCTGGCCGTGGGTGACCGTGAAAACGACGCCCTTGGTGCGTCGCTTTCGTTTTGCCAGGCAAAACTGCAAGAGAGTCTCTTCAAGTTTCTTGACGAACGCGACGCTGATGTCGCGGACGAGTCCCCGGTGCTGAAACAAGTGTCTTTCCCAGCGCTCCTCATTCCTATGTTTGAGGAGAGCTTCGACGCGATGCCTGACGACGTTAAAAAGCCCGCGCTGGATGCGATATTTCGCATCATTTTTGAGTTCACGTTTCGCGCGGTGGAGGACGCCGCAGACGCGGATGCGAAGCGCGGCGACGTCATCAGGATCTCCAACTACGCTTTGCTCGAGGAGAACCTGTCGGCGCTCGCGTCACGCCTTGAGGGAGTCGTGAAAGAGTACGCATGCGCTGCGAAAGAGGCTCGAAAAAATGCGTGCAGCGCTTACCTAACCAACTCCGACTTCGGTCCCGCGCTTGATGTCGCCACTCATCTGCATTTCAAGTTGCTGTCTGGTATATCAGTCGCAGAGCTCGCAACTCAGCCTGGTTGTGGTCCCGAGTCTGTCGCGAGCATGTTGACCATTTTGAGCTCACCAGAGAAGTCTGTGCAGGCGCTCCACAGGATGATGTCTCAGCACATGAGATACCTGTCTCCATTCCTCTTCGCTGACGTTTGGTCCGAGTGCTCTGAGTTTGTCGTGTCCTGGTTTGTGTTCCTGGAGTCGGTGTTAAAGAAAAGCCCGGCGTACGGCGAGATCGCTTGTTTGCCGGACGGATTGCGCGATATGTTTGCCAGGACGAATCGAGCTTAGCTAATGACGTGGTGGAATATAGAAGATAATTCGTAGCACAAGAACGGCCTGGTTTGCCTTTCCACTTCGTGCCTACAGCCGTTTTTTTGTCGTCTTGTCTTGTCTTGCGTCGTCGTCATCCATGTCGAACAACCTTGATTAATTGTTTATTTTTGCTTTTTTTTTAAACATCCGAGCGGTTGATTTTTCGTCTTCGACAGATTTCTATCCCCAGCCAAAAGCCGCTTGCAGTGCCACGTCAACGACGCATCTGCCTCACTCTTACCGTCGCGCTCTTAATATGGCTGCATCGGTCGCCGGCTCCCTCGTAGTCGCGACTCGTCTCACCGCCCGGAAGGTTCTCGCTGCGAAGCGTGTCAACGTCGCGCCTAGCGTCCACGTGCGCGCGTTCCGTGGAGCTTCAACGATCGTGATGGTTTCTAGAGTCGAGAAGCCCGATGCCGAGTGGGCGAAGGAACTTGACAAGGCTTCTTTCCAGGTGCTGCGCAAGAAGGGAACCGAAGGCGCGGGAACTGGCGAGTACGATAAGTTCTACCCCACTGAAGGACACTTTGTCTGCAAAGGCTGTGGGAACCCCTTGTATTCAGCGGAGGCAAAGTTCAACTCTGGCTGCGGGTGGTACGTCTCGATCTTCTAACTCGCCAACCCGCGATCCTTTGTCCTTTGCTTTTTTCTTCCCGAAACTGACGTTCTCTTCCCACCTCGCAGGCCGGCGTTCGACAAGGCTTACAAGGGCGCACTCATCACGGAAACTGACATGACGTTCGGCATGAAGCGTGTGGAAATCATGTGCGGGGCGTGCGACGGTCATCTCGGTCACGTGTTCGAGAACGAAGGCTTGACCCCGACCAACGAGCGTCACTGCGTGAACAGCGTCAGCGTGAAGTACGTCGCGGCTGCACCGGAAACTCCGCTCGAGGAAGAAAAGGTAAGCAACGGAGAAGGAGGGGGGGGTGCTTTCAGTAGACTACTGCAGCCGGTGGTTGTTTTGCTTTTGGCGTACACCTTGTCTGGGGTGCTTGGGAAATTGATGGATTTTTTTCTAGCCAAACAGGGCGGCTCGTAGTTGTGCTAATAGAAAACCTTTTGCTGAACAAGTCTCTTTGTTTCCTCACTTCCAGGTTGTTTAAGCTGAAAGGGGATTTCCTACCTGAAAGGCCCCAAAAGGGGCCCCCTAGTATCTGCTGGAGGCGATGGATGATGTTCGAGTCACGTTTCGTTGTGGTTTTCAAAAGCTAGTTTTTTTTCGTCGAGTGACTATCTCGACTCGATGCAATCGTCTCACTCATTCCTTTCGCGTCTACGTCCTCGCCGCTTTCGCAGCGGGCGCGTCCAGATTCGCGTCGTCGTATGGGTCGTCCACGTTTTCCTTCGTCACCACGTCCTTGCGCTGCTTCCCCGCGCCGCGTTTGCCGGCGCTTGAAACCTTCGGAGGGGTGTTTACGGCTCCCAGGGGTTTCTTCTTTTTCGTCGTGGCAATCTCCAACTCCGAGTCCGAGTCGTCGTCGTCCTTCGTCTCCGTCTCGTCCTTCGTCTCCGTCTCGTCGTCCTGCGTCTCCGTCTCGTCGTCCGACGCGCCGGCGTCCCAATTCGGAGGCGCGGGCAACTCCAACACGTTTCTGACTCCGTAGCTCACCAGTTTCGCGACGCCGGGCGTGACCAACTCGTTGCCCAGCACCGCGAGCTGCTGCTGTTCTTCCTCCTCCGCGTAGTCGCCCTCCTCGCCATCCACGTACGCCGCCTTCCGAGCAGCACGGCCGGGCATGGTCCGGGACGGTTCCGCGACGGGCTTCGCGTTGCGCGCGGTTGTTTGTTTTTTCGGTTTCCGGTCGCGAGGCGCGTGGTCGCCCGTGTGTCGCGCGGTTTTGATTTCAAACCCGACAGGCAGGTGGCTGTAATCGCCGACGCGAATGTTGCCGCCATCCTCCGTCGCGCGGTTGGTCGCGGCCTTGTGCTGCAGCGTGAAGAACGCCCTTGGGAACGCGACCTGTCCGGGGAACGGCCCGGTGTCCCAGCCGCGCTTCGTGGCTTCTTTGTAAAACGCGAGCAGCGCGATGTCGGACAACACGTACAAGCCGTGCCGCGCGTTTTCATCCGTCGCGTCCACGACGAACTTCAACTTGCGAAGAATCTTGAACGCCGCGGGGACGGATTCCCCGGAAGTGCCCGCGACGAGCGACGTAACGGCGGCGCTCATCACCTGCTGACACCACCGATACGCAGCGCCGTTTTCTTCCTCGCCAACCGCCCGGTCCGGCAACGCGGGGTGGTGGGAAACCAGAAACGCGAGGTACGTCAGGAAGTATTCGGGCGAGTGCGTGAGCAGCGTCCGGCTCAGCGCGGCGGCGTCTTGGTTCGGGCGCTTCGAAGCCGCGGCTTTGACAGCGATGGCGCGGCGGCGAACGCAAGGCACGATCGCGGCGAGTGCTTCCTTCGCGGTTTGTCGGATTTCCCCCTTCGCCCTCCCAGCCACCAGCGCGACAGGCGCGGCGTACGCTTGGTGCAACCCGTGCGCCACGATGCCGTGCTGCAGCTTGGCGATCATCGTCTCCGGCGCCTCCTCCGCGACGAGCGACACTGCGACGAACAACTGCGGCGTCACCGATGGGTGGTGGAGTCTGGCCACCACGAGCGTCGCCTTGGCCGCCGCGACCCTGAGATGCGTGCGGTCCGCGCCCACGCCGCATCGCGTGGGATCCGTCTCCGCGAGCACCTTGCCCATCACGTCGAGCACGCGCTGCACGTATTCGGCGGCTTCCGTGTTTCCAGCCGCGCCGGTGCAGCACCCTTTCGCAAGCGCCTTGAGTCCGCGCGCTTGCATCTCCGCGGCCGCGCTCACGGACGACCCGGCGCGCGACGCGTGCTTGGGTAACGGCCGCGCCAGCAGGCGGTCGACGATGTACGACTCGATATCCCGCAAGTGTTCGAAGTACAGCCCAGACGCTTCCTGGCCAACCACCTGGATCGTGGCCAGCGCGGCGGGCAAGTTGCTGTCGAGCAGATCATCGTCACGAGCGTCTTCCACGACGCGTTCGTACACGTCCTTGAGGTAACCCTTGGCTGTGCCTCCCGCGGCGGCGAGCTTCGCGAGCGTCCGCGCCGCGTGCTTCGCCTGCGCCGCGGTGCCTTCCACGCACAAAACCTTGAGGCGCTCGCACACCTTGATTTTGTGCACTCCCGGTCCGTCCAAGCACGTCGCAGCGGATGCGACGATGCGGCACGCCGCGGTGACCACCGCAGCGTCGCGGTGCGTGATGAGACCCGCGAGTTCCTTCGCCGTGCCCACGAAAGCTTGCGGCGCGCTGTGCGCCAGCTGCACCAGGTGCTCGAGCGCGGAGGTGAGGGACCCAGCGCTCTTTTCTTTGGACGCGCCGACCACAATCTCCAACACTTTGCGCACGTGTTCGTTTCCAAACGGCTGCTGCGAGATCTTCACCAGTAACAAGCGCATCCAGTCATGCGCCGGGTGCTTTCCCCCGACGCGCTTTAGGATATCCTGAGACACGCTCAAGGTTTCCACAGCGGACGTTTCCGGTTTCAGAAGCGTCGCGATACCGCGGAACACGTTCCCGTCCTTCATGGCGTGGAGCTTCTCGGCAAACCCCGCGGCTTTTCCTGGTTCGGGGAAGTGTTTCGCGAGCGCGGCGAACGCGCGTTTGAACTCTTCCTCCGACACGCCGCCTTCGCCGTCGCCGCCACCCTGAGACGCGCTCATCGCTCGTGACGTTTGCCTAAGCTCCAGGTACCGTCGCATGTCCGCCTGCACGGCTTGCTTCGCGCGGAGCATGAAGTTGAACGCCTTCGCCGCGCGGTCGTCCATCTTGCACAGCGCTTGTAACCAAAACAACGACCGGCGCTCCACGGAGACGCGCGCGGAAAACAGGTCCACCAAAACGGGCTCCACGGCGTGGTGTCGAATATCAGGCTGCGCACACCCTCGCAACAGCGCGGACGGCACCCAGTCGAACCTTTGCGATTCCTCGGAAGGGGTCTCCACTTCCGCGAAGCGCGCGACGTACGCGCGGTACACCGACCCGAGTCGCTTCAACGCGAGTTGGCGGACGTTTGCTTTTTTATCCAACATGCGCTCGCCGACCGCCATGAGCAACTCGGGGTCAACCGCGCGCGGCGTGGTTTCCGCGACGTCGCACACCGCGCTCACCGCGGCGATGCGGACATTCTCTTCGTAATCAATCAAACGGTCCTCGAGGTACCCCGCGATTTCCTCAGCCACGGCGGCGTCTCCGGCGGCGCCGGCGGCGAGAAACTGCGCGCCCCACCCGCACATCTCGACGCGAATTTCAGGAAGCTTGTCCCCGAACCTCCTGAGAAACTGCGTGAGGTAGTGCGCGTAGTCCTTCGCCACGGTGCTTCCGGGCGTGGCGAGCGCGCGGCCGAACAGCTTCACGGCTTTCGCTCTCGGTTCCGCGTCATCGTTCTGCAGCTCTTCCATTATGGTGGGCCACACCGTGACGAGCGCGGTGGAGTCCACCACGGCGAGCGCTTCCAGGACGTCCGCGCCGCGCTTGCTCAGCGGGTGTTTCCCGTTCCCCTTGCTGCTCAAGGCATCCACGAGAAAGTGCTGCACCGCGAGCTGCAGGTTGTTCTCGGATTTGCGCACCAGCGAGCACGCGAGGTTGTGCGACGCGGAGTTCTCTCCCTTGAACGGCTGCACCAGGCGCTCCAAAATAGTCGTCAAAACTTCAGGCGACACCTCCTCCGCTTCCTCCAACATCGTGCCCAACACCTTCGTCGCGTCTTCCTCGATGAGCGAGCTGTTCGCGGGGTTCACGCCCGCAAACAGCACTTCGAAAAGCTGCGGCACTAAACGCTCCGCGCCAGGGCACTCCAAATCCAGCATCGGCACGCAAAGCCCGATGGTGGCGACGTTTTGAAGCAGCGCGTGCGCGGGTTGAAACGCCGCGGCGGAGGGTTCATCCAAACGCGCGAACGCGTCTAGAAACGCGTCGTACACGGACTTCAGGGTATCGTCGTCCTGGAAAGGTTCCTCGGGAGCGAAAATACGAAGCACGTCGCTGAGGCAAAGCGCGGCGTACAGCCGGACATCCTGTCGAGGTCAAAAGTTGGCAAGCGTGAGTTCGCGATCTCGTAATCTGAATAAAAGACAGCGGGTGGAGTGAGATTCGAAAAGGGTGGTGCCGCGAGCGTCCGTCGTCGGACGCGTCGTTCGTACCTTGTCTTTGTGGCTCAGAAGACCTTTCAGGACGAGTTGTTTAGGTAAGGTTTTGAGCTCACCGCCATCTTCGCCTTGGCCCACTTTGCTTAAGGTCTCCGATATGCCCTGCGAGTGTGGAGGCGAGCGTGGTTCAAATTTGTCAGTCGGTCGTTGTTGTTGTTGCTTCGGGGAAGGATTACTTTGGATTGAGTAGGGAAGAGTGTCGCGCGTGAACCGCGCGCGTACCTTCATGAGTTTCAGAAGCGGACCCTTCCCGCCGTTTAAGGCGTTCTTGATCGTCTTGCCGAAATCTTCCGCCATCGCGGCGTTCTCTGTGGGGTCGTTGTTCTCCATCTCCTCGTCGGCGTTCATAGCGCCTGCCGACTTAGATTTGGAGAAGGTGCTTTTTCCTGACACGCGCGTGTCAGGGTCGGGCGTATCGCGCGCGAGCCTAGAGTTCGCGAGCCGTGTCGCCGCTCGTGTTTTGTCGACTTCGCGACGTGCGGTGCGAGAGGTAGTTTCCTCGCCCACGCGCGCTCGGTTGTGCGTGTTGGCGCGCGCATCCCTCCGTCGTTGTCAGCTCTTCCCAGAAATTTCAAAAAATGCGAACGCGACCGAGATTTTCGAGGCGCGGAGTCGTTCTCTGGTTCTCACCGCAAACGGCAACCTCGCGTGTAGATCGAGTCCGCGCGCCGGAGTCGCCGTCGACTCGTGCAGCCATGGCGGTCCAAGAGGAAAGAGATGTTCTGATGAACAAGCTTCTGCGGAATAAAGACAATAAGCGCTGCTTCGACTGCGAGACCCCGAACCCTCGTTGGTGCAGTCGCACGTACGGCATCTTCATCTGCCTCGACTGCTCCGGCATCCACCGGTCCCTCGGGGTGCACATCAGCTTCGTCCGGTCCGCGAACATGGACAAGTGGACCAGTGATGAGCTTGATGTGTTCCGATGCTCGCAAGGCAACGGGAAGGCCAGAGCGTTTTTCGCGCAGCACGGCTGGCAGTCCAGCGAAAGAGGCCAGATCGCGCAGAAGTACAGCGCGCGAGCCGCGGGGTTGTACCGGAATGCGCTTTCCCGAGAGGTCGCCGCAATGCACGCGGGGAACAAAGTGGTGTCACCGGTGAGTTCTCCCAGGGCGCAAAGCGATGGGAAGGATGATTTCTTCAACGAAGACTTCGAGACGATCGCGGTGGCGCCGCCAAAGCCTGTCGTGACCAAGCCCGTCGCACCCGTCGGGCCAGTGGTGCCGCCGCCCGTGGCGAAGACCATCGCGGCAAAGCCGGCGGTGAGGAGCGTGTTGGGCAGCCGCAAGACCGGGATTGGCGCGCGAAAAACCCTCGGCGCGGTGAAAACAGGCGGCCTTGGAGCCACGAAGCTCGCGGTGAAAGTAGATGACCGGCTGTTCGAACAGACCCCGAAGGAAATGAAGGAAGTGTTGTCCCCGAAAGCGCCGAGCCCGCGAAACTCGTGGGGATCGCGCGGAGCACCCGCGCCGGCGGCGGGGAGGTTCGCGTACAACGAGGGGGGGTTCGGGGAGTCCGCGCCTGAAACCGCCGAACAAGGCCCCGTATCTCCTGTGGCGAAACAAGCATCGCACGTGTTGGCGCCCGGGCAGCAGTTCCGAAAAATGGGCTCCGTGAACGACCCTTCCAAACAACCCGTCCCCGCGGTTGCCGAAAACGAGAACGCGTCGGCGCAAAACCGGTTCGGCAGCGCGAAGAGCATCTCGAGCGCGTCGTTCGGGAACGCGAACGGAGGCGCCGCCGACCGTGACGGTTCCGACCGTAACAGCAACAGTAACGGGCGCAGCATGGCCGAGTTCAACAACTCTGGTTCCATTTCGTCGAGCGACTATTTCAACGACGGCCGAGGCAGAGAGGACGAGTTCGACATAACCGCCGGCGAGCTCATGTCTAAAATGAGCGTCCAAGCGAGGCAAGACGTGCAACACATCAAAGCCGCGGCGAGCCGCGGCGCGAAGGTCATAGGCGAGTTTCTCAATGAGCTCAAGTGATTGGTACCAATATACTATTATTATAATCGCAATGCAAATGTCAAAACCCAAGCGTAACTGATTGAATCTTGATATCCGTCGCCGGCTTGTCGTTTTTGTCCGTCTTTGCCTTTTCAATCGCGTGCACCACGTCCGCGCCTTTCACGACCCGGCCAAACACCGTGTGTTTCCCGTCAAGCCACGGCGTGGCTACTGTTGTGATGAAAAACTGCGATCCGTTGGTGTTCGGTCCGGCGTTGGCCATGGACACGGTGTACGGCCGGTCGTGCCGCAACTCTTTTCGAATTTCGTCGCCAAACTCGCCGCCCCAAATCGACGTCCCGCCCGTCCCGTCCCCGAGCGGGTCGCCGGTTTGCAACATGAACCCTTTAATAACCCGGTGGAAAATTAGGTTGTCGTAGTACTTCTGCCTGCAGTGCGTGGTGAAGTTCTCCAACGTTTTCGGACACTCGTCAGGAAAGAGCTTGATGTGGATGTCACCCACGGTGGTGTGCAAAACGCACGTGCGCGCGGACGCGGCGTCGATGGCGCTTTGCGCCAGCGCGGGCGCCACCACGTCGTGCGCGGCGGGCTTCTCGTTGAACACGTCCCGGGCGGACCCGACCGCGTCGTCCTCGTCAACCGGCTCTCTTCGTGTGAAGAGATACAGACGCGCTTTCTGGAACGCGCTGCACACCAACGTCGGGTCCTTCTCAACGCTTGCTTTGATGTCCTTGCCGCTCCCGCGCGACCTTTTATCCTTCTGCGGCACGCCTTGGAACATCGCCAGCTTTGAAAACCGCTCCGTGTTTTCAACCTTGCCTAGTATCCGCACGCACCGGTTGGTTACCAGGTTAACCACCTTGATACCAATCAACGTGGCGTATAGAACGAAATTGCCGCTTTCGTCGAAAATTGCGTTCGGGTACCCCGCGCTGGTGTCCTGTAACGTACGACCCATCTCCCGGTCGATCGCCATTCTTCGCCCGAAGTCGATGTCCTCCAGCGCGTACGTCGCGACGCCGCTACGCTGCGCGTCGTTCGCGGTTTCCGGGCTTTCGTCGATGACGTACCGAAGCTTGCCTGTTTCGAAACGAAACACCCGGACCTTCCGGTCCGGGCCGGTCGTGGTGAACTGCGTGCCGTCGGGGGATATCTCGAGCGTAAGCGCTTTGGTTTTCGCCTTCGCCAGGGCGTACAAATCCGTATCAAGCTTGAACCGAAACGAAACTTTGTTTTGCGGATGCTCGTAATCCTCGGGCGACCAGTACTCGATGACCCCTTTGTCGTCCGCAGATATCACGACTTGCTTCGCGGCGTTGTATTTCATCACGCGTACCGCGTGCCGGTGCGTGTCCATCACCTTCACCGGCTCGGTCGAATCACTCGCGGTGTCGTAAACGTAAATCTTGCCGCTCGAATCGGATACCGCAAACTTTTGCTTCGCTTCGCCTTTTCGGTACACAAACTCGCACGCCGTCGGGGTGAAAGGAAGGCGGAGCATCAAAGTCATGTCGAAATTCACCACGTCGTATATCTTCGCGCTGTTGTCGTGCCCGATCGTGGCGCAGTACAGACCGTCCGCGCTCGTGCTTAAACCAACCACCGGCCCGACGTGCGACCGGAAGTGTTTCACAAACTCCACGCCTTCGTACCGCTTCTTCCAAAATTTAAGGTGGCCATCTTCGCTCCCGGTGATGAAGAAGTCCGTCCCGGGGGTCACGGCGACGCACGTGATGTCGTCCCTGTGCATGTAGCTCTTTTCGTACATTTGAGCGCACGGCATGGAGTCTAAATACACCTGCTCGAACGCCAGGGTCTTCTTTTTCTTGGCTTTAGGAGGCATCGCGGGGCCGACTTCCGTGCCATCGTCCTCATCGTCGTCCGAGGCGCCCGGACGGGGAGGCGCGAGTCCGACCATGTCATCGTCGGAATCCTCCTCTCGTTCGCGCTTCGCGCCACCCTCGGCCGGAGCTCTCATGGCAAGATCCACGCCGCCTGCGCTGGCCGTTGTGGCGGACCCAACGGCACGACGAACATCGAGAGTGCGATTAGGGGCATTCGGCGGCGCTCTCGAAATGGCGCGAAAATGAAAAGTGAACTGCTTTGGTGAGAAAAAAACGCGCGTTGTGGGGACGTGTGCGAGCGACTGACTCCCGCGATCAATCACAACAACCTCTCTCCCAGCGCATCTTGCGCCAACAGGTGCTTGATCAGCGCGTCGTCCGATCCTGTGAGCCACAGCCCCATTTGTCGGGCCGTGGCGGCTTGTTCCGGTTCCCCCCCGCGTTCGAACGCTCGGACGAAATTTGTAACGAGCGTTTCATCGGCGACGACGGTTTCGCTTCCGATCACGTCGTCGCTCACCAACCGGATCGCCTCGCGCCAGCTCCCCGTTCGTGCTAGCCCACTCAGCACGGCGTTTACGAGTTTCGTTGTGGGTTGTAGCCCATGATCCTTCGTCGCGTCGTCGTACGCGCACATGGCGAGCTCGCTTTCCCCGGCGTCGGCGCACGCGCGCACCAACGCCGTGACCGCCCGCCCCGAAACCTCGACGCCGAGTTCCCTGGCCGTGGCAACCCGGTCCACGGCGCCGCGCAAATCACCAACAGACGCGAACCCGTTGATCAGCAGAGTCAAGGAAACGTTATCGCCGTTTCTTTCGCCGGTACTGTCCTGTGTGTTCTTAACGCCACCGCCCGTCGCGAGGTATTCGTCAAAAGTCTTCGCCGCCCTTTGTAAGTCCCCCGCCGTAACGCACACGCGAAGCAGCGCGGAAATCACGGCCGGCGTGGGGTCCACACTAAGAAACCTACCCAGCTCCACGATCGCGAACGCCTGCTCTACGAGGTCTGCAGAATTTCCAGATCGATCAGACCCGGCATTCTTTTGCTCGCCGCAATACGCCGTGAGCAAGCTCGCGATCGTGCACGCGTCCACCGGCACTCGGTTCTCAATAGCGTCCATCAGCACGTCGAGGGCGTCGCCCGGGTGCAAATTTCCTTTCGCGCACGCGTCTAGCAACACGTTCACCACCACCACGTCGCACTCCACGCCACTCGCCTTGCCTTGCTCGAACGCCTCGCGCGCGAGGTCGCCCCGGCCGCTCCTGCCGCACGCGAGGATCACGGATGCCAGGCTGGCTTTATCGGGGCGAGGCGCGTTTTCTGTGCCTGCCAACATGCAACGCCACAAAACAAGCGCGCCTTCCCAGTTACCATCCCTGGAACACGCGGCTAACGCGACGTTGGCGCAGTACGTTGTCATTTGCAACTCTCTTGACTTCCGGGCTCGGTGGTACAACTGCAACACATCCGCGGACTTGCCCGTCGCGTTGGCGCGGCCCGACAAGATCCCGAGCGCCGCGCCGACGCAATCGGCGTCCATCGGCGTTTCGTCATGGAACGCTTCGTCGAACGTTTTCATCGCGGTGTCGCCCTCCCCGATCGCGGCCAGCACCTTTATCGTACTCGTTAACGTGCGCTCGTTGTGCATGCCCTTCCCCGCGGTCCACACGGCAAGCGTGGCTTCCCTTGCGTTGGATTTCACGGCATCGCCGAGCGGAGTTTTTTGTGTGACTCCGTTGACGTCCCTGAGACACGCGTTGAGCAAGACATTCAGCACGTACGCGTCCACCACGCCGCCTCTTGACGTGCCTTCCCGTAGCGTGCCTAGGGTGGGAATGACGTCCTTCGACGTGCGACACAGCCCCCTCGCGAGAAGTGCCATGGTCACGCCGTTCGGCGCCGCCGGGCTCTTCGCCAGATTGGTCCACACCTCGGTTGAGCGTTTCGACCCATCCGGCCCCATCTGCACCGCCCCTAAAGCGAAGTTGTGCTGGCGCACGTTGAACCTGTTCACCACCCCGAGCTTCACAGCGGCTTGGTACAAACCCCACGCCGCATCCGACGCCCGCTCACTGCGGACATCCTTGCAGTCCGCGAGTACCGACCCCACGTCCCGGGCATCCGCGTTTGCGTCCAGACTTTTCGTCATGGCATCCGCCTCAGCAACCGCGTCGACCGAACATTGTTTCGACCGGGACGGTTTGCCTCGTCCACGACCATCGCGTGCGCCGCGACCGCGACCGCCGCGTCCAGACGTGGACGCATCACCGGCGCGACCGCCGGACGAGCGATTTCCACGCCCGCCGCTGCCTCGTCCGCGCTGGCTGCCTCGACCCTTTTCCTTCAAAGCACCGCTCTCGGCGGCCGAGACCGTATCGAGACGCGTCGTCCTTCGTACTCCGCGGTACCCCGCGGGGGCGAACCCGAGACGAGACGTCGACGCCATCGCGTCGACGCTGACGCGCGACCACGCGCCCACCGCGAGCGACATGGACCCCGCGCGTCTCGCTATGAGAAAGAACCCCGCAGATTACTGTTTGTCCACGTCGGCTCGCTGATGGAAACGCCCCTCGTCACTCGGACAGGCACGTGGGGTATGCTTCGTCGTGCGATGTCGACTGTCATGCGGCCGATTTACGCCAGGATAGAAGCGAAAGTCACCTCAGGCCTCGCCCCGACGTCGCTCATCATTAAAGACGAGAGCTTTAAGCATGCGGGACACTCGGGGAACCCGTCGGGCGATCCCGACGCGGAGACGCACTTCAAAGTCGAGATTGTCTCGGCAGCGTTCGAGGGGAAGATGCCGGTGGCCAGGCACCGCATGGTGTACGAGATTTTAGATCAGGAGATTAAGGACGGGATACACGCGCTTTCCCTGAAAACGAAAACCCCGGCGGAGGCGGAGAAGGCCAAGACAGCCAAGCCACTGTGAACGGACCACGAAATCGATTTGGAATACCTTAGTAGAACCTAGCCAAAACCTTTCCACACTATTCGGGTACGCCGTTCGCCACCGCCCACTCCAGTGTGTCCCCTCGTGCAGCATATATGCGCGTTAGCCGGTTCCACGAACAGCCGTTCGCGCGCGCCCACTGAAGCACCTCGAAGTGTCCTCCCTCCGCCGCCCTCCAGCACGTGTTTGCGTTCCACGGGCACCCATTCGCGCGCGCCCACTGCAGCACCTCGAGCTGCCCGCCCTTCGCCGCGTACGCGCACGTCTCCTCGTTCCACGGGCAGCCGTTCGCGCGCGCCCACTGAAGCAACTCGAGGTGCCCTCCACTCGCCGCCTTCCAGCACGTATTCTCATTGCACGGGCAACCATTCGCGCGCGCCCACTGGAGCACCTCGAGCTGCCCGCCCTCCGCCGCGTACGCGCACGTCCGCTCGTCCCACGGGCAGCCGTTCGCGTGCCCCCACTGCAGCACCTCGAGCTGCCCGCCATACGCCGCCGCCGCGCACGTATACTCGCTCCACGGACAGCCGTTCTCGCGCGCCCACTGCAGCATCTCGAGGTTCTCGCCCTGCGCCGCCGCGACGCACGTCCGCTCGTCCCACGGGCAGCCGTTCGCGTGCGCCCACTGCAGCACCTCCAGGTTCCCGCCCTTCGCCGCGTACTTGCACGTCTCCTCGTTCCACGGGCAGCCGTTCGCGCGCGCCCACTGCAGCACCTCGAGTTGCCCGCCCTTCGCCGCCCACTCGCACGTATTTGCGTCCCACGGACAGTCGTTCGCGCGCGCCCATTGAAGCATCTCGAGGTGCCCGCCCCCTGCCGCATATATGCACGTCCACTTGTCCCACGGCCAACCGTCCGCGCGCAGCTCCTTCAACTCCTCGAGATTTCCACCTCGCAGCCGCCTGACAAAGGAGTTCTTGAGACGACAGGTGCCCTCCCCGTTGCCGGCGCTGCAATGCGCTTAAACATCCAAGGTCCAAGGCGTCCTTCTCACCAAGCTCCTCAAACCGAAGCCCCGTTTCTGCCACCGCGGCGCGCATCCCACGGCTCACCGCTGGGAGCCGTGCGAGATCTGCGGGGTCGTCGAAATACTCAGATCTGAGAATGTGATTGACCACGACGTGGTCGGGAAGGTCGGGGATCGCGGCTTGTGGGTCGGCAAGGCTCGCAGGAGTGTTGCCGCTCGCGATACCGCCGCTCGTGTCAGTCACGGCGGTGCGCGCTGCGTGGGAGGACATGTGGACCGGGTGTCGTGTGCGCGTCGTTGTGCGTCGAGGCTTCCGAGAAATGTGTTTTTGAAAAAAGGTTTCCAAAGAGATTAAATACAACAATTATTACGCCGCGTCTACTTCGTGAGTTCTTTTCTTCGCGCTCGAGGACATGATGACCAGGTCCTCGAACATATCAGACCCTCCTCGGACGTTCACCGTGGGACCGGTGGCTTGGCGCGGCGACGCCGTGGTCACGACGGCTCGCATTGATTTTTTCGTCGCAGAAGTTTTTGCCTTGGTCCCCGTTTTCCACTGGAAAAAACCACACGGCGCCGCTTGTTTCGGGCGACGACACGCCCAAAACGTTTTCCCCTTGTTCGTTCCTTCCTTTCTGACTATTTTTTCTTTGCACGGGTCCCCGCATACACAAGCAGGCGCGGTGTTCGGGTCCCTAACTCGCCACGCAATCTCCGACGCCTCCGACGCGATGGCGAAGGCGTTGCTGTTTTCATTCACGGTTTTGTCGCGGTACGCGTCCAGGCGTTCCACCAGCAAATACTTCATCCCGTCCGTGCCTAGCCCGCGCACTTGCAACAGCGCTTTCAGGGAAACCATGTTCAAGCGCTTCAGGTGTTCGGGCCCGGGAAGTGCGGAGGGGGAGGTGCGTTTGAGTTTCGGCGGCGGAGGCGAGGACTCTGACTGATATTTTGTTTCATCTTCCGTCGCGCGGAGAGGCGTTGACGTCTCAGTGCCTTTCTCATTTTCGGTTGTGTTTGTTCCCTCGGCGAGCGCTCTGCACACCACGGCGCCGTCGCCGACACAAACGTCGTGCCCGACGAAAACCCCGCCCATCACCACCACGTTGTTGCCTATTTTCGTCACCGAGGCTGGCCCCGAGCTCCGGTGAATAACGGCCTGTTCGCGAATAACGCAGTCGTCGCCGATCACCAGGTGCGACGCAAACGCCGGCGTTCCGCGTTTTTCGCAAATCGCCCCGACCACCGCGTGCGCGCCCACGCGTGTGTTTCGTCCCACAACCGTGGTCCCGGGATCCGACGACCCAATCACCGCGTGCGACATCACCACGCAGTCGGGGCCGATTGTGGTGTTGCCCAACACGTGCACCCCCGCGCCGAGCTCGCAGTTAGCGCCGATGACCGCGCCGTCGGAAAGGACGCAGAACGGGCCGATGCGGACCCCATCCGCGATGCACGCGGTGCCGATTTGCGAACTCGGGTGCACCCCAATCAGTTCCCGACAAGCGCTTGTGTACCCGAGCCTCACCACGCGGTGCGGCACAGGGGGGAGCTGGCGCCACGCCACGCACGCGCGGCCTCGCGAGCATCGCGCCACGAGCTTCGCCGCGGCCCGCATCGGGCGCGCGCCCCGAGGGAGTGTCGTGTCGGATGGAAGTCAGATTCGATTTCCCGCGTTTTTGTGCGTCCTCTCGGAAATCGGAAGTCGCGCGCACAGACGTCGTTTCGGCTTCCGAGAAAATAACGCCTGCAGCCTTGACACCGATCGAGGCCAGTCTTTGCCGCGCGCGATGTCGTCGCCTCCCCCAGCCCCCACGGTCCCCGCGCTTCGCGACGAGGACGACGGCCAGCGCAAGCCTTACGGTAAACGGTACCCCCGAGTGTGGACCAAAGATGCGCACGGCGGGGCGTACAAGATCAGCATGGGCCCTGGGGCGAAATCCGGGTACGACGCGCTTGAAGAGAAACCCGACGGGACTGCTTTGATTATCGAGCCGGGGTACGAGAAACCCCCTACTGGGGCGACGACGAACTTCGTGGGCAACCACATGACCCAAGGCGCGATTGACTTAGCGCAAGATGCCCTGACTGCCCCGGATCCTGACAGGGAGGCTCGCCTGGAACGTTTGGAACAAGCACGCGGGTCTTCGCGAAAAGCACCGGTGAAGATGCAATGCTTGCCGTCGTGCGGCGAAAACGACGCGAATGCAGTCGCGCTGACGCCGACGGGTGTAAAGACCCCCATCGAGACGTACACGTGGAGTGACACCGAAACTGAGGTGATTGTCACGATTAAAGCCAGTACCCTGTCCAACCCGAGTACCCTATTATCAAAACAAACGCGCATGGAACGCGCTGTGTTAAAACTGGGCGCGGCGAACGACGCGCGTTTTTTTTCGCTGGAGATTCCGAAAGGTGATTCAAAAAATGCCTCCTACGCGCTTACGCTCCGTCTGCATGCGGACGTGCACGCCACCGAGCACACGCTGAGATACGACACAAGCACTGGTCAAATCCAGATTACGCTTCACAAGACAGCACCGGGCGCGTTTTGGCCAAAGTTGACAACTTCCGAGCCGCTCGTGTTTTTGGGCGAGGTAAACAAAAACGTTCCTAAACCGCCCGACTTAGCCGCGCTTCGCAGGGAGATCATCGAACGACGCGAGGGCGCGCTCGCGGACAGGTTGCCGTGGAGGGCAAATCCGCCGCTGGCGCTGCCTGGCGCGGGCGATGGCGAGCATCCCTTTGGGACCCAACGTTCTGACCAAGCCGGAAGTGGCGTTGTTCTCGCGGAGGATCCCACAGACGCGTTTGTTTTTGGCGCCGAGTGCGCCGAGCGCGGCGCCTACGCGGAAGCCGTGGAGCGGTACTCTCGAGGTTTGGCAACCTCGCCACATGACGTCAAGTTGTTAACCGCGCGAGCGAAAGCAAGGCGAAACCTTGGTGCCGTTCACGACGCGGTTGACGATTTCGCCGCCGCGAAAGAAACGCTTCTTGGCGACGACGGCGAAGACGCCAAAAAAGAGTTCATAGACGCCACAACGGCGCTCGGGGAGTTGCGCATGGAATGCGAGCAGTACGCACAAGCGGCGATTGATTTCGCGGAAGCACTTGCGCTTTCTCCGAAGTCGTTTCCGGCGCAGGAAGGTTTGCGCAGGGCGCGACAGCTCACGCGGAAAGCAACGGAGGTGGCGGATCTCGAGAAACAGCGCGCCGCCGCGACCGCGCTTCGGGGCGACGTCACCGGCCCCCGGTTCGTGCGCCCAGGAATGGCGCGGTTCGAGGACAGGGGGAAATCGGGGAAACCGTTCTAAGTTGGAGGAGGACTTTGAGTTGAACCTTGAGTTTAGGGTTTAGGGTTTAGGGTTTTGTCACGAAACGTAAAAACCACACCCGCTATTTCTTTCGCCCGCCTCGCTCTTTCAGCGTCAGCGTCACGACGGTTCCAAACCCGAGGTTGTAAAACGCCAGGGTTTTTTTATCCACCAGGAACCCTAACCCGGGGGCGCTTATTTTCTGCTTGTTCGCGGCTAAACCACCAAGCGCGTCTTTGACGAGTTTCTTGAACTCGGCGACAGGCAGGCTCAGGGAATCCACGGCCAAATCGATGATCTGGCCGTTCATGTGTTCGTCGCCATCCGCGTCGGGACACCGTACGCAAACTATCCCCGACCCGGGGTTCTCGTCCAGGAAATCGAGTTCTTCCAGAAGCTCGGTTTCGCCTATTTTGCGCTTCTTCGACTCGTCCACCGTTTCCTCCAGCACAAGGTCGGGCGCCGGCACAGGTGTGGGCGCAGCCGGAACGGGCGCCGGCGCCGCCGACGCAATCGCAGAGGCGGGAACCGGAGCCGGGTGCGGCGGCGACGCCGGGGACGCTTTCAGGGCGGGGCCTGGAGCGGGAGGCGGAGGTGCCGGCATCGACGCTGCAACAGGCGCGGGAGGAGGAGGCATCACGGGTGTTACTCTCGCCGCCGGCGGCGGCGGAGGCATCTTTGACATGCCGGGTCGCAGCGACGCGCCGGCGCTCGTGTCCGGCGCCGGCGGCGGCGCCGCGCCTTTGAACGGAGGTCCCGCTTGCTTTCTCGCCTGAATGCTCTCCGCCACCGCGTCGCTCACTTCCGCGTCGTTTCCGGTTCCGAAGATATCAGGCCTGGTTCGCGCCAGGGACAATATGTTCGCGGCGACTTCGTCGTCGTTCGCCTTGGTGCCTCCCTTGAGCTTCGCGAGCATCGCGGCTTTCTGCGTTTTCCACTTCGGGTCAATCAGCGAAACGCGCATGTGCTCCGCCATGTCATCCACGGCGATGAGCTCGCCGGTGATGGGTGAGACCGCGAATTTCGTGGCGTCCGCGCCACCAGGGCCAGCCAAAGAGCGCGCCTTGGCTTCCGCCGCGAGCACCTCGGGTTTTTTGTGGTCGCGGACAATCTTCATTCCGACCGGCGCCGGGCGCGGCGCCGCCGCCGCCGCCACGCCCTCCGCGATCATCGCCCGTTCCTCCTCGTCCATCGGGACGTCGCCCTCATCGTCATGTCCGGTCTCAGCAGGCTTCACATCCCTTCTCGACCCCGAGGCCGGGCCCGTCGCTTCAACAGGCGCCTCCGCGTCTCGCGCCTGCGCGACGATGTCTCTCAAGGTCATGGGTTCCGGCAAATCGTCGTCCTCGCCGTCTTCAAAGTCGATGGTTTCCACAACCGCGAAGTCGTGCCAGTCCACCAGGGCGAAGGCTTCCCGTTCCTTCTCCACCTCCTCCTCCGCGGATCGTTTCGCGCTGTCCACGGAACGCTCCCACTCCAGCCGTTGTAACGCGCGCTCCAGCAGAAAACTCTTCTCCGTCTCCTTTTTCAAAACCGCGTCGAGGCCTTTCGGCGGGTGCAAAACCTTCGCGTACGCGTCCGCGAACTTTTGGAAAACGGAATGCATGGAGTGCGTGGTTTTTAGAAACGCAAACTCCTTGTTTCCTTGTTCTTTTTTGGCGAGTTGCGTGATGAACTGAGACCCGTGCCTCGCCGCGAACTGAGCGGTGAGTTTCAACACGTCAAGGTCGAAACTGGCGACGCCGTCGGGGAAATCCACGCAGAATTGTTCTTTTTTGGGCGCCTGCAAAACCTTGGGTTTAGCGCTTCCCGCGGTCGCGACCGCGACGGTTCCCGACTCTTCATTAGCCGCCTTCGCCGCCTCCCCAGCTTTGCTCGCAATGGACGCCGCATCGCCCCCAGCCGCTTCTTCCTTGAACCCCGCGATTCTCGATTTGTAATACGCGTTGTACGGATCCGCGGGAACCAGAAAGTTGAACTTGGCGTTGTTCTTTTCGCTGCCCAGAATCCGGGTTTCGAACTCCGGGCCGTTCCTCGCCACGAACTGCGCGGTTTTGTCCACGATCGCCCGGATGTCAGGCGGGGGGGTAATCAAACCCACCGCGTGCGTCTGCGTCTCAAGCGCAACACGCGACCCGCCAACCACGTTCACGGATCGGGACTCCAAACCCGGATCCAACACCACCGTGGTGCTCACATCCATGGGGTCGCTCATTTTGCGGCTTTTCTTTTTTAAGTCACTCCTGTCCGTTCGTGCCTCTCGGGCAAACCCTCGGCCGCGTCTGTGGCTCCGATCGAAAACCGCGAGTCGCGCGTCGATCGAGTAAGCGCAGTGAACCACGAAACACACGGGACACGCGTCTCGGCGTCTGACCCACGCGCGATCAGGTGTGGACAGGATGGCGATGTTGTCGGCGGGAAGAAAGAATTTCGGTCTTGAAATGAAGTGGGGCGGCGAAAACGCAAAAGAAAAACAAAAAAAATCGAGGCAAAAAAATTCATCAAGAGCGGGCCAAAAAAACCTTAAATTAAATTCAGCCTCTTCACGCCGTTCCACACTAGATACGCATACGGAACTTTTGCAGACTTTTATCAAAGACTAATTGCGCATACATCATACGTTTAGTTGTTATCACACTACAACGACCCGCGGTCTGTCCCTCCCTCCCCTCTCCCCTCCGAGCTCTCCGGGAACACAGCCTACGACGAAAACGAAAGAAAAGCGCGTGGTCAGAGAAGTCCGAGTGCTTCGATTGACGTGCGCGGGTGGTAAATTGAAATCGTAAAACTCCGAGCGGCCAAAGTCGGAATACATTAACGTCTAATCACCGCAAAGCTCATACGGAGCTTGTGCATTGTGTTGTGTTGTCTCGTCATCCTTCAGCAGAGGGTAAGGGTTTTTCATGAAATGGTATACTGTAGAGAGAACGGGAATGGACCCGTTTTGAGTTTCGAGACGTACCTCACCAGACCCTGTACCTCGCGCGTCGTCGTTTACCTTTTTACATCATGCCCTGCTGCACCGCGAGTTGCCGTAGCATCTCCACCTGCTGTCGCTGGTCCGGGGGCAGCAGATTCATTTGCTCCGGGGTCATGGATATGACCTGCTGTAACAGCTGCTGCTGCTGGTCCACGGCGCCAGCCGGTGGCGGCGGCCCGGGCGGCGGCCCGCCCATCGGCGGCGGCGGCAGGGGCGCCACGCCTCGCGGCGGCGGCGGCGGGAACTGCGGGTTGTGATTGTACTGCGGCATGCCCGGATTCCCCAAGTGCGGCGGCATGCCCGGTATCCCCGGACCCATCCCCGGTATCCCTGGTCCCATCCCCATCCCCGGCCGCGCTGCCCCGGGCGGCGGCGGCAACGGCGCGGTTCCCTGTGGCGCTCCCGGCGCCGGCGCTCCGCCTGCCGTCGCCGCCGCAGCGCCAAGGGGTTTCGTCATCCCCAGTGCTAGTTGCGCCTGGAACAGCGCCAGGGTGAGTTGAGGATTCGCCACGAGTAACGCCCTGGTTTGGCTTTGGTTCTGCGTGGTTAACGTTTTGAGCTGGTGCATCACGCTGAACAGCTGCGCCGGCGACATCTCGGCGAGACGCGACGTCACCGCGTCCATGCCCCCCCCGCCTCCTAAACCCGCGTCCCGCATCTGCCGCTGCGCCGCTTGCGCAGGAGCGGTGCCCATCGGGGCGTCGTACAGCATCGGGCTCGCGCCGGCGCCAGCCGCACTCGGTTTCTCAGCAGGTTTCTTACCCTCGTCGCCGTCCTCGCCCGCGAAATCAACACGCAACTGTCGGCCGTTGTAATCCCGGCCGTTCAGGTTCCGCTTCGCGCTCTCCGCGGTCGCGACGTCCATGAACTCGCAGAAACCGAACCCTTTCAGCTTGCCGGTCTCGCGGTCGGTCATGAGTCTGTTGTGGGGGAGGCAGAGTACATTGTGTGGGTGGGTGAGGGGGGGGTGGTCAGTACAAACGATCGTTTTGGCAACCCTAGGCAAAAAACCAGACGAGGCTGGATGAGACCCGAGGGAGACGCACCGCAAATCATGAACCACCCCCACCTCGCTGAACATGTCCCGCAGCCGCTCCTCCGTCGCGTCATAAGGGACGTTCCCTATGAACACGCTGTACGGGGGGCCGCCACCTCCCATCGCGGTGCCGTGATCGCGCGCCGCCTGCGAATGGAAAAGAGGGACGAAATGGGGCCGAGAAAAGCAAGAAGAGGCTGACGAAAAAAGAAGTTGCCCGCGTTCCAATAAAATGCCAAGGTCCTTGGTGACTTCGCCAGCCTTCGTCATCGTTCCGCACGCGCGTATCGGGAAGTCGGACCGGTTCGGCGGTGCGCTCTGGTTGTTGTGTTGAGTCCGGTCGAGTCCCGGCGGCGCGAGATTCGGTGAGGGACGCGGTAACCATGGGTTTGGGTGGTTCGGACGAGGAGGGGGAGATTGCGGGTGCGAATCGTGGCGAATTCGTTCGCAGGGACCGGCCAAGAAGCCGATCGCGCGAACGCGACGCGCGCGATCGTGCTGGGCACCGAAACGCAGTTCGTGGTGACCACCGCGGGTACCACGACGGCAGGGACCACGACCGCGGAGGCCACCCAAACCGAGGAAGAGACAGCAGCAGGGACAGACAGGGTGCGCAGGTTCGGTATTCGGGGGGGGCGCCTTCTTCTCGGGAGTGGGATGACGGGAAACAAAAAACACAAAACCGCAACGACCGGGATCGAACCAATGACCGACACCAGCCGGGCAGAGGCGGCCGTGGTTACCGCAGTGACGATCGTGGGGGTGGTTTTGCGGGCGGGCGTGACGGGCGCGACGACCGTGCTCCCGGGTACGGCGCACCACCGCGACGCGGCGGCGACGACGCCAATGGCGCGCCGTCTTCTCCCTCGGCGAGCGCGCGACCCGCGGAGCCCGAGCCGACGCATGAGGAAACGGTTGCGTACCAGCGACGCGTGGAGGCTGCGATGGAGGCGATGGAGGAGGACGATGAGGATGACGAAATGAAGGCACAGAGGGTAGCGGAGGAACGACGGAAACGACGGGAGGAGATTATGCGGAAACACGCTTCCGTGAAAGAAAACGCGCGCGAAAACGAAAACGCAGTTGCGAGCGTGAATGAGAAACCGCCGCCGCCGGTGCAGACAACGAAACCTGTCCCTGCCAAACCAGAGCCTGAGAACAAAAAGAACCCCGCCATGCCAATTTCCGACATGTTCGCGGACACCGAAAACTTCGACGACGAAGCGGAGGAGAGACACGCGCAACGGGCGAATCGGCTTTCGGGGAAGTTCGCCGAGGTACGTATTGTATTTCCCAAATCCCGGACGACTGTTTACCAAAACAAGACTGACACTTTCTTTCATTTATCTCCAGAACGCAAACGCAAACGGCGCGGTGGACATGACCGCCGGGCTGGCGGATAACTGGGACGACCAGGACGGGTATTACCGCGCCAGGGTTGGCGAGGTGCTTGACGGGCGGTACAAAGTGCTTGATACGCACGGCCGCGGGGTTTTCTCCACGGTGGTCAAGGCGAGCGACGAAAGCGCGGTTGGCCCATCCGCGGATGGGCCGGGGCCGGGAGGGCGCTCTGTGGACGACGGTTCCGCGGTTCCAGGAGGAACCTTCGGCGACGTCGCGATTAAGGTGATCCGCGCCAACGACACGATGTACAAAGCCGCGCAGCTTGAGATTACGATTTTGAAAAAGCTGATGGCCACGGACGTTGGGGACACCAAGCACGTGGTGCGGTTCGTGCGCGGGTTTGAATTCAGAGAACACGTGTTTATGGTGTTCGAGTCGCTGCACATGAACTTACGGGAGGTGCTTAAAAAGTACGGACGGGACGTGGGGGTGAACATCAAAGCCGTGAAGAGCTACACGATCCAGCTTCTCATTGCGCTGAAACACTTAGAGAAGTGCGGCGTGGTGCACGCGGATATCAAACCAGACAACGTGCTGGTGAACAAAAACCACAACACGCTGAAACTGTGTGACTTTGGAAGGTACGGCCTTGGGCGTTTCCCAAATCCAGGCACTGTTTGCTGCCCCTCTGTGACTGTTTGAGTGTACCACTGCCCGTAACAACTGTTACGACTGCATACATCACAAACGCACTGTTCCGCCCGATTACTCTCCCAGTGCCCTGTGTCCGGCCCGATTACTCGGACCTCAATCCCCCGCACAGTACACCGAAAGACTCAACACTGACACTTTGTTTTACCCGTCGCAGCGCGATGTTCGACGGGAACAACGAAATCACGCCGTACTTGCAATCGCGGTTTTACCGCGCCCCCGAGGTTATTTTAGGTTTGAAGTATTCCTTCCCCTTGGACATGTGGAGCTTGGGGTGTTGCCTGTTCGAGTTGTATTGCGGGCAAATGGCGTTTCCCGGGAAGTCTAACAACGACATGCTCCGGTTGTTCATCGAAACCAAAGGGCCGTTGCCGCGGAAACTTTTACGCAAAGCCGCGTTCAAGGAACTGCACTACGACGACGACGGTTTGTTTTCGCAAGCGGTTTGCGACCCGGTGACGAAAACCGAAATTCGGCGAACGATCCGTGATTCGAAACCTTTACGAGATATTCACCAGCGGGTTAACCAACGCGCGCGCAGGGATACCAATCTGACAAACGAAGAAAAGAAAATGACCACCGGCTTGGGAGATTTGCTCGATAAGATTTTCACCTTCGACCCCGAAAAAAGAATCACGCCATCAAACGCGCTGCTGCACCCGTTTTGCCAGTGAACGGTGGGTGAGTTTTAGGTGGATAACAGTACAGGACTTGGTACCAGGACGAGTTGCGATACTTTAGCAATATTAATAAAACGCACGAAACTAAGACGGAACAATTACACGCAGTCCAATTTATATACCTCGTTCAATTCAACCAGTCCAATTGCACCCAGTCCAATGTACCGAGAGTCAATCTGACCTAGTCCAATCACACCTCATCCAAATACACCTCGTTCAACTACACCGAGTCAATCACACCTTTAGTCCAATCACACCGAGTCATTAAACACCAGCGACACAATCGCGGCCACCAGGAGCGATACCGTCACCCTGTTCACCACCGCGGCTGACACCAGGGCGCACCCCCTCAGCGCGTTCGCCACGTCTGTTTTTGGGAGCTCCCACATCGCTTTCACCGCGGCGTACCCCGTGGGGTCTTCGCTTAGGAGCTGCGATCGCTTTTCCGGCCACTTCCAGATATTGCCCGACCCGGCGTTGGCATACGCCTCGGTGAGCACGGCGAAGTACTCGCGTTCGTTGGCCATGGCGTACCAGTAGTTGTTGCCCCAGTTCAGTTCACTCCACGAGTGGTTGGTTTTGTCCAGGTCGGGAAAAACCATTTCTCTGAAATTGGCGTACGCCGCCGTGATCCCCGCAAGCGCGGCGCTCACGGGGTCGCCGGCTGCGGGTGTTTGACGGAAAGGGTCAGTCTTTTGTAGCGTGGCCTGAGCAACCAGTCACCCGTAATCAGGCCTCCACAGTGTGCCGCCTGATGTGGGAAATGCATACCATACGTACCTTCATAAACCGCGTCCCCCGCCTCTGGTAACGCGGTGTGATACGCGTGCGTCCACTCGTGAATGCCCAGCGTGGACGCGGCTGATTGTAAAAAAATAAATGTCAGTCTTGTACGGGCAATCAGTCGGCGGAATGTGGTAAATGGGAAATACTTACCGTCGCCGTTGCCGTAGATGTCCCGAATCAGCCGCGTCGGGAGCTCGGTCACGACGCACGCGTTCGCGATTTGCGCGACCCCCACGCCGGTGGCAGGGGTGTACCCGGTCACGCCAGCACACAGCGCGTTTCCCATGTTACTGGCGCTGTAAAAGAAATGGTCCCCACCGCTCGTGTCCGTGATTCGGAACGGGACGTTGACCAGCAGCTGTGTGTATTGCGTGTCGCTCCCGCCGCTGATGTCGCTTAACATCACTCTCAGACGCGCGGTGCTGTTATCAAGCGCCTCGCGGTACGTCGGCGTGCCAGGACACTCCCCGCACTGCGTGGTCAGGATCGTGTTCGTGGACGCATCAACCGTGATCAACATGCCGTTACTCTTGAACTCGGTGAGGGAGCCGGAACCGCACGTCTTTGGGTCGAACGCGCTGGTGTGTACCAGCGCGAAAAGAGTAAGGTACGCGCAGGTTCGAACGACGCGGGGCATGCTGAGAAGGGGGGGGGGGGGGGGGGCGGTGCGTCCCCAAATGTGTCGACCACATTTGTTGCTTTGGTGGGGCGTAATTGTTCTCATAATTATAGGGGTCAATGAGGGGTTCCAAGAAGGATTGCTCTTCCGCTTTAGTCGGAACCGTTTTTCCGGTCGCTGCTTTCTCAAGGACATTGCTAAGGGTATCAGGCGGGAAGAGTGGCTCGGAATACACTAGTCTGTCGACTGAAGATACGAAAGTGTTTCGTGAATGTATGTATTTGCACTTCACGACGACGTACCGGAACCGCTCCGCGTTTTCAAAGCCCGCCCCACGCGCCCGCCTTTTTCTCAACCGGCTTCGCCGCCTTCGCCTCATCCGCCGCCTTCACCGCCGGATCTGCGATGCCCTCCTCCATGACGTCCGCGAAGGACTTCAGGGCTGATCCGTTGAAGATCTTGTTGAATCCCAACATCACTTTGAAAGAACCGTCCATGGTGTCCATGGCGTCTTTTCGCAACCGGTGCGACAAACAAGGTCCGATCACGCGCTGGATATCCGCCGCCGTCACTTCCGTCCGCCCTTCGTACGCCACCAGCGCCTTCGCGCTTCGTGTCACCACAATGTCCCCGCGCAAACCGTCAACGTCAACAAGCGCGCAGACGGATGAAATTTTCAGCGCCAGGTCCCGGTCCATGGTGACGGAGGGCAAAATTTTCTGCGCCGCGCTGATCTTCGCGCGCAGCGCGTTTGTTTCATCCGCGCACCCTTTCGCAAACCCCTCCGGGTCCTCTTCAAACGCCATGCGGTTCTTCACCAGCTGTACTCGCTGCGCTTTGTCGAAAATCGTGGTGATGTTGCACGCCATGCCGAACCGATCCAGGAGCTGCGGCCGGAGTTCGCCTTCTTCGGGGTTCCCGCTGCCGATCATGATGAACTTCGCGGGGTGCGTGATTGAAATCCCTTCGCGCTCCACGGTGTTCCACCCCCCCGCGGCTGAGTCCAGAATAACGTCCACAAGAGAGTCGTCCAACAAGTTCACTTCGTCGATGTATAGCAACCCCCGGTTGGCTCTGGCCAGAAGGCCGGCGTCGTAGGCTTTGATACCCTCCGCCAGGGCTTTTTCGATATCGATGGTGCCGCAGATCCGGTCCTCGGTGGTACCGAGAGGCACCTCCACCATCGGCACCCTCATCGTGGTCGCCTCGAGGGTCTTACCGGACCTGAACAGCGCCAAAGCGTCAGGCCCCATCAGCTCCGGGTCCGTGGGGTGCGAATTGAACGCGTCGTTCGCCACGACCGGGATCTCGGGAAGCAGGTCTTGCAGCGCCCGGACCGCGACGGACTTGCCCGTGCCGCGGTCGCCCATGATCAAGCACCCGCCGATTTTGGAGTCCTGGGTTTGGGGGAGGGGGGGTGAGGGTTGAGGGGTCAGCACGAGAATGAAGCACGGGAGTTTTGACCGGTCTTGACGCCGCGTCTACGCGAATCGGACGACGACTGCTGTGTCGGGATAACGACACGGACGGAGTAGTCCAAATTTGACCGATTTTCCGGTCACCCTCGATGGGAGTCAACTCTGATTCGCCCGTGTTGGTACGCCGCAACGGTTGGGAGACGGGTTTCAAACGCACCACGACGTTTAAGGTCAGCGCTAGTTTGAGCTCTTCCTGTCCCACGATCTTGACGAACGGGTACCCGAGCTCCAAGTCCGCCGCGGCTTTATCGGAAACGGCGGAAGCGTTGCATCGCAAGGCGCGACGACCGGCGCTGGCCTTGTTAGCGCGAGGCCTCGCGAGGATGGGGGTACCCGCCAGGGAGGACGCCATGGACGCCATCGAGGCTACTTGCGAGCTGCCGCGAACGTGGTGCAGACGCCGTGGGATGTGAAGCACGGCAGGACGATCGAGGCGGTGGCATCAAGCATGACACCGGGACGGCTCTGCGATTTTTCCAAATCTGATCGACGAATACCGCGCTCCCATTGGCCGAGGCGGTTTTGATCTCTCTTTCGGTGTGCGAGGCAGTCGAGTGTGCCAAAGGTTGTTGCTTCATCGCACGGAGTCGGTCAAGTGACCGTTCGATTTGAGGTTGCGTTTGAACCAGCTCGAGTTGACCGAGCTTGTTCGCTGTTGGGCGCTCGTGTTCGCCTGGCGGTGACGTAAGAGCCTTGACATCGAAATCGTCACCATCCCAATCGCCTTCCCTGTCCCGCACTTACTACTGCGGCCTCACGCCCGGGCGAAGCCTCGCTTCGTCGTTTCTATTCGTCGGAGGTAGACCTCGAGACACACATTCGTCGTCGTCACGCGGACGTCTGCCGCGGCGTCAACACACCCAGGTCGATGAACGCCAGCGCGTGCGTGGCGGCCGACCGCGGGTTCGTCGCACTCGATCGCTCCACGCGCGTGGTCCCTGCGCGCCTCGTCGGCAGCGCGACACGCACCGCGTCGCGCCGTTCCACGCGCCGCACCCAGGTTTCCGTGACCAACAAAGCCGTCGCAGCCGAACCTTCGTCCATGAGCATCCGGACGTTCGTGTTGGATGACCTGGACGCGGTGGCGCGGGTGGAAATCCTGAAGCGCCCGAGGGTGGATTTCACCAGCATTTTGGGCACGGTGGCGCCGATCGTGGACGCGGTCGCGTCCCGAGGCGACGCCGCGGTGGTGGAGTTCACGGAGAAGTTCGACAACGTGGATTTAGGGGATTCCGTGGTGGTGAAAGTGAGCGACCTTCCCGACCCCGTGTTGGACGACGAAACCAAAGCCGCTTTCGACGTGGCCTACGCCAACATCACGGCGTTCCACGTAGCGCAGCGAAACACGGGTGATGTTGATGTGGAAACAATGCCTGGAGTGCGCTGCAGACGGGTCTCCCGGCCAATTGGCGCGGTGGGGCTGTACGTCCCGGGAGGCACCGCGGTGCTTCCAAGCACAGCGCTGATGCTGGCGATTCCCGCGAAGATCGCGGGGTGCAAAACGATCGTGCTGGCGACGCCGCCCGCGAAGGACGGGTCGGTCGTGCCGGAGGTGCTTTACGTAGCGAAAAAAGCGGGCGTTACGCACATTCTACGGGCAGGCGGCGCACAGGCCATCGCCGCGATGGGGCACGGCACGCAGACTTGCCCGAAAGTGGACAAGATCTTCGGCCCGGGGAACCAGTTTGTGACGGCGGCGAAGATGATGCTGCAGAACTCAGAGGCGATGTGCGCGATCGACATGCCGGCCGGCCCGAGCGAAGTCTTGGTGATGGCGGACGCCGGCGCGGACCCAACACACGTCGCCGCTGATTTGCTGTCACAAGCAGAACACGGCCCGGATTCGCAAGTCGTGCTTGTGGTGACACCGGATGTTGACCTTGAGGCGATTACGAGCGCGGTGGCGACGCAAGCCGCGGCGTTGCCGCGATCCGAAATCACAGCCAAGGCGCTGTCGCACTCGTACGCCGTGGTGGTGAAAGACCTCGCCGCCGCGTGTGCTTTTTCCAACGAATACGCCCCGGAGCACTTGATCGTCAACGTGGAGAACGCCGAGTCCTTGCTTTGCGATTTGGACAACGCAGGTAGTATCTTCCTGGGAAGGTACACCCCCGAAAGCGTGGGCGACTACGCGTCCGGAACGAACCACGTGCTTCCAACCTACGGGTACTCGCGCATGTACAGCGGCGTCTCCCTGGATTCGTTCATCAAGTACATGACCGTCCAGGAGCTCACTAAAGAAGGTCTCGAAGCCCTAGGGCCTTCCGTGGCCAGGATGGCACAGGTGGAAGGCCTGGACGCGCACCGGCTGGCGGTCACGCTGAGGCTCGGGATGGAGTAGGCGTCGCGAGGAGGGTGTTGAGTTTCCAGTTTCAATTAGTGTGACGTAATAATAATGTCTCGTCATCTTCGGTTTCGTCCGTCCCGTTCCGTCCCGTTCGCTTCACTTGTCACTTCACTTGTCACTCGTCTCACGCGCCTGGTCGTGTCGTCATGACCAGCCGTTCGCGTTTGCTAAAGGAAATCAAAGAGGCTTCCCGGGACACCGACCCGACGATTCGCTTAGCCCCCGATGGGGAGAATCTGTTACGATGGGCCGCGACGTTGCTTGGCCCGACAGACACGCCTTTCGAAACCGGAACCTTCGTGGTGCGGTTTACGTTACCGGAAACATACCCCCTCGCCCCACCAAAAGCATCCTTCGCCACGAAGATCTTCCACCCGAACGTGCACTGGAGAACGGGCGAGATCTGCCTCGATATCCTAAAAGACGCGTGGTCCCCGGCGTGGACTTTGCACTCCGTGTGCAGAGCAATCCTGGCGCTGCTGTGCAATCCGGAACCGGACAGCCCGCTGAACTGCGACGCGGGGAACATGCTACGCGCGCGGGATGACATCGCGTACTGGAGCATGGCGCGCATGTACACGCAGCGAGAGGCGGGGGGGGTGGTTGTGGGGAACCAAAAATGGCCGCCGATTCGGCCCGACCGCGAGATGGACGACGAAGAGCGCGTGAGGGGAGGGACGAGCGCGAGTCGACGGGAAAACGACGGGGGGGCGGCTAGTTGTTCTTGGGGGGTAGCTGGTGCGGGTGCTACGGCTGGTGAAGTCGGCGTGGGGGCGCAAACAGACGGAGAAACAGGGAATGAAAAGACGAAGCAAACGAGTGACAAAGAAGACGACGACGCGACGCTCGACCCGCGCGCCGCCGCCGCCGCCGCAGCCGCGGCGAGGTTCGAGGCGTCGCGACGTAGCACTTAGACGTTTAGAATAGGACACGAAGCTCCTATTCGCGTTGTATTTTTTATGTAAGGACCATGTCCAAAATAGAGTAGACGTTTTCGTGATTAGCGTATTTATTTTCAGCGCGCTTCGAACTCGTCAACCACGCGCGCTCCGTGCGTCAGCACGACGCGACGATTTTGATTTTGATGCTGGATCGATCCGGTGACCTCTTTGTCGTCATCCAACGCCTTACCAGAGCAACTCCACTCCGCCGGTACGTGGCGCACCACCAAGCCCTCGCCGACCGCCATGCCCAGCGCGCCGCCGTAAAACCGCCGCCACGACCGTTTCAACTTTACTTTTACGGGAGAATTTGTTGCGCTTACTTTCGAGGCCACGCCGGTTTCAACGCGGGCATCGTTTCCGGTCAATGACTCGTCATCACTCGTCTGAGATTCGTTACCCACGCCACGCGTACCTATCACCGCCCCACGCATCACCGGCCGGAACGTGGTCAGCAAAAGCGCCACGTGTGTTGTTTCCCACGCGTTCGCGTCGCCGCCGTCGTCTGGAAATCCGACCCAGTGATTCGGTTTTCTGGTTTTGCTTTCGTCCGAGCCCAACTCATCATTCGCGGATCGATCCACGTCCCATACGTTTGGAAGCCAGTCCTGTCTCCACCTTTTTTTCACGAAATCAGCGCATGTGTCAATACCCATCGACGAGATCACTTCGTTCGTATCAGCACTACTCGTATCCCCACTACGAGTAGTGTTCATATGCTTTACCCGGCGCCGCCAATGCGGGGGCACGGAGTCGCGCAGCGCCGCGAGTTGCGTTTGCACGGCGCGTTTGTCACCAGGGTGTTCTTGCAATTTTTCGGCCGTGGCTGAATCGTGCCCTGCACTTAATACGTCATGCCCTGTATCAGGCCCGTTACTACCAGCTCTCGCAAGCATCTCGATTTTTCTCATCAAAAGCCCCAGCGTGAAGGTTTCCCGCGCGGAGCCCGGCAGGGGCGGCAACGCCCATTTCGGCGGTCGGTTTTGGTTTGTTTTTTCTGTTTTTTCGTTTGGCGATGAACTCACATTGATCTCCGCGAGCGCAGACGCTAACGCGTGCTTCACCCTTCCCACCACCCCGTACGCCAGTTGCGTGACGCGCTCGTAATCAGCCCGGGCGTGTAGCGCCCTCTCCATCCTGCGCACGCTTTGCGCGCCTTCCTTGATGTGCCGCCCGATCTTCGTCGGGGAGGTTTCCGTCGCGCGCTTTCGGAAAACCTCCTGCACTCGGCGCATCAAGTAGTTGCGGCCGCACGGGTCAGGGAAAAGCCGCGACAGCTCCAGGCCTTTGCGGTACAAACGGCGCACCTCCGTGCCGCGAGCTAGGTGCGCCGGCATGGTCACCGCCGGTCCGCCCGTGACAAAGCACGGCGGCACCGAACGCGCGCGGGCGGAATACACTTTTGTGCAAGAGGTGCCGCTTTTGTGAAGAGATTTCTTGTGGAAAATAAATGTCAGGATTGTATGGGCAAACAGTCTTTGGATTTGGTGAAATGCACACGCACATCCGAAATCACAGAGCGCTCTCCGCCAGACAAATGATGAGGTCACCTCGAAGTTGTGGCGCAAAAAAAGTCGCCAGTGGGGTGCAATCCGTGGTGTACGTCGCGTCCCGCACCCACCACGCCATCGATCGCGGCGCAGCGGCGTTCGCCGATTCGGAGCGTACACGCGTGGAACGCTTGGAGCGGCGCGAGTCCTACCGTCGTCGGGCCGTGGCGTCCGCGGGACCAAGCGCGAGGGCGAAGGAAGCGTCAAATCGGTGACGGCTCTGGTTACGTCACTCGTCTGCCTCATCCATCCGGGGAAGTTCCGAGCGCCTCTACGCTCGTCGTCCCGGTCGAGGACGTTTGTTTGGTCAATCCGAGCCGGCGCCGTACGACCGGGATGTCGTCTTTCGCCCGCGCGATTGCCTCGGTTCCCACCCGGTGTCCCGGTGTTCGCGGTCCCGAGCCGTCCCGAGCCGTCCCCGGCTCGGGACACGTCCCCGTTTCGGTGCCGGGGACGAGATTCTCATCCGCAACCGGGAGGCCGGCCTGGAAACACGACCGACATGGGTCATCCTGCGCGGCGGCGGTTTCCGGTCGTTGCAGCAGGGGGTTCTTTAAACGAAACCTGGGCGGCACTGTGCCGCGTGCTATCGTCGACGCGTCAACCACGCACAACGACGAAGATCGGTCACCGGAGTCTCCCACCAGATTTCGATCGGTAAACACGACGTCTTCCAAGGAAACCCGATCTGCAAACGCCGCGGCTTCCGATGAAACCCATGAAACCCATCCGCCGTCTCAAACGATCCGGGTGGATTTCCTGGTTATAGGCAGCGGCATTTCGGGGTTGAGTTACGCCTTGGAGGCGTCTAAGAACGGCAGGGTGGCGATCGTGACGAAAGACGCGGCGTACGAAGGGAGCACGCATTACGCGCAAGGCGGAATAAGCGCCGTGATCGCTCAAAACGACACCGTCGAGGCGCACGTCCTCGATACGAACGTGGCGGGCGATTTCCTGTGCGACCCAAGCGCGGTTGATGTTGTTTGCCGGGAAGGGCCTGCGGCGGTGAAACGGTTGGTGGACTTCGGGACGCAGTTCACGCGAAGCGAAAACGGTGAGCTGCACCTCGCGCGCGAGGGCGGGCACAGCGAGAAAAGGATCGTGCACGCCGACGACATGACCGGCAAGGAGGTGGAGAGGGCTTTGCTTCAAAGCGCGGTGGCCAGCGCGAACATAACGTTTTACGAACACCACCTCGTGAGGGACTTAGTGACCTCGTCAACGGTGGTGTGCGACCGGGACGGCACCGAAGTTTCGTGCGATGAAGTCACAAGGTGCGTCGGCGCCGAGGTGACTCGCAGACGCGACGGCGCGCGCCTCACGTTTCTGGCGCCCTGCACCCTGCTCGCCGCCGGCGGCGCCGGGCAGCTTTTTCCGAGCACGACCAACCCGAGCGTGAGCACTGGTGACGGGGTCGCCATGGCCGTGCGCGCGGGCGCTTGTGTCGCGAACATGGAGTTTTACCAGTTCCACCCCACCTCGCTGTACACCGGCGTTGGCGGCGCTAAGAAACGAAAAAATGACGAAAACGCGTTTCTCGTAACCGAGGCGGTGCGCGGGCACGGCGGGCGGTTGTTCGACGCCCCTACCGGAGGCACACGGTTCATGGAGAAGTACGATACCCGAATGGAACTCGCACCACGAGATGTCGTCGCCCGAGCCATCGACCGGGAAATCAAAGCCGCGGTCGGCGCCAACAAAAAAGCCGCCTGCGTCTGGCTGGACGTCACGCACCTGGACGGCGCAGAAACGCTGAAGAATTTTCCAGGCATCGCGAAAGAATTACTGCTAAGGGGGATAGACATCACGAAACAGCGCGTACCAGTAACCCCCGCCGCGCACTACCTGTGCGGGGGCGTTTCCACGGACTTGAATGGCCAGACCACGGTGGAAGGGTTGTTCGCGTGCGGGGAAAACGCGTACACCGGTGTGCACGGCGCGAACAGGTTGGCGAGTAACTCTTTGTTGGAAGCAGCTGTTTTCGCCAACCGCGCGGTGTTCGCGTCCGTGGAACGGCTGGAGTTGTTTGGCGAGCAACTCGCCCCGACCCTGGACGCGGTGCAGGCGAGCGTGGAAAGGAATGAGCGGGAGCTGCTGGCGGCGCAGCGAAAAAGAAGTCGCGGCATTGAGAGACACGAGGGCGACGATCCTATGGACAAACAGTCTGAGGAACCAAAACAATTCGCTTTTGACGACGAACAGGTTTGGACGCGAAAAATTCGCGAAAAAACGCAAGCGGTGATGTGGAGCGCCGCCGGTATCGTCCGCGAAACCGAATCGCTGCTCGCGGCGGAGTTGGAGCTAGAGCAGCTGTTACGCACGTGCGAGTTTGAGATGATGCGTTCTTTCAATGGAGGCGGGTTACGCGGGTTTGAAGTGCGGAACCTTTTAGTCACCGGATTGTGCGTGTTACGGTCAGCCGCGTCGCGAAAAGAATCCCGCGGGCTGCACTACGTGTTGGACCACCCGGTGAAAGTGGAAACGGAACGGCGACCAACTCTGGTGACACCGAAAGACACTGAGAAGTACGGCAGAGCACCCGTGATTTCTTTAGTCGCGAAAATGAACGATGACGTTGACGAAGCCGTGATCGTTTCAGCGGGCGGAGCGGGGGCACCGGCGAGGTGACGCTTTTAATTTTGCAATTTTATGTTCGCATTTTTGTTCAAAATAGAAAAGGCGTCGTCCCCCACTTCGACGGACTTGTCGCGCGCGCGCCGCGCCTGCCGCATCGCGCGTTGTGCACGTCTCGCGTCGCGTGCTGCGGCGCACGTATCGCGTGACACGACATGCCCGTCTCTAGCGGCAGGCCTGAGTTCAGGCGAGCGCGCCGTCCCTCGCTCCGCACGGAAGACGACGACCTCGAGCGGTACACGTGCCCTATCTGCCGCGAGCTGTTCGTGGAGCCGCTGTACCTTCACGGCGAGCAGCACGCGTTTTGCGTCAAATGCCTCAACAAATGGGCCACCAGGAACTCGCGCTACGGCTACGACGACGACGGCACGCTCGTGTCCTGTCCTCTTTGCCGGAAGTACACCTCGGTGTCCGCAGCACGCCCCGCTTTTGACTTAGTTCCTCCCGGTCACCCGCTGACTAACCGAGTTCCCTTGCCTAAACACACCTGGGGACCCCCGCCGGTAAAAAGGAAGCGTGTATCCGCCCCTCGCCGCCGCTGAGATCCGCCGATACTCCCCCCACCCGAGCCCGCCCCTCCGGGCGCATCAACACGTTTGCACGCGGGTGGAGTCGGTTCGTAAAAGCCTTGACGCCGTCTTGCATGTTTTTCAGGGAGGAAAACAGCGCAGTAGCTCGCAGATACGCCCGTGCGGATACCGCCGCGAGGAGCCTCGGTTTAAACGACGGCAGACTCATCATGTATGGCGCCATCCACATGAGAGACGTGAGGAACCGTAACGGCCGCGTGTACCCCGGCCCTATTCTACACAGAGAGGTTGATGTGTATACCCAGCACGTTCAAGAACACCGCGCTCTCGGGGAACTTGATATGGCATGCCCCACAAGCCCGACGATCCGTTCCCTGAATCTAGATAACGTGAGTCACCAAGTGTTGGACTGCCACTGGCAGGGTAACTTGCTGATGGCGCATGTCGAAATGCTCGACACTCCCGCTGGGAATATGGCGCGCGACCTCATTTGCCACGGATTCGAGTTGTCATGCGCCGCTCGGGGTTGGGCGACACTGAGGAAGAGAGGCGGGTATATCATCGTACAAGACGACTACGAGCTGAACACGTTTGACCTTTGCAGTGATGCGCAGTGGCGTTTATCATCTCTCCAGTGCAGGTATGGAAACTTGCGTCCGCCGATTGACGTAACGCAGGCGTGCGACGCATACAAAAGAGAGCAGCTTGCTTTGGGACGGGGGCGTCACCCTTTGCGAGAGGCGGAGCAGCCTGCAGCGCACGCCGCCGCGGCATGAGCGCAGGAGCCCAATCGGCAGTTTACAGCTCACGTCGCCGCCGCATTGGAGGATCGCCGTCGCCGCGAAACGCTCTCAACGTAACAACTTGAAATTACAAACGCTTTCGCACACGATCGTGTATATTTTTGCATGCAATATTTGTTCGCCCACTTTATTTAAAAAGCGTCGTCCCCCTTACTCGACTCCTTAGTCGCGCGCGCGCCGCGCCTGCTGTATCGCGCGCTGCGCACGTATCGCGTGACACGGCATGCTCGTCTCTATCGTCAGGCGAGCGCGAAGGCCCGCGCACCGCACGGACGACGACGAGACGTCAACGGCGTCCCCGGCGGAAACTTTTGAACAAGACGGACCCGACGACGACCTCGAGCGGTACACGTGCCCTATCTGCCGCGAGCTGTTCGTGGAGCCGCTGTACCTTCACGACCAGCAGCACGCGTTTTGCGTCAAATGCCTCAACAAATGGGCCACCAGGAACTCGCGCTACGGCTACGACGACGACGGCACGCTCGTGTCCTGTCCTCTTTGCCGGAAGTACACCTCGGTGTCCGCAGCACGCCCCGCTTTTGACTTAGTTCCTCCCGGTCACCAGGTGACCTGGGGGACCGCGGGGGTGGTCCGGACGCGTGTATCCGCCCCTCGCCGCCCAGATCCGCCGATACTCGCCCCCCCCCCGCGCATCAACACGTTTGCACGCGGGTGGAGTCGGTTCGTAAAAGCCTTGACGCCGTCTTGTATGTTTTTTAGGGAGGAAGAAAGCGAAGAAGCTCGCAGATACGCCCGTGCGGATACCACCGCGAGGAGCCTCGGTTTAAACGACGGCAGACTCATCATGTATGGCCCCATCCACATGAGAGACGTGAGGAACCGTAACGGCCGCGTGTACCCGGACCGCATTCTACGCAGAGAGGTGGATGCGTACTGCCAGCACGTCAACCAACACCGCGCTCTCGGGGAACTTGATAACCCGTCCAACACGAGCCCGTCGTTCCGGTCTCTGAATCTGGATAACGTGAGTCACCAAGTGTTGGACTGCCACTGGGATGGTTACTTGCTGATGGCGTACGTGGAGGTACTCGACACTCCCAGTGGGATTATGGCGCGCGACCTCGTTCGTACAGGATTCGAGTTGTCATGTGCCGCTCGGGGTTGGGCGACACTGAGGGAGAGAGACGGGTTTGTCAACATACAAGACGACTACGAGCTGATCACGTTTGACATGATAATGAAGAGTCAAGGACAGTGGAGCATATCTCCACTCATGCGCAGGTACGAAAGCTCGCCGCGGATTGACGTAACGCAGGCGTGTGAAGCGTACAAACGAGAGCAGCTTGCTTCGGGACGGGGTGACCGTTCGCAGACGCGCGCCCCCGATACGTTCCAGCACCACTTCAGCATACGGCAGGCTGCACAGGTTGCGGCGCGCGTCATCGTGGAGCAGGAGCGCCGCCGCCGCGAAACACGTTCGACGTGATAACTTGAAATTACAAATACGACACGTTTATCTAAAACCCTCACAGTTCGAAAACCTTCCTGTCGTGGTCGGCTTTGGTTCCCGCCATCGACCACTTCGGGTCGAAGTACGTTTCTATTCCTACTCTGAAATCGATGGACGCGCGTGTGGCGTGTGATGCGTTGGGGCCGACTTTGTGTTTCTTGGAGGTTCCGTGAAACGCAACGGCCTGGCCTATCGCTGCGTTGGTGCGAGCGAAGTCCCCCAGATCCGGCGCGGATTCAACCTCCAAATCCACGCCAGTTTCGCGTGGGTCCGTTAGCGGCAACCAGAAGTTTATTTCGCCATCCTGGTGGCCGTACTCGTGGTCCCTGTGCGGCCGTACGTACCGACTCGACGGGCCTGGTTGCAGCCTCAGCGTGGGCGGTCGCTGGATGTAGAACTTTATTTTCGTCGTCTCCAACCCCACGGCGCCGCACGCCACGAGTCTTTGTTTCAGCACAGGCAACAGTTTTTTTTCCAGCATCTCGTCAAACATAAATAGGAACCCGCCAGGTGCGTCATCTTGGGCGACGAGCTGCGCGAGGGAGGCCTGCGCGTCCATAATAGTCCCCGCCTTCGTGCCGGCGACCCAGGTACTCGACGTGACGCAAAGCGCGGCTCGTTTCGCGCTGGCGAGCGACGCAGGCGGAATCGCGAAATCTTCGAGATGCTTTTTTGGGCACGAACGTGTTGAGGTCTCGGGAGATCCCGAACCGCGTTTCAAACACGTGTCGGTCTGCGCAACACTCGTGCACGGCCACGCGCCTATCGCCGGATCCGCGCGCGCCAACAAACGCGCGATCGCGGGCCGCAGGTCGGTTTCGCCGTCCTTCACGAACACATCAATCAGCTCAAGATTCCGCATCGCATCTGGAAGAACACCTTGTGTGACCGGCCCGCGGTCCGTTTTTCGCGCCTTGCTGTACCCCGCGCTGTGCGCGCTGGACCGGAGCGTCGCATCGCCGGTGACGTACTTCGCGCCCGCCGGCCACGAATCGTGTTCCATAGGCGCCGGGACGGAATGACGGAGAGACTAGCCAGAGCGTGAGGAGAGAAACTCGAGAGTCTCGGAAAAAGCAAACAGTTTTTTGCAACAGATCGCCGGCGACGATCGTGCCGGTCAAAGTACACACGCGCGTGCGACGATGCGTCTTCCCTGTGTCGCGCGCGCGCTGGTGCTCGGTCTGGCGCTCGTGTGTGGAGGGCGCGCGGATGCCGAAACGGGCGTTGACTCGTCCGCGTCGTCGTCGGCGTCGTTCACAACCACCACCGCGGGTTCGGACGTGCTTCGACCTTCCCAGATCTTAACGGAGTCGGCGTCGGTGAACGACTACGTGATCGCGATACGCCGCGAGCTGCACCGAAACCCCGAGCTGATGTGGAGTGAACGTTACACCTCATCGGTTATCAAGCGCGAACTACACGCCATGCGAATCACACACAAAGACGTCGCGGCCCCTGGTGTGGTGGGGATAATAGGCAACGGTATGGCCCCCGTGGTTTTGTTGCGCGCGGACATGGACGCGCTGCCGTTGACGGAGGAGACGGATGTTGGAAATTTCCCGGAACACTTGCGGAGCCAAAAAACAGGCTTAATGCACGCCTGCGGGCACGACGGACACGTCGCCATGTTGTTAGGCGCGGCGAAGATTTTGAAACGGAACGAACACGCGTTGAACGGTACGGTGTATTTAGTGTTCCAACCAGCGGAGGAAGGCGGCGCGGGCGCGCGGGCCATGTTGGAAGCGGGATTACAAACCATGCAACCAAAAATCTCCACCGCCTTCGCGTTGCACAACTGGCCGTACCAAGAGACCCCATCGGGCACCGTGGGTACGAAAGGAGGCACCATCATGGCGGGCAGCGGGTCGTACGAAATCACGGTAACCGGCGCCGGCGGGCACGCCGCTGTACCGCACAAAAACGTCGACGTCGTGGTGTGCGGCGCCGCCGTCGTGACCGCGTTGCAAACCATCGTGTCCAGACGCGTGGACCCGCTTGATTCAGTCGTGATAAGCACCACCGTGTTCCAAGCCGGAGGAGCTGCTTCGAATGTCATGGCGGACACCGCGCTTTTAGCCGGGACCTTCCGGGCGCTGAGTAAGAAAACGTTCCAGTGGCTGCACGAGGTGATTGAGCACGTCGCGTCGAGCGCGGCGCAGACGCACGGGTGTACCACAGACGTGAACTACGCACCCACGAAAGATGGCGTGACACGAGAGGAGTACCCTCCCACTGTGAATGACGCGGACGCGGCGCGGTTCGCCATGTCAATGGCGACCGCGGTGCTCGGCGCCACCGCGGAGAACGGCCTGGTGCGAGAAGTGTCGCCGGTCATGCCGGCGGAGGACTTTTCCTTCTTCGCGGAACTGGTTCCGTCCACCATGATGTGGCTGGGGAGCTACAACGAATCCGCAGGCGCGACCTGGCCGTTGCACAGCACGAAATACCTGCTGGACGAAAACGTGCTGCACACCGGAACGGCGATGCACGTGGGGTACGCGGTTGCGTTTTTCAAAAACGGGGGGAAGTTTTCGTGAGGGTCTTTTTTGGAGACTCTCTTAACTCGAGATATGTACAATAACATACTACATCAGCCTTACGGGCCCTTTCTAAAATGACCCTTGCTCACAACAAAGCTCCTCATTCATTCATCTCGCACCAGCACCACCCTTCGCTGGAACACCCTTTGCGCGTCTTCAATCTCACCAAGCCGGTGTTCCAGCTCGGATTTCTTGCGCAACGAAAATTGCGTCTGCCCAACCGCGATTGGCAGGCTGGCCAGCTTCCCCTCCACGTCCGCCCGGTTCGCCCTGAGAACCACCAGGGTGGCTTCGCGTTCTTCGTCAGGCATCACACGCATGCCAGGTGGTACGTTCGCGAGCGCTTTTTCCTTCGCCAGCTGTGCGACCTTCGCCGCCACTTCTTTGCGGCGTTCCAACACGTACACGGGCACTTTCCCGTAGTTCGGCTTTAACAACGGCGAGTTTTGTTCTTTCTCCAGTTCCCTAAGTTCACTCTGTTCCATCTTCAACCGCCCAGCCGCGACGGCTTTCGCCAGAGTCCCGGCCTTGTTGGACTCGACGAAATCCGTGCCATACTTCTCGGGTGACTGATTCGAAAAAGTGGAACAAGTGGCGGGCCATCGAGCGGGCGCCGCGCTCACCGGTCTTTGATTGTAAACGAAAAGTGTCAGTCGTGTATGGGCAAACAGTGTTGGGATTTGAGAAATGCAACACGTACCTTACCGTTCGCGAACTCGAACGCGAACTCGGCGCCGGCCGCGCTTTGAACGCGGGCGCTTGTTTGTTCGCCTCCGCCAGTTCCCGCTTCGCTTTGTTTTTCAAGGAGAGTTCTTTTATCGCAAGCAGGTTATCCCTGGCGTGGTTTACTGGGGTCATGCCGGCTCGTCTTTGCGCGTCACGCACACCAGTGACCGGATTCCAAAGGTTCGCGACTTGCGACGAATTTTGATGCATGGCGAGCGGTTTTCGAGTTGCCATGAAGCCTTTGCCGTTGTTGGCAGGGGACGCGGACATCGGGCGGCGGTGCGACGACGCGGGGGCGGGCAGAGGCTCGAGCTCATCCTGGACGTTTGGGCAGGTAGACACAGGGGGTGGGGGTCAGTCGGTCTGGCGAGTGAACTGGGTGTGGGCTGTTACTAGTACGAGTAGTACTCGTAACTGTTACGTAGATGGAACGTAGCAAGACGCGTCGTTGCCGGTCAACTTTTTCGTGGGAAGATTCAATGGGAAGCGCCGAAGCGCGAGCGGGGAACGGGACGCACCGCGAAGTCAACCGGTGAGTTCGCGCGGCGCCCGCGGAGCGACACGGAGGTGGACATGCGGCGAGGAACGCGTGTGCGGTGCGTCTCGGACTGTGGGGACGCGGCGACACCACGCGGCGAAATGTCGTTGTTTTCAAGTTCAAACGGCCAATCTGATTTGCGCGTTGGTGGGGAACAAGTTTGTTGACATGACTGCATTGACACGGCGGTTGTAATTGGAGGAGGTCTCCCTTGCTTCCGTGGCGTGTCACACTCGGAGGCACGCGGCGGGGCGACGATGTCGACCCAGACGAGTTGGAAGCGGCGGTATGCCGCTTACGTGCTCTGCGCGGGGGCTGGGTATTACGGTACGCGCCCGAACTGACACGTCGCGTGCGGATTCTTCTCACGGAACGATGAATTGGACAGATTCAGCCTGCCTGCCCGAATTCGTCCGCGCCCCGGCCGCCGGTACACCCCCTTCCTCCCCCCCACGTGCTGACTTCCCCTCCCTCCCCTTCACGGAACAGCGGTTCAGCGTGTTTCGAACTCGGATCGAGGCAAGCAGCTCGCGGCTGCGACGCTCGGGTACACCTCCGCCGCGCTCGCCGCTTCCGAGCTCATCTCTAAACTCACGATGGACGCGAATTTGTTCATCAACGCGGAGGCTGATGCACCCATCCCGGATTCCATACGCCAAGTCGTGCGCCTGGTGAACACCCCGGAGCTCGAGGAGTGCGCACAGAGGGTTTCGAGTGGCGTGGCGCGGGGGATGGCGGGCGCGGCTTCGGCGGTGATGGGAGGATCGGGGGATGGGGGCGAATCAAACAGCAGCGGCCCGAGCGCGGCGGAGCGCTTGCTGGATAAGCTGTTGGACCCGCGGAACTGGGGCGTGGTTTCCGTAGTGGTGGGCACCACCACGCGGCAAACCCTTGAGCTGCTCATCGAGGTGTGGCGGGAATCGAACCGGAACGCGCAGGCGGAGGCGGCGGGTTCTGAAACGATTGATGAGGACGGCAACGTGCAGCAAACACCACAAACAGCCCCGTCAGGACTGGAACACTTCCTAGAAAAAGCCCTGCACCTAGCCGCGAGCGAGGACGGCAAGTCCGTGTTACTGCACGTGTGCTCCACGTTCGTGGAGAACGCGGTCGGTACGTACCTGGAGAAAACAGCCGGGAGTAACACGTTTGATGACTTTTTCGCGGCGGCGCTCGCGGCAAGCAACCGAGAAGGTACGGCCGTAGGGGCTTTCCCAAATCCAGGCACTGTTTGCCGATTGTCCAGGGTAATTACTCACACAAGTCACGGGAAGACTGACCCTTTTCTTTTTTACAATCAGCGTTTGGAGACATCGCTGGGCGGGTCACCGGCGAAGCCGTGCGGACGGTGGTGAACACGCTGTCCCCAGCCGCGGCAGGCGCGGTGTCGCGCAGGGCGCAGCAAAGACGGCATTTGGAGGAGGAGGAGGCAATAGGCGAAAGGAGCACCACTCCGGGCGGAACCAGCCGAAACCGTTCCCTGTTCCACGATTCGCCGCGCACCACGCTCGCGACGAACAGCCCGGACGACTCGCCGCCGTCCACTGGGAGTGATGATACGACGCACGGTTTGGGACGAAACGTACAACACCTGTTAAGGTCGGACAACGAATCCGCCGCCGTCGCCACGGCGGCGTTCACCAGCGCTTTGCTTCAAACAACCGCGCCGCGCGTGTTCAGCGCGTTCACCTCGCCGGACGGCCGGCGGCTCGTCGCCGACGTGTTTGGGGTCTGCGCCGCGAGCGCGACGCGGAGTTTCGTGCTGTCTATACGGGATGCTGTGTTTTTCGTGGACTCGCCTCGGAAGAATTCAGACGGCAAGGCTTCGTGGGTTTGCGAGCTAGTCAGGTTTGCCGTCGCCGTTTTGCTCATCAGCTGGATCGCGCTTAGTTTGTTGCACTCCTTGGCGTCCATTTGCGAAACCCTTTTCGGGTCGCGAGCGTTCCTGAACGCGCCGGGAGCGGAGTTCAACGACGTGGCGGAAACGTTGGGGAAAACGGGCAGGTGGTTGAGGGGGTAAGACGTGTTCTGTGGGGGTATACTTGTTTTAAGGAAATGTCTACTATGCTACTATGTTTCCGTCGTCACGCCGCGCCGGCGTTCCTGAGAATTTGAACGAGCGCCGCGTGGCCCTTGTGAGTGGCGACGGAAAGCGGTGTCCAGCCTTCATCCATCGCCATGCTGACGTCCGCATCCGCCTCGATCAGCGCCCGCACCACCGCCTCGTGACCCTCTTGAGCGGCGATAAACAGCGGTGTCGAGCCGTCATTCATTGCTGTGTTGATGTCCGAACCCAACTCGATCAGCGCTCGCACCACCGTCTCGTGGCCCTTTCGAGCGGCGGTGAACAGCGGCGTCGCCCCGTTATCAATTGCCATGTTGACGTCCGCGCCCGCCTCGATCAGCGCCGGCACTACCGCCTTGTGACCCTTTCGAGCGGTGGCAAACAGCGGTGTCGCACCGTTATCCTTTGCCATGTTGACGTCTGCACCAAACTCGATCAGCGCCCGCACCGTCGTCTCGTGGCCCTCTTGAGCGGCGATAAACAGCGGCGTCGCCCCGACATCATTTTCCTTGTTGACGTCCGCGTCCGCCTCGATCAGCGCTCGCACCACCGTCTCGTGGCCCTTTCGAGCGGCGGTGTATAGCGGCGTCGCGCCGTTATCCTTTGTCTTGTTGACATCCGCGCCCGCCTCGATCAGCGCCGGCACTACCGCCTTGTGACCCTTTCGAGCGGCGGCAAACAGCGGTGTCGCACCGTTATCCTTTGCCATGTTGACGTCTGCACCAAACTCGATCAGCGCCCGTACCATCGCCTCGTGGCCCTTTCGAGCGGCGATGTATAGCGGCGTCACGCCGTTATCCTTTGTCTTGTTGACATCCGCGCCCGCCTCGATCAGCGCCGGCACTACCGCCTTGTGACCCTTTCGAGCGGCGGCAAACAGCGGTGTCGCACCGTTATCCTTTGCCATGTTGACGTCTGCACCAAACTCGATCAGCGCCCGTACCATCGCCTCGTGGCCCTTTCGAGCGGCGATGTATAGCGGCGTCACGCCGTTATCCCTTGCCTTGTTGACGTCCGCACCCGCCTCGATTAGCGCCCGCACCACTGTCTCGTGGCCGTGCTGAGCGGCGGCGAACAGCGGCGTCGCACCGCCATCATATGCCTTGTTGACGTCCGCGTCCGCCTCGATCAGCGCCCGGACCACCGCCTCGTGGCCGAAATGAGCGGCAATAACCAGCGGCGTCGCGCCGTTATTTATTGCCTTGTTGATGTCCGCACCCAACTCGTTCAGCGCCCGCACCATCGCCTCGTGGCCGTTTTGAGCGGCGAAATACAGCGGCGTCACGCCGTCATTTATTGCCTTGTTGACGTCCGCACCCGCTTCGATCAGCGCCTGCACATCGCCTCGTGGCCGAAATGAGCGGCAATATTCAGCTCTGTCTCGTCCCACGGGCAGCCGTTATCGTGCGCCCACTGCAGCACATCGAGGTGCCCGCCACTTGCCGCCCCAAAGCACGTCCACTGGTCCCACGGGCAGCCGATCGCGCGCACCCACTGCAGTACCTCGAGATTCCCACCCCTTGCCGCACACGTGCACGTCCCCTCGTCCCACGGGCAGCCGTTCTCGCGCAAAACCTTCAACTCCTCGAGCTGTCCGCTCCTCGCCGCTGCCTCACAAAGGTATTCTTGACGTGACAGGCGCCCTCCCCGTTGCAGGCGCTGCACCGCACTTAAACACCAAAGGTCCACGGCACGCTTTTCATCAAGCTCCTCAAACCGCAGCCCCGTTTCTGCCACCACGTCGCGCATCGCGCAGCTCACCGCTGGGAGCCGTGCGAGATCTGCGGGGTCGTCGAAATTCTCAGATCTGAGAATGTGCTCCACGACGAGGTGGTTGGGAAGGTGGGGGAAGGCCTCGCCCCCGTTAGCCGCGGTAGCATCGCGGCGCTCGCGCTTTCGCTTGCGCGCGCGAGTCTCGGCACCGAGCGTGTCGTCGAAAGACATCGCGAAGGGTGTCGTGCGCGCGTCGTTGTGATCTTTGGTCGTGGAGGCTTCCCAGAAAGCGTGCTCGAAAGTCGTTGATTTGAAAATTTGCTGCACCAAAAATTAGTGGCGAGCCGAGTGTCAATCAGTCCTGTCATTGTTTCGGCGCGGGGGTACCTGCGGCCATTCACCGCCGCGATTCGCCTCCCTGGTACACGGATAAGTGAGCGCACACTGTGTGCTCGGCTCGGAGGCTCCGAGAAAGCGTGAATTAAGATTACATTTAAGGAAAGGTCTTGAGTTCATAATCCAGTCTACATTTATACAGTCCTATTGGAACTCAAGTTTGGTACCCGCGCTGGTGTCCGTTACCGTGCGCCTGGTTTTGCTTTTTCCGCACGTTCGTGAGCTTGACACAGCTGTTCAGGGTCATTTCGTTCGCGCGCTCCCGTTCCGCTTTGTTGCCGTACCGAAACAACCGCTGCTGTTGTTGTCGCTCGTAAAGGCAGTTGTGCTCCATGGCGTTGACGTGCGATTGCTCAATCGTGGTTTCGAAGCGCTGGCGCAGTCGCGTCCCGCCCGGGTACGCCTCGTCGAACGCCCCCGTGTCCTTGACGTAAAAAGGCTGGTCTAAACTAGAGGTTCGCATTTCGTGGCGGAAGGATGGGGTCCGCGAAAGCGCGTACCGCTCCTCCACACCCGGGGACAGGAAATACAAAAGAAACACAAACAGCAACGGCAGCATCTGAAACAAACCGCGCGCCAACTCGGCGGGATCTGGGTCGCTTTGGGAAGTATGCTGCCTCGCATTTGCACGAGCAGCGCGCTCGGCTTGCTGTCGCGCGAACTGCTGGTTGTGGAACCCGCCGCCGCCGCCGCCCGTCGTGAACCGCACTCCAGGCCCACCGAACCCGCCGCCGAAAAACATGTTGAATATCTGCGCGGGGTCCACCTCCTGTTCCGTGTAGTACGTGTTGTTACCGGCTCTGCGTCGGTACACACCGCCACCACCCTGTTGTGTGTTGCGCAACGAATTCGGTTCCTCCGTGCCGTACCTGTCGTAAGCTGCTCGCTTATCAGCATCCGAAAGACATGCGAACGCCTTCGATACCGATTTGAAAACCTCCTCCGCTTTTTCCGCTTTGCACTTGTCGGGATGCAGCTTCAGCGCCAGTTTTCTGTATGCCTTTTTTATCGCGCCGTCGTCCGCGTCTTTTTGAATGCCCAAGATGTCGTAGTACGACTCGAACCCTTGTATTCTTCGCATCAGCGTTTCTTGCTCAGGGGTTCCTTTTACCTGGGGCTGTTTCGACTGTTGCGGAGTCTTGCCGTTTTCCGCAGAATCTCTACTTCCTTTTTGTTGTCCATCGCTCGATGCCCTTCTTTGTCCCTGTCCCTGCTGTCTTCCGCCGGTCGCATCCCTCGACCCAGACGACCCTTCAGTGTTGTGTGTTGTTTGCTGCGAAGACGCGCCGTCTGAGCCTAGTGAGCGTTTCATGGTCGCGATTTTACCCAGAAGCTCATCCGCCAAATCACCCGCGCCGTGCAAATCAAGTCGCCGGGCTTTCTCCACAAATTTCGCCGCGCGCGCAAGCGCCGCGGTTTTGGACGCGACGTCCCCGTCGCCACCAGCCTGCTTCAGCAAACCCTGCGCCACGAGCAAACACTTCTGCGCCTCGTCTGTGTTCATACGGCCGGCCTGGTTTCTCCCTAAGAGCCTGCCGGCCTGCCCGCGCGGGGGAGTGTGCGCCCGCGGAGATGAGATCGCACTGTTTGCCCCATACCCTTTAGTCACGCGTCGTCGTGCCCGCCGAAGCACGGCAGTTTTTCAGCACGATGAAAGTGTCGCGCCTCTCAACACACCACGGCGCGGCGCGTGGCGCGTGGGCCGGATGGGTGACGACCGTTCCGACGGCGTGTATGGCATCGCGCCCTTCTCCGGCAGGATGGACGTCGAGTCCCTGCTTTCGGAGGCGAATAACCCGTGCGTCGCGACGCAAACGGAACGTCTACGGCGATGGTTCGCTTCCGGTGTTAAGATGTTGGACCTGCGAGACGCGGACAAGTTCGCCGCCGCACGTTTCGAGAACAGCGTGAACATGCCATTAACCGACTTGCCCGGGCGCCTGCACGAGCTGCCGCCGAGAACAACCGCTTTGGTGGTGCTTTTGGCGCGTCCGGGTAACGGAAACGAGGCGAACCCTTTGACATGGATGAGGAAACAGTTAGCAAGATTCGCAGCCGACTTCAAAAACAACCCGTGGCACGTAACGCAGGTGTTCGTGACAAACCCGGGCGAAGCGGGTTGCGGCTCACAAAATGTGGAGACGTTGTTCGCATCAATCGCCCTAGCCGCTGACGTCCCTGTCCTTAAAGGCGAGGTCGCGCCGAAACTCAGGGGGCACCTGTGGGAACCCTCCGCGATGGTCGTGAAGTGGCTGCCGATGATCGAGGAAAAAGTGCAAGCTGCTGCCAAAAAAGCAGCGCCAGCTGCCAAACCGCAAAAAATCTTAATCGACCTCGGGTGCGGCGCCGGGCGGGACGCGGTGTGGGCGGCTTTGCGGGGGTGGCACGTGCTGGCCCTGGATTCGGACGCCAAGGGGCTGGGGCGATGCGCGGGTTTGGCGGCGACGCACGGGGTTTCTGATTTCGTGGAGTGTCGGCTGGTGGATTTGAACGAGATGACACCGGGAACAATAGTGGCCGCGGCGTTTCGATTCGCGGAGACCAGGTTCGCAATTGTCGCCGCGAGTACGGGTCTTACTTCAATGAATGGAACCCTAAACGCAAACCCTGCACTCCAAAACCTAAACAACCCGCACATCACCGTACTCGCGGTCCGGTTCATGAACCGCGGAATACTTAAAGCGCTGCCCGGGTTGTTACCGCCCGGCTCGGTGGTTTGTTGGTTCCACTTTCTGCGCGGCGCCGAGTTAACGCCGATGGGCCGGCCAAACAAAGCCAAGGATTTGTTGGAGCGAAACGAACTTTTCGATACCTTCACACAAGACGCTTCCCTGCTTTGGGACGTGCTGTGTGACCGGGAAACGCAAATTCCGGACGGACGGCCGGTGAGCGAGTTCGTGGCGGCGCGGGGGGGGGGTTGAACGGGCGCACTCCACTCGTCAAAAAAGAAGAGCCACGCCTTGCGGGGAAAATTTTGTCGCGCAACTTGACAACTTGACAGCCCGGGGGTTACGAAAAAACTCGGTGGTGAACCCTTGCTTCTTCTTGTACCAACACTTTGGGCTTGCAAATAGTCATACCAATTCTACGTTTGAGTAACACCGCCCCCGCCCCCCCCCCCCTGGGGGGGGACGCGGCGGCGACGAGAGCTTCGCGACGTATCCGGCGAGTCCCGCGCTATTTATACCATTGGCGCACTTCAAAGCGCGAGCGCGAAGACGCGTCCGATGGTCCAACTAGTCTACTTTCTTTTTTTCTTTCGAACATTGAGCTAACTAGTGCGGCTAGATCCTAGCCTTTAAACAGTTTGGTACCTGACTCAGTATTTCGAGTAAGTCACTTCTACTCTCTGTTGTTTATCCTAGTGCAAATTAGTACTTATTAATACACCGGCCGCTATTACGGATGGCCACCCTACAACCCAGCACAAACACGTATCACAGTTTATAAAGCACCCGCGACCTGCCCTGGAACGGCAAGTACGCCACCTGAATCTCCGGGTCTTTCCGCTTGAGGTACTCCACGAACTCGACGTAGGTCCGCACCTGTTTTCCGTTTCCCGAATTCTTTCGATCGGGGAACTCGTTTGGGAACACGCAGCACGGCACCACGGCAAAGGGTTTGTTTAGCGCTAAGGCGGTGTCTACGATGGTTTCGGTGGCTTGATCGGGGTGCATGCCCACTAGCACGTCGCATTTGGTTAACAACCGCCCGGCCTCGGTGTCGAGCTCGCCGTGAAACAAACCAGCGACGTGCGTGAACATTGCGACGGAAATTATTGACTCTTCACAAGAAACTTTCGCGTCGCAGTTTTCGTAAACTTGTGAAGTGCTTTTGAAAGTTCCCTCTGTTCCCTCTGATGACCTTTCCTCGGTCACGTCCTTTCCCACGTTTCCCAGTGGCAATCCTGCTGATTTTTTCACGTGCACCGCGTCCGTGTTGACCAAAACGCGCGCTATGTGCGCGTCCCTTCGTTTATCCCCCTCCTCGGCGCAGATTTGCACCCACGTCTCGGCGCGTTGCCAGGCGCGCCACGCGGGCGAGTCTTTTCCCGTGCGAGCCGCTCGCTTTCGCAAGTTGCGCCACGTCCCCAACTGCCGCGGCGACAAAGAAACAAACGCCGGGTCCACCAGGACACATGACGCACCGTGCATGACGTGAAGTTCCCACGAAAGAGTCCCGCCGCCGCCCGCGATGTCACCCACAGTGAAGGTTCTTATTGGCGGAGGTTTTTTGTTGCTTTCTTGTGAAGACGTACTTGTGTACGTGCTTGTATCAGAAGAAGTACTCGTATCCTTCACTTCCATTTTTGCGTCGTCGCCGCTGTTCCCATTCCTTTCCGTCCTGGAAGTCCCCGCCGCGCGCGCGACTTCCACCGACGCGCCCTCATCCAAACAACGAGTAGGATGAAAGAAAGTGCACATCACCCACTCCGCGAAAACCCGGTCGCTGTGCTGCTTCGCGAGCTTCCCGGAACCGTGCGGGTCCGGGTCGTCAGGGTCGACTTCCACCGCGACGGCAGCTTTCGACCGGCGCAACGCGTCGACTCGCGAAGCCGCCGTCGCCGCAGCCTCCGCGCGGCTGGCAAACGCGTGCCGCTTTCGGCACGATTCGTCGGGACACGACCCGGAAACTAAAAAAGACTTGCACAGACGAGCCACGGGCTGTAAAGTCGTTTTTGAATCCTTTGCGAATTGAATCAAAGGAAGCTTTTCAGTGGGCTCGTATTCCTCGTATTCCTGGCCGTATTCCGTGTTGACACTTCGACCTTCCTTCGATTCAATTTCCCCTAGGAAAGGCGTCGCGTTTTTAACGTCCAGCGCGCGCGGCGGCGTCACCAATGTCACCCCTTCCGTCGGCACGGAGACTCGCACGCTTCCCGGTTTTAAGTTTGCGGCCTCTGTGTCACGTAACCGTGGTGCCGTGGTCAACAGCCGGCCCGAAAACGTAACCACCGCGCCAACCTTGACTCTTTTGTCCACCTTGCCCCAGCACTTGGCGAAGACGAAGATTTCGTTGTGGTTGGCTTTGGACTGGGAACTGTCAACAGTCTCCGTGCTTCCGGCCACCGCTTCGACAAGAGCACCGCAGGTCAGGTCCACGAACGTCAGCGTGTTTCCCAGGGTGTGTCGTCGCGTCACCGTGCCGCGCAAAGGCCCGACGAAGGCGCCCAGCTCGGAGTCGGGGTCGCCGTGCGTGCCTGACTCGTCGTCGCGAGACGTGTCGGCCATCTCGTGCACCGCCCGCCGCCGAGCCGAGCCGTCGCGCGCGACGCCACCGCCGAGCACGCATTGGCGACCGCGGACGCGCGCGGCTAGCGCGCGTCGCACTTGAAACGCAAGCGGCCGCGCCGCCGCGAGCGCCATCGGGGGCGCGGGAGGGTGTGCTGCACGTGTGGCACATCGGAACCGCCGACAAGCAGATGCAGAATGTCCAGCACTGTCGCGAGCTCCAGATTCCGTAAAATAAACGTCACGCGGTGTCTACGCTCTCAGTAGTACCAGCACCTCTACTCAGTACCAGTACCTCTCCTCGTATTAATACTTTCTACGCGGTTATACCTGCTATTACAACATAAAGTGATGACCTGCGTTCAGACTCGGTCCCCAAACACCGCCCTTTGCTGCGCCAGGGACTCCGCGTACGCCGCCTCCACGTCATCGCTGACGTACTCCCGAGGGGTCAGGCCGGTGATTGCGACGCGCCGAGGCGGGCCGAAGGAAAAGCTCGGGGCCGGCATCGTTGGCGGCTGCCACTCCGGCGGCGCCGCGCTGGACGGCGCGGGTGGGTTTTGTGGCAAGGCGCGAGGCTGCTGCGCTACCACCGGCGCGGGATCAAAACTCGGCTGGATTGAATCTTTTGGTGTCCCGGTGACCGGGGGTGGAGCAGCGGCAGGCTTAGGGGGCGACTGCCAGTGAGTAGGTACCGCAGCGTACGTCTCACGACTTTTCTGCGGCGTAGGAGCGTCGCCATACACGGACCCCTCCCCGTCGTCATGAGGCGTGGACGAGGGGAATTCATAGGAAGGAGGCTCTTCCCGGTACCGAGGGTACTGAAAACGGTAATGTTGCCGCGAAGTCCCCTCTCGACTCGCCGACCCGACCCTCTCCGCCAGCCGCCGCGTCGCGCGCAGTTGTTCGTTATACTGCTCGGTTTGTTGCGTTGTCATCACCGGCGCCGTCGCGACTGTTTGCGCGTACACCGGCGCTACGTGGCTCGCCACGATAGGGTACGGGTGCGAAGGCAGCGTGGGTACCGTGGTAGGCACGGACGTGGGGTGCCATGGATGCGCACTGGGTAGTTTCCCAACCGGCCCGTCCGCCGGCTCGCCGCGAACCGCTCGCGTCACGCGGTTCACGCTTTCGTCCAAATCGGATTCGATTCGTTTGCGCAACTCGGATAAATCCATCCGGCACGTCGTCGCGTCGCGTTCCGGGACCACCACCCGCGCTACCGGCGGTACGATTTTTTCGATTTGCTCAGCCTTGGCCTGCGCCTCGGCTATTTCCGCCTCCTTCGCGGCCACCGCCTCGGCTTGTGCATGGAGCGTTCGGAGCATTTCTTTCCTCTCCGCTTCGGCCCTGCGCGCGGACCGAAGTTTCTCGCAACTCGTCTCCGCGTTTCGTTTCTCGAGTCGCACCGCCGAGCGCAGGGTTTCGGTTTCCTTGTCCTTGGCCAGCTTTAAACGTGCCAGACCGAGAAGCAGTTCATCGGTGGGCAAAACGCCAGTCAAAGAAAACGCCTCCCACTCCTCGTGTAGCGCCTTTTTAGCCGCGGTTTCAGCCGCGGTTTCAGCCGCGGAAACCGCCGACGCCTGCTCCGCGTCGCGACCAAACTGACTCACGTTCATCGCCCACGCGTCCAACTTTCGAGACGCGGAATAGGCTCCAGTTCCCGACGCGACGCCGGAGGACCTGTCCTCCAGAACCGCGCGCTCGTACGCACGCGCGATCTCGGTGGTCGCTGCTTTTGAGGCGATTTCAGATGCAAAACCATCTCGAGAAAAAGCAGCGGAGGTCGCGACGTACCGCTCCGCCGCTCTCCGCACCGCGCCGCGGTTCACGGAACCGCTCCCGCTTCCCGCGGACACCAACCCGGCAGCGTCCACGTCTCGCCCCGAAAGAAACGCCGAGTGTTTCGCCGCGAGCGCGGCTGTTTTCTCGGGAGGCGACCTCGCGGATGCAGGCAGCGGGGGCGACGCCGGGGAATGGTCAAGTTTGAACAGCGCTTCGGGAAGCGCCGGCGTTGGTGACAGAAGCGCGGGTGGGATATCAACATACCGCGCTTGACTCGATACTCCGGGCGACCGCGGAGGCGACGCTTCTTCTTTTTTGATGTGTTGCGTCGGCGACCGCGCGACCGACGACTCCCGCGCCTGCGCGCGCTTCGTGGGTGTGGTCGGTGTGGATTTCGGCTGGCCACTCGGTGGCACCAAAGACGACGGCGCCTCGTCAACTGAAACGCGCTCCTCCTCGACAGGGTCATCAACAGCAAATTCTTCCACAACGTCCTCCTCTTCCGTTTCCTCCTCGACGACTTCCTCTACAACCTCGTCCTCTTCGGCCGGCTCTTCCTCCTCCACTTCTTCCTCCGGTTCGATTTCTGGGGTCACGTCCCTGACCGTGTCTTGCGAGTCACCTACGGTGTCTTGCGAGTCAGCTAAGGTGTCTTGCGAGTCACCTTCCGTGTCCCGCTGTGCTTCGTGAACAGCCTCCAAATCCGGCAGGTCGACGCTCTCCTCCGACGCCCCCAGCGTTTCGTTTGACGCGCGCGCGCTTCCCGCGGATCGCGGGCGACTCGCGGCGTTTTTTTCTTGAGTAACGAACCCAGACCGTCGAGCGTGTTTCCCCGGCGAGTCGTCCCATGTCGGCCTGTCTTGACCTGGCACCGCCTGTTCCGCGGCCAGCGACACGAACAAGTCATCAACTTTCATGTACGCCCCGCCCGAGTAGTCCGCGGAGGAGCGCGCACTGGCTGGGATCCCGGGTTGTTTTTGATTTTTATGCGTTGCTTTTGTATCGCCAAAAGCGAAATCCTCCTCGCCAATCTCCGCGCTCGCCCTTAGGGACCGGGCGTAGTTCTCCCGCATCGTCGCCTCCGCAATTCGTAAGCTCCCCACGGTGACCCGGCCGTCCGGCCCGCGGCGAATCAGCGAAAGCGCCTCTTGCAGATCAGGGTTGTTCACGGACAAACGCGCCAGCTCGTTCGCCGCGATTTCAGCCGAAGTGGAACTGGACAAGTTACGCTCCGCCACACGCACCGCGACCCTGGTTTTGCAATCCACGCCGCCGCCGCGCGCGAGCCTGCGGGTCCGCGCCTCGACCACCGCGTTGACTCTGGCGTGCGCGGTGTTGCCATGAACCTTACTTGGTGACGATGACGACACCACAGGCGGCGGGCTGGTGTCGTGCCACCAGAACTTGGACGGGCCGCTGGAAATGTGCGTCTCGTCAGACTCGTTCGTGCGTGACGCGTCCCCGGTTCGCCAGCGCGCGATGCGCGACGCGAGCTCGGACGGAGCGCGCGACATCGCCGTCACGGAGGGCTCACTGTCGCCAAACCCGAGGGCAACCCCAGTCGGTGCCACGAGTGCGGTGGGGTGTGGTGACGCACCTGGGACCTGCCGACAAACGGCAAAATGGGCCGAAGCAGCTGCGAAGGTCAACTTCAAATCTGGGGATTGCCAAATTCACGAAGGCGATTCGTTTTTCAAAAATCAGTTTCGCGCGCGCGAGACAACAAAGAAAAGACGAGACATCACTGACAGTGCAGGTAAGATATCACGTGAGGTATGCATGAAAACAACAAAGTAAATGTAAAAGTGCAAATGCTCATCACAAACGCGTACTTCGCGGGACAAAAACGTTCCCAATCTTTTGCGCTAATCTCCAACAAAAGTTCAAGTCTTCCACTCTCTCGGCTCAAATCTGAAATTTCCTTAAAACATCCCCCCCGGCATGTGGAACTCTCCCGCGAAGGTTTCCACCTCTTCCCTCAACACCGCGATGTCAGGTCGCGCGTTATCATCCAGGTACGCGTTGAAGTCCTTCAGTTTCGGACCGGTCGCCGCGGCTGTGATGGTAAAAAGAAAGTGTCAGTCTTGTATGGGCAAACAGTGTGTCAGGATTTGGGAAAGGCCCAATACGTACCTTTGCACTCGATCGCGATCTCCACGCCTTTGTGAATCAAATCGGCTACTCGCACGAAATCCTCCTCAAGCATCCCGCGCGTGGTCATCGCGGGCGTGCCGATTCGAATCCCCCCGGGAATCAGCGCGCTGGTGTCGCCCGGTACTGAGTTCTTGTTCAGGGTGATGTGCGCCAAATCGAGGATCTTCTCAACCCTCGCGCCGTCGATGCCCTTCGGCCTCAAGTCGCAAAGAATCAAGTGGTTATCGGTACCACCAGACACGAGCTCGTACCCGTGCTCCTGCAGCCGCCCCGCCATCGCCGCGCAGTTCGCCACGACTTGTTTCTGGTACTCCACGAACTCGGGGGTCATGGCTTGCTTCAGGGCGACGGCCAGGGCGCCGATGGTGTGGTTGTGAGGCCCGCCCTGCAGCCCGGGAAAAACCGCGCTGTTGATTTGCTGCTCAAACTCTTTCTTGTAAAAGATCATCCCGCCCCTTGGGCCTCGCAGGGATTTGTGAGTGGTGGTGGTTACGACGTCGGACCACGGGAACGGGTCATCCACGATGTTCGCCGCGACCAAACCGGAAATGTGCGCCATGTCGGACATTAAGTACGCGCCGCACTTGTCGCAGATCTCGCGCATGCGCTTGTAGTCGTAGTTCCGCGGGTACGCGCTCGCGCCTGCGATGATCAGTTTCGGGCGGTACAGCATAGCGTTCGCTTCCAGGGCGTCGTAATCGATGGTCCCTTTGCTTTCGTCAAGGCGGTAGGGCAGGGATTCAAAGAAAATGGACGTCGCGCTGATTTTCTTTTTCGGGGTGTAAAACCCGTGCGTCAGGTGCCCGCCGTGGGGAAGGTCCTGATTGAGAAAGAAAAAGTGGTTAACGTCTTGTATGGGCAAGCAGGGAGGCGGAATGTGTTGGGTGGGAAATGCTTACCAAGCCCATGATCCTGTCGTGCGGGTTGAGCAACGCGGTGTACACGGCGAAGTTCGCGGGTGACCCGGAAAGGGCCTGGACGTTGACTCCCCACTCGTCATCCTTCAAACGGAACGCCTCAAGCGCCCGCGACTGGCACAAACGCTCGGTTTGGTCGATGAACTCGTTCCCGCCGTAGTACCGCTTGCCCGGTAAACCTTCCGAGTACTTGTTCGTCAAACAGCTTCCGTTGACTGCGATAGGTAAAACAAAGTGTCAGTCCAGTGTGGGCAAACGTGGAGGCGGGACTTGGGAAATAAATACGCACCTTCCATCACGGCGCGGCTGGTGAAGTTCTCACTGGCGATGAGCTCCAACCCGAGGCGCTGCCGGGTCTTCTCGGAGTTGATGATGCGGTACATCTGGTTTATAAGGGTTTTGGGGGGTGGGAAGTGGGAGTGGGAAAGGCGTCAGCTCTCGGTGGCGAATGACCTTTCGAAAAAAAAGAGCCTGCTTGTGAGAATTTCACGCAAATTTTGTGCAAATTCGCGTTGTTTGGGGTGCCCAAGGGTTGCGGGAAAATGCGACGACAAGGCGGCAACCCTCGTGGTTGGGGCCCGCGGGTTCGTGTCACGCGACAAGTTCGTGCGGGTATTTGGGAAAAAAAAACCCGACGTACCTCGGGGTCCAGTTCCTCCACGCATAAATCCGCGAACGGGGCGTTGCGCAAGGCGCTGCCGGGCTCGGCGACCGCCTTCAAGGGCTCGGGACCTGTTTTTGAAAAAGCGAGATGGCGAACGTCAGAAAAGAATTTGGAAAGTGCGAGATGCGAGATGGCCGCGGGTGCCAGTGTCATGCCGGTGTTTCTCGGTGCGTCAAGAGGCCGACGAGGTCATCACCGAGGTCACTACCGATCAAGCAAACGTTACGTGACGTGATGATCCAGAACAAACCGCGTCTTCCCTCGCGTCTTCCTTCCGCGATGCCATGCCGGCTAAAATATCAAGGCAGCACGTACCTTTCTTCTTGTCCGCGGCGCGAACCACGAAGGGTCGGCGCGAAACGGGGCGCGCGGCGGCGGCGGCGCACATTTTGGCGGCGCCGGGCGCGACGCGCGCCTTCGCGGAGAGGAACGCGGAGGAGTGGGTGAGCGCGGACATCGTCGTCGGCGTGTGCGTGTTGTGACGAGGGGTACGGGAGGGAGTTTTCATTTTAAGCGGCGCGCGACGTGTTCTTTTTTGTGTCCCAAATTGTAAATTCTGGAGACTGTTTGCAGGTGGAAAGAGTGAAAATTTCCTTGAAAAAAGTCGACCGACGTGGCATTTCACGAAAGAAAACCGGTTGGCCGAAACGTTTTCAAAATCACTTTTCCAGGCGCACGTATGGGTTTCATCGCCCTCTCCATCGGCGGGGCGTTCCCTCCCCGCGGTTCCGGCGACGGCAAGCGCGGGGCGACTGACTTCCGACGCAACAGCAAGGGCGGTTCCGTTTCGTTCAAAGGGTCTTCTGCGGCTCCCTCAAAAAACGCCTCCCAAGCCCCCGCCATTCTCAAAGCCGCGTACACCTGCGCCGGCCTCGGGGTGGTTGGCGATTTGCTGGCGCAGACCATCACCAAGCGAGGCGCACGGAAGGCCTCTTGTGCGGTTGCAGCGGTTGCGGTGGGTGACCAAAAAAGAGGCAAGGGAAGCAAACAACCCAAACCCACCGCCGCTGCTTCCGTGGAACAGGCGTACGACTTCATAAGAACCGCGCGACAGATGGCGTACAACGGTTTGTTCTACGGCCCGGCGCAGTTCTTCTGGTACGCCGGCCTGGCCAAGAGCTTCCCCACCGCGGTCGGCGCGGCGCTCACCGCGAACCTGCCCCCGTTCGCGATGAAGGTGTTCCTGAACCAAGCCGTGCTAGGACCGGTCGTCGTATCGACGTTCTTCCTGTGGACCATGACCTTGCAAGGCAAAGCGGGCGAGTACCAAACGAAGATGAAAAAAGACGCGCTCCCCGCGCTGCGACGCGGGTGGGCGTTTTGGATACCGGTACGGAACTTTCCCATGTTCCACACGCGGCGCCTGCCTGTTTACTGCACTGTATGGAGTACAGCGTACCCTTGCCAATCCCGGATATACACATGGCCCGACCGACTGACACTTTTTCTTTCTCAATCAGGCCGCGAGCATTAACTTCGCCCTAGTGCCGCTCCCGGCGCAAGTCACGTACATGTCCGCGTGCTCTATTGTGTGGAACTACATCTTGTCCACCGCGGCGGCTTCGGGGGACGCGAGCAAAGCCCACGATGTGGTGGTGGCGAGTGCGAAAGGAGGGAAGAAGCGGTAGGAGGATGGAAGTGTTGAAGGGTTTGGGACGTCAATCAATCATTGATGCAGTGAGAACACGAGATGAGCTGAGAGATGAGGATGAGTTTGTGGAATGACCTTTATAGAATGACAAGACCGGGCCTGGGACGCGTGCCTTTTCCCAAACACCAACACCGCCTCACCAAACACACCTCACATCAACACATCTCGGAAACGTTTACCCTCCGCTGATCGGCGGAATCACCGCGACTTCGTCCCGCTCACGCAGCGCCGTGGTTTCCACGCAGTACTCCTGGTTCACCGCGAGCACCGCGCTTCGAAGCACGGTTTCGAGCCCGGGGTGCTGTTTCACAAGCGCGACACGCAACTCGTCGGTATCCACCACGTCGAAGGTCTCCTCCACGAGACCGCCAGTCGCTTCGCGCGCGCGCGCGAAGTACAAAACAGTCACCGCGGGCATCGCGAGCGGGACGAGTCTGACGACGAGATGGAGGGAGGGATGGATTTCTCCCGAAAAGAAGTTGTGCTTCCTTCTTCTTCACTTTTGAAAAAAATATCGAGTTAACATTGTAGATCTCCGGCCCCGGCTCGACACAACCGCGGGCGGTTGCCGATGCCGTGCGAGTCCGCGCTTTAGGGTTTGTTTGGAAAAGACTGCCCGCGACGCGCCATGGTGGCCGAGAAACGGTGCCCTCATGGCAAGCGGAAAGACACCTGCGGGGCGTGCAACCCGTGCCCCCACGGCAAGCTGAAACAGAGCTGCACGACGTGCAATCCGTGACCTCATGGCAAGCTGAAACAAGGCTGCGTGGCGTGCAACCCGTGCCCGCACGGCAAGCTGAAGCGCAGCTGCGTTTTCTGCAGCTGCTGCGTTCACGGCAGGCGGAAAGACAGCTGTGCGGCGTGCTACCCGTGCCCCCACGGCAAGCTGAAACGCAGCTGCGCGGCGTAAAATCCGTGCCCCCACGGCAAACTGAAACAAGGCTGCGTGGTTTGCAAGGGTTGCCCTCACGGCAAGCTGAAAAACAAGTGTGAGGAGTGCAACGGGTGCCCCCACGGGAAACCGAAAGTCCACTGCAGTGTGTGCACCCCGTGCCCTCACGGTAAGCGGAAAGACAGCTGCGCGGACTGCACCCCATGCCCCCACGGCAAGCTGAAACGGAAGTGCGCGGAGTGCACCCCCTGTCCCCACGGCAAGCTGAAATTCAGGTGCGCGGAATGCAGTCCTTGCCCACACGGCAAGGTGAAGAACAACTGCATGGAGTGCTACCCGTGCCCCCATGGCAAGCTGAAATACATTTGCGCGGTGTGCACCCCGTGCCCTCACGGCAAGGTGAAAAACAAGTGCGGGGAGTGCAACGGGTGCCCTCACGGGAAGCTGAAACACCTTTGCACAGAGTGCACCCCTTGTCCTCACGGCAAGCTGAGGGGCAGCTGCGCGGAGTGCACTCCGTGCCCTCACGGGAAGGTGAAAAGAAACTGCGTGGCGTGCAAGGCGCAACGCGCGGACGAATAGGCGATTTTTCTTACGAACATCGAGCTAACAAGTGCGGCTAGATCCAGTACAGTAGCCTTTAAACAGTTCGCGAACGAATAGGCGATAAATTGTAGTAGTGACTCCTGAAATTTGCAAGTGTTCACCTACCCACCGCGGGTACCAAACACCACGGTTCGAACTCCTGTCTCTACACCTCGTTCGCGACGGCCTGGTTCGAACTCGGTACCTCTCTCTCGCGTCCGGTTTCGTCCCCCGTGTGGGTATTTAGTCGGACAGACGCAATCGCGCCGGCGTTTTTTTCGGGAAATAATTTGTTTCCCAAAAACTTGCAAAACAAAACGCACACGAAGGAAATCTGAGATGAATAAAAGAAAGTGTCAGTCGTGTATGGGCAAACAGTGTTGGGATTTGGGAAATAGAATACGTACCGGAACCATCACTACGGCGGTGACCACGGCAACGAACAGCGACCGAACCGGGTGGCCACGCCAGTCCGTAATGCCATACACGAAGTGCTCGCCGTCGTTGTTCGAGGCGTTCGGTATGACTAGTGTGTACAGGATGTTGAACAAAAGGTAGGTTACGAGGAACGCGTACGTAAAAAGGGCGTCCAGTAAACTGTTGTTGCACACGAAAAGAAACGTTGTGTGATGAACATGGAAGGAAGGTAAAAAGAAAAAGTGTCAGTCTTTCGTAATGTTCGTAACTTGCATGAGCAAACAGTCTACTTGTGATGTGTGTTGTAAACAGTAAACAGTCAAAGAGGGGCCGTAAACGCCGTGCCTGGATTTGGGAAAGCCCCAAGACTGTTTACTCATACGTACTTGTTGATCGGCACGCGCGCGGTACCGCAAAGATCCGCCGCCTGATTGAAACAAAATAAATGTCAGTCTGGTATGGGCAATCAGTCGGAGGAATGTGGTTATTGGGAAATACTTGCCATCATTGCGCACAGCCCGCCGTGCGCCACGACCATGGACGCTTTGGCCGTGTCTGACGGGTCAAACAAGAACGCCCAGTACATGATGGTGATTAGGAACTGACACACGGGGGCGGCGGCTTTCGTGAGCCACAGGATTTTGGCGCGCATCGGGATCGGTGATGATGACGGGATTGATTGCGTCGTGGTGGTGGTGGTTTGTGGAGTTGGAAAGTCCTCGTGGTTGTCCACGTCCTCCCGTACCGCCCGGACGAAACAGGCACAGAAACTCACCGCGTACACACCGGTTAGCAACCCGGTCCAGTTCGTGAGGAAAATCAGGTAGTACGGCGTGCCGTCGGAACTTATCAAGTTCTCCAGGAGCACGAACACCACGAAGACCACGATCACGAAGGTGGAAACAAGGCGCGTCCGTCATGCTTTGGGTTTCTCATCGCCAACCGCCGGACATTTCGTCACGATGGTTCGCCACCGGGACCGTTCCTCGACCCATCGGTTTCGCGTCTGCGACAAGCTACACGCACATCGTCCATGCGTCATGTTCGCCTCACAACACCACACTGACCTGCTGCCCAGCGATCAATGACGACATGCGAAATAGTTTCACGTTTTGTCGACAGTCTGCACGTGTTTCGTGGGCACTGTCTTTCCCCGGGTCACTCCGCAATGCGCGCGGGGCCGGCCGTTTTGTCCGCGCGCTTCGCGGGGACCCCTGGTGTGCGTTCGCGACTCTGTTCGAACGCGGGAAGGAGAGTACGGCGGGAAAAAGTGTCACAACCACGGACCACTCCCCACGCGCAGTGGGAACCCGAGGATGACGTGGATGTTACTCCATTTTCTCCAATTCCAACCCTCTCCCCCGCTTTGCGCGACACCGTGAGCGCGTTTTACGACCGCGCCGTCGTACGAGCGCTGGCCGACCAATTCGTGCCTTACGAAAACGCGTCCGGCATAATCAACCTCGCCGAGTGCGCCACCAGTGACGGGTGGTCTCCTGTTCATGCCTCTGCGGATGAACCCGACTTGACCAAACAGGAGTTGGTGGACGCGGCGGTGGCCGAGCTCGGCGGGCTTTTCGGCGCGAGCGGCGTGGAGTCCTGTGCCGCGCTGGTCCTGGGTCGCGTGGCGCCAGGGCTTGGCGACATACCAAGCTTCGGGGATAAAACAGGGGAGAGCGACGTTAGGGACCGCGACTTTGGGGATAGCGTCGGGGATAGCGGGGATAGCAACATAGGGGACATCGGGGATAGCGCTGCGCGCAACGGCGGTTTCGGGGACACGACCGGCGGCGGGTTCGTGTGGTGCAAGCTGTCGGTGTTCATGGGCACGGATGACTGGTTTGGCGAAGCCGAGCTTCACGAGTCTTTACTGGAAACCTACGGCCTCCTTTTAGTGCCCGGGATGCTTCGCGGTGCGCACGAACCGGGGTGGTTTCTGTTGTGTGTCGCTGGAAGGGACGAAGAAACGCTGCTCACCGGGGTGGACCGGCTGCGCATGCAGCTCATGCAGCGCAAGTTTCTGCACGGGCGATGGTAGGACTACTACGGGAAGTAAGTTTTTAGAGTATTCATTGCCTCACTAGTTAGCTCGATGTTCGTAAGAAAAAAGAAGAAGAGTCATTGCCTGTAGTGTGACACGCGCGGGACGGGAAACGCGAAGGGTGGTCACCAGGGTAACTAAGAAGACGCGTATTTTACCCACCCGACTATCACGAGTATTACAACTAAGTATAGGCTAATTAGTACTGTCACCGGCGATACCCAAAAACACTCTACTCATCACCGGCTCCCGTACGTGTTCCTTCCCTTTTCCGGGGACACGAGCGGGGTCGTGACGCGACTGGCCGGGGTCGCGGGCGCCGTGCCGTTTTCGTCCTCCCCCCCCGACCCGACGACGCAGTAAAAAACCTGGCACGATAAAAGCCGAAAGTGTCAGTCGGTCGTGATGTGTGTACGTAAACAGTCAGGGCAGAGGGAATAACCGTCCCTTCGCAGGACGAGTATGGGCAATCAGCCGTCTCTTAATGTGGTGATTGGGAAATACGCACCTCCACCGCCAGGAAAAACACGCACAGCGCGAAACACGCGAAGCTGGCTATTTTCAAAATCGAGGTCAGGTCGTGGCCGAAGACTTTTATGCGGGCGGGGGTGAGGATTCCGCCCCCGTTTGGCAGCACAACGACGTTGTCGGGCATTAAATACACGTCGTCGCCCCGTTTCTCGCTCCACTTTTTGTTCGAACCCTCCGCGCAATCTCGGCCGTCCGTCAGCGGGTAGTTCTGCTCGCTGAAAAAACCGCACACGCCGTAGTTGCTGTCCTTCGCGAAACTCATCTCGAGCCGCGCGTACCCGTTCTCACCCCAGTCCTGGCCGTACGAGTTCTTGACGAGCCAGAACGGCTTTCCCGTCTCGTCGTCAACCCCCCACCCCACCACCACCGCGGCGTGGTTAATCGCGCTTATTTGGTCGTCGCTCGCGGGCGGGCAGTCGCTCATCTTGCGATGGGGAAAACAAAGTGTCAGTCCTGTGTTTGGCATGTATTGGACGTGTATTGGACGATGTGTGGACAACAGGGAGGGGTAATCGGTATGTGTATTGGACGATGTATAGACAACAGTCACCGGCCATCGGTCTGAACAGTCACAGGCGCGTTAGAGGTAAAACAGCGTGTTTCCCGGATTTGGGAAAGCCTTACACGCGTACCTGCACCAAACCGCCGCCGTACAGCTGTAACGGCTTGACGTTCATACCGACCGCCACGGGCTGTTGCGTCAGCGCCCTCAACATGGCGTGAATGGTTTCCTCGCCTCGCAGGGGGGGAATCTCGCAGAAGCCGTCGATGATGACGCCCGGCGATTGTTTTTGGCCATCTTCGCGTTCGCCCAAACCCGCGGCGCACTCGCCCCCGGTCGTGGGGTACTCCTCCGCGGACAACAAACCCCGCGGTTGCGTTTGGATCCACGCGTACGCGGTGGCCATGTTCCCCGTGTTGCACCCGGAATCAAGCTCGTCGCACGATAGCAGGTAGTACGGCGACGGCGACGGCCGGTGGCCGGTCCCGATGAGTTTGGAATCCGCGATGACCTGCACCGTGGAGTACGCCCAGCACCCTGAGCAGGCGCCTGAGATAAATAAAAGAAAGTGTCAGTCTTGTATGGGCAAACAGTTTTGGGATTTGGGAAATACAACACGTACCTTGGCTGTATAGCGGGCCGATGTCCATCTTGCTGCGCCAGTCAAAAACATCGGGCAGGTCGAAGTCACGAGGTAACACCGTCTGCATCGTTCCAAGCGCCGAGGCGTAGTCAAGGACGGACTGTTTCACCGCGTCCGCGGCTTCGGAGTCGGCGTCGCGGTTGGACAAATCCATTAACGTCACTTTCGCCGTTTCGTCTTCCCGCCGCGACTCCAACTCAAACGCCGCCGCCGCTTGGTTCGCCAAATCCTCCTCCTCCGCCAAAAGCGCAGCCTCCGCGGCGACCAAACCAAGCGTGGCTTCGCGGTCGTCTTCTTGGTCATTTTGATTCGCCGCTAATTCTTTTTGACTCGCCAACAACTCGTCGTCTTCCGCGTCTTCCGCGTCCCCCAAACTCGCCAACCCGGTGGCCCGGCCCAGCCGCGCGTCCGCCGCCGCCGCTCTTCGGCTCGCGTATCGCGCCTCGCGTCGAGCCGCGACGAGCGCTTTTCTTGGGAGCGAAACGGAAATATCGGACAAAGCATCCCCGGCGGGAATCGATCCAAGGTCCTCACTCTCCGAAGTCTTCCCTTGGTCCGGACTTCCCCCAGCAGTCTGTTTTCCCCCCACCGCCCCTCGCGCGTCGTACGTCGCGTGGTTCGCCGCGAACTCGTTTTCCGTGAGGTCCGCGAATCGCGTTACTATTTTTTTCATCCCGCCGCTCGTGCGCTTCGCGTTGTGCGTTTCGACGTGCCGAATGTTACGAAGCAGTAAAATTTCTCTCCGGTAGCTCTCTTCGCACGGAAAGTTGTGTGGGTCGTTACCGCAGTACGACGTGCGTTTCCCGAAGCGGTCGACGAACTCGGTGAACGGGATGGAGTGCGGTTTACTCGTCGCGAAGCGCGTTTTCGCCGCGTTTTGCACGGCGCGCGAAACAGTGTTGGCGCAGTCAAACACCCTCCCTCCATCCACAAGTAACGATTCCGAAGCGCCTGCATTACCGTTAGTCCGCGCAACACCACTAACCGGGCCTCCCGCGCCCAGTTTCGCCACGCGCGTGGTGACGCCGCCCACGCCGTTGGTTGTTCTCAAAGGCGCGTCACCTTTTGATACGTATGTCACGTCTGTTTTAACCCTGTGTTCGTGTTCGTTCAAATCTCTCGGCGCCACCAGGCCATTGCCGTGTACGCTCATACCGAGTACATCGCCCGCCCCTCGTAGCGCTTCGTCCGCCCCAACGTTTTTCGCCCCGTGGTGGTTCTGAAACTCCTCAGGCGTGAGATCCGCGAATCGCGTGACGCCGAGTCGCATGCCTCCGCCATCTTTTTGTCGCGCCTCGTTGTGCGCCTCGATCTCCACTAGGTTATTTAAGAAAATTTGCTCACGAATTGTGGACTCTTCGCACGGCGGTGCCTGGTTCGGGCAGTACACCTCATTCTTTGCGAACTTCTGCATGAACTCATTGAACGCGCGCGAGTGCTGTAGAGGCAGTTTCTCGGAGTTGTCGATTGATTCGTGCACCGTCTTTGCTTGCAGTTGCGCTTTGACCGTCGGCACGTTGACCGTCGGCAGCTCGGTGACGATCCCGGAACCCGCGAAGAGTCGAGGTAGACGCAACCGCGCGCTCGCGCTCACCGGGGAAGACAAACTCACAAGCACCACCGCGGCCAGCCCAAACGCGAGCCTCGAGGTGGCAACAAAGCCACGACGCCCGCATCGTGACCGCGAACCCGCGTGTCTCTCATCGGTTCCACCAACACGCTCCACCGGTTTCGCGTCTCGGACCCGCATCGGGTCATCCCGCATCCTTCTACTCATCCGCAAAGCGCCGTTCCCCTCGGAACGCGCGCTGCAAAGTGGTGAAGTGCTGGCTGCAGACACCCAGTCATCTCAACACCCCTTGTTGAACCGCGGCAATATTTCCATGTTTTTGCATGGGAAATGTTTGAAAAGGGGTCCTCAGAAACACACACGTCAAGGAATGAAGGAAAAGGGTTTCCGATCCCCACAGCCGTAGCGCGCGGAGGTCCGTCCGCACGCGTCACTTCCGTCCCGCGCGTGCCCAGTGCTCTGCCGTGGTGTTGTTCGCGGTGAATCGTGGGTCGATCCTGTTTTCGCGCGGTCGAGGTAATTACGAGCCTTCGGTAGATTAAAAGAAGCTTGCCGGTGGCCAACCGAAAGGAAAGCTTCCTCTCCGATGTCCATCCGCGGCGTGTGGCAGCTCGTGAAGCTGAACGTGAACTACTGCGACCACAGCGGGAGTTCACGGTTCATCCGGCCGTTTATTATGAACGGCTTGACCGAGTACGCCCAGAACCACCCCCACGCCGAGGTCACCAGTACGGTACGCCGAGGGCGGCATCCGCACATGACCGGCGAGTTTCGCAATGGAAACACAAAAACGGTGAACTTGCGAAACATGGAGATGGACGACATAACCTTCCACCTTTCGTACATGTTCAGCGAAAAGGGAAAGAAAGGGGGAGGGGCGGTGAAGCACGGACGGAAATTCACTGTGAACAAAAGCGTTCAGGGGGTGTGGCGACCGGGGATGTGGGACGCCGTTGCGGCGAGTTCGGGCTGATTCGGTTAGACGAGACGGACGAGCAGACCAGGGGAGATTATAGCCTCTAATCAGATCACGTGCACTACACTCAACCGTCCATCAATATTCCAAGTCATCCACCTCTTCTGTTCTTTGGCTTCGTCTTTGTCTGCTCGCGGACATCAGCTCAGTCCTGGCGTCTTCCCTTTGTTCCTCTTCCGACCACTGCGCTCGGTCCGGCTGTTGACGCGACGCGCGCGCGTATATAGTTCCTATCGCGCACACCCCGATCGTCGCCGCCAGCACCACGAGCACATTAGGCAGCTGCAACGCCGTGCAGTACTTATACATAGGGTCTATTTGACACTTGATAAACGCCTGTTTCTCCACGAACCCCGAGCACACCGTGGTGATGCCCAGGGTAAACGCGGCGCACCCGAAGAACCGGTGGTACGGCGTAGTGAGTTTTCGTAATTCCGAAACGCTTCTCGCCGGGTCGTTGGTTATGGCGGGACTCCCGACCCCGGTAAGTCCTTGGATCAATCCCACAGCGGGGGTGAAGAAATATATGACAACACCTACAAGCGCCTGCAACGACACGAGTACCGTGGTGACCAACCCCATCCAGCTGTGCGCGCTGTACATGGGCGGTACGCCGTGTCCCGAATGGTTGGCGAAAATCGCCATCAGGCCCATGACCAAAAACAACGTCGACAATCCATGAAGCAGCGTGTGTACCCGTTTCGCGTTTAAATGCGTCCACCCCCTGGAGTCCTCGCCGTCGGCGTACACAACAAGGGCCTCGGGCATCATCACCACGAACGCCAGGGTCATGCACAGTGGGTGGTAGTTGAAGGAAACCACGCCACCGGGGGCTTCGCGTTCGAACCACGGCGTGGGTAAACTGTCCAGCCAAAACAACATCACCACAAGGAACACACACGCGGCGCCTCTTTGTATCCCGGGCAAACGTGACCACCCCCCAGCCGTGGACGGCCCTGGGGGGGAGGGCGACATCGCGGACGCGTGCTGGGACCCGACAGGGCGGCCAAGCAGTGGGTTCGCGAAGGGGTTGGGACACGTTTTTCACAACGAATCTGAACTTCTGCTGGTCGAAACCAAAACTTGCAAAAGTTGTTGGATTTCGAATTAAAAGCATGCGACGGCACCTATCCTCATCGCCGTCAGACCGCAACGCCCGTGGCGCTCGGCGCTGCGGCCGGTGTGCTGTGATGGCGGTCCACGGCGCGCGCACGACGCGGGAAGCCACGGCGAGACGCACCAAGGTCGCAGTGTGTGTCCTGCCGCCGGTTGACGAGGAAGGGTCAGATTTTTCCTCGCAAAGCGCATCGGCACGTCCAATCTCCACACCGTCTTCGGTGCGGTGCTTAGGGAACGGAGTCGTCGTGGTGAGCGACGACTCCACGTGGAACGAGACGGAGTTTACCTTTGACAGCGTGTTTGGCGCGGCAGGGTCGTTGAGGGAGACACACCACGGAGACACTAGCACCGAAACCACGCACGACGACTCGCACTCACGCGTTGCCGACATCGCGCGCCACTTGTTCGTAGACGTGGGCGAACCCGCGCTTGATTTGGTTTGGGCGGGGCACGACGTGGGGGTGGTGTGTCTTGGACACTCAAGTAGTGGTACACGACAATTGATGCGGGGTGATGGGTTACTTGACACCGAAAACAACACGGACGACGAACACGGCTTGCTTCCCAAATTCTGCAAATCTCTTTTCCAAAAAATCGAGCAGGAGAAACAAAAAGGCTCCCCGGGCGAGACGCGCGTGGAGGTGCGGATGAGCTCGGTGCGCAACGACAAGGCGCGGGACCTGTTGGCCGCCAGTCAGAGTGGAGGAATGCACCCCCACCACTTACATCAAAGTTCCGTACGCGTTACTAGTTTGCATATAATGCGCAAAGTGCTGAGGGACGCTTTTGAAAAACAAGAAGACGCCGCGTCGGAGTCGCACGTTTTGTGTCAAATCGTCATGACGCGCTTTTTCGAAAAGCCGCCTTGCAAAGATTCGGCCGCGACGCGCGGCGGTGCGCTCGCTGCCGCGCACGCCGCGCCGGTAATAAGCACCACAACGTTCGTGGAGCTGATGGGGCTGGAGCTGCGAGACGAAGATGCCAGCCTGGCGGATTTCGTGTTGGCCGTGGAGACGCTCGCGGACGCCGGCGACGCGAAATCTTCTCCGACGAAGAAATCGACCCCCAAGAAAAGTCCTTTTGAAACCGCGCACCCCCCCACGATTCCGACGATCGATTTCGACGCAGTTCCCGTTGCTGAAGTCAAATCAACCTTAACAGAGCTACTGAAACACACCGTGCTCGGCGGGTGTTGCGCGAACTTCGTGGTGGCGACGGTTACGTCTGTTGACGGCAATGTCAAAAACACGCTCGCGACGCTCGCGTTCGCGAAGCTTTTCCGAAAAGTGGTAAGGGCCTTTCCCACTCACCACGCTCCGCCTCTACGATTGGCCATACTCGTACCAGAAGGGACGGGTATTACCTCTGCCCATTGCCACGACTGATCGGCTCGATTACGGGCGACTGTTTACTCATACCAATCCCTCATACACATGGCCCGAGAGACTGACCCTTTCTTTTCATCTCAGGTCACGCACGCGAAAAACAACAAAGACCCCGACGCGTTGAAGTTCATCGAACTAACGTTCGAAACGAAACGCGTGACCCTTGAAATCGAAACCCTGGTGGAGTCCCTGGCGCTGGCGCGAGGGCGTCGTGGAGGCACGACGACGCCGACCAAACCGGACTGGGGCTCCCGACCCTCCTCGGCGACGCAAGTCCAACACAAGAGCCCTGGCAAAACACCCTCCGGTACTGAAAAGACGAAAAACGCTTTAGCCGCGCTGAGAAACCGACCGCGAACGCCCGTCAAGGCTGGCGCATCTGAAGCAGGTGCACAACGTACACACCGCACACACAGCTCGGACGCTGACGATCCTCACGAAAAAGAACAAGATGAGATTCTGGCGCTGCGTTCCGCGCTTCGCGACGCGAGAGCGGCGATGGAGTTGGTTGAGCGCGCGCGTCGAAACGCGCGAACGCGGTGGGCCGCGAAGCTAACGCTTTACGCCGGGAACCGGGGAGCCGCGGCGGCCGGGGCTATTGCTGGCATCGGTAACGGCACAGGTGGGATAACCTCATCTCGCGACACGGTTGGACACAGTTCGGTACCCGGCACGAGTGGTGTGCCTTCCCCTGGCGACTCTGGAAGAGGCGTTTCTGTTTCCGGTGGTCACGAAAATTCCCACCCGCCCGCCGGAACGTGCCGGCTAACGCCGTTGCGCAGGCCGAATCGTTTCGGTTTGTCGGATTCAAACTTCAATTCGGAGGCTGAGTACCAGGTGATCGACGCCCCTGACGTAGGCGCGGCGCGGGCTGTTTTCATAGGCACCGATCGTACGATGTGCGACGTTGTAGTGTCAGGCTTCGGGGTTCGGCCCTTACACGCGGTGGTGTTTAGAAATCCCGACGGGACCGTCACGGTCACCGCGTTTGACGACGACCAACACGCGGACGTCTGGGTCAATGGCGCGCGCGTGGCTTCCGCGAAAGACTCTGGTAAGTATTTCCCCATTTACCACATTCCGCCGACTGACTGCCCATACAAGACTAACATTTACTTTTTTACAATCAGGCGCGTTTGGAACGAAAACGCGTCCGCTCAAGGCCGGCGACCGCGTCGTGATTGGCGCGCAAAGCGGCGTGGCGTACGTGTTCGAGACCTCCCTCGGTGCTGGTGGAGTCCACCTGCGAGACCTACCGGGCGGGTGTGGCGTCGACAGCGTTCCGGTAGAGCGTTCCGGAAACGGGGCACCTGCGAAACACGCGTCAAAACAGTCATCGACGAACTCGCCGTGGGTCGAAGCGCAAGCCGAGCTGAAACCCCGCGCCGCGACCCTGGCGCGCGCGCTGGCGGGCGCGCCGAGCTCGCCGATATTTGAAGCAGGAAGGGAAGGAGATGCCAATTATTTTGGGGGAAGGGAAGACGATGCCAATTCTTTTCCTTCTTCACAAGGCGACGTCGCGCGACCCGGCGAGCGCCGGCGCGTGTGGCGGGACGCGTGTCGCCGAAACATCGCCGAGGTTCTGCCGTTTTTGGACGAAGCCAACCGTACGTTCAAAATGTTGAACCTTTCCTGTGTGGTGGCGCCGGCGTGGGCGAGCTTTGACGAAACAAACGTTGACGGCTCGGGATCGAACCAAGGACAGGCTGGCGTCGACGACTCGGAACGCGGCGCGCCGGTGCGCGTGATCGTTCGCAACACGAAATTGTTGTCGGAACGGGCGTTGCGTTTGTTGGAGTCGTTTGGGATTGACGACACGTCCGGCAACGTGTGCGCGGTTTGGGACGTGTTCGAGTTTCACAACCGGCTCACGAAACTCCGCGCGCTTCGCGAAAACGGCTCCTTTTTCGAGGACCCGGATTTGTCGAAGCGCGGGGGGGCGGTTTCCGTGGAGTGCGAAACAGACAACCCGTTTTTGACGCGCGGCTTGAACGGAGCCGCGACGGCGCGACTCGCCGACGGTTCGGTGGACACTTCCTACGCGAAAAAAGAAAAAGCCGAGGCGAGGCACGACGCCGACGCCGACGCGCGTTTGCCTCTTCGCGATACACTCGCGATTTCGCCTGGACTACGCTCGGCGGACGAAACACGGGAACAAGACGGTTCTTTTTCCGACACAGGAAGCGACTATTTTTCCGGTTCCGACGCGTCGGTTGGCGCGTCTTCCTTCGCGTCGCGGCGAGACGCGCGAGAGACGCGACACACGCAAAGCACTCAAAGCACTCCACAAAACAACGCTGCGACGGAACCGGAAAGATTCGCGTCCGGTTCCGAGACGGACGCCGTCCAAGGGTTGTTCCGCGCGCTGACCACGGAACGACGCACTATTGCGACGATGGAGAAGCGCTTAGCCGGTGCGGACGCGCAAGTCAAGCGGTTACAGCGAAACCTAGCCCTGTACGTTTTGCATTTCCCAAATCCCAAAGACTGTTTGCCCATACAATACTGACAATTTCTTTTATTTATCGTAAGGGCGGAGACGGAAAACGCGAGGCGCGCGGAAACGCTCGCGGCGGATCTTCGCGCGGTTCGGGGTTTGGCGGACGAAAGGGTTGCTGAGGCAGAGGCGGTTTTTAGGTGCGAAACGGAAAGGTTAACGAAGGTTGTGACTGCCACGAAAAGTGAGTGCAGAAAGAGCTTGGACGACCAGGCACGGGTCCACGCCGAGGTAACGGAGACGAAGTCTCGAAAGGTTGAGCAAGAGTCCAAATCACTCAAAGAAAAAATCCAACACCTTGAAGACCAGTTAGGTGACTTTGGAAAACTGGAAGCCAAGACGCACGACTACACCCCTGGTGTGCCGCCGTTCTCGTTTCCCGAGATTCCATCCGACCTGTTGAAGCCAATCCAGGGGGAACACAAAGAAAGCGTGTGTGTCCGACTACGGGGGATACTCGCTACGGTCAAACGCGTTTCGCGCGGCGCGTCGACGACGCTTGAGTACTCCGCGTCGTCCCTCGCCCGAGTTCGAACGGAGTGCGCGGCCGCGAGAGCGGACAAGGCTGACGAGATTGTTCGACGAGTAGCGGTTGAATACGCTGTTGCCGAAAAAGACGAAACGATCGCCAAGCTGCAAGAGTCCTTAAAAAAAGTGGAACGCACCGCCACGGCGATGGCGGTGGCGAACGCGCGGGCGATGACGCCGACGAAGGTACGTGTTGTATTTACCAAATCCCGCCGACTGTTTTCCCATACAAGACTGACACTTTTCTTTTACAATCACAAAGGCTTTTGTTTTTGAAAAAAACATGGACACGTTCGGCGAGCGCGACAAAAACCCTCCGCCCCGCGGTGACGACATTGAAGGTGACGAGTTGATAACTCCTCAAACCTCGCCACGCGTGGCGGCTGTTTTCGTGAAAAACGAACCCCCGGTACCGACCGCCCACGCCGCAAACCGCAGCGGTACCACCAAGTCGCCCCCCGATTGGGCCAAAAGCACGGTGCCCCTGCTGGACGTGGCGAGGGCGAGTTTGCAAGGAGCGAGGAGTTCCATTTCCGCTTCCGCTTCCAACCACGCTTTGAGCCGCGACGCGACTCTGGCGAGTTTGGGTAGAGCAACTCCTAGTTCGGGTTCCAATCGACCCGAGCTTGTGTTGGACTTCGTTCGGTCGGCGAACACTGCGCGCCGCGATGCAATCCCAGTGCCGCCTTTATTCGCGGAACTCACGGACCTCGCGATGTCGCTTCCCTTGTCCGCGAACCGGGTTCCGGGTGTGGCAAGAGCGTCCCACAACGAACAACAAAGACATTACCGACGCCAACCAGAGCCGTTGCAGAAGGAAGCGCAAAGAGACTCACCACAAAGAGAAACAGACTCTTCGCAAAGAGAAAGGGACTCTTCGCAAAGAGACTCGCCGCAACGAGACTCACCGCCGCCTCGCGGCCCCGTAGCGTCGCGCGTCGCCGCCAAGCTGGGGACGCGCGTGCGGTCCGCCGCGAATTCCCAAACGAGCACGCCGAACTCGCGGGAACAGGAACGCCCTTTCCCCCCTTCGGTTGAAGTTCTGAACAAACAGAAAGCCCGGGAGTGGTGGGAAACCGACTTCGCCGGGAACTCTCCTACGACGCCGGAGACGGCGACGTTTGAGACAAACGACGCGGAAAAGTTGTTGTCTCCGTCGGATGCGCGACTGGCTGGGAATCAAAACCACGTCGCGAATGGAACCTCCCACGTATCGCCGTCGAAACCGGGTCGCGAGTTCTCGCGGGGAAACGGCGCAGCCGCCGCGCCGCCTGCTTTGTCGCAAAGCGCGGAAAGGCGAGGTGGCGACGATTCGACTTCTCCGGGAACTGAAACGACGCAACACGCGTGGTGGCCGGAAAACGCGCAAAGTTCCGTTCCCAAAAGGCGCTCGCCCCAGGAGCGCTTCCGAGGAAGAAGCCGCGAAGAACCGACGTTTCGGTGAAACCGACGGGGGGCGAGCGCCGCGAAGGGAACGTTGACAACACGTCGCGAGTCGCGACTCGCGGTGACGATGGTTTTTAAGGAACGAAAACACGTATTGCTCGGACTAATCGCGTTTTCTTGCGTAAGACTAATTGCTTATACACACACTTCATACGCAATTAGTACACCCCACAAACACACCGCGTCTCACCGCCCCGCGTGCCTTGGCTTGGCCCACATCCACGCGTCGCCGTGCACTTCCTTCACGAGCCCTCTCAGATCGGCAAGGGTTTCTTTTTGTGACACCGCCGCGGTTTCCGCGATTTTGTCATCCGCACCGACGTGTTCTTCCGCCACGGCCTGCGGTAGGGTTTAGGGTTTATTTGGTGACACGGGAAGGTACGTATTTGAGTGAGACGGGAAGGTATGGGGGTTGTTCCTGGGCCGTTGGTTCAGGTCGCGGCTCTGTCCCCAAACACGAAGAATCGTTTCCAGATCTGTCGCGTTCGATTTAAACTCGGGTGGGAGAAAAGATGCGTCCGGGTCCACGCACCGCCGCGCCTCCGTCGTCCACCGTTCGCTCGCCGCCAGTCTTCGTGCCGGCCGGCCGTCCGCCCACACCGACACCGCCCGCGCTTCCGAACAAAGTAGACACCGGAGCGGCGGGGGACGCCATGGTGCGGCGGTGGTTTGGGACGGGGGAAATGGTTTTGGCTTTTTCGAGTCGATAAAATCTTTTCGGTCCAGTCCGGAACGAAAGTGATGCGCCGAATCCGTCACTTCGCGACACACAATGTCCGAGGTTTCCCGCGCCGGATGGTTCGACAACGCGCGGAACGCGGCGGTTACCGAGCAGATCGTGAAGGAAGCGCGGTACCGGGACCGGGCGATGGAAACCGATTTCGCGGTGGAGCTGGCGGAGCTTGAGGAGGAGGAACAGATTGAGGCGGAACGTGTTTCGGCTGAATTGGGACGCACGAAACGACCGGGTGTCCCGGGCTCCCCCAAAGCGACGCAACGAACCGTAGACCCCGCCACGCTAACGCAGTGGCAACAGGACAACGCCATGACAAACGAAATCGGCCGCAGTTTGTGGAAAAACGCCAACACGCGGTACGACCCGACGACCATGAACACGCAGGCGCATTACAAAACCGACTTCGTTTGGAACGAGGACGAGGTGGAGTTGCCTGATAAGAAATTCTTCAGGAAGCGAGACGGCTTCACCGCTTACGTCGAAGCCGCGGCGAAAAGAAACGTGTCAAACCGGACGGCGAAAGAGAAAGGAAGGTAGAAGGAAAGTAGATGGAAAGTAGAAGGAAAGTGCTTGTAGTGCTTGTAGCAAGGGTCTTTATGTGACTTAACCAAACTACATCAATACATTCATCAATTCGAAAACTTTCTCTTCCCAAAAGAATCATCTTAAATTTTCACTCGCTTCGCGTCCCGCTCGTCCCCGTGCTCCCACTCCGGTTCGATTCCCGAGCGCTTCAGGGCGACGAAAGCCCGAATCTTGTCATACCAAACCCGTTCCTTTTCCTTCTCCTCTTCTGTTTTCGTTTCCCGGTCCTTATCCACGGTCTCGGGGCCTAGAATTAAACCATCTCGCAAGATCTCTTTTTGCGAAAATAAAGCGGGGTCGCCGACCGGGTTTTGCGAAGCGTTCCCACACGCGGTTTCCAGAGAGCGCCACTCCACACGGGATGGAAAAAAATCGGACCCCACGGATTGAACCACCCTGCGCATGTCAACAGGCTTGCCCTGTACCAGCGCCTCAAGAAGATGACCGACCACCGTTCCTACTTGCACCGCGCGGCCCGTGTCTTGCGTCATGGCTATGGCGGATGGGCTTTCGTTTTTTTTGACGAACCGATCGTAGCTCACTTCCCACGTCGGGGGCTGGTCGGGGACTCCCTTTTTTTTCCGGGGCTTGTACAACGCGAACAGCCACGGAGTTGTGGGGGTCAGTACGCCGTGTTTCATGTATGTGCATTTTTGTTGCCCATCAGACGCGACGTCGTCTGCGTCGGAAACACCAAGCGGCCGTCCCAGCCCGAGTTCAGAGAGCGCTTGTTGAATAACCAGAACAAGCCCGGCCGCGCCCACCACGCGGACGCCCGCGGACCTTAAACTCTCCACATCCAGCGGCATTCCTGCTGATGACGCACACGCATACGCCACCCTTTTCGCGACGTGCGACGGGAACACCGCGGTCGGCGCGATGTTCAACAAATCCGCGGTCGCGTCGCGCCAGGTTTCGATTCGTTGAAGCAGCGTCTGAAGTGCGGTGGCCTTTTCGTCCCGCCCCGCGTTCCGGTGTGTCCGCAAATTGCGCGCCCACTGTAGCTCCGCGTTCAGCGCCGGCCCAACGCCGGCATCCAGCTCTTGTTGCGGAATGGACGACACGTCGACCCCCGATTTTTTCAGTTCGTCGATTTTCGCATCAGCCGCGACTTTGCACTCCGTCTCTGCGCGCTGAACGGCTTCGGGAATGGGCAGAAATACGCGAGATTCTTTGGTTGGCAAGTGTTGCGTCATCGCTTGTTCAGCCGTTGCTCGCAAATCTTTCGCGTCTAATGAACCAAAGTTCGCGTCTGAAAAGACACAAAACGCCGCGTTGGCCACCGCGGCTCCGATCGGGGTGACGTGGAACACCTCGAACGAGCTGTACCCGCCTTTCACCGTGGCCTTTTTCAAAAAGCCGTGACTCACCAGGGACATGGTTATTTCTTTCGCGAACACGGAGGAGCGCGTGACCGGGTCCAACATCGTTCGCACAACGCGAATGGTTTCCCGGACGCCGTTCGCGGGAAGCCGGCCGTTCGCGGGCGGGGCGCTGTCCGTCGCCAAAGCGACGACGTGGCTCATGCTAACGCCCCCCCCCCCAAACCCCTTGCCTATTGCCAACAGAACGGGAACCGCTTCCAACGTGAACTCTCGTCTCAACGTTTTGCCGCCCTCGTCGGCACTAAACACCCTCACGCAGTTGTCACAAGTGCCGCACACTTTCTTTCCATCTTCGGGTGAGGTTTTCCAAACCCCCGGTTCCTTCTCGCCGAAGTGCTGCAAAATGCCCGCTCGACGACACGCCGTGGGGTCCCGCGAGAACCGCTCAAGCGCGTCCGTGGATTTCTTCTGCGTCAGTTTCGCCTCCGCGGATAACTTGCCGACGTAAAAGTCGCTCTGGTACTTCACGAAGTCGCTCTCGCCGTACAGCATCAGGCAAAGCGACAGCACGCCGTCCCGCCCCGCACGGCCGATCTGCTGGTAATACTCCTCCATCGTTTTCGGCGAGCCGTAGTGCACCACCAGCCGGATGTCATGCTTGTCGATGCCCATCCCGAACGCGGTCGTGGCCACCACCACGCGGCAAACCCCGGTCAGAAAGTCGTGGTGCGTTTGCTTGCGCTGAATGTGCGGCAACGAGCCGTGGTAGGTACCGACGGTTAACATTTGTTTGGGTTCCCCCGATCGATTGGTTGTGCGGTTGACCTTGAACTTCTGCCGCAGCGCCTCACTGACCTCCTCGGTTTCCCGGATCGTGGGTACGTAAACGATCGTGCTCCCGCTCGTCGCTTTGACGCGCTCCGCGATCAGCGAAAGGTCGCTCTCCTTTCCCCGTTTCTTACAAGCCGTGATTTTCAGGTTGGGGCGGTCCACCTTACGATACATAAAAGAAAGTGTCAGTCCCGCAGTCTTGTATGGGCAAATAGTGTGTCTGGATTTGGGTTGGGAAATACGTACGGAGTTGGTCGCGACGAGCGGGTTTTTCAGGGTCAAGGTTTGGCTGATGTCAAGCCGGACCGTGTCAACCGCGGTCGCGGTGAGCGCCATGAGCGGCACCTCGCCGTTGGGGGACAAAAAAGTGCGCAGCTGCGATTTGGAACGAAAAGGGTTAGTCGCGAGTCTCGAGTATGGGTGTACTTCGTAACGTGGCCTGAGTAAACAGTTGGGCGTACTCGGGCCGAACAGTGCACTTGTGATGTACGTAGTGCACTTCCTTTTAATGACTAATAGTCACGTAGGTGCGGTAAACAGTGTGCCTGGATTTGGAAAAGCCCCGTCCAGCCGTACCTGGTGCAGCGCCCGGTACGAAGTGCGGAAGTCGTGCCCCCACTGCGACAAGCAGTGCGCTTCGTCCACCGCGATGAGGCCGATTTTGCCGCAAGCGACCATCTCTTTCAGTCGCGAAACGAAGTAAGTGGGTGTGCTGTTTGTGTTGTTTACGTTATAAGGCCCGTCGTCCTCGGATCGAACCCCCACGAGTTTTTCGGGGGTGACGTAAAGCACCGCGTACTCGCCGCGAAGGGCTTTTTCCTCGACAAGCGGGTCCGTCTGCGCGCTTCCCAGAAACGCCGCCAACGGTTTAAACGCCGCCCCCCCATTTTCACCGCCACCGCCACCACCGCCAACAAAACTCCCCGCCGTGTTGTTCATGTGCGCAACCTGGTCCTCCATCAGGGAAACCAGCGGCGATATCACCAGCGACGTTTTGCCGGTGTGCAGCGCCGGGAGCTGCGATTGGGAACAGGAAAAAGGTCAGTCCCTTCCGGAAGGCGAGTGCGCGTGTCCTGTACGGGCAAACAGAGGCGACCTGTCTTGTGTGCAATCGGCAAGTCTTGTGTTGGGTAGGGTAGTTGCGTAACTGCACTCCATACAGCGCAGTAAACAGTGTCGGGATGTACGCCCATCTGACTGCACTCCATACGTGGCGTCGAACAGTGTGTCCCCGGATTTGGGAAAGCCCAACGCGTACCTGGTAGCACAACGACTTTCCCGAGCCCGTGCTGATTGAAATAAAATAAATGTCAGTCGTGTTTGGGCAATCAGTCGGAGGAATGTGGTTATTGGGAAATACGTACCTCCAGTACACGCACGTGTCCCTCCCACTCACCGCGGCCGCGATGACCTCGAGCTGTCCGGAGCGGAACGTGTCGTGACCGAAGTACGTCGCGAGGGTTGTGGTGAGTGCAGATGCGAGGGTATTTGCCACCGGGGTGTTTTTGGTGCAGGTTGGCGCCTGTGCAGTCGCGAGTTTAGGCACGAACGTGATGGACGTCGAAGCATTCACGATCGGCGCGTCCATCGCCGCGAGGAGCTCGGCGTCGTCGAAGTCATCCGCGAACTGCATTGTGACACGTGTCCGCGAAAAACAACGCCCCGTGTTCTTCGCCACAACCCGAGACGTCGCAGGTGACACGAGCAAGCGACGCAGGGTTCCAGGTGGCGCGGTCGGGACACGCGCGGCACTCATCAATGGGGGGGGATCTGGAGTTGGCACCAAAGTTGGCACCTGCCGATGGTTCGAACTGGAGAAATCGTCTGAACCGAACGTGGCCCGCGGCGCTATCGGTTTCTGGAATTCACGCATTCTGGCGACTGTTTGCCTGTGAAAAGTGAATTCGGCCGTTTTAGGGGAACTAGATTTTTCCGTTTCCTCTTGTCGTGGCTTCGCCACCCAGATGCAACGAACGACGCGACCACACTCCCGACTCCATTCCATCGACGCGCCACCGCGTCGCACGTCACCCGCGTATCGGCATCGACCGCGCGCAAGGTACGTCCCGCGCGGGCGAAGCGCAGCCCGGGAACACGGGCCGCCGCGTCCACCAATCCGGGGGCTCGAGATTTCATCTCGTCGCGACCGAGGAAATTTCGTTGCGTCCGGAGATTGTCGTACCGCGTCTCGGTGTCCCGTCCGGCCGGGTCCGAACGCGCCTTCCTTGGGAAAGGCCGCTTTTGGATGGTCGCGAGACGCGCGCGGACCGCACCACCGGAACACACGCCGCCGCAGAAGTCACCCCCTCTGCATTACCCCCACCCCACTAACCCATCCCATACATTCGTCCAACCAGGTAGGCGTGATGGGCGTCCTCGGCGACGTGAACACCACCCCGACCGGCCCCAAGCGTGCGAAGGGGAAGAACAAGACCCCGCTGAAGTCCCCGCACTCAGGACCGGTTGGGGTTTTGTCGCCAAACAACGACGCACTTGAGAAGCGCCGTAGTAAGCTGCAACGCCAGCTCAGTGAAACGCAACGACGATCGTTCACCGAAGCCCTCGATGAGTTTCACCAAAGCCCGCTTGGCAAGAGCCCGTTGCTCTCAAAAAGCCCGTTGTCGCGCCAAACAAGCACGCTGTCGCGCTCCAGCTCAATCGCGAGCAAACACTCGTCCCATCCCCCCAAGCGACCCGCCATTCTGTCCGCCGAGTCCGTCCTGAATCTGTACAGCAACTGCATCAAGGTACGTAATTGCATTTCCCAAATCCAACGACTGTTTGCCTTTACATGACTGACACTTTTCTGGCAAAACTCCAAGCTCGCGAGCGAGAACAAAATCAACGCCAAAAACACGTGGTACGCTTCGCGGCTTTCCCAAATCATAGACTCCACGTTTACCGCCCCGTCCGTGACTGTTTACTGTACTGCAACTCTTACAAATACATTACAAGTGCACTGTTTGCCCATGCAGTACACCATATACTCAAGACTCAAGACTGACACTTTTCTTTTACCCGTAACAGGTCCTTGGCGTTGATCGACCACATCTCGGAGATCGTGCGGGACAGCAAGGACGAGGACGGGCAGACCAACTTCCAAAAGTCGTCATGCACGCTGGACGCTGGTGTCAAGATCTACGCCTCCCGAGTAGATTCGTTCCACAACGAGACGTTCAAAATGCTTGGTGGGATGAACAAAGTCACGCAGAGCAACGAGGCGGAGGATGAGAATCAGGAGAACGAGGATGACATCGGCGGCAAAGGCGACGGGGAAGGGTTAGACGAGGATGGAGAACCTCTTCCCGTTAAGAAAAAACGATCCACGCGGACCGTGCAAACTCTCGAGCCGCCGGAGCAGCACACGGTGAAACAAGTCGAAGAGGCAAATGTGGTGGATCCGCTTTTCCAAAAAACAAGCGCGCTGTTCGACGAAGGCGGCGCGAGCGGCTTGCTGCTTAACAACCTGTCCGTGCACAAAGGGTGCACCGTTTGTTTCGACTCGGAAGAAGTGCCCGAGTACAACGCGCGCGCGTTCGACGGCGAACAAATTCTCGAAGGAACCACGATTGACTTATCCTCGATGGCGGATATCCTGAACAACGCGAACCGCGCGGCGTCCGTGCCGGGTATCAGGATCACACCGAGCGTGCACGTCATGGAGGATTTGCTGGCCACGTTGGTGGGCGGCGTGGCGCCGACCACCGAGGCGGCCAAAACCCGGGAGTCCCAAACCACCACGGACGCGTCGCAGGGCGTCAGCGGCGTGTCGTTGTTCGACTTCGCCTCAGGCGAGGGCGTGCAGTTCGCGGAGTACGACGAGGACGGCGATGGCGGTGGCGACGAGGATTTCACGGATTTCCCAGACGGCGGCTTCGACGATTTCGCGGGCGGGTTCGACGACGACGACACCGTCGGCGAGGGCGACGGCGGTGGGGTTTTTACCGAATCACAAGGCGCGGGCGAGGGCCGGATCGTCGACGACGCAAACGCGGGACTGGAATGGGTGGTCAACACGGGTGGTATGGGTGGCAAGTCCGCATGGGCAGGCCCTACGCACTGGCGGTTCAAGGCTGTGCCGCGACCGAAAAACAACGACGGCACCGAGCAACACGACGAAGACGCCGACGCGACGCAAAAACCGAGTCGCAAGGAAAAAGGCGCCTTGACGTTCGATTGCGAAAACCCGGGTGAGGTTGACGAAAAGAGGTTTACGCTCGCGGCGAACGCGGAGGAGCTGCTGTTAGTCGCCGCGCCCACTGCAGTGGATACGTTGCTGCCTCCTGACCTGGGGTATGACCCCAGCGACTTGGCGCGGTTGAGTTTAAGACCCAACGCGGCCGTGACCGGCTTGGGGCTGATTCAAAAACGAATCCGCAGCGGCGAGACCGCCGGCGCGAACGACGGCGTGTTCGACGGCGAAGACGACTTCGGGGAAGGTTTCGATAACGGTTTCGACGACGACGACGACGACGACGCGAATGACGACGACACACCCATTTACACCGCGGACGGTTTAGTCGCCGCGCCTCGCCGCGTGGAAAAGATCACCGTGAACTACGCCCGGTCGACGAAGCAAGTCGACGTGAAGGAGCTTAAGTGCGCGCTTTGGGGAAACATAAACTCGGTTCCCGACCCCGACCCCGACGCCGCCACGGGCGGCGCGACTACGCACTCGTTCCACCGACTGCTACACGAGTTCCCGGAACAGAACCTGGCTGGCGCTACGGAGGACATCAGCGTGCACATGGCGTTCATCTGTATGCTGCACCTGGCGAACGAGCACGGGCTGGTGATCACGGACCGGCCGGAGCTGAACGACTTGGACATTTCGTTTTTGCCAACGGGGGTGTTGGCGTGAGCGGGGTTCGGAACAGAGACGTACTTTCGAATGGGTCAACAGGGTGCAAACACGGAAGGGTCGGGGTAATAAATAAACACGGGTGTATCTTTCAAGAACGAACTGTGCAGGACTTCTTTCATGGCATATCTTCATTCCAATCTCGCTACAAATCACACTCGTGTTACGCGGCGTGTCGTCTTTAACAATCCACCTTTTGCGTGTCTTACTTCCCGCCCGCCGCCGCCGCCGCGTCCTTCTCCTCCGCCCACACCCCCGAGGTGTGGTTCATGAGCGCGCGGACGATATCCCCGGTAACGCACCCCGCGTCCGTGAACTTTTTCACCGCGTCAACGCAGTCCAGTCTCCACGCCCCGTCAATCGAGGGGTCGCGGTGGTGCTTCACCTGCGACCGCTCGAACAAAACGTTCCCCCACAGCACCAGGATCTGCGACTTCAGGGAAAGGCCTTCTTCGGGCACGGACGCTTGTGCGTTGTCCTGGTCACCGGTTTCGCTCGTGGACACGGCCTCTTCGGTGGGGATCATACCGAGAGACTCGGCGAACTTTTCAAGAGAAAGCGCAAACATCTTATCCGTTTCGAGGGCGAGCGACGCGTCGAAGGGTTCCTTGGACGCGACGTGCGTGACCTTCCCGCGTTCAAACGCCTGTTGTCCCCACGCGATGGAGGCTTCGTAGAAGTCAGGTTTTATCGCCAGGGCCTGGACGTAACGCGCCACCGCGGATTCGAACTCGAGGTCGATTCTCGCCATGTGCCGTGTCGCCGCGGTTTTCAAAGCCGCCTCGCTCGGCGCGTTTTGCTCGCCCCCCGCGCCCGAAATCTCCGCGGGTTCGCTGGGTGTAAAAAAAGAAAAGTGTCAGTCTTTGAATCTACGGGGTACTGTATGGGGGATTGGGGTCCGAGTAATCGGGCCGAACATTGCGTTTGTGCTGTATGTAGTTGTTACTAGTAAACACTCAAATAGTCACGAACGGGTCCGTAAACAGTCGAAGGGATTTGGTAAAGGCCCAACACGTACCTGGTATCCACCAGCTTGCGCGACGCGCACACGTGAACGTTTCCCCAGTTGAACACCGCCGCCGCGGCGGCTTCTTGGAACTTGTCCGCCGCCGATTTTAACAACCCCTTCGCCTCGTCCGTCCCCACCGCTTCCTCCAGCGCTTCGCAGCACTTCTCCAAGCCCACGACCCTCAAATCAAGCGGCCCACTGGTTTCCCCCGCGACGCCCAGGTGTTTCCTGAACAGCGCCGCGAACGTGAGGAGCCACTCGTCAATCTCGATCACGTCCTCCGCGGGGGGGTCGCCATCGGATGGCGACGAATCAGGTGACCCCACGTTCGCCGGGGTGATTTGATCGGGGGTCTCGCTCGGGGTGCGGTCAACGACCACGACCTCAAGGCGAACAGGCACCAGCGAGTCCGGCGCGGCTTGAGGCGCGCCGCTCGCCGCCGCGGTCCGCGCGGCTAAAGACTGCGAAGCCGCCAAGGCGTACCTCAAATCCGACCGGGACGTAACAGTCACCAGGGTGCCCTCTGGGTCCAGGAACTTCAGCGCGATGTGCTCGTTGTCGCCCAGCTTTTCCGTAAAAGCGCTCTTCGCGGCGGCCAGGATTTGCAGGTACGTCACTGATGCCAGGGGGACGGTGAAATTTTTCAGGGAACCGTCGAAGGTCACCGCGAGCGTCAAAGTGGGCGCGTTCCTCTGCTCCAGCTGCCGTTGCTGCTGCGCCGCCTGCTGCTGCGCCAGCAACGCGGCTCTGCGGTCCACCGGCCTCCGGTTGGCGCCGCCCGTAAGCCCAGACCCCGGGCCCAACCCCCGCAGTTCTTTTTTCGACTTTTCCTTCTCCTTCGCCGCGTTGGTTTTCGCCGTGATCATCTTCCTCCGCGTCTCTTCGTTGCCGTCAATCCGGAACGCGCGTTCGTAATCAGCCGCCGCTTTCTCGTTATGACCGATCTGCTCAAGCGCCTTCGCTCGGCGCATCAGCGCTGGTTTCCAGGTAGGGGCGTTTTCAAGCGCCGCGGTGGCTTCGCTCACCGCCAGACTCAGTTTGTTTTGCGCGAGGTAGCACGCCGCCCTGTTGGCGTGCAGCGCCGCTTTCTCTTCCGAACCGGATAAGCTCAACCGTAGGGCTTTTTCGTAACTCACGAGCGCCTCCCCCACCCTTTTCTGCACGAAGAAAACATCCCCCTCGTGCTTCAGCTTACTCGCCTTTGCCGAGAAACTCGCAATCTCGTTTTTAGCGGCGTCTTTCGCGACGGCGACCATCGTGGGGAGTTGTTTTTTCGGGAGGTAATAACTCGGAAGGGACTCGTCTTCCCTGTGTGTTATGACGGGTTTGGAAAGAGTAGAGTGGCGAACGAGGTCAGCGAGGGACCCGCGTGCGAGCCGTGAGTACGAATCAGTGCCGACTTGTTCGCCCGCGTTTCGCGGGGTGGCGTCAGGAAATAAATGGTAAACGTTTCCAGGCTTGACCCAGTCACAAACCCTGACGTGTCGGGCTGTCGGTGGATCGCCGCGCGTGTCGGTACACCGAGCTCCTCGTCCGGTCTCGACACGCTTTCCGATGCCCCACCGGACGCGATGCATGGACGTGTGTGTCTCACAGGTGACAACACAGTCGCGAGTCGCGTCCGAATTTCGGAAAGCCTCGGCACCCGCCGCGAACGGCGCGCGCGAACCGCCGCCGAAACGCGATGCCGGAAAACCGATGCCGTGTATCGCATGTCGTTATCCGTATCGGGTTCGCGGCGCGTCGCCCTGTGCGACGGCGTACACGCGCGACTGTTCATGCTAGGTTCCGAAAACGTACCGTACGGGTTCGTCTGCGCGGAGACCGCTCTCGGAAAGCGCTCCGTCACGCGAACCGCGCGAGGCTTTGTACGGCGCGCTTGGCCCGAGCAGACGCAACCGTATCGACGCGTCGTCGCTCTCGCTGAAACCTCGGAATGAATCCGAGGAAGCAACCGAAATCGAGGCGTTTTGATCAACCTGGGGATTCAGTACACGTGTCACACTTTCGTGTGCGCGCATGGCGACGCGGCTTCTCGTGCGCCCGCTTCGGGCCACCGCGAAGAGGTTTACCGCGCGCGCGGCTTCGACGACCGTGTCGTCATCTTCTGGAGATGGTGACGAAAAACACTTGAAGCGTTATCCCCTGATCGCGCGAGGCGCGGGGGTGCAGTGCGTGATGAAAGCTCGTTCCTTCGACGTAAAGACGGACATCCCGAAAGCAATGGGCGGCCTTGATGAGGCGCCTCAACCGGTTGAGCTGCTGCTCAGCGCTTTGGTGGGGTGCGAACAAGCCACCGCGGCGTATGTCGCGCGGCACATGGTCCCACGGTTCAAACTGAACCGGGTCAACTTCGCAATCACGGGGGTCCGGGACGACCGAGGTTCGACGAGTCTTCCGATGAACGAATCCCCAAAATACCAGGCTCGGTTGTTAAAAATCACCGGCGAAGCCGTGGTGCACGTGCGCGGCGCAACGGAAAACCAGGCACGCGTGGACGAACTAGCGAGGCTGGTCATGTCGCGGTGTCCGGTCGCGGACACCCTAAACGCGGCCGGGACCAAAATGGAAGTCAAGTGGCGAATCGCGGACGAGTTTAATGGAGATTAATATGTAGTCTTGTAGAAGGAGAGGGGAGATTGTTTCAGGAATGAGAAGTACGACGTACGATGTATTATACCGAAAGTATTACGCTAAAAGAATTCGTCTGGCGTCTACACGCGCAAAGTCACTGGCCACCCGACCCCCCTCCCGCGGCTCTCGACGGAAACGTCGGCATCAGCCGCTGTTCCTTCGGTGGGGGAAACTCCGCGAACCATTCGTGGCCAAACGCGTCGTTTGCAGTGATTCGCCGATTCGGATCGTACGCCAGCAATCGATTTAACAGGTCAAACCCAGCGTCAGTCAAAGGAGTGGTCAAAGAAGTTGTGTGATCTTTTGTTTCGGACTGGTTGTCCCCTGGAAACAGCTTCCGCAGGTGGTTATACGGCTGGTGTGGGAACTTGACCCTTTCGATTCCCGGCAGGTTCCGGAAACCGGGCCATACTTTTTCGGACGGCGTCCCTAACACGTTCGCGATTTTGTTGATCTGGTCAACCTCGCTCTTCCCGGTGAACAAAGGTTTCCTTTGTAACAACTCGCCGAGAATACACCCAAGTGACCACACGTCGACGGACGGGCCGTAGTGTTTCAGGCCTAGTAATAACTCGGGAGCTCGGTACCACAACGTGACTGTGATTGTTACACGAAAAGTGGTTAACGTCTTGTATGGGCAAACAGTGTGTTGACGGATTTGGGAAAGGCCCAACACGTACCGACGGTCGGCGTGTAACTCCCCAGCGGATCCCCGAACGACCGCGCCAACCCAAAGTCGCAAATCTTCAACTCGCCTTTGTTGTTGACCAAGATGTTCGAGGTTTTCAAATCGCGGTGTAGCGTCCAGTTCTCGTGCATGTACGCGACGCCGCTGATGAGCTGGCTCGCAAAGCACTTCACCTCGCTCGCGCTGAACGGTTTCGCGGCGTTCAAATCAATCAAACCCCTCAAGTCGTGCTCGCAGAACTCCATCACCATGAACACGGAATCGAGGGAATTCCCAACCACCATCTCGGACACGTCCACGATGTTGGGGTGGGCCATGCTCAGCAAAATGCGCGCTTCTCGAAGCGCGGTCATCGGGAAACCCTCTTTTTCCTTCTCCATCTTGACTTTCTTCAACGCCGCGATCTTGCCACTCAGCTTGTCCTTGGCGCGGAAAACAACCCCGTACGTGCCTTCGTCGATTTTGTTCATCTGCGAGTTCCCCAAGAAAAAGGTCAGGCTCGAGGCGGCGAGCGTGGGTGTCTCGTGCTGGGCGATTTATGCACAGTGAGTAAACAGTCTTGTACTCTGTTGTAATTATTGGGGCGTGGTAAGACGTTTGCCGTCACTGCACTCCATACAGCGCAGCAAACGGATGGGGTGTTACGGATTTGGGAAAGCCCACTCCGGCCGTACCTGCTCAAACGCGAACACGCTTCGGCACGTCGCGGTTGAGTCGAAGAAACGTTCCTTTTTCTTTTCATCACGCGAGGGCGAAGACGAGACGTGCCTTCCCCGGGTATCTCGATCTCGTATCGCCGCCATATCATCACCGCCAGCCTCGGAAGTGGACGGCGGTCGGTCGTTTTTCGGTAACTCTTCGTCGTCGTCATCCGGAACGTGTTCGCGCTCGGGGGACGGAGACGTCGACGGACGTCTGAAGGTCTCGGGAGAAAACGCGTGGGCCGGCGGGCCCCGCGACGGGCCTTCGATGGCACCCAAATCGGAGTCGGCTTCTTCCGTATTTTTTTGTCCGTCACCGGACACGACAGTGTCATCATCACCGGCGTCGAGGGCATCGAGGTCGCCCAACGCGTCGCCCAACGCGTCGGGGTCTTTCGTGTTTCCGTCCCGTCCAAAATCGACGCTCGCGTTTCCCGTTTGTTTATCAATTTCTTCGGCCCTCTCGGCGTTCGCAACGTTCGGTGTCTCCGAGTCGTCACGCGGCGTCACGTCGCCATCACTGGAAGGCGTGCGCATGGCCATGATCTGCGCGACGTTCACGCCGGTGACTGCTTGACTCTGCGACGTCGAGTTATTTTTCCCGACGTTCGCCGTCTCCGCCGTTTCGTTCGCTATCTTAAACTCAATCGCCTCGCGCACCATCTTGTCCATGTAACTCTCGGGAACGATTTTTTTGTCCGTCTCGTTTGGTGCCTCCTCCTCTTCTTCTTCGTATTCTTCATCTGTATCAGCGTCGTCCCCCCATCGCGACTTCTTAGAGGGTTCCTTTTCCTTTTCGGGAGCGTCCCAGCGCGAAGGTTGTTTTTTAGGCAGCTGTTCTTTGTTTGGTGGTTCTGAACTAACCACCGGTCGTTCCGAACCACCCCATCTCGGTGGTGACCCCTTGCCTTTCGTCTCCACGCCGTTCCTCACACCACCCTTGCCGCCGTGCCCATTCCCGTCGTCGCCGTCGTGTGTCTTCACGCGCTTCCCCGAACCCGACGCCGCGGCGGCCTGCGCTCGTTCCAGGATGCTGCCGCCCACCTTTCCACGCCCAGATGCGTGTTTGCCGCCGCCGGCAGTGCCGAGTAACGACGCGAGGTCCCTTTTCTTCCCCGCGCCACCGGCCATGACGCCACACACGACCCCCCAGCCCTCGCGATCCACCGCGTCACCTCGGCGACTCGACCCACAAAGTGCGCACGCCCGACGTCGAATGGCGCGACCTCGGCACGGGAGACGAGGTTTACGTCTCATTCGCCAGTTTTCTTTTTCGCCAAACCACGAGGGGTGCCGACAAGTCTGGGCACCGACGACACTTCCCCGGACGCGCCGCCGGGGCGATGTCCGCGGCGGTGGGTTTGATGGCCGTGCTGCCCGTTGACGACGCCGACGACGTGGCGTGGGACGCCTTGGTTACGAAGGCGCGGACGCTCGTGCAAAGGCTTGGCGGAGGTGCACGGGCAACCTCCGATGTGGGAAGATCTTTTGTCAGGGGTGTCGGTCCCGAGGCGGATGGAAACGGAAATGGGTGCGGCGACGGCGACGAACGTACCTCCTGTGAGTCGCACCCATTTCAAGCCCTCATTGACGCGCTTGCGCAAATCACCCAACACGCAAACGAGGACGAGGAGTTCGTCGCCGCACTAGGCGAGACGAACGGCCACGACGTGTTGATGAGGCTCGTGTTGCATCAGGATGAAAACGTCGCCGAAACCGCGGCGGATGCGTTGCAAGTCTGCGCCGACGCGAACCCGCCCGGCTCGCCGTTCCCCAATCGGACTCGTTTTCAGTTCGGAAGCGGTGGGTCACGGCCGAGCCGCACGGTGTTGCACGTGGGGAAGCGGGGGGACCCGTTAGGTACGTGTTGGGCCTTTCCCAAATCCCGGACGACTGTTTGCACACGCGAGACTGACACTTTCTTTTATGTATCGCAAGACCTGAACTTGCGACACGTCCGCGAAAACCTTGGCGGCGAGAAGAAGAGCATACCGAACATCGCGTGGCACGCCGGCGTGGTGTTATCGCGGTGGGTAGCGCGGCGGCCGGAGATTGTGTGCGGGAAGGACGTTTTGGAAATAGGCGCCGGTCTGGGTACGCCGGGTTTCACCGCCGCCGCGTTCGGCGCCAAGTCCGTGCTCGTGACGGACGTTTGCGGCAACGCGGTGCGGAACTTGCGGTACAACGCGGGGCGGGGAGGCGCCGCGTCGAGTTCCTCGCGTGACGAAGAATTCGATGCGTCTAATAAAAAAGAGTTCGACGAGTCGAACGACACGAAGGGTACTACCTCAACCTCCCTCCACGAAAAGCGTCGACGGATACGCACGCGGTGCGTCGCCGTGACCCTGGACTGGAACGAAGAAGAAGATGGCCTTTTGGTTGGGCTTCGAGCGAGGGTTCGGCAGGAGTTGGGACGGGGTGGTGGTCATAAGACGAGTCATAAGCGTACTGGTGACGCGACTAAAAAGACCGACGCGGATGAGAATGAAGAGACCGACGGATCCGAACCAGGAAAAGAATCCGACCACCACCGAAACCTTCGCAAATTCAACCTTCTTCTCGGCGCGGACGTGATTCATGAGGAGGGCATGGCGGAGGGCGTGGTAAGGTGTTTGACCGAGTTGCTGTGGTACGTATTGTATTTCCCAAATCCTGACACACTGTTTGCCCATACAAGACTGACATTTCTTTTATTAATCTCAGTGACAAGAACGGACTCGCGGTTATTTTGAACCCGGCGCCCGAACACCGGGCGGGCGCGGCTGCGTTTCCGGGTTTATTGGCAGGTACGTATGAGTAAACAGTCTTGGGGCTTTCCCAAATCCGACACACACTGTTCACGGACCCTGCGTGACTGTTTGCGTGGTACTGGCAACTCTTACAAATACCGCACAAACGCACTGTTTTATCTCTCAGCTGGTGACTGTTTGTCCATACATCGCCCAATACAGTAAGACTCGCGACTGACCCTTTTCATCGTTTACGTAAAAAAAAGAAAACGGCTTCGAGTTTTCGAGGACGAGTATAACTTCTTCGTTGTTGCGAGTGGGCATGGAGGAGGAAACGGAGGACATTAAGCTTCAGGTGTTCGTGATACGGCACAAACGTGATTGGGGGGGTGAGGGTTTGCCCGACACCAGGGACGTCGGCGACGGGTGGGTAGATTTTGTGGATTATTATTAAATCGTCAATCAGTGTTAGTCGTGGATTGCGAAACATTTCGAGGTGACGTTGACCGTGCCACCCGCGGTTGATAGGTAGTTGAAAGGCACGGGAGAACGGTACTCCTTAACCGTTCGTGTTCCCTGAATTGCCTGGGTGTTACTCGTGATTCGCGGGTGCTCCGTATCAAAACACGCCGATCAAAAAGCGGTCAATTCCCTACGCCTGTACTTCCCTCCCTCTCGTCATGTCCCGGGCAGCACTACGGGGTCGCGCGCGCGCCGCGCGATGCCGCCGTACGACGCACCCGCGGGCTCGTTTCGGTCGAGCATGCGGTCGGCGCGGAGGTACGACGACCCGGAGACGGACCCGTACGACGACGGGAGCGACACGGGAAGCGACGTGACGCAGAGCGAGTGGGGAATCGACGCTAGAAACTTCGCGGCTCCGCCCGGGGACAAATCGGGGACGACGTCCACACGGCGGGGTGAGGTTCGGTACACGGCGCCGCGCGAAGACGAAGCGCCCGTTACCGCGAAACAGCAGTACGAACAGCGCGGACCTGGCAATAACAAAGAGCCGGAGAACGCGCTGACGGGATGGGGGGCGGTGAAAAGGTACGGAAGCGTGAAGGGTCGAAATCAACACACCGACCGTAGCGCCAGTCCCGTGTTTCGCATGGATATTTCGTTCCAGCCGTGCGACTCGTCTCGTGACGTGCCGAGTGGAACCTCACGCTAGAAGCGGTGACGTGCCACAACCCAAACGTGGAACACGACCACACCAAACGGCAACCGAGGCGAGACAAACAGGTTGACGACCCCCGCCAGGGCTGGAACGGAGGCCCATCCACTTCGCCAGCCGCCTATCGTCGGACGGGGTATATTTTGTGCACTTCGCAACACGATTTCGCGTGACGACACTGACCTTTTTCTCCTCTGCAACCGATTTTTTCTCATCCATGTATCAGATCGTTGGACGCCGACCCGCGCGCGCTCGGGATGTTCCACAAAGAAACGTTCCCACGAAAGCAGTGCATCTGGCTGAGCAACCACAAACACTGGCAGAGTTTCATTTTGTTCGCGATAGTTTTGAACTGTTTGCTCATGGCGTTTCTGTACGACCCCCTGGACGTGATGAAGTATAAAAACACGCGAAACGTGTTGGATATTTTTTTCACGTTTCTGTTCATGGCGGAGATGTTGTTTAAAATAGTAGCCCAGGGTTTGCTTTTCGGAAACAAAGCCTACTTAAAAGACGGGTGGAACATCATGGACGGAACCATCGTGTGGGTTTCTTTCGTGTGTCTTGATTTCGTGTCAGGAGGCGTCAAGGGGCTGGGCGGCATCCGAGCCATGCGCGGCATCCGGCCGTTACGCACGCTGTCAAAGTTCAAATCAGGCGCCCTTTTCGTACGTATCGCGCGTTTCCCAAATCCAGGCACACTGTTTTACCTCTCAGCTGGTGACTGTTGTCCATACATCGCGATACACAAGACGTTAACCACTTTTCCTTCACAATCACAGGTCAACACCCTGTTCACCTCGTGGGTGTACATCTGGAACGTGTTCGTGTTCCTGCTGTGGTTCGTGGTGCTCGCCGCTTGTTCCGGAACCGTGCTGTTCAAGGAGAACTTAAGAAGCCGATGCGTCGCGCTTCCTGGCGATTTAATAGCGGCGGCGGGCGGCGACGCGGCGAACGCGCGGTGCCCTGTATCCGACGTGCTACTCGCCGACGTCGATACCTACCAAATTCACCTGGATTACGCCACCGGGGACGCCACCGTTTGCAACGAATCGGAACAGAACTGCGAGGACGGGTACACGTGCTGTTACTACGGAAAGCGCGCGGTGGTGGGGAACGGGAAGATTCGGTTCGACAACATTTTGTGGAGCGCGCTGATTACGTTTCAAGGGCTCACAATCGACGGGTGGAACGAGGTGTGTTACGTGTTGATGGACGGCTTGGGGTGGCCCGTGCTTGTGTGGTACGCGTTAGTGGTGATTTGCGGCGCGTTTTTCGTGATGCAGCTGCTAAGCGCGGTGATCGTCACGTCCCTGCAAACGTGTAGCGCGGAGCAGGATTTGATCGAGCAACTTGAGGCAAGTATTTCCCATTTACCACATTCCGCCGATTGATTGCCCATACAAGACTGACATTTATTTTATTTCAATCAGCGCGAACGACAACGGAGAAGGGTGGAGAAGTACGACGCGCAGGAAGGTAACAATCAAGATGGCGCCACCGCGCTGGGTAGTACGATGGACTCGGGATATATCGGCGTCGACCCACGGACGCCGTCCAACCCGGCGATACAGGTTTGGGAAAGCGCGGCGATGACGCCGATTCGCGTGACGTGCCGTTTGCACATCCCCGGCTTGTACGCGTTTGTGGAGAGCGAGGGATTCAACAACGCAATCATGGCAGCGATCGTGGCGAACACGATCGTGATGATGACAAGACACTACCCCGAAAGCGAGAAGTTCGACACCGCGAACGTGATCATGGAGTGGTACGTGTTTTATTTCCCAAATCCCGCCTCCACGTTTTATCTCTCAGCTGGTGACTGTTGTCTATACATCGCGATATACAAGACTGACACTTTCTTTTTATGTATCGCAAGGATCTTCAACGGCGTGTTTCTTTGCGAGTTCCTCATAAAACACTTGGGGTATGGAATAGCGGGGTACTGGAGCGTGCCTTGGAACCGACTGGACGGGGTCGTTGTTTTGTCGTCGGTGGTGGATATGATCTCGCCGTTGTTGGGCGCGGGGGTGGACCTGGGGTTCATGCGCGCCCTAAGGGTGCTGCGCGTGATGCGAGCGGTGCGGGTGTTGAAAGCGGCGCCCGAAGCGATGGCGGTGATGAACGCGATGGTGGTTTCCCTTTCCTCGATGGGCGGTTTCTTGTTGGTGTGGCTTATTTTCATGCTAATCTACGCGTTGCTTGGTACGCGCCTGTACGGCGGCGCGTGCGTGTTCGAGCTCGACGAAGACGCCGGCCGACTGTCCTTCAACTCGTTCACGCGCGCCATGCTCACCCTGTTCGTCACCGCGTCGGGCGAAGACGGCTTCGACGTGATGCACTGGCAAATGGAAGCCGGCGGTAACATTTCGAGCCTTTTCATGATCTCGTGGATGATCATCTCGCAGATCATCCTGTCCCTGCTCCTGGCGCTTTTAATCGACACGTACTCGGTGGACGAGGACGAGGAGGAGACGGAGGATCCGGAGTTTGTGGGGGGGGTGTTTGGATCGGGGGGGGCTTTGGTGGACCGAAAATCGATTGACATGCACGGCGCGAAAGGTGAAAACAAGTCCCTCTCCAAACACGAACAGCTGAACAGGGACTTGATTGACTTCGAGGAGGTGCGGGACGCGGACATGGCGCGACAAAAGAGCGACGCGACCGGCGTGGACGGCGATTGCGGCGACGCCCAACGCGCGGTGTTTTCAAAATCAAAACACGGAGGCGGGAAGAGCGCCAAGAGCGGCGCCACCGCGAAGAGCGGCCGCTCAATGGAGCGCCACCAGGAGAAGAAACTCACGGCCGCGCTCGCGAGCGGCGATTTGAATCCGGAGGAGGAGAAGGTTTCAAGATCCCGGTTACAGATGTTACAAGACCTGCGCGATCGACGCAAGGTACGGCCTTGGCCTTTCACCAAATCCCGCTTCCCTGTTTGCCCCTACAACACTGACACTCTTTCTTTACAATCAAGGTGCAAGAAGTCGCGCTCGTACGGCAGTGGCTTTTCGACATCGAGATGGAGTTCCCCGAGGTTGACGAAAACGGTTTGGAAAGTACCCTCAAGGTCGTGTCCATGACCGTGCAGGAGGAACGTTTGGGGAAGGACAGACTGTCTCTTAAAAAACATTTCAAAAAGAAGTTCAAGCTCGGGCGGAAGGTGGATCGCCCGCGGGACACGCCGTACGCCGCGATCGCGCTGGGCGGTAATTTGCACGCCAACTTCGGGACAGGCGCTTTGCGTGGCCAAAAAGGGGAAACCCCATCGCGAAGTGGTGTCCCGGTGTCGGTTTCTCCAATGGAGTACCCCGCGAACCTTTCCGATTCGGACTCCGAGTTAAACGCCGCGCGGTTCACGAAGCGGTCGCGCGACGGCGGCGGGTTCGACACGCCGGGGGGTACTGGGTTTGGCGATTCCAACCACACGAAAGAAAAGGAACTGCAACGGCAATCCAGCGCCGTTTCCTCCCGGTCGTCAGCCACACCCCCTGTCCTTCCGTGGGACCAGGTCGACTGGGGGTACAAAGGCTCGGGTACGTGCAGGGGCTTTCCCAAATCCGGACACACTGTTCGGCCCGATTACGGTGACTGTTTGCTGATACACATCACGAAGACTGACCCTTTTCTTTTACAATCACAGGGTGGATTCAGGTCGTGCACAACCCGTTTTTCCTCAACTTCATTTTGTTTGCGATTCTGTGGTCGTCCATAATGCTCGCCATGGAGAGCCCGGAGTACCCCGCGGTGGGGAGCGAGGCGGAGAAGGCGTTTTTCGCAATCGACATCACGTTCACCGTGGTTTTCACGATAGAAATGGCGATCCAGTGGATGGCCTTGGGGGTGTTTGGGTACTTCGCACAAGCCGCGAACAAGCTGGATTTCGTGATCGTGTTCACGGCGTGGCTGAGTTTGATTTTGGAGCTGAGCGGGGTGGACGCCGGGACGTTAACCGCGCTGCGGTCGCTTCGTCTGCTGCGAATTTTAAGACCACTACGCGCCATACGAAGACTCCCCGCCTTGAGAATGGTCGTCGACTGCACCGTGAACGCGCTCCCCGCGATTAAGTGGATCATGGTCCTGGGCGGTTTCCTCGCCATGATCCTGGGTTTGTTCGGCATGCAGTTCTTCGGAGGCAAGCTGTGGAGCTGTCAGGTGCGGCGTTTCCCGACCCAAATCCCGCCTCCGCGTTTCCTGCCCGGTATGGAGTACACTCGGAAAGTACGGACCCCACTCCGTCTTCCCACTCTCTGACTGTTTGCTCGTACTGACACTTTCTTGTATTCATACCAGTTCCCGCCCGGGGTTGTGGACGCGTTTGGGGGGTTTTCAGATGAACCGACTTGTCTCGCAAACGCGGGAACCTACGGCGACCGAACGTTGACGGCGTGCGAAAACGCCGCCGCGTCTGCGGAGTTCGGCGAGCCGTTTACCTCCGCGGTCGTTCCGGTCGCACTCACGGAGTGCGCCATGCCCACGATTGTCACGAAAACACAGGTGCGTATTTCGAAAGTACCGCCCACGCCGTCTTGCCACTCTCTTCCCTGTTTGCTCGTGCCTATTACTCAAGACTGACCCTTTGTTTTATCAATCGCAGTGCGAACAATTCAACGGCACGTGGGCGAACACGGAGTACAACTTCGACAACATCGGCCAGGCTTTGGTTGTTGTTTTCATCACCTCAACCGCGGACAACTGGCAGGACACGATGTACACCGGCATCGACTCCGTAGCGGTCGGGAAGAACCTGGTGTACGACTACAACCTGTGGAACTGTTTGTACTACGTCGTCGTCACGATGTTGAGCTGTTTCTTCTGGGCGAACATGTTCGTCAGCACGTTGGTTGATCAGTACACCAAGGCGAGCGAAAAAGAAGGCGTGCTGGTACGTATTTCCCAATCACCACATTCCACTGACTGATTGCCCGTACTCGTACCAGAAGGGACTATTACCTCTGCTCTGAGTGTTTGTCCATACATCGCGACGTACAAGACTGACAGTTATTTTTACACTCTCAGGCGATGGCGGACGTCGGTAAAAACGCGGCGCTGACGCAAGCGCTGCTTTTAACGAAGCAGCAACAGAAACGCCGGGAGCACTGGGTGGACCGTCAAGCGCACGACCGGTTTACGAAAACCTGCGTCGCAACCGCGTCGAATCCCTGGTTCGGCCGGACGATGATGGGCGTCATCGTGCTCAACGGCTTCGCCCTGATGTGCCTGCACGCGGACCAACCCGGGTGGCTGGACGATACCGATTACATCAGCGGCATTATTTTCCAGATCCTGTACTGCGGCGAGGTTGTTATTCTCGTCACCGCGATGACCCCGGTGGTGTACTGGGAAGACCCGTGGAACCGGTTCGACATTTTCATCGTGGTCGCCGGGTAAGGGCGTTTCCCAATCACCGCACACCGCCTCTGCGATTTGCCCGATTACCGATTACTCTTCCCTGTTTACGTAACACACATCACGACCGGCTGACACTTTCGGGGTTACTCGCGCCAGGACCATCGAGCTGTGCGTGCCAGGCGACGCGCCGTGGGTCGCCGTGTTGCGAACGTTCAGGTTCGTATTGGGCCTTTCCCAAATCCAACGCTTGTCCAGGGTGATCGCGCGCGCGCGCGCTGACACTTTTCTTTTTGCAAACAGAATCATGCGCTTGTTCAAAATCGTGAAAGGCATGAACGAGTTGCGGATTCTGATGTACACAATAATAAGCGCCCTGCCAGGCGTGAGCAACATCGGGGTGTTACTGTTTTTGTTGATGTTCATGTACGCGTGCTTGGGGGTTACGCTGTACGGAGACGTGGACGCGCCGTACGGTTTCCCCGACGGGTTGAACAAACACGCAAACTTCAAAACCTGGCCGAACGCCATGTTCACGCTTTTCGTGGTGTTCACGGGGAACTGGGAAAGCATTTTCCGGGCGACGTACTGGAACTGCGCGGGCGACGCCCTGGACTGGGGCCGGGAATGCACCCACCGATACAGCGCGCCGTTCTACTTTTTTTCCTACTACATCTTCGCCAACTGCGTTCTCGGTAACTTGTTCGTGTCCATCATTTTGGACAAGGTGCGGCCTTGCGCGTTTCCCAAATCAAGAGCCTCCCTGTTTTACCTCGAACGCGCCTGTGACTTTGTCCACACGTCGCGGCGTACGCACACGACGTTAACCCCTTTTCTGTTTTACACCCAAGTTCACCGCCGAGACAACCGCCGACTCCGACGACGACACGGATTTAGTGGAAGTGGTACAGATAGCGCACATGCTTTCCGTGTTCCGGAGCATGATGACACAGAAAATCCGGATTTACCAGATGCTCACGGGACGGCTGCCTCGTAAGCAGTTCATGGAAGCCGAGCACGTGTACGGCAGATTCCTCACGGAGTGGGACGGGGAGGTCATGGAGCACGACGAGGCGACGGCGATTGTCGCGAACTTGAAGAACATGCGCGCGCTGATGATGGCGACGTACAACGGCGACGCCTCGGGGACTTGGGCCGGGCTGGGGTCGCCGGGGGTTCACCAGAGGAATGGTGGGAAGCTCACGGTGAGCACGTCCGCGAAGGCGTACTCGTTGATTGCGAAATCCGACGTGGACACGGCGCACGGGGGGTACGCGAAGAAATCGAAGAGGGACGGGAGTCATGAGTCAGATAAGTCAGGGCGGTCGGCGTCGCGGACGAAGTCAAGGCCAAAAGGCGACCGCACCGACCCCGAGAGGGACGACGCCAAGCAAAGGCGGAGGAAGGAGCGGGACGCACGGGACGAAACACACGACAGGGACAGGGACACACACACGCGGTTGCCCCCAATTCTGGACGACGACTCGGATTCATTCGACGGGGACGACTTCATGTCCGAGGGCGGAAGCACGCCCGGCCCTGGCCCGAGGGATCCAAGCGGCAAGAGGAGGGGCAGTGCCCAAAACAACGACCCGCAAAACTGGCTCTCGGGGTGCTCGTTCATCCCCGGGCTCGATTACTGCGCCGCGGCGCCGCCGCCGGCGAGGCGCGACAGGAAAAGGCGAGACCAAGGCGAGTAGAGCGGGCGGCACGGAGAAGAGGAGGTGTACGTGAGGGAAACCACTTTCGTGCGCGAAACGCCAGAGGAGGTGTGTTCTAAGAGGAGGTACGCCAAAGGAGGTGTATACTAAGAGTTATTAAGAGGAGGTATTGCGAGGAGGAGGGGGAAAGAGGAAGTACTACTAAGTTAGACGGCGAATTCAGAATTTTATACCCGTACAAGTATTGAATGTCGTCACAAAATCGTCTCACTCACCGAACTCAAACCTCGCTGTCGGACCCGTCCCCCGCGTCGCCCGCCGCATCCGTCGCGGTCAACGCGCGGACGTTTGTTTTGATCGCGAAGTCACCGTCGCTGTCGGAGACGTCGTCGCTGGGCTGTTTTTGTTGTGGAGTCATTAACTCGTCGTCGCTGGGCCCATCTCCTGTTCCTTTGAAGTCGTCGCCGTTGACCCTGCGTTCGGGAACCCGTTGACCAGCAAGACGCGTTTGCCGGCCTTTCAAGTTCCTCCACTTGTCCTTCAAATCCACCGCGGTCCGGTCAAGGAAAATCAACGGCGCGCTCTGAGAGATTAACAAGAAAGTGTCAGTCGGTCGTGATGTGTATGAGGGATTGGTATGAGTAAACAGTCAGGGTACTGGGCAGAGGGGATGCGCCCTTCTGGTCGTAATAGTCCCTTCTGGTACGAGTATGGGCAATCGCAGAGGCGGAGCGTGGTGGGTGGGAAAGGCCCTTACCTTCGCGATCGCGGCCCACTTCCCCTCGCCCAAACTCTCCACGCCCGCCGCGAGCGCGGCGACTTCGTCCGCCCCCCACTTCGCCGCTTTCTTCCGCACGCCGTTGCTCAACCCGAGTTTCTTGCGGTACTCGCTGTGGCGGTTGCTGATGCCTGGGGAGCGAGGCACAGTTGGCGCGGCGGTTGATGATCGTTCCAGAGGGACAACAGTAACCGTGCCTCCCGGGGTACTGCCTCCAGTACCGCCGCCCACGGAAGGCGTCCGCGCCAACCCGAGACGGGTGGCCAAAGCTCTTCCCCAGGAAGTGCTCTTATCGGTTGTCGCCGCGGGGGACGCGCCGGTTCCGCCCGCCGCCGCGACGTTTCCGCCGCCACCCGCAGCGCCTCTTTGACCAGCCCCACCAGCCCCCCCCCCCCTCGCCTTCAGGATGTTCCGCCACTTGTCCTTCAAGTCCATGGTGGTCCGGCCGTTCACGTCGAACACGTCTTTGTGTTGTTCGTATATCTTCCGCCACTTGTCGTTCAGGGTGTTTGCTTGTTTGTCGTACGTGTTTCCCAGTTCGAACTGGTTCGTGTCCATCAAAGTGCGGACGCCAACCTCAAGCGCGCGCGTTTCCCCAGACGTCCAATACACCTTCTTCTTCCGCGGCAACGCACCCACGTTAGCGAACGTCACCGCGCGCTTGCTGTGGCGGTTCGCCACGCCCAGGGGTTGCGGCGAACCCGGGGTCTTACCGGTCCCGCCTTTGGCGGCGGTTTTTGGCTTCTTTTTGGACGACGTTGCGATCGCGTTGTCGTCGTCGTCGTCGTCGCTGTCACCGTCACCGCGCTTGCGCTTGACGTTTGACTTCCCCAGGCCGAACAAACCGCCCACTCTGCGTAGTAACCCGGCGTTTTCGTCGTCCTCGGGCGCGGCTTGCGTGGGGCGAACGTCTTGGGATAGGTAAAAGAAAGTGTCAGTCATGACTCGGCGAGTATGGGTGTACTTCGTAATGTGTATGAGCAAACAGTCGGGCCGAGCAGTCGTCTATGATTTGGGAAACGCGCGTCACGTACCTTCGTCGTCGGAGATTTCTTCCTCGTCGCCACCGCTTTCCTCCTCGCCGTTCCGGTCCTTGCCAGCGCCCCCCCCGCCTCTTCGCCACCCGATCGCACCTAAGGCCTTTTGAGATGGACTCTTCCCAGGCCTGCTCTTGGCTTTGTTCGGCGTGAGGATCCGAGTATCGTCGGTCAGGATCTGGTGATCGTCGTCGTCGTCGTTGTTCCGCGGCGCCCCCGCCTCCGTCTCCTCTGCCTCCATCGCCTCCGCCGCCGCGCCCAGGGCTTCAAACGCCCTGTTCGCGTTTCGATCGGCATCCCTCACGCGTTCGTTGGCAAAGTCATACACGTCATTCGGGTCCGCCTCGATTTCGGTGTCCTGACTTTGCGTCCGCGCTCCCGCCGCCGCGCCCGCGCCGCGCGTGGTTCGCTTGTCCACCACCAGTGTGGTGTTTTTCTCAACGACTATCATTCTTCCCTTCGGGACAGTCTTTTTCGGCGTGAGTAACGTTTTCCGTCGTGGTGGCGGTGATTTCTTGCCGGCTTCATTCCCGGAAGTTCCCTTCGCGAACCGAAACGTTTTGTTTTGGTGCGACGCAATTTTGCCTCGCGACGGAACGTACGTCCCGTTTCCGAAATCCACCGCGATTCGTGTTAACGAGTCCTCCCCGAGCCTTGTGCGAGCCACTGCACACGCGTGTTTCGCGGCGGCTCGCATGGCGTCGCCGGTCATGCCGTGCCTCGCCCGGCGCGCGTTGAGGTACCCCTCGTCAGCGCCGCTGCGGCAGCGCGAAAACGTGGCGAGCAGCTCGGGTCTTAACCCCGCTGGTTGACTGGGCGATATTTGCGTTGGCGATGGGAGGGAACCCACCACTGGGCCTTTACCCGAGCTTGTCCCAGGGGGGAACAGCGCGTCCAGGGTTTTCTTGTACGCGTCCCAGTCATCCGCGCGAATCACGACGCCGGCGAAGAGCGGCGCGAGGTTCATCTCGCGCTCCAGGGTTTCAACATCCACGCCGCTGGTGTGCAGCGCGTCCCGTATCGCCCGTAACAGCTTGCAGTGCGTTAAATCGATCTCAAGCGTTGGGTCGTCCGCGAGCGCGCGGTCCACGGAAAGAAGCGCCAGCCGCGCCGCCAGCCTGCTGGTCGCGTCCACCACCTGCTGGTCGTTCCCAAGCAAAGGCGCCGCGTACTCAAGCGCCTCTTCGTCAACCCCAATCTCCGCGAGGTGCTCGAACACCCACATCCCGGGCGCTTTTGTGACCACGTTCGACTCGGGGGTGGTCATGGTGGGTGTTTTTGGGTGACTCTTGTGGGGTCACGCGATACGCCGTGAGTTGCGCGAGGAACCGAAATCTGACGATTCCCCTAGCTAGAGTTCAGGGCAGGGTTTGGCCGAATCTCGCGAATTCAAGGAGGTGCGGCGCGTATCGGGCACGACGCGAGACGTAAACGGCCGCGGAAATCGTTTGGGTTGCGAAAGAAGTACCACCGGAACGCGGGGTCACGAACGCGCACCGCGAAAACGCGCGGCAAGTACGGCGCGGTGACGTTGTGTGCGCGAGCGGGGCAATCAATCTTGAACTCAATGTTGCCTTCGCCGTCCGGTCCAAACGGAAATTTTATAATCCGAGTTTTGGCACGGTTGGCGCGCCGGCGCTGCTCAGTGCTTTCCCACGGCTCTCCGCCGCTCTCGACGACGCTCGTTTCTCCCGAAGCGTTGTTTTAACTTAACAACTGCAGGCCGGTGCCTCCACTACGTCACGCGAGGTGTTCACGTGACGCATTCAGGGTCGCGGTGCGGTCGTGTTTGCGTGTGCAGTACGGACGCGCAAGAGGAACCACCGTTCGTGCGCGGTGTCGCTTTTCGTTGAGCATTCCCGGAGATTGGGCAACCTGGGGATCTCTCTCATTTGTCGCGCCGTGCCGCCGACGTCCGCTTTCGTTTTCACGTTGCCGGCCTAGGGTTCGATAAGCAACCCCACAAAATGTCCACGGAACTGGAAAACCCTCGGTTCCCCGTGGGCCTGCGTGTAATAGTCGTGGACGATGACCCGCTGTGCCTGCGCATCGTGGAGAAGATGCTGCAGCGGTGTCAATACGAAGGTGCGGCAATCTCCTGTTTTTTTTTTGCAGCGGGCGACGCGACGCCATCCCGAGAAAGAATCGAGTGCGACGTGCGGGCCCGGAAAACGCGCGGTGCGGGTCCATCGATTGTGGCACGCGGGTTTGGTGACTCTTGGTGTATGGAGACGAGGGTCTTCAAACGTCAAACACGTCTTCGGCTCACGCGCGTGGTCGGACCGGCGTCCTACCCCGCGAACGAACCACCTCGACCCGGGCGGCCCGGTCGAGGTTCACGTCATGCCGTCCTATGAAAAGTTCACCCGCCCCCGCGATTGATGGGAACGAAGGTGGGGAGACCTTCGGCGGATTGCCAGTTGGCGGGCTGTGAGGCCCTCTGTTGATTTTTGGAAACGTCTTATTTCTTCACTTTTTCGGTTTAAAAAACGCATCGACGATGACGACGACGAAACCCGATTCGTACCAATGCGCACCCGACACGCCTATCAATGCTGACCTGCCACGAATCAACACCCCCCCCCCTTTCAACCACACCCCAGTCACCACGTTCACCCGCGGCGCGGACGCGCTTACGGCGCTGCGGGAGCGGCGGCGCGATTTCGACATCGTGCTGTCCGACGTGCACATGCCCGACATGGACGGGTTCAAGTTGCTGGAGCACATCGCGCTTGAGTTGGACGTCCCGGTGATGATGATGAGCGCGAACTGCGCCACTGACGTCGTGCTTCGGGGGATCATTCACGGTGCGGTTGATTACTTGTTGAAACCCGTTAGGATCGAGGAGCTGCGCAACATATGGCAGCACGTGGTGCGCAAACGCCGCGAGGACAGCGGCGGCGAACACGGCGCCGGGGGTTTGGGTTTCGGGAGCGGCGACCCGACCGAGGGGTTTTCCGATGAGGGGAGCGAGGGGTCACGGGACCCACACGGAAGCGGAGGGAAGAAAGGGAACTCGAAGCGAGACCGCGTAGGGGCTGGCGGGTCTCCTTCTAAAAAACACGCCTCGGATGAGGACGATCTGGTTCGCGCGAAGAAGCCTTTGAAACGAGACCGCGACGTTTTGGACGCCCCCGGGGGCGCGGACAACGGGTTGGACGGGGGTAAAAACGGATTTACCGGAAACTGTTTAGGAAACGGCCGGAACAACGGCAACGGCAACGGCAACGAGTCCCTTGAAAACGACGCGGGCGCTTTGGACGACGAAGGAAATGAGGACAGCAGCGCTTTGAAGAAACCGCGGGTGGTGTGGTCCGCGGAACTTCACCAGCAGTTCGTGACCGCGGTGAACACCCTGGGCATCGACAAGGCGGTGCCGAAACGGATTTTGGACCTGATGGGCGTCCAGGGGCTTACCCGGGAAAACGTCGCGAGCCACTTACAAAAATACCGTTTGTACCTGAAGCGTCTTCAGGGCGTTGGGAACGGCAACGGGAACGGCGGGAACGGCGGGAGCCCGGGGTTCATGACCGGCCTCGCCGGGTCCGGCCTCGTTGACGCGACCGGCGGGATGGTCGCCATGGGCGGGCCGGGGGGTAGGGTCGGGTCCCCCAACCTGGGCATGAACGGAAATGGCAACGGAGGGATGGATGGACGTGTCATGGGAAACGGCATGGCGGGCGACGGCGTGGCGAACGGCGGACATGCGCACCACCTCCCCAACGGCGTGCAGATGGGGAACATGATGTACCAGATGAACCACAACGGGATGATTCCGATTCCGGGCGTGCGGTCCGGGCCTGGTGGGAGCATTCATCTGGAAAAAGATGGCGACCTCCGATTGGGCGGGCACGACGGGCGGTCGGGCGGGATGCACGGCGGAGGCGGGCCGTATCCCACGATGCTGCCGCCGATGATGATGAACGGGGGGGGGGGGTTGGGGGGCGTG